>Ga0210012_1003487_pt1 | contig 12866 bp, 10 predicted proteins | sample CryGeymeta201504_FD_183974 | JGI IMG/M metagenome (GOLD analysis project Ga0210012, IMG submission 183974) | Groundwater microbial communities from Crystal Geyser aquifers in Utah, USA - Crystal Geyser metaG 2015-04 (SPAdes) (version 2) | ecosystem: Environmental > Aquatic > Deep subsurface >... | reverse complement strand
ATACTTAATATAAACATCTTTGCCAAATACAAATCTCATTCTGCTTTACTTACTTGAAATAGCTTATCTTTTAGACCAAACTTAAGTTTTTTCTTGTGTTTATGAGCTGCATGTCCTCCTAAAGCTTGACTATTTTGGAATTTTATTCCACATTTATAGCAATATGAATTTTTTTGTTTAATTTTTTTATTTGATTTAGATTGTGATTGGTCAGGGATTCTTATAATCTCTATATTTCTAACTCTTTTTGCAATTGTCTTTAAGTTTTGTTTGAGGAGGTCTTTTTGTTCTAGAAGATTATAGCTCATTTTATTACTATCATGGTTTAATATACCGTTATAGTCTGTGGCAAGTTCATGAAAAATCCTAGTTGGTTTCTTTCCGAAGTCATATTGTCTCTGTTTGTCCTGGCTTGTAAGATACATATGGAAATTGTAATAATTATCCTTCTGAAATATCGTATCATCGTCATCTCCACTTTCAATACACTCATTTAAAAAACAATCATTTAGTTCATCTTGATTTTCGAGAAGAGCATTTTTTCTTGTTTGTATAGAGCTTGTTATTTTTTTCTTTTGCTTTATAGTCTTAGTCTCAAGTATCACTTTTATATTATTTTTGTTTTTCTTAATAAACTTCTTCTTTCTGTTTTTATCTCCTATATGAAAACATTCATTTGGTTTCTTTTCTTGGATATCAGAATTATTCATATTAAAACTGGATAAATCACCTGATTTAGTTGTTGATCGCATTCCAATCTTTTTATTAGAAAGAGAAAAGTCTATTGATTTATTAGACTCTCTAGAATTATTATTAAAAGGGTTTTTCTGAAAGAGAGATATACCGTTACCCATTTTGAAAGGATTATTGTTTGATTGTGGTTCTTCGAATAGGGTAATTTTGTTAAAAGGATTATTTGCTAGATTAGGATCATGTTTAATATGAAAGGATTTGTTGAGACTTAGGTCGCCTTTTAAAGAAAACATATTAGAGAAATGATTATTATTAAACAGACCGCTCTTAATATTATTAGTACTTGAATTAAATATCTCTTCAGGATTAGCCAAATAATAGCTCAAATTATTCGTATTTGGTATAATATTAAAAGTAATTTTCGTTATTGAATTTATATTTACTATATTATCTCCCTTTTTATTATTACAAGAAAACTTAGTAATTGAACAAGGACTTATATGAAGATATTTATCAAACTGCTTATTGCTAAATTGGCTTACATTTTGAGTATGGTTAAAGTTATTAATGTTAGGAAAGTTCATATTACTAGCTGAAGGTTTGGGCATGCCATTACTTCTGTCGTGATTAGAAAAATTAATTGTAGAAAATTTGTTTCCGCTCGTATTGTTTAAGTTATCTTTATTTATTATAATTTGTTTTTCGGATTTTTCAGGTTCTATAGTTGAATTATCAAACTTATTATAATTTCCATTACTATTATAATTATCAAACTTAGTTATTGGTTTAAAAAATTTATCTCCTGAATGAGTTACCTCAAAAACTTCTTTTTCTGGAAAATTTAACTCAGGAATACTGCATTTTATGTAAGGTTTCTCGTGTTCGGTTGAATTCTTTGCAAACTTTACCGAGTGAAGACTCAGTGATTTATCTTTACTCTTATAATTAAATCTATGACCATATATTATTCCTTTACCATTGTTGTCTTGCGCTATAATTCCAGTCTTTTCATTTTTCTGTGTTTTTAGGCTAAATTCATTTTCTCTATTACAATTGTCAAAAATAAATGTAAACAAGCTATTTTCGCTGCTCATTTGAGGTTCTTAATTATAAAAACGCTAGGAAGTAAAATAAAGCTATCATACAAGTAACTAATTAATCAATAAACTTAATACTAAATTATAATTAAAATAATATAACAATAACAATAACACTTTAACATTGTTATAATTTAAAGTTAAATTTTATTATTAAAATTATTAATTTATATCTGAATTATATATTTTTGATATAAAGATGGTAAAAGCAAGAAAAAACATTCCAGGACATAATGTATATATTTTAATTGAAGTAGATTCATCAATTTTTAATTGTAGGAAGATGTAAACCCGAATGTCATGCCACAGGTAAAGATAGAGCATCACCAGAACCTAAAATTTATAAAATGAGACTTTTTGCTGCTGATTCAGTAATTGCCAAATCCAAATTTTGGTACTATCTAAGGAAATTAAACAAAGTTAAAAGATCTCACGGAGAAATCTTAGCTTGCACTGAGGTATAATAAATTAATAACTCTAAATTAGCTCTTCCCAAAAAACCCTTCTAAAGTAAAAACTTTCGGAATTGTAAGCACTTACAAGTCAAAATTCGGACATCATACCTCATACAAAGAATTCAGAGCAACTAACGAAAACTTAGCTGTCAGCCAATTATGTATAATATATTATCTTATTAATAGATTCTGAATTATGCGGAAGAAACCACGCTCAAAGAGAATCCACTACCATCGTTAGAATTAATGAACTTAATAGAAAACTTCTTGAAACTGAAACTAAATCAGATGATGCCTATCAATATATTCAACCAAATATTAAATATCCCTTGTTACACAAAAGACTTAGATATGCCTCAAGAAGATTTAAAAATGTATTCTCAGCCAAAAGACCAAACTTGTTTATTTAAACTTTTACTTAGTTGATTAAAATTAAAATAATTATGTTGAAGAAAGAAATTTATCTAATAATTTTATTATAAAGTGTTTTATTATAATATAGTTAATATAATAATTATAGTATAATTATAATAGTATAATAGTGTTATAATAGTAGTAATAGTATATTAATTCATTTGTTAATAAGATATAAGTGGGGATTGGGGATTGGGGATTGGGGATTGGGCCCAATCCCCAATCCCCAATCCCCAATCCCCATTTTAAATTAAAATTTAACTATAACTAAAAATATTAATAATGATTCATAATAGTGAAAATTGCTATTAATTAAATAATAAATATAATTATTATATAAATTATAATTAAATTTTTTGAAAAAATGAAAGCTTAAAGAGTGAAGAAATTAATACAATATTTGACCATAACAAGACTTGTTATAGGAAATTCTATTAATATTTACGCTTTTATATTAAATACGATGAGATATATTCCACTTCTAATCTTCTAACAGTAAAAAGTTAAAATTAGAATAATAGTAAGTATAAATAGCAATAAGATAGAATATATTATAAGAATTAGTAGCTTTAAATAAGAGAAAGACTATTAAGATGTAATTAATGTATTTGAATAAAGTAATTTATAATAGATTATATTTTATTAGTACTTGATATAGCTATTTAAAATTATACTATATTGTTATTTATATTGTAGTTAATAAACTTAGTATATTATAATGTATTATATGTATTATAATATATATTATATAATATTTTATAATAAATATATAGAAGGCATAAGAAAAACTATATAAGAAAATATAAATATTAAAGACTGAAAGAATAAAAAATGTTATCTTTGATTAAGTATTAGTAAATTTAATAAAGTTTGAAACTTAAACATTAAATTAATACTTCAAAATTAAAAAAAAAGTTATTTTGTTAATTAATTAGTAGTATTTGTAAAACAAAATATAATTTTAATAAAAAATATAATTTTTAATTGATATAAATAAAAATGGAATTAGGTGAGGAGAATGAAAACAAAGTGGTATTTAATAACATTAAATAAAGTTAAGAATATGGATAAATGGTAAAACAGTTGAAAAATCATTTGAGATCAATGTTAGTCCAAATGTTAAGACTCTAAATAGATTAAAGAATAATATATTAAAAATTCTTAACTCCTCATACTCGCTTGAAAAAATCAAACTATACAATTACAAAGGTATCGAATTAGATGACGCTGATATCGAATATCTTCACAATGGTCAAACTATATATCTTTCTTTGGATGGGTCTAACTTTAATATTCTTAACTATGTAAACGAACACAAATTCGTAAAATGGATTAAATCAGGAGGGTATGGCAAAGTCTACTCAGGTAATATTAATAATTAATAATTAAAAGCATTAAATGTCCTAACAAATGAGATAGTCGCAATAAAACAAATTGATGTCTCAAATTTATCAACAGAGGAAATATATAATATATCAAGAGAAGCTTTATACATGGAGTCTTTTAAACATAAAAATATTATAAGATGTATGAACTCATATGTATACGAAAATAAATTTTATACAGTTATGGACTGTGCAAAAGGAGGAGAGTTAGGAAAATATATAGAAGAAAATAAATGTTTAAAGGAAGTTGAAGCTATGAGGATATTCCGTCAACTCCATGATTCTATAAAATATATTCATGGAAGGTCGGTCATTCATCGAGATATTAAACCTAATAATATTTTATTTATGGATGAAGACCACGAAAATATAGTTGTAAGAATTTATATAAATCTAAATAGTTAATTGATTTTGGAATATCTGGCTTATGTGTAGGAAATATACAAGAAGTCTTAAAAGTTGGAACAACTAAAATACTCCCACCAGAAGTAATTAATAATATAATATAAAGAATAATAATAATTAGTATTATTTATCTTATTATATCTTTAGTTAGCATCAGGAATCAGTTTTACATCAAGCCCTAAATTTGATGTTTTCGCAATGGGGGTATTACTTTATTTAATGATATACGGAGTTTATCCATTCGAAGGTGAAAATGATAAAGAAATAATACGTAAAATAAAAAAAGAAGAACCGAAATACCCTTCAAATGTAGAAATATCTCTTAATTGCAAATTATTAATACAAGGAATGTTAGAAAAAAATCAACACTGTAGAATAGATCTATCAGATCCTTTATTTGATAAATGGTACAAAGGGGAAGAGTAATTAATAATGTATTTATTTTAGACCCGAAATATCAAATAAAACAGATGAAGTTGATTATAGTACAAAAGATGAAGAGGAATATGATAGCACAAATATAAGATCATCAGACGACAAAAAAGGTTCACAAAAAACAAGCTTTGAAGAAATAAACATAAAACTTGGAAATAGCAGTGATAATTTAGTCTCAAATCTTGTCAAAGACTTAAATAAGTCCCCACTTTTAATAAAAGATATTAAAAAGAAAGATTCCTCAAACAATGCAATTAGATTTAGTGAAGGAACAGTTAAATCAAACGGGATCGCGAATAAAGTAAAGCTTAACTCAAAAGGAAGCATGCAAAACATTGATGTAAATCCATTTAATAGTAGTGGAAGTAATAAAAATAACAAAAACGGAAGCAATAAAAATGAACCATATATTAAAAGAAATTCTAATTTAGATAACAGAAGATCGTCTCCTACTAAGAAATAAAAAAAATAAGCTATTATATTTATTTTTTAATTAAATATAAATAATAAAAATAATGTCTTGTTCATTATAAAGAATTTATATTTTATTTAATAAATTTATATAATAAATATAATGTTTTAATATATAATTATTTTACAATCATAATATCACTATCAAAACAGCATATAATTAAATAATTAAATTAAAAATATTTTCCATGGAGCCAGATAAAAATGAAGAACAAAATCAACAAACTTATAATAACCAAGTAAGGATCTTGTTTTTAACTTAGAATTACCAGGGAAATTCCTATAATTACTCAGGAAATCAGGGAAAATACAAAAAAGAAGTAACTTTTTCTATAAAATAGGGTTACTATCAAGGAAAAAATCAGAATAGTAAATATTACCAGGGTGGAGACTATCAAGGTGGAAACCAACAATTTTCTAACCAAGAAGGAGGTTACAAAGGACCAAAGAAACTAAATTATAAACCAAACTACGGTGAATACAAACAATATAAGGTAATTAATTTGTTTAAAATTTAGTATAATTTAAAATAAATATAGCAGCAATAATAACAATGACTACCAATATAAAAAAGGTGGTTTTAAATCAAATACTAGAGTATCCCAGTTAACTGATCAAGAAACAGTTGACCCTTATACCGCACAAATGTTAGTTTATCGTGCAGAAATGTATATTTTAGGTAAATATCCATACTTAATCGACATGAACTCAAAGTAAATAATTATTCCCAATAAAATATTATATATCCTCTAACTTAACATAACTAAATTTTATTTATAGGAATGAAGGATTATCCAAACAAATATCCGACAAATCTAAGTTCTTCATTATTAAAAGTTTTTCCGACGAAGATGTTCATAAAGTAATTAATTAATTTAAATAATTCAAATCATTTAACAATAGTCTATTAAATACAACGTTTGGTCAAGTACTAAATCTGGAAATCAAACACTCAACAATGCTTTCAAAAAAGCCAAAGAGGAAGGAGGCGACGTATTCTTAATTTTTAGGTATAATAAATTATTTAATTGTTAGTACCAATGGAAGTGGAAGATTTGTAGGTATTGCTCGAATGAAAACTGAAGTCGACTTCGAAAAAATGTTTATATATTGGACTCAAGATGGAAAGTGGAATGGAATGATGAACGTCGAGTGGTTATTCATTAAGGATGTCCCTTTTAAAGAATTTAGAAATATCGTCTTACTCATGAAGTATAATTATTTATAATGTTAATAGAGATGGACAAGTGAAACCAATATCAAACTCAAGAGATACTCAAGAAATTCCTTTTGCTGAAGTTGTGAAAGTTTTTGAAGTCTTTGAAAACTATTTAAATACAAATACAATATTGGAACACTTCGAATATTATGACATGAGACAAGAGAATTATGAAAAAAGTAATCAAAGTCAACCCTAAAGGGATATTGCTATTAAATATATAATTTTAATTTTAATATAAGTAATCTCAAACTATAGATCTTATGTTATTATCTCTTTTTCATTGTAATATTAAGTATAATTTTATAACATTTTTTATAATATAATATAATTTGAGTTATATTATAAAATAAATTTAATTATGAACTATATGATTATATAAAAATTATAATGAAATTTTATAATTATTAACAAAAAAACTATTATTAATAAAATATAAATTATAATAATAAATATGAAAAAAAGTAAAAGTCTAGAGGCAAGATTGTTTATTAAGAAACAGCCCTTAAAGACCGAGCCTCCTCAATCAAGAACTAAGCTTAAAATACATATCTATCGAAGACTAACTCTAAAACATAACTCAAACTATAAAACATATACCAATAAAATGTTAGATTGTCTTATCTTTAATAAAAATACACATGCGTCCGTTGCCTTTAAAGATAATATTATGTTTGAATTCTTAGATGAATTTCTTAAAAGGTAATAAACCATACTATAAAATAAAGTGCCAAATAGTAATTTACATAAAATATGTTAGGTTTTATAAGTTTAGTGAATCTAAAGAGAGAGTTCCTAAAATAGCTAACTATTACAAAAACTACCTGACTTTTTTCTGTAACCCTATATTTAGAAATTTTAAAATAAATGATATGATACAAGCCTATTCTGACAATAAAGCTGAGTTTTATTATAACAAAACATACACAAACAAAAAACAGAAAGATAAGAAGAAAGAAGAATCATTTATGTTCAATACAATAATAAAAAAGGATATTGATGAAGTGATGCTAACCGAACTACCAGAGAATAATAATTCTATATTTAATGATGAATTTTTTATATATCGACCTGAAAAGAAACGCTTTGACCTCGAAGGTAATCCAGAAAATTCAAGCCACCTAATATTAGACTATTCCAGAACAGATACAATGAAAAGTGGACTACTTGTTTTACAAACAAAGGAAGACGATATTTTCCAATTAGTTTCTAATTTAAGTAATCAGCCGTTGAATGATAAGATTTTCGATAAAATACAGCAGAAAAACACGAAAAAGATAGTAAAAAGCACATATAATTTCTCTACAACGGATAAAAGTAAAGGAGACTCACAGAATATAAATAATATTAATAAAGCGAATACAGGAAGTATAGTTCATAATGGGAGTATTCCATCTACAGGTGTATATGTTAACAAGCAAGAAAGTTATCAAATGCAAGACTTAATGAACAAAAACGAACACGATCACCACAATAACAAAATTAACAACAACACTAACAACACTAATAATAACTCTAACTCGCATCATACTAATAACAACAGCAAAATTACATATAATATTAATATGAGAAATCCAAGCCCAATTACACCTGTTACACCTCTTCAAGATCATGTTAAACCATACTTTGGCTTTAAAAACGTACATGAAATTATTGATGCTGCAAAAAACTTAGTTCCTAGCAGTTCAAAAAATAAACTGATAATAAATAATCAAGATCAAGAAATACTAAGTAAGTTACTTCCTACTTCAGTAAAGCAACAAAAGTTTAATATAGCTAGTACTAGTATAAAAAATGCAAATAATAAATTAATAGAGCATAAGCAAATTAAACTAAAGCCTAGTAACTCTAACTCAAAGTTTTCTAATTTATTATATTCAAGCGAATCGAACCTTAAAAATATAGGAAATCTAGGAAATAAAGATAGGACAAGTTCAAATCCTAAGATACCTACAAAGCAAATAAGAAATATTGATATTATGAAATATAGTGAGGATCTTAAAAGTCCTGCGAATGTTAATCCACAATTTATGAATAATCTTCAGGAATTTCGTAATATTTATGAAGCGAAGCCGAGGTATGAAGTAGAGGAGCATTCTAATCATAATCATAATCAAAATCCGATTCAAAATATCAATCAAAACAACGGTCATAAACCTACATTATCAGTTCATCTAGACAAAATCTTAAAAACAAGACAGCCAAGTTATGAAAATTTTATGGCAAGTTCAACACGTCAAGCAAAACATAAAACTAGCAATAATAACGGAACTGCAAGTGGAAGCGAAAAAATATCATACAACACAAAAGATGATGACTACGACGAAGCTAACTCTAATAATAAAATTAAAAAAGTAACTTCAGAAAGACAATTTCATAATATTGGCTACAATAACCTAAATAATAATCTTAATAGTAATCTAAAATTAGTAAATTATATAACAAGTACAAAAAATATTAACAATAACAATAATATTAATCAGCCTGAAGATAGAGTTCCTTCTTCATTTAATAATACTAAGACAACTTTGTATAAAAACGGTCAGTTAAAAATAAAATATAATTTAGAAAAGACTCCGTCTAATGCAAATGCCCACACAAATATTAATTATAATGAAGGAAAGATAAAATTACAATCAAAGTATTTTCATATTGAACAAAAAACTCTCGCCAGTACTAGAGGATATAATAAATCAAAGGATATAATAACAAATGTGGTAAAAATAAATCAAATTCCAAATAATACTAATAATCCAAGTATCCAAACACCGGTAAATCATAATCGTATTAAAAGTGTCGATGTTTACTCTAATAACTATATAAATAGCAATAATGTAAATAGTAATTTTAATAATCCAAATCTTAATGCATTTTTATCTAAAATTGCTTCGACTAAGAATTTAAATCCTGAAACTAAAACAAAAAAAATAAGTTTTTCCCCTCAGAGTTCTGGTAAAAGATAAGTATGTATAGCAGAATAAATGATTTTTAATTAAATATTAACTTTGTATATTCTATACTATAAAATATAAAATATTAATTTATTATGTAATATAATATTAAAATAATATTTTTCTAATAATTTTTATAATTATATTATAAATTTTGTAAATTATGAAAATTGACTTGGCGAAGAAAAGAGAAAAACATCTCGCGCCATGATAAAGTACATATCGCACAATGAATTTACATTGATTTATGCGTAATTTATGAAAATTTTACGATTAAAGTAAAAAACATCCAAAAATATTGTGATTTTGTATGACTTTTCATTACTTAAGATAAATGTCATAATTTATAAAAATTAAGGAATCCGAAGAAATTCCTAAAATAACTAGAATCTTGCATGGAATACAAACAAACCAAGAAGATTATTGAGAAAAATGTTTATTTAGATTGAGATTCATATAAATAGCGTTTGGAATACATAGATATATAGTTATAAATACTTATTCTTATTAGTTAATAGTAATAAATTAAAAGAGACGAATTTAAAATAAAATAATTTTTTTATCTTATTTTAATAAATTATTCAAATATACACACATATAGGTGTTATTTTATTTCTTTCCTTTTCCTTTTCCAGCTTTTTTAGCTTTCTTTCCTCCTTTCTTTCCTCCGGCTCTTTTAGCTTTAGCGGCTTTCTTTGGGGCCTTTGCTTTTCTTGGGGCTTTTGTGGTTGAGGCTTTAGCGACTACTGGAGTAGTGGCACATACATTTGAAGTTGATGGTGCTTTTCTGGTGCTTGCAGCTCTAGTGGGTTTTTTAGTTGTTGCTCTTTTTGCCATTTATTATATTGAATTTTATGTTTCGTTGTCTTTTTAAAGTAATTTTTAGAAATAATTGATTTTGGTTGGATAATTAATTTTCAATTGGATTAATTATTATTATTTTTATAAAAAAATGGAAAACTTTTTTGCTGATGTTATATTTTTGAGATTACTATATCGACTTAGATTCAATTCTAGTATTATTACGATTTTATTACTTGTTATTTGATTCTACATAGAAATGTCTTTTGATTTGCAAAAAAATAATTTCAAGTTTTTGATATTAATATACATCATTAGTAAAAACAAACACATTTCCTTTAAATTTAGAAGAAAAAAGTGATCTATTGATTAAATTGCCGGATGAGTATTAGATTTGTGCTTGTTAGAGTCGTAAATTACTTTTGTTTACTTTCGATTTTGAATTAACTAGTTTTTAATTCGTTTACTCATTTTATTTTTAATTTGAAAATTTTGAATAAACATAGTTTTTATTATTTTTCTTTAATTATTTATTTATATTTTATGATTATGTTATAATAAATTATATTAAAAAGATAAAATGGATTTTGTGAAGATGGAGAAAAAGTAACAGAAAAGTGAAAGAATAGTTGAGAGGACATGTAATAACATTGAAACTAGTAAGAAAAACAAAAAAGTGGATGAATTTATAACACATACTCGAAGTTAAACTTTTTTCTATTAACCAGTTGAATATTGAAAAGATAACTACTTTTCCTACGATAAGCTAAATATAGAAAACGAAAAATGTACACCATAAGCTTATCAACTAATACATCAAAAGCATAACATTACATGAATAACACAAAATACAAACAAAAACTCAAGAAAATACTGAAAAATCGTATAGTTACAAAGCAGACATTGCATAAAAGTAGAAAAACAAGCAAACTTGTCTAACAAAAAATGATCTAGAGTTTAAGAAGTTTACTTTGATTTTATATACTTTGATGTAAGATAACAACTACTTTAATAGTAAATAATATAATTCAAAATCACAACAACAAGTCTACGAGAATATACATATGGAACAACAGTATGAATATCTATCCTCGCCTTAATAACAACATAAGATAAATATAAAAAGAATGAAGAAAAAAGTAAGAGATCATAAAGAAGATTACTTGTATGTAGTATAAGACAAATAAAAACACATAAAGCTACTTACAAATGATAGTCTATATGAAATTCTATTTGCTTTTGTTAAGAAAACTAAATATTTTATTATGTTTTTTGTTAGATTATAGTTTGTTTTCATTAATTATAATATTATTTTCATTTTTGTTTATATTATATAATTTTTATAATTATTAATAACATTATAATTTTATATTTTTCTTATTCTTATTAATTAGTTATATTATTATACTATTAAACTTATAATAAGAAAAAGAGTATTAAATAGAAAAACACAATTTTATCAAAATATCTTATAGAGATTTTCTAATTTTATACAAACTAAATAATATTACATTTATATATAATTCAAAACTTATTTTATAATATATAAAAATATAATATAAGATATTCATATAAAGTTCTGTCTTTTAGAAATTCTCTTAGTAATAACTTGTCATTGCAAATTTCATAATAACTATTACCAACAATTACTTTTTTATCTTCATTTAGCTGCAGCCATTCTTCGTTACTTAATGGATATAGCAATGAAATTCTATCTATTTTATCTTTATTTACATTATTTATTAGTAACAGTTGGTCTACAGACAACTCGGATTTGTTTTCAAAAAACATCTCAAGAATTTGTCTCAAACTATATAATGAGTCATCAATTGGATTTTTTATTATATGTGTCATTACAATATCATTTTTTGTTGAGATTATGTTAAACCTTATTGTCCAGTAAAACTTTTTCTCTTTTGAGTCACAATATGATTGATTTTCGATAAATCTATCAAGGTAGATAGGACATCGTATTAAGTTTACAGATCTAAACTTTTTGCATAACTTCTTAAAATTTTTTTGTTTCTTTTCTTTTAGCTTACGTTCATCTTGATCTTCCGTTTGTAAAAATAACTTTTTAGATACACTATTTGTCTCATTATACATATCAGTCATATATCTTACATCAGTAAAGAAATCCTTCTCTGTTAAATTCTTATTTTTTGAAAATTTATCTTTTATCCCATTGCATTTTTTATTTAATTTATGTTGTTTAACACAAATTAATGAACAACTTTTAGTAAGACATTTTGGGCATTTATATTTATAACTAATTTTGTTGCAGACTTCACAATTAATCTTTTCTAGTTCTAGTTTTGAAGTATTGTCTTTATTATCTGTATTGTCTGTATTTATTATATTTAAAATATTTATATTGTCATCCATAATGAAAATATATACTTTAAATAAATAATAAATTAGTTATATATTATTTATATTATTATTTATATATTGTTTATATATTATTGTATTAAGTTAGTTATCTATATTAAATTATTATTGAATAAATTTTATTAGTAATAATAATTTATATAATCCCT
>Ga0210012_1003486_pt1 | contig 12866 bp, 7 predicted proteins | sample CryGeymeta201504_FD_183974 | JGI IMG/M metagenome (GOLD analysis project Ga0210012, IMG submission 183974) | Groundwater microbial communities from Crystal Geyser aquifers in Utah, USA - Crystal Geyser metaG 2015-04 (SPAdes) (version 2) | ecosystem: Environmental > Aquatic > Deep subsurface >... | reverse complement strand
TGTCGCGTCTCCTTCGTGCCGACCGCGCCTTACCTGTTTGCCTCCCTTCTCACGCTACACCACATTGGCCAGCTGGATAACTTTGGCGTACGTCTCTTGACCACTCTCCCGCTCGCAACCCGCGTTATGAAGCTTCCGCAACACGAACTACGTACGCGAGAGAAGCTGGAGCAAGCGCTTGGTGCCGCGCCACAGGACGTGGTCAAGGCAGAGGAAGAAGGGGTCTCGATCGCCGGCCTTGGCGCGCTCATCGACTTCGATCCATACGATGACGCCTTACTTCCTACAGTCAGCGGGGTCTATGTCTTCTATGATCGAACAGACAGACCTGTCTATGTCGGGCGTACGAAGCGGACAATCGACGTGCGCGTGCGGGAACATACAGACAAGTTCTGGTTCAAGAAGCCGATAGTTGACGCAGGGAGGTATCTCCAGATCACGGACGAGAGTTTCTGCAAGCAGACCGAGCAGGTGCTGATCAAGTTCATGCGCAGCCCTCTTCTCCTCAACCGGCAGGGCGTGGAGGCCGAACTGGAGGATGATCGAGGGGAAGCCAAGTGAGGGATGGTTCTGGGTTGGGGGATCTGCCGAAGCGCCGCAGCCATGTACGCCCACGGGTGCGGCACCAGGGATGGCAGGTGACCAGCCGACCATCAAGCCGGCCTGTGCATGTGACATTGGCGAGTGCCCGTGACGCCTGCCGGTGCCCAGCCCGTGTATCGCGGTCGCGCCCGTCGACTACTCGCGCTCCCAGGGAAGCAGATCGCCCCCTCCGCTGACCTACGCGACACCAATCGACCGGTTGGCGGCAATGGCTCCGGCGAGCGGAATCGGAGTATGAAATGCCCTACTTGCGCCTCTCGCGAGCAAGATACCCATATGCATGTGCGCGCTGTTCTGCGCAGATCGCCAAGGGTCGGCGCTACTTCCGTGACGAGCCGCATCCCTTCGCGCGGCTGCGCGGCCAAGCAGACACGCGCCAGCTGTGCGTGACATGCGTGCTTGGAGACGAAGCCGCGCGCGGCTTCGTTGAGAGTCTCGATGACTCGCGCCAACTGTCGTTCGGGTTCGAGCTGAGCCCCAACGGGTTCCTGAGGTTCCCTCCACGCGTTGAGCTCCTGGACATAAGCCCTCAGGTATTGAAGCTGCTTGCCGCAGAGCCTGACCGACTGCAGCAAGCCAGACCAGCGTTCTTTGAGGAGCTGGTCTGCAACCGACTTGACGCCATGGGATATGATCTGGAGCGTGTAGGGTCGAGCACCTTCCGGAAGGAGGGCGGCGTGGATACCGTGGCATGGCCCCGGGCACACGCGGTGTCCTGCGTGATCGCAGTGCAGGTCAAGCATACTGCCCTGCCCAACCGGAAGGTGTCGTCGCCAACTGTGCGTGACCTGCTCGGGGCCGTGCAGATGCACGGGTTCAATGCCGGGCTTATCGTGACCAACACGACTTTCACTGCGGATGCCCGATGGGTCGCTCAACAGCGACCGTTCCTTATCCGGCTTCGCGACTTCGAAGATCTCCGCCGATGGGTCAGGGACGACTTCCTGCAACAGCACGAATGGCGCGACTTGCCGATGCAGATTGAGCTTTGCCCTGGTACCATCGTCCAGCTCCCGAGATCGGGGATGGCGCCCGACTGGCCGATCTCGCGAAGGGGTGCGCGGGTGACTGTACCGACCTGAGCCCCTTCGGGGCCGTAGCCCAGGCCGCTACGCGTCTCGCCGCCGTCGGCCGCGCACCAGCCCCGACCAATGCACGGGGCGGCGCACACGACCCAAGACTCATGAAGATACGCCGGCTACGGAATGCAGGCAGGATGCCTCCGGTACGGGGGCGTGCAGGAAGTGGATGTTTGCGGTGAGAATTGCAGAACGGCTGTGCAGTGGCGCAAGAGGTCTGTTGCTTGATCCACGCAGGAGACGGGAAGCTGTTGCGGGTGAGGGGCTGAGGGGGTCTACCCCGCCTCGGTCAGCTCGGCCGCTGCGTGGATGGCTTGGAGGTCGGCGTCGGCGATCAACCCGAGGGTCGCCAGCCGTTCGGAGAGCTGCTGCAGCCGGGCGCGGGCGTCGCGGTTGCGGGCGCCCAGTACTCGGTCGAAGAGGCTTACGGCGTACCCGCCCCCGGGGATGGAACCTTGTCCTGACGGCATGAATCGTCCTTCTCTCGCCCACGCTGTGCTGCGGTCGTCGCTGTCAGCCGCAACGCCTGACGCGTGTCAGTCGGAACTGACTGGCAGTAACCCGGGGCTTGACTCTCGCAGTTTGTCCAGCGCGAGCCGCTCGATCTGGCGCACCCGCTCACGGCTCACGCCGAACCGGTGGCGGACCTGTTCGAGCGTCTGCGAGACGCCGTCGTACAGGCCGAACCGCAGCCGGATAACTTCCTGTTCTCGGGGCGTCAGCGCGCCGAGGGCTTCGTCGATCTCGCGGCGGAGCACGGCGAGCATCGCGGCGTCGTCGGGCGCTTCAGAAACGCCGTCTGCCACTGCATCGGCCCAAGTATCGGTGCGCTCGTCGCTGATGGGAGCATCCAGCGACAGGGGATCGGCTCCCACCGAGAGCACTCGCGCCAGCGCCGGCTCAGACATGCCCACAGCCCTGGCGATCTCCGGCGCGGTAGGCGGCCGCCCGAACTCGGTGCCGAGCTGAGCCACGGTGGCGCGGACCTTGCGCAGCGATTCGACGACATTGGCGGGCCGCCGGATGATCGGGCCGTGCTGGTCGCTGCCCCGCGCTACAGCCTGCTTGATCCAGTAGGTGGCGTAGGTGCTGAACTTGAAGCCCTTGCGGTAGTCGAACTTCTCGACGGCGCGGATCAGCCCGAGGTTGCCTTCCTGGATCACGTCTGCCAGGGTCAGCCCGGTCACTCCTTGGCGGTAGTGCTTCTGGGCGATGCGGAAGACCAGGCGCAAGTTGCACTCGACCATCCGCCGCCGGGCGGCCTCATCGCCAGTCTCGATGCGCTTGGCGAGGGCGACCTCTTCCTCCGCAGTCAGCAGGGGGGTGCTGCGGATCTGGCTGTACCAGGCATCGACGGCGTCTCCCAGGAGCCCGAGGTCCATGTGCGGCGCCTTGTGAGTAGCTGGCGCTTCCGGTTCACTGGTTTCGTCGTCACTGACCGCCACCGCCGCTTTGAGGGCTGGGTCTTTCAGGACGATCTTGGCGTGCTTACGGGATGGCGTTGGCATTTGTACTAATGCAAGTGTACACCATATCGGCGCCTTTCAGGGACCAAAATCCCTGTCGCCGCCGCCGGACTTCCAGGTGCGTCTCAGCCCCGCTCACTTCCCCCCGGTCCAGGCCGGTTCCTGGTTCTTGGCGAACCACTCGCGCAGCAACTTCTGCCGGTCATTGGGCGTTGCCGTCCGGTCGCCGTCGGCTTCGTCATTGCTGTGTTCCACGCTCCAGCCGGTCCACTCCCGGAACCCGTGATACGTCCAGTCCCAGCCGTGTTCTTCGAAGAGGTCGATCACGTCCTTGAGGTATCGATAGGCGCTGTTGTCCGGCGCCCAGCGGATGGCGCTGAACTCCCCAAGGTACAGGTGCACGCCGTAGGTCTTCTGGAAGTCGATGGCCGGCTTCAGCGCCGCCTCGAGCTGCGCTTTGTCCCACAGCTTCCCGTCGATGACGCCTGGGTAGACGAATCGCAGCGCCTTGTCCCCCAGCACGCCCTGGTGAGTGAAGGCGTGCGGCAGGTACATGTGGACACTGTAAACGACCCCGGGCACGTCCACCGGCTTGAAGCGGTTCAGTCCGTATGGGTTGCCGCCCTGACCCGGTTCGAGGATGATCGCGTGGTCGGGGTCGATCGTCCGGACTGCTCTCGCCGTCGTCTCGGCCAATTCCTCCCAGTCCAGGAGATCCTCGGCGACGGCGCCCTCTATCGGCTCGTTGACCAAGTCGTATCCCCAGACGGCCTTCGAGGACTTGTACTTGCGGGCGAGGCGCTGCCAGATCTCGACGAACTTGTCCTGGCAGGACTTGTCGGTGAACAACCCCTTGCCCGAGGCTTCCGGACCACTCGGAGCCGAGTGCAGGTCCACCACCACGTACAGCCCGTACTTCTCGCACAGCGGCAGCCCGGCGTCGAGCTTCGCAAGTTGCTCCGCCAGCCACGCCTCGTACGCGTCCAGGTCGAGTTTGTCGCCTTGGGGCCGCCAGCCCACGAGTTGCCAGCGAACGACGTTGGCGTTCCATTCCTTGCCGAACAGCCGCAGGCTCTCCTCGTCCACGTTCGGGCTGATCATCGCGCCCCGCAACCGCGGCAGGCTGTGCCCCTTGTACAGCGGCCCGGTCTGCTGCCGGCGCGGCACAACGACGAACGGCGGCTTGCGGATGGTGAAGGTGAAGTCGTCATACCAGACCTTACCGGTCACCGCCTCCAGCCCCAGCACCAGCGTTGCCGAGGTGGCGTCGTCCGGGACGCGCACGGGGAAGACGACGCGCTGCCAGTCGAACGTGCCGACCTCGATTTGCCCCTGCGGATACTGCTTGCCGCCGGGCGTCTCGAAGATGACCATGAACTTGACCCCGTTCCACGACTGCGGCTTGACCGACACGTCCTCCGCCTTCACCATGCCGGAGAAGTGCACCAAGCACCCGCGCATCTCCTCCAGCGGCAGCGGCCGCTGCACCGCCGTGGTGCCGACTGGCGACCCCGCGGGGCGCTCAATCATGATGCCATGCTCGCTCTGGTACCCCGGCCCCAGTATCGTCCCCGCCGGCCAGCCGGCGGGGGAGTCCGGACCTTCGAAGTCAGCCGTGAAGACAACCTCGCCCCGCTGCGGCGCGGGCTGGGCGTGCGACGAGACGGCGATTGTGAGGGCACAGAGTGCGGCTGTTGCGGGCAGGCGGATACGCATGGTGGTACTCCTTGCGGGATTGCCCATGTCGGCGGGGGCGAAGGGGTTCATCCCACCATTACGGGTCCTCGTAGCGTAGCCCCTCATATACTGAGGGGAATGCTCCTTGTGTGCTCCTTGACAATCTACGGTGAACGTTGAAGTTGGAGTGAGTTTCCGCTGCCAACCGCAGTGAGCGTAGCGAGCGAAGGCTGGCAGCGGGCGGGAACACTCCCGCCCGCCAGCGTGCCGGTGGTGCGGTGATGGTGTAGGCTCTTCCGTGTGGGAGTCAGCGACTGCGTCAGCCCCTGGGGAGGCTTCGGCCTGCTCCTACCACAAGATGGCAGTGACGCCCGCACGGAAGAGACCCTGTTCAGGTAATTGAGAGACCGCAGCGAACGAGTCGGTCGTCTCTGAAGAATCATGAGGATGGGATTTGCCGATCACCTCATCGCGTTTCAAGCGCTCACAGAGGGAACCGTGCCTTCGTTCAACGGCCGCCGCAACACGCTCTCCCAGCAGACGTAGACTTTCAGCAGAGGTGCAGCTTATGTCCCGAAACCGCCAACTCCGCCAGCCGCCGCTCAGTGACGCAACGCCGACCAGCGGGTCGCCAGTTCCGTTCCGCGACGTTGGCATCGACCTCGCCTCGGTGGGCGAGCATCATGCTACCGTTCTGGATGAACGAGGCGAAGTCCTGTTCGGTCGCTATTTCCCGACGCGAGCGGAGGCGTTGGCGCAACTGGAAGCGCGGGCGTTGCAGGCAACGCCGTCAGGGACCCGGCTGCGGGTCCTGCTGGACTGTGCGTCGTTGGCCTGGCTTCCGGTCGCGGTCTGGTTTCAGCGCCGTGGTCACCTGGTCTATCAGGTGCCCAACGGCAAGACCAAAGACCTGCGGGAGTACTACAGCAAGCACAGCAAGAGCGATCCGGACGACAGCTACGCACTGGCCAAGCATCCGACGGTAGACGCGGAGAGCCTGGTGCCGTTGTATCTGCCGACACCGGAAGTTTTCTCGCTGGATCGGCTCAACCGCGAGCATGATCGCTACAGCAAGGAAGTGGCTGCCATGAAGAACCGGCTCCGGGACTTCTTGAACTCCTTTGCTCCGGGCTTGGCAGGTGCGCTTCCAGTCGGGCTGTTTCACGCCGGCGCTCGGGAACTGCTACGCGAGTATCTCGCGCCCGAACGGGTGTTGCGCCTCGGTCAGCGACGCTTCGGCACGGTGCTCCAGAACCGGCTGGGAGACCAGGTGACGCCGGCCGTCAGTGCCGCCGTCTACCAAGTCTACCAGCAGACCGCAACGCTCTTCGATCTGGCGGAGCGACCCGCGGTCTGTTTTGACGACCTGCAGGCGCAACTCAACCGCTACTGGGACGAACTGGCCCATTGGGAAGCCCAAGCGGCGGAACTCAAGCGGCAGATCGGTGAGCGCTACGAACAGGTGTCTCCGGGCAAGCACTTGAGTAGCTTGCCCGGTGTGGGTGACCTGATCGGCGCCAGCTTCTTTGGCACCGTCCGCGGTCGGGATCGCTTCCCCAACCTGGCAAGTCAGCGCAAGTTCTTCGGGTTCACCCCGAAGCGGAACCAGAGCGCCAACAGCGACAAGAAGAGTCAGCGGATGACCCATGCCGGGCCGAATCTGACGAAGAAGCATCTCTTTCTGGCCACCGACATGCTGCGTCAGCACGATCCGGAAGTCGCCGCCTACTACTACGACCAAATGGTCCGCAAAGGCAAGTGTCACACCGTCGCCGTCTGCAACGCGGTCAACAACAAGACCATCCCCCGGCTCCATGCTCTGCTCCGGGAAGACCGACCTTACGAACTCCGCGATCCGGAGACCGGCGAATCGATCACCCCGCAGCAAGCGCGGCAGCTCATTCGGGAGCGCTACACGGTGCCCGAAGAGATCCGGCGCGCGCGACGCAGCCATCAGCCGCGACGCAAAGCTCAACCACCAAAAGAGGGAACCCGCAGCCGAAAGAAGGGACGGGCTCAGAGCCCGGGTCTGCGACCGTAAACGCGCAGAGATCAGCAGAGACAAGGACGCTCCAAATCGGCGCACCCGTTCTCACTTTCGCTGCGAGTTCCCTCGACCGCAACGATACAGAACGTTCACCAGATTGTCAAGGAACGACTGAGCCGCAGCCACGGCTACGACAGCAGTCCACTACTATGCCACTACGCCGCTACGCCGGGCCGAACGACCGGCAAACGCTCTTGACACAACTTAGGAAATCTTGTGGGCGTCATCCGAGCGCACCGATGACGCCCACAAGGGGCTACGCTACGGGGTCAATCGAGGGGTGAGTCTCGCACACCCGTAATGGTGGGATGCACCCGGGCGAGACATCGTCGTTAGCTGCATCCCACGCTCATGCAGTGTACACCATCCCGGCTTCGCCGCAAAGGGGTCTGAGGGCCACTCGCACCTGTCGCCACAGTGAGCCACCTGCTACAATCAAGACCGCTTCGTAACACAGAGCGTCGCGATGGAGACGTTTCCGACTCTGGTGAAGTCGGTACCACGGCGGCCGTCAGACTAGCGGGGAGATGAGGACGACAATGAATACTCCGCCCCTTGTGCAAGACGTGGACTCGCTGCCACCCGCGGTCCGGAGCCAGGAGGCAGCCGGGCGACAACTGCAATCCCTGGGGTGAGAACCCCGACACGTTGTGTGAGCAGGGGCATGACGAGGGGGAGAATGAGTTCCCATGATAGTGACACGTGTTTACATCGTTGTGTTGGCCTCCTGTTTGGCTGCCTGGCAAGACGCTGCGGGGAGACCGGCGCATTGTGAAGCCGATCCCGCCCACGTTACCTTGGCGTGGGAAGCGGAGGACTTCAGCGCCATCTACCCGTATCTCCGTACGGTTGACTGCGAAGGGGCCTCAGGCGGACGGTGCCTGAGTGGACCCGAACCCCGGTCGATGCGTGATCCCACCCGCGCGGTCTACCGCGTCGACGTTCCGAGATCCGGCACGTACTACCTGTGGGCCCGACTGCAAGCAGGGTCGGGCGACTGGGGAACATGGGAAACGGTCCGCGTCAACGGCCGCAAGGTAGGCTACCTGGACTACCCCCGCTTTCTTCCTCCTCGGCCCGTGACGACGGCGACAGGGGAGCCGGTCCAGTTCTTCCGGGGCGAGAACGGCAGGTGGGTGTCTCCGTGGTGTTGGACGCCCTGCCTGACCATCCGCACCTTCCGTGAGGTTCCCAAGGATGCCAGGCTCGCACCTGTGCCGCTGGATCTGGCCAAGGGCATGCACGTGCTTGAGGTCGGTCCCCCAGGTGGCAGTCAGATCGAGTCCTGGGACCAGCTCGACATGCTGCTGTTGACAACGGATGCCGACCGGGACCTGCTGCTGAAGACGGAGGCCGTGCCGTGCACGGGCGAACGTGTCGTCCTCCCACAGACGGAACCGAGCGATCTACTCGTTGTCGAGGCAGAGAGCGCTTCGTCGCTTGAGCTGCCCTGCGAGCCGCGCGCTGCCCGCGGCGCCTCCGGAGGGAGCGCGCTCGGGTGGCGGGACGAAGACTGGGGAGGACGGGCGACGTATGTGTTCAACCTCCCTTCGGCGGGAACCTACTACCTGTGGGCCCGGATGTCGCCGATGAGCTGGGTGGACCTGATTTCCATCCCCTCCGGAGGGTGGGTGGCGGAGGCAGGAGGCTCGGAAGCCACGCTCAGCTACTCTCCCAGTTCCTGGGGCTGGACGTGGGTCCGGCCGTGGATGATCCTCGAGGAGGAAAAGGCCGACCGAGGAAAGCGAGTGCCGCGGGGCCTGGAACTGCCGGCCGGCAGAGCCCGCCTCGCATTGCGTCCAGGGAAGCCACGTGCAGGGATGCGCATGCTCGTCGACCAGCTTGCGCTGACCAAAGACCGCTACTATGTTCCCGCACGCACGGGCTGGGAAGTCCTTGAGGTCCGCGGACCCCAACCGATTCCAGGAGGCTGATGGCGCGAGCGGGGAACCGTGGGCCCACCCACGCGCTTGACCCTACGCTGCCTCTCGCGCCAAGTGCTCCAACAGCCACAAGTTGGCGAGCGTCTCGGGCAAGAGGCCTCGGACTCGTGCCCGGGCTTCGAGTTGCTGATACACGGCGCCCATGGGCAATTGGGGCGATGGCGGGGTAGGGCGCGCATGTCCAGCTCCGATCGTTGGCGTTGCGGTCGTCGGCTCATGTTAACATAAGGCATGCGCAGCCTGAAGCTGTTCCTCGTGCTTACCGTGTTGCCCGCCCAGCAACTGCCCAGCGCCGCACAGGCCCGGCAATCACTGGAGACACCCACCGGCACCGTCGCGTTCGAGAACGGCGCCCTCGTTGAGGCCCGAAATCGCCTGACCGGCGAGACCTACACCGCCGGTCAGCGCGCTGACCGGGGCACCGGGCTCTTGCGGCCGGGTGACCAGGCGGTGTGGGCTGAGACGGCGACCGAGCAGGCGCCAAACGCCGATGGGCCGCAGAAGAGGATCTCCGAGGCGCGGTGGGATAGCGGCGAGGTATTGACCACGACGGTCGAGGCGGCGCGCGAGGGAGGTGACTTCCTCGTTCGCCAGTCCGGGCGTGGGAACGCGACCAGACTGTGGGGTTGCCAGTGGGGCATTGCCGGGTTGAGCGATGACGCGGTGTCGCTCATCGTCCCCGCGTGGTCGGGGATTCGGCTGGGCAAAGGCGCGCCCTTTCAGGAGGGCATGTTCGACTGGCCCGGCGGCTGGGAAGCGCAAATGTTGGTCGTGCAAGGGAAGCGGGGCGGCATGTGGATCCGCGCGGAGGACGCGGACGACCGGTTCAAGGGCGTCTCGATCCGGTACCGGTCAGGGAAGTTCGACCTCGGCTTCCGCACGTACAACGAAGGACCGCTCGAGGCGCGCACGACAGTGGAGTCGGTGGTGTGGCGCCTCGGGTTCTACCAGGGCGACTGGCGAGTGCCGGCGCGGCAGTTTCGGGAGTGGATGGGGCGTATGGCCGCCCTCACGCCCGTGTCGGGACAGCAACCGGCGTGGGCCGACCAGATCCGCTCGGTCATCATCTTGCGGTCCGGCCGCGGCGCGAAGAGCAACGACGAACCGCGCGCCGTCCTGAAGAAGCTGACCGAGTGGGTAACGCCGGCGAAGACGCTGCTCTACATCCCCGACTGGCGGCGCGACGGGTACGACCTGAACTACCCCGACTACACGGCATACGCGGGCTTCAAGGAGCTGGTCGACTTCGCCCACAGCCTGGGCTACCGGGTGATGCCGCATACCTGCTACTACGGCGTGAACCTCGGGAACCCGGAGTACGAACGGCTGAAGCCCTACCACCTGCGAGACCTGTTTGCCGGCGAGCCGATCACCTACTTCTGGCGGTTCCCCGACCCGCCGCCGCGGATCGCCATGCTCCACCCGGGCGCCAAGGCGTGGCGCGAGTTGTACGTGCGGAAGTGCCGGGAGATCGTCGAGCGCTACGGCGTCGACACGCTCCATCTCGACGTGACGCTGTCGATGCCCAACGTGACGGACCGCGCCGACGGGCTCAACACGGTGCAAGGCAACGTGGCGTTCCACGACGACCTGCGGACGGCGCTCCCGGAAGTCGCGCTCGGAGGCGAGGGACTGAACGAGGTCTCCTGCCGGCGCGAGGCGTTCGCGCAGACGCACGGTCTGTTCGCCGTCCGCCATCCGGGCGATCAGCCGGACCGCGTCGCCGATGACGCGGGAGTCGACTGCTCCCACCCGGTCTCGGCGTACCTGCTCTCCCCGTTCACCCGCTGGTACGGCTACCTCGGCTATCCGACGCCGGGCGCGTCCGCGCTCTACCGTGGCTGGACCCGCGCCTACGAGAGCTGGGGCGTGACGCCAACCCTGTCGTCACCGACGCTCAGCGCGCTCGAGCATCCCGACGCTGACCTGCGAGCACGCCTGGAGGAGATGCGGCTGATCGACAGCCACGACCTGCAGCCCGACTTCGACGCGAACGAGTCACCGGACACGAAGTGCGTCTGGCGAGGTCGCGACGGCACGAAGCTGGTCTACGAACGCGACGACCGCGGCGGCAGTCACGCGTGGTTCGCAGCGGCAACCGGCGAACGCAGCACAGTCTACCGCTACCTGCGCGGCCGCACGGCATTCCAGGGCGAGGGGAGCCTCGGTCCGTGGGCGGCGTTCGACGAGAACGGGCTGTACGGACTCGACCCGGAGCGGACCTACCTGTGTGAGCCGACGCCGCGCGACTACAAAACCCCTCACCTGCTGCGCCTGCCCGAAGGAGTCCTCGTTCGGGGCATGCGCTACGCCGCCGACTTCATGCTCTTCGACCTCGACGTTCCACCGGCGGCAATCGACCTGAGCCGACGGTTCGCGGAGGCGACTCTCGGCACCGTCATCGACGGCAAGGAGCAACCGATTGCCAGCCGCGCCCAGTTCACCCGGACCCGGGCGACGTGCGGAGGCGTCGGCAAGGACGGCCTGTTCGCGCATCCGCCGTGGGACCAGGAACACGGGCTGATCGGCGACGTGTTCGCCGACTGGCCTGTCCGCGTGCCGGAAGGCGGGAAGCCGGCTCTCGAACTCTCGCTCGGCCTGCGCGACGGAGCTGAGAACGCAGACGGGGTGACGTTCACCGTGGCGATCGACGGTACGGTGGTTCTGCAGAAGGACTGGAAGCGCTGCGAGTGGCTGCCGTGCCGCGTGGAGCTGTCGCCGTACGCGGGTCGCGAGGTCAAGCTCCGCCTGTCGGTCGGTAAGGGACCGGAGGGGCGAGGTTCGTTCGCGTGGGCCGTGTGGGGCGAGCCGGAGATCGTCGTCGAACCGACGCCACAGCCCCTGTCCGTCGAAGTGCTCGCGCCGCGCAGAGTCGTCGGCGCGGCCGGCTCGTCCGCGGGCGCTTCGGCCACGCTCGTCCGCCGCGAAGGCGACCTGCGCCGGCACCGCGTGTCGACGCGCGTGCCCGGCGCGACGTGTCTCTTCTTCCGCAAGCCGCAACCGGCGGCGCTGCCGGTGGACTTGCGCGCGACCCCGTTCTCCTGGATGGCAACGGTAGGCGGCATGTCCCTGCCGGCGGGCAACCTGCCAGCCTACCTCACCGCCGCCCCGGGCGAGGGCCAATCCGGCGGCGTGACGAAGGCGGCACTCGTGACCCACCCGCCCATCGACGGTTCAACAGCCCTCGACTATCTCCTGACGTTGCCGAAAGACCCGCCAGCCGAACTACGCTTCTCGACCGCCCTCCAGGACGGCGCCGAAGGCACAAACGGCGTCGCGTTCCTTGTGGCCGTCAACGGGCATGTCGCGTACCGGAAGGAGGTGACCGGTCCCGACGGTTGGCATGAGGGATGCGTCAACCTGAGCGCGCACGCCGGAGAGACCGTGCTGCTCAGCCTGATTGTGGATGCCCAGGGCAGTGCGCGCTGCGACTGGTCGAGGTGGGGGGAGCCGAGGATCGAGGGGCGGTGACAGGCGGCCGGGGCCCGTGTAGCCGAACCCGCCCGAGATTCGGACCGTCGGCGCTCCCAGCGCCCGAATTCTTGGCGAACTCGGCTACGCGGGCGCCGTCTGTCATCCGGGTCCCTCCTTCGGGCTCAGTGCGCCAGCCGCTGCGTTCCCCGGTTGATGAGTTCCTCCTGCTCTTGGGGCGACAGGTCTACGAACCGGGCGCTGTAGCCCGCGACCTTCACCATCAGGTTCGGATACTTCTCCGGCCGTTCGCGGGCGTCGAGGAGCGTTTCGGTGTCGACCATGCTGAGCTGCATGGTCATGACACCCAGGTCCACAAACGCCTTCAGGAACGCGACGAACTTGCCACGGCCGTCCTTGGTGTTGACGACCGCGGGATCGAAGCGGAGGTCGAGCGACGAACCGTTGGGAAACTGGGTGAAGTCGATCTTGCTCAGCGAACGCAGCAGGCTGGTGGGGCCATCCTGATCGGTGCCCCAAGTCGGGTTGAGGTTGCGGGTGAGCAGCTCGCCGGCCAGCCGGCCGTCGGGCGAGGCACCCACCGCTTCGCCCAAGTGGTAGTTGGCAGCGAAGGAGTAGA
>Ga0210012_1003480_pt1 | contig 12878 bp, 12 predicted proteins | sample CryGeymeta201504_FD_183974 | JGI IMG/M metagenome (GOLD analysis project Ga0210012, IMG submission 183974) | Groundwater microbial communities from Crystal Geyser aquifers in Utah, USA - Crystal Geyser metaG 2015-04 (SPAdes) (version 2) | ecosystem: Environmental > Aquatic > Deep subsurface >... | reverse complement strand
TCCGCTGAAACTTTTGATCGCGCTGGAAAAAGCCACCATTGCCAGGTTGGCGGAATTCAACATCAACTCGATGGACATGAAAATGATCAACGGGTTGCGGCGCACCAACACGCCCAGCGCGCCGATGGTGAATAAAATGGCGGAAAGGATGATGTAGTAATTTACCGGGACCATTATTTCTGTCCTCCCTTCTCTTGCTTCGTCAGCACGATCGCGCCAACCATGGCCACCAACAGCAGGATGGATGTCACCTCGAACGGCAGGAGATACTGGTTGAACAGAACCATTCCCATCTCGCGTAGGGACTCCACACTGTTGATCGATTCTATGGGCCGGGTCACGATGCCAATTGGCACGCCGCGCAAGGCCAGCAGGTAGACAGACTCCACTACCAGCACAAAGGCGAGCGCACCCGCCAGCGGTTTCTGCCAGGGCAGGACTTTGCCGGGCGCGAGGCTGTCCGCGCCCAGCAGCATGATGACGAACAGGAACAGCACCATGATGGCGCCCGCATACACCGTGATCTGCGCCATGGCAATGAACGGCGCGCCGAGCAGGATGTAGAAGACCGCCACCGTGGCAAAGTTCAGCACGAGGAACAACGCCGAGTAGACCGCGTTGCGGCTCAACAACATGCCGAGCGCGCTCGAAACGGCAACGAGGGAAAGAACGAGGAAGACAATTAGTTCAGAGATCATGGTAATCCTTTGAAGGGATGCGGTTTTCTGACAACTTATAATTAGATATCAAATCATTGCAGAAGTGATTATTTCACAGCAAAAGGTCGTTCTCAAGACATTGCCAATTGAAACCAAAGAGATAAATATAAAAGACACCCAATAGTAATATACAAAATTAGAAAAATTATCCCAAATCTCCTTTGGATTCTTTTTCCAGACGCAAACATTCCACCAATCACTCCCCAAAGTACAGAATATAAAACCATCGACGTTGTGTCAATTGTTGCAAACGTAAAATCCAAAGGATAGTTTGACGGCAAAAGATAATAGAACAACAAATATTGCCCGAGCAATATAGGTCCCAAAAGAGGTGGCAATGTTCTTAGGGAAAGTAGAAATTTAAGAAGAAAAAAACTGGTAAGGCAACCTATAATTCCGCCAGCGAACCAGCGCAAAATTATAAATAAAACTACAATATGCTTATTGGATTGAGAATCGGAATCAGAATTTATGAGTTTCATTTTCATTTACCTATTCAAAAAGGGAGGTGCATATGCATAACAATTCATGGAACACCTGCACTAACTACACTGAAACGTAATTGATAAGGATTATTTAAATTCCAAGCACCATCTGCGCCTACAATTCGAACATAGTAATATCCTGGTATTGCATTGTTGATCTTAACCATTTCAGCCGCTTTCTTCTCTTTCGAAGAACTACCCAATAGTTGCCCTGCCGCATTGTAAATGTACAAGTCATAATTAGCGGGAAGGCTGGTTAGATGAACTTGCAGATTACCGGCTTCCGTTATTTGGAAGCGGAACCAGTCTTCATCACTGCTTGGATTGATGAAGTAGCGTAAGTTCATATTGTTTTTGCTAATTTCTGAAATTAGCCCCGGGAAATTTGGGATGTCGTCTGCTAATGGAGGCAGTTGCTCCAAAGTCAGGAAAGATTCAAATGCTCCAATATCAACCCTGAAAGAACTGTCGTTGTATTCATCGAAAACGGCTGTGTTTGGGTCGCCAGCATCAACCAGAGGCGAAGACGGCGATAAACGATAGTCGGAAAAGCCAGGATCTAAGAACAATGGATCTAAATTAAAAAGGTTGTCATGTGTATTTGATGAGGATGCCAGATTGCCTAGATGCCATTTTGTTGAACAATCAAGATTAGAGCCGCAAATTGAAAACAGGTTATAACTATATTCTACGCCGCCATCACCTGTTGAAAGAATCTTTATTGGCGCGGAGGACTGCCCAATAAAGATATTGTTGCGAACCAAGGAAGAATTCTGTTGGGTTTCGAGTAAATTAAGTACTAAACCACTCTGTCCGCCAACAAAAATGTTGTTCTCAAACGTATATTGAATAGGGCTTCCAGGAATCAGACCTTGAACAAGAATTCCACTCAGAGAGTTATTATCAAAAACGATGTTGTTAATTTGAATGTTTTTTAGGCTGCTTGGCGAGATATCTATGAGGGCTATACCATAACCATTGCTGCGACGAATTGTTAAGTGAGAGATCGCTATGCCGCTTGAAGTAGCCTGAATAGTGTTCTGAGATATTAAGGGTGGTTCAATAATTGATTGATTGGTACTATCACCTATTAGAGTTAAAGGCTTGTTTATGATCAATGACTCACGATAAACCCCGGCTGGTATATATATGATTGCTCCCGGCGAAGCCTGATCAATGGTTTGTTGGATTGATTGAGTCACGCTGAGATAGTTTTTACCAACTTCCCACAGAGCGTCAAATTTTGCGTCGAATTCATTCGCTACATTTTGATTATCTACGCCGAGACTGTATTCAGCCAAATCCATTATATTGTTGGGGTCATCTCCAAATGAGCTATAGTCAAAATTCTGACTACCAACAATTACGAATTGATTATCAATTGAGAGGGCTTTTGCGTGCAAAATATCTTTTGAAAACTTCACGGTGATTTTTGAATATATATCGGTTCCATTTTGCAATGAAAGGATTTGAGTTCGAAGTTTTTCTAAACTATTTACATTTTTGTCCATATTAATAATGTCACCTGAAAGCAACATTTGGATTTGCGCCCCATTTTGCATGGCATATATTATGGCTTGTGTATAAGGAAAAGGTCCATGTTGTCCAGATGGGAAAGACTCTGGGAGCCATTCGTCAAAGCATATTCTCCTGCAAACAGTCTCTGGAGGATAATTCTCAAAGTATCGATTTTGCAAAAGATTTACATTAGTATTTGAGGCGCGAATCGCTTGTGCTATCGCGTCGTCGGCTGTTTTTACGGTTTCATTTCGAAAAAGCGAAAAAACATTTACTGGATCACTGGTTGCAGGTTGAATTGATAGTACTTCCTGAGGATGCGCTAGCGGTGTTGTGGTATATGCACAAAATACTATATCATTACAAGAAAGCCCGCGCCCATTGTCCCAGAGTCCATCAAACATTAATAAGGAAGCTTGTACAATAGGGCCAGATATTTTAATCCCGGCATCTTTCATTGATGAATCTAAATATAAATCCTGAAAATTATATCCGCTCACAATGGCTTCTTTGCCGTCCACGATCAAGATTTTTACATGACTGTGGGTATTTGGGCGAATAAAACCGCCAAGGGGTTTTGAATTTCGGTATGTGGCAACCTCTACTTTCCAATTTCCGTTTAGACCGTTGAGGGGAATTTCAAGATCATATAACATATTCAATACAGTTACTCGTTGGTCGAAAATATCAAAATAGTGCTCTAGTCCAAGCAGTATTCTAACTTGGATTCCATCAGGGTAATCACCCGGGTTTGATTTGACTTTTTCGTATAATTCTTTAACGCCTTCAAGGAATATTTCCCCTGTGTCATGATCCCAGATCATAGTCGTAAAATCCACCTCATACTTTGCTTGGCTGGCAAGTTCAGCAAACTCTTGAAAAGCAACTCTTCCTGAAGACGGATCTTCAATAAAGGTTAGTTTTTTGAATTTATTCAAGCAGTAATTCTGCTCGCCGACCACATCGAACACCGCCTGGCCAATATTTGAGAGAGTATCTTTATAATCAGTGCAGTCATATCCAAGCCTGATCACCAACCGTGCTGCATTTTCCGTACCCGGATACCATACTGGTCGGTCATATCCAATTACCCGACGGTGCCGGTACGTGCCGCTAGCGGGCCCTGCATTCTTTACAATGATTGCAAGTGCATTTCCTGAGATCCAATCTGGCCGGTTGACAATCTCTTGAACGATAGCGGTAAGGTCGGGACTGTCGCGTAATTGCCCAAGTTCCCACCGATCCGTGGAAGGTATTGACCAGGTTGAAGATGTCACAGTTAGGGGGCGATTGCTTGGGCGGCTAGTTGTACTGAATGGATTAGCATTTCCACTCGCCTCCCCATAAAAGGCTACATTTAATTCGTCGGTATATGGGCCATCTACTGTGAATTCAATATAAGCCTCTTGGATAATCATTCCCGCTGGAATAGTTACATTTGGAAATCGGAAACCACTTACGATCCCCTGCCTATTTGTGCATTCCCCCATGTAAATCTCATTATAGCTTGTGCTGTAGGTACAGGCAGGGTGTAGCCCCGCATCATCAGTTCTGGCTTTGACCCAGAATACGCATTGCCCATCTGAGCAATCCGAGTCGGGCGGCATAGGAACACTGGATGCAAAAGCGCTAAATGGCTGGACACTTTCGCCTTGCTCTGTCGGTATTTCTGTAGGTTGTGGAGTAGTCTCAGGAGGTATTTCTGTTGGTTCTTCTGTGAGAAAGGGCGTAGGCACAATAGCTGTTCCCGTAGATGTGGACGGAATTTCTTCTTGTGCTGACACTGAAGGTAGTACGAGCGCAAAAGCCAAAAGCACAGCCAGTGCAAATGCCATTGCAAGCCACTTGGGCATAACGTGTTGAGGTTTCATTGATACTCCTCTTGATACCCTTTTTACTAATCCTGCGGATCCTTCATCTCCGGCACCGATCGCGTAAACACGCCTTCTTCTACTTCACGCGGCGTGGTCATATCCACGGTCGGGACGGGTTCGAGCAGCATTTCCTTCGGATAGATCGCCTGTCGGCGGTCGGTGAACGAAAGTTCGTAGTTGTCGCCTAGCACAATCGCCTCGGTGGGACAGGCGTCCTCGCAGAAACCGCAATAGATACAGCGCAACATGTTGATCTCGTAGGTCGAGGCATAACGCTCGCCGGGCGAGAAGCGTTTCTCGTCGGTGTTCTCAGAGGCCTCCACAAAGATCGCGTCCGAGGGACAGGCCGCCGCGCACAGCGAACAGCCGATGCACTTCTCCAGTCCGTTCTCGTAACGTTTCAACACGTGACGCCCGCGGAAGCGCGGACGGAGTTCCCGCTTCTCTTCGGGATATTGCACGGTCACAACCGGGTTGACGGTCAATTGCTTGAACGTCGTCACCAGGCCGCGGAACAACTCAACCATGGGATCAAGCACGCTCATAGGCTTTTCTCCTCAACGAGCGGTACACCACCATCACCGCAATCAATCCAACCAGTAATGACAGCACAGGCACACTCCAGATCCACAGCGGGTGGAACATCTCCGCCAGCAGGATGCCCGTCGCCGTGATAAAGACCACCGCCAGCGCCAGCGGCACCAGGATCTTCCAGCCGAAGGCCATCAGGCGGTCATAACGGATGCGCGGCCAGGAAGCGCGGATCCAGATCATCACACCCAACAGAACGACAACCTTGATAAAAAGATATGCCGGGCCGAGGAACCAGAGCCGGTCCACACTCAGGAAGGTATCCTTCAGGAACCAGAATTCGCGATACCCGCCCAGGAACAGCGTCGCGCCGATCATGCTGACCACGATCATCTTTTGGTATTCGGCCATGAAGAACAGCGCGAACTTCATGCCCGAATATTCGGTGTGATAGCCTGCCACCAACTCCTGCTCGGCTTCGGGCATATCGAAGGGCGGGCGGTTCACTTCCGCCAGCGTGGCGATGAAGAAGATGATGAACCCCACCGGCTGGAGGATCACAAACCAGAGCGACTTCTGCCCTTCCACAATATCCACCAGGCTCATCGAATTGCCCAACAGGATGGCCGCCACGAATGACAGGCCGAGAGTCAGTTCATACGAGATCATTTGCGCCGAGGAGCGCAGTCCGCCCATCATGGCATATTTGTTATTGCTTGACCAGCCCGCCAGCACAATGCCGTACACCGCAATCGAAGCGATGGACATCAGATAGATCACACCCACATTGAGGTCCGCCAGGTACAGGTGGATCGTGCGCCCGCCCAGCGTGAACGATGTCCCCCACGGGATGACGGCCGCGATAATGAGCGACGGCACCATGGTCAGCACAGGGGCGAGGAAAAAGATCAGTTTATATACCTTTGCAGGCGTCAGTTCTTCCTTGAAAATTAATTTGACCGCGTCCGCGATCGGCTGCAAAATTCCCTGCGGCCCGGCGCGGTTCGGTCCGACGCGCACCTGGAAGCGCGCGATCAAACGCCTCTCATACAACGTGGTGTACGCGAACCCGCCCAGCAGGCCGAAAACCAAAATCAGCGATTTGATCAGCCATTCCCAAAATAAAGCCCAAGTCATATCAGCCTCTCGCCTTTTTTGTGGACTTGACCGAGGCCGCGACCGGTTCGCGCACCGCCAAACCGAAACTACGCGGGACGAGCGCCACTCCCGTTGAAACAGCCTCGTCGGTTCTCACGCGGACCTCGGCCTGGGTCCCGTTAAACGCGAGTTTAACCAACTCCCCGGCCTCCGCGCCCAACTCCCGCGCCGTCGCGGGGTTTAGCGTCACAGTTGCCTCGCCGATTCGTTCCGACAGCAATTCCGCCGGGACGACGGTCGCGCCCTGGTCGTAAAGTTTCGTCACAGGCACGGCCAGCACCTCGCCCTCCTTCGGGCGCAGGGATTTGGCCTTTTTAGCGGCGGGCAGTTTATAGGTCTCGCCGCGACCCGCCGCGCTCGTCAACTGCGCGCCGAGTCCTTGCGTGTTCTCGTACGTTGTGCCGCCGTAATACAAGTCACCGCGGCCGACGATCGGCCATTGCTCGGTTACTTCGGCCAGTTTGGCGTAGTCCAATCCATCGAACGATTTCACCGTCGCGGCCAGGAAATCGAACACAATGGATGGCGACGTGCCTTCGAGGATGTAACCCATCCCCCGCGCGATCTGCGAGGTGATGGCAAAATCGTGGCGCGCCTCGCCGGTGACCGGCACGGCCGGATAGAAGCGTTGCGCACGGCGCTCGCCGGAAGTGAACGTGCCCTCGCGTTCGGTGTAGGCCTGCGCGGGCAAAACAACGTCCGCCAGACCAGCCGTCGCAGTCAGCGAAATATCCTGAACCACCAGGAACTTCGCGGCTTTGAGCGCCTTCGCCAGCGCGGGATCGTCGCCCGCGGGATCTGCGCCCGCGACATAAATTGCTTTGCCTTTGAGTTCCTCAATGAGATCGTCGGAAGTCTCGAAGCCCATCTCCCACGCGCCCTGGTCGTTGGCCCGCGGCCAGACGCCGATCAGTCCGCTGTTGGGCTTGCCCGCAAAACCCGACCCTTTCAGCAAATCCGCCGCGGCCGCCGCAACGGACGAGGAACCCGCCAGTCCCAATCCTTCACTGCCAAACAGGATGACGGCGTTCCCGGCCTTGCGGAAAGCGTCCGCGATTTTGTTCTTGTCGTTGAGGTCTTCAATCGTCGTGACTTCGTCGCCGTAGGCATAGCGGATCACGAAAGCCGCGTGTTTGTCCAGTTTGGTCGCGCGCGGGTTGGCGACGATCAGCGTCGCGCCGCGCTCGGTTGCCTGTTTGACGCGCATCCACCAGATGGGCGCTTCTTCATACAGATCGGAAGCAACCACCAGGATGGCATCGCCCTTGCCCAACTTGCCGAGGTCGAAGCCCTGCCCCACGCCTACGCGGGCGGTCAACTCGCCGCCGCCCATGTCGGTGTAGAGGATGGCCTTGCCGCCCGCCAAATCGGCAAGGGATTTCAGGTTGAACAGGTCTTCGTTGGAGAGTCTCCCCGAAGCCAGCACCACCAGGTTCTTTTTGGCCGCAGCCAGTTTTTCAGAGGCCAGGTCGAGCGCGGACTTCCACGAGGCCTTCGCCAGTTTTCCTTCTTTGGCGATCAGCGGTCTGGTGAGACGGTCTTCGCTTTCCGCGTAGTGATAAGCGAAGCGGCCTTTGTCGCAGATCCAGATCTCGTTGACCCCTTCGTTCTGCCGCGGCATGACGCGCTTGATGACGATCTTCCCATCCGATTTGGCTTCGCGGCGGGTGTTGAACGTGATGTTGCACCCGACGGGGCACTGCGCGCAGATGGAGGCCGAGGCGTCCAATTCCCACGGACGCGCGCCGAAGCGGAAATCCGCGGTGGTCAGCGCGCCGACCGGGCAGATGTCGGTGGTGTTGCCCGAGAAAACGGAATCAAACCCGGGGTCCGAGAAGGTGACGATCTGCGTGGTGCGGCCGCGCTCATCGAACTCGATCACCGGCTCCCCGGCGATGTCGCTTTGGAAGCGGACACAGCGTCCGCACTGGATGCAGCGTTCGCGGTCCAGCCAGATCAGTTCGCCCAGCGGGACGCGCTTGGCGAGGCGCTGTTTCTCGTCGAAGAGGAAGCGGCTCTTGCCGGGGCCGTGTTCCATCGTCAGGTTCTGAAGCGAGCACTCGCCTCCCTTGTCGCAGACGGGGCAGTCGAGCGGGTGCGAGGTGAGCAGGAATTCCACCGTTTCTTTTTGCCCGGCTTTGGCGCGCTCGGAGGTCAACTGTGTTTTGACCACCATGCCGTCCGAGACCGGGTTGGTGCAGGCCGTCTCGAGTTTGGGCATGAACTGGATCTTGGGATCGCCCTTTTCATCCAGCACCGGCTTGCCGGTGGCGCGGTCCATCATCGGGCGGCCAATTTCCACCAGGCACATGCGGCACATGCCCGCGGGTTCCATCTTCGGGTGGTAGCAAAAGACCGGGATGTCAATGCCGGCGCGTTTCGCCGCGTCCACCACCAGCATCCCGGCGGGAACCGTCACTTGTTTGTTGTCAATCGTCAACGTTACATCTGTCATCAAGATGCTCCATCAATCCTGGAGTTCCTCACTGGAAATTCCAGCCTGCCTCAAAATTTCTCGCAGGGTTCCCTGCGGAAGGTCTTTTCGATGAAAAGCGACAACGACTCTTCGCTTTGTGTCAGGATGTATATAAATCCTATGACTACCTTTGGAGCGATCAAGGATAAAACCTTTTCGCTCAAGAATTCGAATAACTTGTTGCGGTGTGAGCGTGGGAATCTTAGGCATAAGCGTTCAACGTCATCGTGTATTCCAACACATCTTCGTCGGTTGGCGCTTCCTCGCCATGCGCTTGCAGGCTCTCAAGATATAACTCAATGGCTTCCCTCGCCATTGTCTTGGCCTCTTCCAATGTTTGCCCAAAGGTCACACAACCAGGTAGTGAAGGAACAGTGACAGTAAAACCGCCTTCTGGTTCTTCTCGGAACAGTACGCGATAACTAAGCATTTTCATGGCTAAATCTCCAATTACCAATTACTACTTACCAAAATCCGTGGGAAAACGCTCGATGCCAGTTGTGACCGCCATCGTCGCAAATTCGCCCAGCGCGCACAGGCACTTGCCCTGCATTTGTTTGGCAACGGCATACAGCAGGTCAACATCTTCCTTCTTCCCGCCGTGCTCGATGCGGTTGATCACGTTCAACATCCAGTAATTGCCTTCGCGGCAGGGCGTGCACTTGCCGCACGATTCGTGCTTGAAGAAATGGACGGTCTTGCTGATGACCCATTCGATGCTGACGGTGTCGTCAATCACGATCACGGATGCCGACCCGAGGTCCGCGCCGAGCGTGCGGACGGAGGCGTAGTCCAGCACCGTGTCGAGGGCTTTGTCGTCCGCCACAATAAACGAGGAGGACGCGCCCGCCGGCATGATGGCTTTGATCGGCCGGTCGTCAATGATCCCGCCCCCCTGTCCGTAGATCAGGTCGCGGAAGGTCTTGCCGAAAGGCAGTTCATAGTTGCCCGGCTTCTTGACGCGGCCGGAGAGGGAAAAAATTTTGACACCTGCGCTATCGGCGGTTCCCATCGTCTTGTACCAGTCCGCGCCGTTGGCGAGGATGAGCGGGACGTTGGTGAGCGTCTCGACGTTGTTGATGACGGTCGGCTTGCCGTACAACCCGAACGAGGGCGGGAACGGCGGGCGGATGCGCGGCTGGCCGCGCTTGCCCTCGAGCGATTCCATCAACGCGGTCTCTTCGCCGCAGATGTACGCGCCCGCGCCGAGGTGGGTGTAAATGTGAAGCGAGGTTTCCGTGCCGAAGAGTTTATCGCCTAGGAAACCGGCCTGCTCCATCTCGGCGATCTTCTTGTCGAGGAAAGCGGCCGCCTGCCAAAACTCGCCGCGCAGGTAAACGTAGGCCGCGTTCGCGCCGACCGCGTAGGAGGCAATCGCCACGCCTTCCAAAAACTGGAAGGGATTCTGCTCCATGATCTCGCGGTCTTTGAATGTGCCCGGCTCGGACTCGTCCGCGTTGGCGACCACGTAATGCGGCCAGTTCTTGTTGTCCATGAACGACCACTTCACGCCGGTGGGGAAGCCCGCGCCGCCGCGCCCGCGCAGTCCCGAAGCCTTGACCACGTTGGTCACATCTTCGGGCTTCATCGAGGTCACTGTCTTTTTCCAGGCCTCGAAGCCGCCGTTCTTTTGGTAGACATCCATCTGCTGGATGCCGGGAATGTCACGATGACGCAATAGGATATGTGCCATAAGTCTCTTATTCTGCCAGGGGAATGATCTGCCCTTCACGACGGGCAACATCAAGGATCAGGCTTGATCTATCTTCCTTGAACTGTTTTTCGCCAACAGGGATCGGTTCGATGCGGTTATTTGTCCGCGCCGCGAACATCCACAATCTCTCGTGATCGTCCGCTGTCTGTTTCTCGTCAAAACGCGGCGACACGACCAGAACGTCAATATCGCTCCATTCATGCGCTTTGTTCTTCACATGCGAACCGAATAGAACGCCGTAACTCACAGGGATACCCTGCTGGTTTACATACTTCAAATATTTTTGAACAGATTTCACAATAGTTCTATTAGCCATTCCAGTATCTCCTTTGTCTGTTCAAAATAATCTTTGGCTTTCCGCAATGTCGGCGAGGGAATTGACAGGTTTGGATAACGGGCTTCGATATTGTACAAATTGATTCGTCCGCAAAAATCAGCGTATTTTTCAGATAGATCTACTTTACCTGTCTCAGCGAGCGCCATAAGATTATGCGTCTTCGGCGGCAGTTTTTTTGTTTGTTTGACAATGTGCGCTTTGAAAGCCTTCTCAAGCGCGAGGTGAAAGTAGAAGAAACAATAAAGTATTTCTTCCTCTTCGTTCGCAATCAGGCGTCCTGCAAATTGGAGATCTTTGAACGCAAGATCACGCCAATAGGCTATTTCTTTCTCGACATCAAATTCAGGTTTGCTACTCATAGGTCACTTGAGAGATTACGCAACGCTCTTCTTCAATGTCTCAATCCGCTTCATCGCGCCGGGAATGCCGCGATGACGGAGGAGGATGAGTGTCATAGGTCCCTATTCTGCCAGGGGAATGATTTGTCCCTCGCGGCGGGCCATTTCGATAATTAAACTGCCATCATCTTCTTTATATTGTTTTTCGCCAACAGGAATTGGCTCAATCCGAACATCGGTATGAGCGGCAACCCTCCACAATTTTCCCCAATCTTTATGCGTCCATGAGCGGTCATAGCGCGGAGAGACGACAAGCAAATCAATATCGCTCCATTCATGTTGCTGGTTTCTTGCATACGATCCAAAGAGAACGCCATAGCTGACCGGCACTCCAATTTTTCGGACAGCCTGCAAGTAATTTTGAACAGAATTTACAATCTTTTCATCAACCATTCAAACATCTCCTTCGCTCGCTTCATCAGAGCCTTTACCTCCGACATGGGCGGGGGCGATCCCAACTCTTCCTGATAACGTCCGCGAATATTGTAAGGATTCAAATCTGCCAGCAAATTCTTCTGCCTCTCGCTCAAATCCAAATTGGCGGCTTCTGCCAATTTCGGCAGGTTGTGAATAAATGGCGGAACATCTTTCGTTTCCTTAATCACATGCGCCTTGGGCGCTTTTTCAATCGCAAGATGAAGAGCAAACAGCCCCAACCAAATGCGTTTTCCTTTTATCAAATAGGCGGCATTATCCCACGCTTCCAAAGCGCCGCTACGCAATTGATTGACTTGCTTCTCAACGTTTATCATACGATTTGCCGCTTCTCAAAATTACCAATTACGAATTACTCTTCCTCAACGCATCAACCAACTCCAGCGTCCGATCCACGGTCATGTTCTCATGGTACTCGATCCCGTCGGGACCCTGCAACTGGAACATCGGCGCTTTGTCGCACGCGGCGAGGCACATGACCGCTTCGATGGTGACGAGGCCATCGGGCGTCGTCTCACCGACTTTGATGCCGAGGTTGCCGCACAGCGACTCGAGGAACTTGTCCGCGCCGCGCAGGGCGCAGGGCAGGTCGGTGCAGACTTGCATCCGATACTTGCCAGCCTTCTCGTCGTGATACAGCGTGTAGAAGCCGACGATGGAAGCCACCTCGGTCTCGGTGATGTCGAGCAGCGCGGCGATATCTTGCATGGCGGCTTTGGTGACGTAGCCGCCTTCGCGTTGCGCCAGGTAGAGCAAGGGCATGACCGCCGAACGTTTATATTCGGGCGGATACTTCGCCAGGATCTGCTTGATTTCCTTCGGGTATGTTTCAGACAGGCTCATCTGTCAATATCTCCCAGAACGATGTCGAGCGAGCCGATGATGGCGACCAGGTCCGCGACCAGGAATCCCTTTGCCAAAACAGGCAGGACGCCGAGGTTTTCGAACGAAGGAGTGCGCCAGTGGATGCGATACGGCTTGGGACCGCCGTCGCCTTCGAGGAAGACACCCAGTTCGCCGCGCGGCGACTCGACCGCGTTATACACCGATCCTACCGGGGCGGGGAATCCCTCCGTCCACAACTTGAAGTGGTGGATCAACGCTTCCATGCTCACGCCGATCTCGGAGCGCGGCGGCGGGACGAACTTGCGGTTATCCGAGCGGACGGGGCCCATCGGCAGTTTGTCCAGCGCCTGCTGGATGATCTTGACCGATTCGCGCATCTCCTGCACG
>Ga0210012_1003479_pt1 | contig 12883 bp, 11 predicted proteins | sample CryGeymeta201504_FD_183974 | JGI IMG/M metagenome (GOLD analysis project Ga0210012, IMG submission 183974) | Groundwater microbial communities from Crystal Geyser aquifers in Utah, USA - Crystal Geyser metaG 2015-04 (SPAdes) (version 2) | ecosystem: Environmental > Aquatic > Deep subsurface >... | reverse complement strand
GGCGGGCGTCCCCGAAGGGATGGTGGCCGCGGGCTACAAAGCCATTGACACGTTACGGCTCGAAAAGGGTTATCGTTACTGGAGCAGTGAGATCAGCCCCGATTACAATCCGTATGAGGCGGGATTGGGATTCGCGGTTAAACTGGAGAAGAAAGATTTTATCGGCAAGGACGCGCTGGTCGAAGCAAAGAAAAACGGCCTGATGCGGAAACTGGTCTGCATGACGCTGGCGGATGACCGCACCATCGCGCTCGGCAAGGAACCCATCCGCGCGGGCGAGCAGATCATCGGCTGGGTGGCGGCGGGCGGATTCGGCTACTCGGTGAAGAAGAGTCTCGTCTACGCCTACCTGCCGATGGAATACAGCAAGGTCGGCACGAAACTGAGCATCGAGTTCTTCGGCGAGCGGATGAACGTGGAAGTGGTCGCGTCCCCGTTGTGGGACCCGAAGGGTGAGAGGATCCGCGCGTAGGTTGAGATTGTCAGACTTCGGAAGTCTGGGAGACTTCCGAAGTCTGACCCAGTACGATGTCCGTCCGTTGTTGAATTCCAAGTTTGGCAGACTTGCAAAGCACAGGTAAAGAAAGAATGAATAAAAATTTGTCTCGCAGAGATTTTCTCAAATTGGCTGGTGTAACTTCCGTAGGCTTGGCACTTTCGGCTTGCGGCGTGAAGGCTTCAGAATTGCCAACAGCAACTTCTTTACCATCAACCAGTACCCCTTTCCCAACCAGCACATCAACACCGTCACCTATTCCAACTCCCACCGTCGAAGATTTAAAAATTAATGGGATAGTACAAAAAGCGATTGATAAACTTGTTGTAGAACTAAACAAAAAGCAGATTTCTATCACAAGGGAAGATTTATTGCAAAATGGATTGGAAGTGAAACGAATCAACGGCGTAGACGAGAATAGCATGGCGAAAAGTTATGATGTTGTCGTAACTTCTACCGCTTCGCAATCTGAGAAAGGCGGCGGGTATCCAGTAGCCATGATTGAAAGTGAGAATAATTCCATTCAGAAGATAGATATAAATGCAATATTGAGAATGATTGGGATTGACTATGCACTTATCGCCGCTTGGGATGAAGAAAATAAACCGAATTGGGAAGAATGGTTAAAAGAAGCGGACACGGTTGTACCGGACTCTGCTTCGACCCAACATGGGATGGATGTATATGGCTTGGATTTTCTTGAAAGTTATTTCAAACGAACAAGAATAAATAAGCAGGGCTATAGAATGAATTCGGTGTTCTGGGGTGAGGATGATGTAGCAAAGAGCATAAAAGGAGAAACAAACCCAGTAAAAGTTGAGGCGTTTATGAGAGAGAGATTGGCTTTATTAATCAAACTCAAACCCACAGAAATGAACATAGTGCTAGAACCCTTTGATAATTTTATAGAGGGTCAATTTTTATGGGCTAAAACGCCTTGGTATAATGCGTTTGGAGAAGATTGGATTGTAAAAGCATTTCAATTTGCCAAAGAGGAAGCGGAAAAGCAAAATATAGTTCCAGGGAAAGACATTAAGTTTTATTGGAATGATTGGCAATTAGACCAACCAAGTGCAAAATTAGACCTTACTCTTGCAATCATTGATGAAATCATACAAACAGGCGCACATATTGACGGAATTGGAATTCAAATTACTCCGAAGGAAAACAATAAATACTATCCTCACGAACCCAATAAGGATGAGTTGATAGAAGTAATTCGTGCAATAAAAAAACATGCTCTTCATGTGTATGTTGAGTATGGAACTTGGAGACTTACAAAAGAGATTCCCAGCCTAGTACCTTAACTTTCTAAAGATGTAGAGTAATACTGTTTGAAGACCTTGCGGGCGTCATCGGTGGTGAACTTCCAGCAGATTTGGGCTTTACGTTCATTGCGGGCGTTTTCCCAAGAGGCAATCTCGAAACGAAGTGCCCAATCATCTGCGATGCGTCGAGATAAGCACTGCCCGGACAAAACACTGAGTTCTACTTCTGCCATGTTCAGCCAGGAGGCATGAGTAGGCGTAAAGTGAAAACGCAAGCGGCTCATGATACGGTCTGCTTCTTGTTTGCCAAAAGCCTCCACCAGTGAATGGTAGTGATGGGTGTTGAGATTATCCATCACCAAGTTGATGTACTCCGCTTCGGGATACATCACATCCACCACGTAGCGCATTACCTGGGCGAAATCAATCTTGGTGCGGTGATTGGTAACGAAGACAGCGCGCTCTCCGCGTTTCGGCGCTACCAGCATAAACAGATTGCGTGTGCCATTGCGCTTGTACTCATGGTCTTGACGGGTTGCTTTGCCTGGCTTGCAGCCCATAACCGCTCTGGTTTGTGCCAAAAGTTGGATGCTTTTCTCATCAAAACAGACCAATGGATGTGAAAGATCGTCGGGTAGAGCATACAAACCCAGGATATGCTCCATCTTGCGCAAGAACTCGGCTGTCACTTCTGGAATGCACCAGCTTTTTACGAGCCAGGGTTTGAGTTTGTTTTTTTTTAGCAGTAAGCGCACTGTCTCGGGCGCAATGCCGGACACAATGCCATCTTGGATCAAACGCCTTTGTAACAACTCCAATGTCCAACGCGCTCGGCCAGCCGGTGGCGCACTACAAGTAAGTGCCACCAAGCGAGCTTCTTGTTGCTCGTTCAGCTTTGGCGCAAGCTTTGGATGTGGCTGATCTTCCAGCGCCACCTGTAAACCTTCTGCCACGTACCGCAGACGAGTTCGTCGGATGGTTTGCTCACTGACATACAGCATTTTGCTGATTTCCGCATCTGTTTTGCCTTCGTCTGCTTTCAGCAAAATGTGCGCCCGCCGGATCACTGCCGCTTTGTTTTGTCCAGTCGAGACAATCGCTTTGAGTTTCTTTTTCTCATTGGGCAAGAGGACAATTTCATGCTTTTTCATGGCTACCATCTTACCCGCAACCATACATCTTTATCAAGTTAGAGTACTAGTTCCAATTGGTCTGGCGATATTTGAAGCCTGCAAAGTCATTAATTATGAAAAGCCTGGAACTGTCACATCCTTTGGTGTATGGGATAATTATGACTCCGCATCATCCCTAGATTCGTACATGTTTTATAATAAGTCAACTTATGAGCCAAACATGAACTATTACGATTTGGAAAAGGGAATGATAAAAATTCTCGCATAATCAACATTACCCATCTATGCCTCTTGAACAACACAAAGCGCCTAATTATGCACTTATACCATCTTCGAGCAACTGATTTTATAGTACAGGTTATCTTGAAGTTGAAATGCCTTATGTCTACTGCCTATCAAAAAAAGTAACTAAAAGACGCCATCCACAACAGAAGTGTTCGTCCGTTGAATCCAAAGTTAGGCGTTTCCTTTTCAAGAAAGTCTAAAACAGTAAAAATTATGTCAGAAAAAATTTCTCGCAGAGATTTTCTCAAATTGGCTGGCCTGACTTCCGCAAGCTTGGCACTTTCGGCTTGCGGCATGAAGGTTAACGATTTGCCAACCGCAACATCAATTCCGCCAACAGGTACTACATTACCCACAGAAACCTTGACTCCAACTCTAACATCCACGCCGATTCCAGTGGGACAATTGCCGCAGACAAAACAAATTCTTGCAGAGTTTGTTCAAACATTTCAGGCTGTGGGAGCGGATATTTCAACTGACCAGTTGATTCAAAAAGGGCTGGAAATACGGACGGTGACAGGCAAGGATAAAAAGCAGTATGAAATTGTTTTTGTAAATATTTCAGGCTCTACTCAATTGGAAGGGGATTATCCATTGATGATAAAGATGGATGATAAGTGGAATAGAATGACGCTAAAACATGGAAATCTTTTGGGTATTACGATTGGAAATACTGTTGAGATTGATGATTACCTATGGTATAGAGAAGATTACGCAAAAAAACAAGAAGAAAATTTTGACGCAACCTTCGGAACAAATGTTATATATGACCAAACTTTCAAAAAATATGGAACAGAGGGAATCGAAAAAATTGCAGATTATGCACGGAAAGGCGACCTTACTCTCGTTTTATCAAATGCCTTTTGGTCAGCAAAAACACCAGAAGGTATAGCAAACCTACCGCAAGACGGGCAACTTCGGTTCAAGGTTGAAATGGATATGCGAGAAAGATTAGCGAAGATATTTTCAATAATACAATCAAGGAAAGGCAATAAGCCAATTTATTTTGGTGGAAGTCATGAAGTATTAGATTGGTATAAAGGCAAATTGACGTGGACAGATGATGTTTACTTTAAAGCATTTGGTAAAGAAATATTTGCAGAAACACTAAAAATCGAAATGGATGAGGCAAAAAAAGCAGGATTAATACTTGGCACAGATATTATATTTATGGTTGGCGCAACTGGCTGTATTACGCCAAGTCCTCTACTTGATTCCACTGTATCCGAGATAATTAAAGCAAAACAACAAGTTGCAAGTGAACTGGGGATAAAGATTGATGATGTTCCTCTCGGAATTCTTGCCGAAGGTCACGCTGTACAACGTGGGACAGTGAGAGGACACGACCCTGTTCCTACCGCTCAAGAATTAGAAGAAGCGGCAAAGAAATTAAAAACAATTGGCAAAGTTATTTTTACAGAGGTTGAGATTCAAAATGCAACTCCTGACGAAGTCGCTATATATTGGAATAACGTATTAAAGGCGGCGCTTAAATCAGGGGTTGATGGGGTAATTTTGTGGCCTGGATTAAGAGATTGCATTACACAGCCAATCGAAGATTTTTGTAATCCAAATGGCGAGTTGCTTGATTCAAACGGAAAAAAGTCATACGTATATTATAAAATTCTTGCAGATCTTTTTGAACTTAATTAGTATCAGCGCGATTTACAAGGAGTCCGAAGTCTCCCGACTTCGGCCAACGTCAGGAGACGTTGGCAGTCCGCGTCTTCAACAGGAGGTACTCGTCCAGTGAATTCAGTTCGAGAACGTCTTTGCAGGAATCAAAATCCCAATCTGGAGAATTGCTGTTGCTGAAAGAACCATCCACGAATTTTTGTCCACGAATAAACGAATGATGATTCGTCAATTCGTCATCGTGTTCCATTCGTGGACGGTAGACCAGGCAATTCAAGGTCAGCAAGAAAGATAAGGCATTGAACAGGAAGATTTATGGCTAAATCCGTACGAGCGCAAAAATCCAGCGGGCAAATCCGCCACTACTTTGTGGACGAAGGCGGTGACAGCACCCTATTCGCCAACAGAGGCAAAGTCATCATCGGAAAAGAAGGCTGTTCGCACTTTTTCATGCTGGGTTTGTTGGATGTGGCTGATCCTGCTGGTTTACAACGCAGTTTCGATGAGTTGCGGGCTCGGTTGGTGAACGATCCGTATTATCAGAATGTCCCTTCCATGCAGGCAAACGGACAAAAAACGGCGCTCATCTTTCATGCCAAAGACGATCTGCCCGAAGTGCGGAAAGAAGTTTTCACGCTCTTGCGGAATACCGACGGACTGGGATATTTCGCAGTTGTGACTGATAAATGGCGCGTGTTGGAATATGTCCGCCAACAAAACGAGCGCGGTTCTGATTACCACTATCGCCCCAACGAATTATACGATTACCTGGCGCGCCGCTTGTTCAAAAACCTTCTGCACAAGGACGGCGGTTACGAAATCATGTTTGCGAGACGAGGAGCAGCCAACCGTACGGAGGCTTTACGCTACGCGCTCGAAACCGCACGTGAACGCTTCGCCATACAATGGAACATAACGAGCAATGCGCCCATGCACGTTTCCGCCGCGTCCCCTCTTGGTAACGCTGGCTTGCAGGCTGTGGATTATTTCACCTGGGCGTTGCAAAGGTTGTACGAACGAGGCGAAGAACGTTATCTGGCTTATGTCTGGCCTATGGTTCATCTCGTTCAGGATATTGACGACAAGCGAAAAGCGGACTATGGCGCATACTACACACAAAAAAAGCCGCTCACTGCGGCGGCTTTGGCATGGAGACAGGCAAAATAAAAAGCCAGGGATATAGGATTATTGAAGGCCGTAGCCCAATAATCACACGGCATGGAGCCGATTTTTGTCCGCTGGCAAACTCATTATAATCCAATGACAGGATTTTTCAAGATGGAATTTCGAGATGTTGTTACGCCAGATTTCGGAAGTCTCGGAGACTTCCGAAATCTACCCTCAAATCTCAGTTTCGGATACTTACCATGACCCTCGCCATTGACAAAGCCATTGCCAAAGTCCCGTTTCTCGCTGAGTCGAAGAACATCAAGAAGACGCCTCTGAGCGGCGGCATCACCAATATGAATTTCAAGATAGACGCGGACGGTCGGTCGTATGTGATCCGCCTGGCCGGTGAAGGAACGGAACAACTGGGCATCCGCCGCGATGTGGAGTATGCCGCGAATTACGCGGCGGGACAATTAGGCATCGCGCCGGAAGTGGTATATTTTATCGAACCCGAAGGCTACATCGTGACGCGCTTTATCAACGGCAAGCGCGTCATGCCCGAGGAGATCGTCAAACCGCACAACCTGATCCGCGTGGCGCGCAAGATCCGTCTGTTTCACCGCCGCGCGCCCGAACTGAAAGGCGAGTTCAACGTCTTCCGCCGCGTGGAAATGCTGACGAAGGTCTCCAAAAGCAACAACTGCAAATTCCCGTTCGATTGGGATTGGATCATGCAGAAGAAAAACGAAGTGGAGAAGGCGCTGCTGAAAGACCCGTACGTCCCCACGCCCTGTCACGACGACCTGCTCAACCTCAACTGGCTGGACGAGGACGTCCCTGGCGAGATCGGCGAACTGCGCCTGCTGGATTGGGAGTACGCGGGCATGGGCGATATCTTCTTCGACCTCGGGAATTTCTCCCACCATCATCGCTTGACCGAAGACCAGCAACGCTTCTTCCTCCAGGAATATTTTGGTGAGGTCACCCCAAAGAATTTCGCCCGCTTGAGATTGATGGAGCCGATGTCCGAACTGCACGAGGCGATGTGGGGAACGACTCAGACTGGAATCTCGAAACTGGAGGAAAACTTCCAGGGTTATGCCGACCTGTGGTTCAGCCGCCTGCGCCAGCACGTAACCGATTTCCGCTGGGAGGGGTGGTTGAAAGATGTGGCGCCTGGGAAGAAGAAAAAGAGGAAGTGAGTGGTAAATGGTAACTGGTAATTAAAGAACTTAAACACGAAGGACACGAAGGCAACGAAGGTGAGTTGAGTGACGATTATGTTGGTTTGCCTTCGATTATCACGCGTGATGGTCAAAAAGAAATCGCCACATTGCGCGAGTCATTAACCTTTGTCTCCTTTGTGCCCCTTTGTGTTTAAAAAATTCTCCCGTAAAAACGGTAGAACACTGAGTCAAAAAATAACCAACAAAAGGAGTACCTATGTCAATCGTAAACGCAAAAGAGATCATGGTTGAAGCCGCCAAGCACGGTTATGCCGTCGGCGCATTCAACATCACAGACCTGCTTCAATTCGAAGCGGTGATAGACGCCGCTGTGGAAAAGAAAGCGCCTGTGATCGTCCAGACTTCGGTGAAGCCCTCGAAGTTCCTCGGCACGAGTATGATGGTGGCGATCTATCGCAACCTGGCTTCGTCCGCGCCTGTGCCGGTCTGTCTGCACCTCGACCACTGCACGGATGTGGATTACTGCAAGAAATGTGCGGATGCGGGTTACACCAACATCATGATTGACGCCTCCAAGAAACCCTACGAAGAGAATATCCGTCAGACGAAGGAAGTGGTGGACTACTGCCACAGCATTGGCAATATCTCCGTCGAGGGCGAGCTGGGAACCGTCAGCGGTGTGGAAGACCAGGTCAAGGTCGCGGAAGATGAAGCGCAGTTGGCGAATCCGCAACAGGCCGTGGAATTTGTCGAGCGCACCGGTCTTGACATTTTCGCGCCCGCCATCGGTACCGCGCATGGCGTGTACAAGACCAAGAATCCGAAGATTGACTTCGAGCGCATGGCGACCATCAACAAGATGCTGAACGGGGACGGCATCAAGACCCCGCTCGTCGTCCACGGCGGAACCGGCCTGCCCGAAGATTACATCAAGAAACTGCTGGCGGCTGGCGGCGCGAAGTTCAACGTCTCCACCGAGTTGAAGCACACGTTGATTGACGCCGAGTTCGAATATATCAGCGCGCACCGCGATGAATACGATCCCGGTAAACTCGATAAGTTTACGCGCGACGCCACACGCAAGGCTGTGATGCACTGGATGGAAATGTTGGAGTGTGTGGGAAAAGCGTAGACAGGTAAACAAGTACACCACAGGTATACAAGGAAACATGGCACGGGTGTACGTGTCTACGTGTTTACCTGTGTACATGTCTACTTTTATACAAAAATTATTTAGGAGAATAAAATGACGAAAAAAGTTGAAGAGTATTACGTTCCCTGGGTCAAGGGCATTCCCATGTACATTTCGAATCATATTGAACTGGCGTGGAAGAAGCCTGAACTGCACCGTATGATGTCCAACGAAAACCCGAACGCGCCCGCCCAGAAGGTTCTGGAAGCGATGATGAAATACGCCAAGATGGCGAACCGCTATCCCGACCAGGGCTTGGTGGTGCGCGGCAAGATCGCGGAGATGAACGGGCTGGACGGGCCGTACAACGTGATGATCGGCAACGGCTCCAGCGAAGTGTACGACAACATCTTCCGCATGTTCCTCGCGCCCGGCGATGAAGTCATCCAGCATACGCCCTGCTTCGGCATTTACAAACTGCGCGGAACTTTATTGGGCGGCAAAATGGTTTCCGTGCCGATGACCTACAAGGACAACTATCTGTACTTCGATCCCGACGCCGTTCTCAAGGCGATCACCGATAAGACCAAGATCATCGTGATCGCCAACCCGAACAACCCGACCGGCAACTTCATGGACGCCAAACACTTCATCCCCATCGCCGAGACGGGCATCCCGTTCGTGGTGGACGAGGCGTACGTGGAATACTCAGGACTCAAAATGTCACAGGCCGCGCTGACCAAGAAGTACAACAACGTGATCATCACGCGCACGCTTTCGAAAGCCTACGGGCTGGCGGGGATGCGCTTCGGGTATGCGCTGGGCGCCAAGCCGGTGATTGACCAGATCTCCGGTTCGCTCCTGCCCTGGAACGTGGGCACGATCCCGATGTGGGCGGCGCTGGCGGCCTTCGAGGACCAGGAGGCGTTGGCGGAGCGCGTCAAGTTCAACAACAGCGAAGTGGACTTCATCACTGAGTCGCTCAGCGACATTCCCGGCTTCATCATCTTCCCGTCGAAAGCCAATTACATTCTCTTCGATTGCGGCGCGACCGGCAAGACAGGCAAGGAAGCTGTGGCGTACGCCGAGACCAAGGGCATCATCCTGCGCCCCAACGCGGAAATGTACGGAAGCGACGGCTGGTTCCGCGTCACCATCGGCTCGAAGGAAGAGAACCGCCTGTTCGTGGATACGGTGCGCGAGTTCTTTGGGATGAAGAAGTGAGGAAGTAGACACGTACACAGGTACACAAGTAAACAGGTAAACACGTGTGTACGTGTGTACTTGTATACGTGTGTACTTGTGTACTCCCACAAGGAGTAACCATGTCAAAAATCAAAGCAGTGTTCTTCGACCAGGACGGGGTCATCATTGACACCGAGCGCGACGGGCACCGCGTCTCGTTCAACATGACCTTCAAGGAATTTGGCTTTACCGACGAGTGGAGCGTGGAGTATTACCACGAACTGCTCCAGATCGCGGGCGGCAAGGAACGCATGAAACACCACGCCCATACGAAAGGTTTCTCGAAGCCGATCAAGCCCGAGGAACTGGACGAACTCGTCAAGGCCATGCACAAGCGCAAGACCGCGCTGTTCGTGGAATTGATCGAGACGGGCAAACTCCCCCTGCGGCCGGGCATCCACCGCTTCATGAAAGAGGCGATGGCCGCGGGCTTGAAGATCGCCGTCTGCACCACGTCCAACGAGCAGGCCGCCAAAGCCATCACCGGGAAAATCCTGTCGGATATCAAGTTTGAACTGGTGCTGGCTGGGGACGTGGTCGAGAAGAAAAAACCCGATCCGGAGATCTATAACCTGGCGCTTTCCAAACTTGGGCTAAAACCCGATGAAGTGATGGTGGTGGAAGATTCCAAGAACGGCGTGAAGGCATCCAAAGCCGCGGGCATCCAGACCATCGTCACCACGAATCACTATACCGAGAAGGAAGACGTGGAAGCGGGCGACATCATCGTCACCTGCCTGGGCGACCCCGATGGCGAAAAGGCGCAGATGCGCAAAGGCGGACTCGCGAATTTCGACGGCGTGGTACACGTGAAGGATGTGGCGGCGTTGTTTGGGTAAAAGTAGACAAGTACACAAGTAGACACGTAAACAGGTTGTTCGGTTTACGTGTCTATCTTTATACCTGTGTACCTGTATACGTGTCTACCTCCCATGATTGAAGAACTCTTCGACATCGTGGACGACAACGACAACGTGATTGGGCAGGCTGCCCGTTCAGCTGTCCATGCGCGCGGGCTGTGGCATCGCGGGGCGCACGTATTGCTCTTCGATAACGGAGGCAGGCTCCTCGTCCAGAAGCGAAGCGCAGACCGGGTTGCGTCCCCCTCCTTGCTGGATTGCTCCGTCTCGGAGCACGTCAAGGCGGGCGAGAGTTATCCCGATGCGGCCAGGCGCGGATTGAAGGAGGAGTTGGGCGTGGAGGAAATTGACATCCGGCCCGTTGTCAAATTCAAAACGGTGTACGGCCCCAACGATAACGAGATCAGCGCTTTGTATGAGGGCGCGGCCGATCCCGCGACCGTGAAATTTGATCCCGTGGAAATAGAGTCCATCCAATGGTTGAGCATGGAGGAACTGAAAGCAGGGATGGCCGAAAGCCGCCCCAGTTTTTGCGGATGGTTTGTTGAGATTATGCGCTGGTATTGGGGAGAAACGTCTGTTTTGACCGTCCTGCATGGAGAGTGACTCTTCGTAGAAACTACTCGCTCGCCATCCAGCGTGGGCTATGGAAGGACACGCACAAAGACCATGTACATGCCGGCCGCGGCCAGCGCGGTGGCGGGGATGGTCAACAGCCAGGCGGTGGCGATCTCCTGCGCGACCCCCCAGCGGACTTTATTCGCCCGTTCCGCCGCGCCGACCCCCATGATGGCCGAACTGACCACCTGCGTGGTGCTGACCGGCCCGCCGGACAGCGACGCGCCCAAAATCACGGCGGCAGACGCCAACTGCGAAGCGAACCCGTCCACCGGGCGGATCTTGTAGAATTTGCCGCCCAGGGTGCGGATCAATTTCCAGCCGCCCAGCGCAGTGCCAAGCGCGATCATCGTCGCGCAGGCGAATATCACCCACAACGGAACCGCAAACACGGACAAATACCCGCCCGTCACCAGCGCCAGCGTGATGACGCCCATCGTCTTTTGCGCGTCGTTCGTGCCGTGACTAAGCGCCAGCGCCAGTGAGGTGAGCGCCTGGCTTTGGCGGAAGAAACCGTTGACGCGCGGCGTCGCGTTCCACGACAGGAGCAACGTGACCCGCAGGATCAAATAGCCGACCAGGAAACCAACGATGGGGGAGGCGAATAACGCAACCAGGATCTTTTCCAACCCCGCGAGTCGAATGGCCCCCCAGCCCGCGCCCATCACCACCGCGCCAATCAAGCCGCCGATCAGGGCATGCGAGGAACTGCTTGGAAAACCGAGATACCACGTCAGCAGGTTCCAGGCAATCGCGCTGGTCAACGCGGCCAATAAAACCGCCTCGTTGATGGCCCCGGCAATAACAACCTCTTCGCCGATGGTATTGGCCACCGCGACGCCAAAAATAAACGGGCCGGAAAACTCCGCCAGCGCGGTCATCCCCAACGCGAGGCGCGGCGAGAGCGCACGCGACGAGATCATGGTGGCAACCACGTTGCTCGAATCGTGGATGCCGTTCAAGAAATCGAACAGGAACGCCAGGCCGATGACGACGATAATGATGGTGGACATGGGCGCCGCTACGTGGTCTTCACAACGATGTCGGCGATGACGTTGGCCGCCTCGTCGCCGCGGTCGGCGGCGTTGCTCAGGTGGCGGTAGACCTCGCGCATTTTCAGCATCTTCACCACGTGCTGGAGATCCTCCGCCCCGCTGAACAGGTCGGCCAGCGCCTCGCGGTAGACGCCCTCCACGCGATTTTCGAGCGCCTTGGCGCGCTGGGCGTGTTCGCTCGAAACGCCGGGATGATTCTCGAGGCGCTCCACCGCCATCAGCAGTTCGTAGGCGGCGTCGCGCAGCAGGGAGGCCATGCGTTGCATGTACGTGGTCGGCTCCACCTTCAGGATTTCCATCTCACTGACGGTGCTGTAGGCATAGTCCAGCACGTCGTCAATCGTGCGCGAAAGCGTGAACAAATCTTCGCGGTCGAAAGGCGTGATGAAAGTACGGTTCAACTCGTTAATTAAAATGCGGCGGGCTTCGTCGGCTTCCTTTTCCTTGGCGGTCAGCAGGGCCGAGGCGGCCGGGTCGCTCGTGACCAGATATTTGGAGAGCGCGTCCATGCCTTCCAGCGTCAGCGCCGCCTGTTCGTGGATCAACTTGATGAAGATGTTCTGTCGTTTCTTGAAGAGATTGCGCATGAGAAAACTCCTATTTGTCTGACAGATTTTACCCCAAATCATCAACCAGGGTTTGACCAGCCCAAACCATGTCAGTGGGACAAGTCTATAGACTTGTCCTACGCGCCCCAGGCGTTGTATAATTATCCACAGATGAGTTTTCACCGCCGGAGGGACAACTGTGATCGCAGAATTTTTCGACGCCATCCGCGCGGGGGACCGCGACGAAGTGGAACGCCTCCTGCTCCTGGACCCGGAGCTGGTGCACGCCAAAGAGAGAGGACTCAGCCCGG
>Ga0210012_1003477_pt1 | contig 12886 bp, 8 predicted proteins | sample CryGeymeta201504_FD_183974 | JGI IMG/M metagenome (GOLD analysis project Ga0210012, IMG submission 183974) | Groundwater microbial communities from Crystal Geyser aquifers in Utah, USA - Crystal Geyser metaG 2015-04 (SPAdes) (version 2) | ecosystem: Environmental > Aquatic > Deep subsurface >... | reverse complement strand
TGCACGTATTAGTAATGCTGTGATTTCACTTGCTCATTCTACTGGTTCGATGATTGCAGCGACGGTCGGTACTTGTATTGTATTCAACTTAACAGCTTCTGACCAATATCTTGCCGTAGTAGTACCAGGGAAAATGTATGCAAACGCTTTTCGTAAAAAAGGACTTGCACCCGAAAATTTGAGCCGAACGCTTGAAGACTCAGGAACGGTTACCTCTGTTTTGATTCCTTGGAATACCTGTGGAGCAACTCAAGCAGGAGTTCTGAAAGTGGCTACTTTAGATTATGCACCTTACTGTTTCTTTAATATTATCAGTCCCTTTATGAGTATTATTTTTGGTTATGTAGGAATACGTATCAAAAAAGTAAATCCAAAAACAGGAGAGCGAATTAATTAAATAAAATAGTTTAAAAAATCATCTTCAAATTTTCATATAAGCTATCAAAACTATTATCTTTGACAATACGTTTTTGAGTTTCAATATAGAATTATCATATTTTTTGACTTTCTTTGTTGAAACAAACTCAAAATTCTATATCTTTCAGTTAGTTTTTATAAGTCTGTTAGCAACGTACTATCCATAAAAATCAATCTATCAATTTAATTATGAATTAGCCCTTTCAAATCATCTGTTAGACAAATAGTATTTTTGTAATTCCATTTCTCTTGCATTTTGATTCAAAGGTATATTCAATACTCTACAAATGCTTCAATAAACTAGCATTTGCTCTTAGTAATGTTATGAACGAATACATATTTTTTGGGCTTTTTACCGTTTTCATTGTGCTTATTCTTTTAGTTGATTTGGGTGTTTTTTCTAAGAAAAATCATATCATATCATTCAAAGAAGCTGCTATTTGGAGTGTCTTTTGGATATGCTTGGCACTTGGTTTTTGGATATTTTTGGATTTTTATGGTGATTTAGTTCACGGTGTCCAAACGTATGAAGAGATTGAAGAAATGGTAAACAAATATGTTCCTTTTGAAGATAGAGATGAAATTATGGTAGAGGGAAATTATCAACTCACTCTTCAAAATTATAAGGATAAGATGTCTTTGGATTTCATGACAGGTTATTTATTAGAATATTCTCTTTCAGTAGATAATATATTTGTTATTATTTTGATTTTTAGTTCGTTTGGTGTTGCTGAAAAATATTACAAGAAAGTACTTTTTTGGGGTATTTTGGGAGCTATTGTAATGCGTTTTATCTTTATTTTCCTTGGTGCTACGATTATCGAGCACGCCCACTGGGTTTTATATATCTTTGGCGCTTTCTTGATTTTTACTGGAGGGAAGATGTTTTATGAATTTATAAAAGGCGAGGAAGAAGAAAAAATTGATAAAGACGATAGTATTATAGTAAAATGGGCTTCTAAAGTATTCAATGTTTACCCTCGTTATGTGGGTTCACATTTTTTTATTCCATTACCTACTTATGAAGAAGGAGTTTTTAGCAAAAAACAAGCTAATAAAAAAGCAAAAAAACGCATTACTTGGGCAGTTACTCCACTTTTTATTGTTGTTTTGGTTATCGAATTTACAGATTTGATATTTGCTGTTGATTCTATTCCTGCCATTTTTGCTGTTACACAAGACCCTTATGTGGTCTTTTTCTCTAATATTTTTGCCATCTTGGGTCTGCGTTCGATGTTCTTTTTCTTATCGAATATTATGCACCTTTTCCATTATCTCAAATTGGGTTTGGCATTCCTTCTGACTTATATCGGTCTCAAAATGCTTGCAGGAACTTGGCTCAAAACATTTGGCTTTACCAATCAACATTCAATTTTTATCATCTTAGGCATACTTGCCATTAGCATCTTGGCTTCTATCATATTTCCTCAAAAACCAAAAGCCATTATTAAAAAAGAAGATAAAGGAAACATCAGAAATGTTGGGTAGATAACATAGGGATAAGAATTAAATAATAAACTACTATTTTTTAATTCAATGATCCATAGCCATTGAAATAGAAAAAATTCAAGACCTTATTAGACCTTATTACTGTACCCCTACTATTTTTTAAAACCTCGTTGGCGGCTGCACTTGAGCCTCAACGAAGGTTGGTTTTGCTCTATTTTTCAACCCTCAACGAGGTTTCACTGTCGTTGAGATTAAAAAATAAAAATAGTAGGGTACAAGTAAGACCTTATTAGACTTTCTTAACTTAATTGCCTAAATAAAATCCCTAATTCTATTATTAATAATAGAGTTAGGGATTTTTCTCAGTTGAATTATTGAAATAAAAAATTCAATTTTAAGCTGATTTCAATTCTAAAACTGTGATTTCTGGTAAAATTCCGATTCTCCCTGGATAACCAATATACCCAAAGCCACGATTGACATACAAATATTGATTTTCATACTTGTACAAATCTGCCCATTGTTCGTACATATACTTGACAGGACTCCACTTGAAAACTTCTGTATCGATGCCAAACTGCATTCCGTGTGTATGTCCTGCTAAAGTCAAATCAATATCTTTAAAGGAACGTTTTTGAATATTCTGTTTCTCAAAATGCTCTTTATAAAGATGTGCCTTCGAGCCATTTACTTGTGCATCCCAATGGCTAGGGTCATGAGAAAGTAAAATTTTGACAGGAGCTTCTTCGCTTCCTTTATAGGCTTTTTCCAAATCTCCATGACGAGCAAAATTTCCTTTTGCCCCCCAGTTTTCTATTCCAATAAGGGCAATTTTTTCGTTATTGGTTTCTAAAAAATGATGCTCATTCCTAAGTAATTTCCAACCCATTCTGCCATGCGTTTGCACTAAGTCTTCCAAATTTTTGCGTTTTGCTGCTGGAGAATCCCATTTTACATAATCGCCATAATCGTGATTTCCTAGTGTAGAATAAACGCCCATTGGAGCTTTTAGCTTGCTAAAAATATCTTGATAATCTTTCATTTCCTTAGCCATATTATTTACTAGGTCGCCAGTAAACAAAATTACATCAGGTTTTTGTTTCATAATCAAATCAATTCCTCCCTCAACAGCTTTTTTATTAAAAAAACTTCCTGAATGAACATCCGAAATCTGAACCATTTTTATTCCATCAAAAGCCTTTGGTAGATTTGGCAAAACAATAGTCTTTTTTCTGACTGTATAATCATGCGCTCCCGAAACAATTCCCCAACTCATCGTAACCAAAGGCGTTGCCATTGCCACTACACCAGCTTTCATCAAAAATTCTGAACGAGGAATTTTATTTGCACTTTCGCTTATTTCTTCCATATTTTGAGCTGTCGTTCCTACTACATCAGAGATAGCTGAAGGATTTATTTTGTAATAGAGCCACGTAAAAAGACGAATTACATCATCGATAATCAAAAATAAAGCGCCAAAAATTTTGGAAATATAGAGCATAAATGCCCAAGTGAGTAAAAACTGTCTGAATGTATAAGGAATCTGATCAGCAGGAAAAAAATTATAGACAACAATTCCTCCAAGTGTCAAGAAATTTATTCCCCAATAAATAAAATGAATCGTTCTGCGAGTAGTTTCGCTTGAGGAAATTGTAAGCGTTTTGACGAGTTGAAAAATATAAACATCTAATAGAAGAAGTATAACAACAAAGACCAATGAAAATAATTGTCGGTTCATAAGAAGTAAATAGTGAAAGGTAAAACTTTAAAAAGATTGTTTATGACCTCTATTTTGAAGTAAAAACATAAATCTTTGAATTATTTCGACGAGTAAATTGAAAAAGGCGATTGATAAACTCCTTTTGGTAAACGAATTGAACTTTGTTTGGTTAGTTTTAAAACTCTATTTGATAAAAATTAAACACTATTTAACTTCATTGTAAATTTTATTTATTTAATGATAATTTATAAAATACACCAATCTGGTTAATTTCATTAATTTACCTTGATTTTATTTGAACTTTTAGGAAAATCAATATCTATCTAGTATTTTTAGGTTGTTTTAAAACAAATAGTAATTATGAAACTTTAAAAGAATAGGTTCTGATACTGATTTACTTAAATAAACATCTCCCAAATAGTATAATTTATTAGTTTTAATATAAATTTTTGATGAAACAACGCTCTACCTTTTTATTATCTCTTCAAAAATTCACTCGTTACTTAGGCAGAGAGTGGCTTTCTAGCATTATTTTTCAACGTATATTTTTAGTTATTTTTGCTATTAGCATTTATGCCAATACCTTTACTCATGAGTATGCCTCAGAAGGTTCTCGTTTGCTTTCTCAAAGTGATATTGCTCACAAAGGTTTGGGTGTAGATGGAATCATGAATATTTTCAAACAGGATGGTTATGCAGAAGTAAATGATAGAAAAGCCAAGTTTATTCCAGCCAATGAGCATTATCAACCCGTTACACTCCTTACTTTTGCAATAGAATATGCTCTTTTTGGAGAAAGCCCACATGTAAGCCATATTATCAATGTGCTTTTATATGCACTTACAGGTATGCTATTGTTATCTGTTTTGAATCGGATTTTTTCTGGTTATTTGGAAGATCGCCCCCGTAAAATTCTAGCTTTTGTAGCAACTCTCATTTTTATTGCTCACCCTGTTCATACCGAAATTGTAGCTAGTGTAAAAGGACGAAATGAGCTTCTTTCATTTTTATGGCTGCTTTTGATGACTTATTTATTGCTTCGTGCAGCTTTTGCTAGAGGTGCAATTCGTTTTGTGTATCTTCCGTTGGTGGCAGTATCATTTTTCTTGGCTCTTCTGACAGAAGAAACGGCAATTTCGTTTATGTTTATCTTGCCTTTAATTCTCTATTATTTTATTCCACTTCGTAAATTAGATATTATTGTTTTAGCAATTCCTATTTTATTTACAGCGTTTGCCTATTGGCAATTACGAGAATTTTTCATAAAAAACGTAGAACAAGTACATTTGATGCACAGTATTCTGAATAATCCATTTGTTTATGCTGATTTATCTCAAAAAATAAGTACTCTTATCTTTGCTTTTGCAAAATATATTGAACTTCTGATTGCTCCTATTAATCTTTCGCATGATTATTCTTTTAATCAAATTCCACTTAAAGAATGGACAGATGTACGTGTAGTCATGACATTTTTAGGAATTATTGGTGCAGGAATTATTTCAGTAGCTCATATCAAGAAAAAAGGAATTTATACCTTTGCTTATTTCTACTTTATTGGTTATTTATTATTCATTTATATAACTGAATTTTTAATTAATCCTGATGAGTTTGTTTTTCTTGCCCCTGGTACAATTATTTCAGAACGATTACTTTATTTACCTTCTTTAGCGTTTTGTATTGCTACTGCTTTTGGTTTGTATGATTTGTTTGGTTGGTTGGTAGCCAATAAAAGAAAAGCTGCAAAATGGGTTTATACTTATACTTTTTTAGGAACGTCGCTTGTTTTGGTGCTTTATAGTGTCAAAACAGTAGTAAGAAATGAATCTTGGAAAAACGATATGACACTTATGAAGGCTGACATAAATAACTCTCCTAGTAGCGTTCGTCTTCGTTATATGCTGGGTAGAAGTTATATTATTGAAGCTGATAGTACTGTTTCATTTAGGCAAAAAGCAAGATATTTGGAAAAAGCTGCTGATCAACTTCGTAAAGCTGTTACGATACATCCAAGTTATGCTGATGCAATAGCACTTTTAGGAACAGTTTATACAGACTTAGGACAAGAAGACAAAGCAGGAAGATATTACAAAAGAGCAATTCAAATCAATCCAAAATCTATTGTAACACAAGAAGAATATGGAAAAATGTGTTTGACGAATGGAGATTATCATCAAGCTGTAGCGTGTTTTAAGCAATGGGGAATTTTGGAAATGAACCCAACAGCATTTTTATATTTGGGAAAAACATATGAATTTTTAGAAGAACTTGATTCAGCAACAGCAGCTTATGGACTTGTGGTTTCTTTTAAAGATGCTAATCACAATGAAGTCGTAGGAGATGCCTACTACAGAATGGGAAATATTTTTGTGAATGAAGGGTTGAATGATTCGACGAAAAACAAAACAAAAGATGCTGTTGATTTGTACATGAAAGCCGTCAGCAAAAACAAAAGAAATTTGGATGCTTATCTAAAACTAAGTCAACTCTATGAGGCGCAAGGAAAAGTAACAAAGGCTATTTATACGCTTGAAGGTGCAATAATTTATTTTTCAAAATCAGAGGAATTATACAGAACGATTGCTAGACTCTATGGCATAGAAAAAGATAAAGAAAAACAACAGTTTTATATAGAACAAGCCGATTCTGTTTCAGATCTCAATGGAGAGTAAAACAAAATTTGATAAATCGAACTACCACTTTGACTACGTAGCAATTTGATTTATCAAATCTTGATTAGCTTTATTTATGCTTTAAAGCCTACCCTTCCGTGTACAAAAAAATCATATCCACCTTCTTGAGGTTTTACTTCAATGATATTTGCAAGTGTCATGTTTACCAAAATAGTTGAGGCTTCGTCTTGCGAAATATTTACTAACTTGGCGTATTGCTCCAAATTAATGCGTTTGTGTGAACCCAAATACTGCAAAAGTGTTCTTTCATGTTGTCCATACTGCAACAAAACGTCTTTTTCATTGGCTCGTGCTTTCATAATTCTACGCATTTCTTTGCTGGCTTGTGCGCTTTTATCTGCAATTCTGACATACGCCTTTCCTACTCGTGTATTTTTTTTGTATAATAAATAAACAGGACGTTGTGGGTGTGGTTCAAAATCAAAAACTACTACTTCACAGCCATTTGTATAAGGAATTGGCACTCTATATATTTTATACGTAACGGCAGGCTTACAAAAATCTTCCATTGCTTTTTCCATCATATAAATAGCTTCATCAGGGTATTTCAAACCTGGTATTTGCCCATCATCTGACACACCAATACACAATTTTCCTCCAGCAGTATTTACAAAAGCAACTACTTCACGCAATATTTTTTGAGGATAATATACTTTTCGTTTAAATTCTATATGCAATCCTTCTCCTTCTGCAATCAATTTTTTGAGGTCTTTATATCTCATAACAAGTAGTATTTTAGTGTGGATAAAAGAATAATACAAATAAAATTTATACATTATCTTCAGTTATAAAGCCTTACAACTAAATTTTATTTATCGAATCGTTTTTTGATTGTATTACTCACTAAAAAATAAAAGGGGAAAAGAACAAACAAAGTTCCTTTTTGATGCTATTAATCTCATCAAAAAAATCACTCATCACTAATTATTTATTTATTCGTCTTCATCACAGATATAAATTCCAGATAAATGACGACCATAATTATCATAATCCAATCCATAACCAATCACAAAATGATTAGGAATAGAAAAGGCTACATATTTTGGAGAAATATTAAATTTGAGTGCGCTAGGCTTGAAAAGACAAGTCGCTATTTCTATACTAGCAGGTTTGTGAGAATCCAGCTCTTTCAAAAGTTTGTCCATAGTAGTTCCTGTATCGACAATATCTTCGACAACAATCAAATGACGGTCTTTCAGATTTTCATTCAATCCTTGAATTCCTAATAAGTCTTTGGCTTGATTAGAAGATTTGTCTTTTATGTATGAAGAATATTTTAAAAACGAAACTTGGCAAACTGTGTCCATCGAACGAACTAAATCGGCTGCAAAAATAAAAGAACCATTCAGAATACACAACAAAAGAGGTTTTTTGTCTGCATAATCAGTCGCAATTTGTTTTCCTAATTCTTGTACACGTTGGCGCATTTGCTGCTCCGACAAATAGGGTACAAAATATTTGTCTTGAATAAGTAAGCGAGTCGAAGATTCCATATCATATAAAACTACAAATTTTGTACATTGTTTGGAAATAAAACTAGATAGTTTTTATTTTTTTTACTGTACCCTACTATTTTTTTGTAGGGTAGGATAGTTAAGGATTGATAAGATTTAAAATACAGATTAATACAAAATACTATTTGAATAAGTCAATTTTAAAACCATTTTCTTAAAAAAACGTATTTTAATTAGCTACGCTGACTTTTAGTTCTCTGTGTTCCTCTGTGAACTCTGTGTTTTAAAAAAAGTAGGGTACAGTAATTTTTTTAAATGCTCCCAAAAATGACCTTCAAAAAATAAGGCAAGAAAAAGCCGAACATTCTTATAATGTTCGGCTATCAAATAGAAATAAGTGTCATATAATATACAGGATTATGTAAAACAAATTAACGAGAAGCATAAAGCCTTGAATCTAAAACAACCTTTGTAAATACTCTAAGAATACTCTAAGGAGTAGGCGTTTGAATCGTACTACTTTTTAAATGATTACTTCCAGAAACACGATTTTGCTTTTGTTTGGCAGCTTCTTTTGCCTTCTGACAAATCAAACGTTTCTTTTGAGTTTTTTGAGTGCAGTTTTCTTCGTTTTTTGATTGAAGCAATTCTTGCTCTGTATCCAAACTTACATCTTGAGAACCTATTTCTGAGCTATGTTGGCGAATAGTTACTACCACTTCCGAAGACTGAACTGGAGCTTTATCCAACTTATTCTCTGATGAATGTGTGTAACTGCTTTTTGATTTCTCATCCAAAAAATTACTTTTGGCATCTATATTGAGAAATATAGTTTGCCCAATCGCTGCAAAAACGAGTAAGAAGAGAATAAATATTTTGAGTTTCATAGTTATAAATATATTAAGTAAAAATCCTAATTTATAATTTTATTACGATGTCATAGCCTTCGTCAGTAGATTTCAGTAAATTAAAAATGGACAAAAAATAGATTTGCGTTCATTTTTATAAATACTTCTACTTATATAGACAGATTTTTTTAACAAACGTTGCATCTTTTTCTAAAAAAACTAAAAAAAATTTATAAATTAAGTGTATTCACTCTTTTTTAGACGAAATGAATGCTTTATTTAACTATCTTTTTGTTAAAATTTTGTTAGGAGTTGCAAGTTACAACCATTTTTTCATAAAATCAGTAGTCTTTTTTATATAAAACTTACAAATTTTAACAAAAAATTAATTAATTCTATAAATCAGCTTACTAATCAAGATTTAATTGTACCTACAGTCATAACGAATGATCTATAGTATATTATCTTAAAAAAGAGAAAAATGTTTAATATTCTGTTAAAAAAACCTCAACATTTTTCAAAAAATATTTTAAACCTCCTTAAATATTTCAAAAATAGCTGCATTCATTGCACAAAAAGGTGGATTTTCTAAATTTTCTTTGTTGTATTTTAAATCTGTGTCTGTATCTGCATTCAAAATTACTCCTCCTGCTGCTTTCAAAATAGCTTCTCCTGCTGCTGTATCCCATTCCATTGTTGTTCCATTTCTATAATACAAATCAGCAATTCCTTCAGCAACTAAACAAAATTTGACAGAACTTCCTTTTTTACGAATTTCTTTTACATTAAATTTATCTAAATAATTATTGTCTTTTGCGTTGGAATGCGAACGACTCTTAAAAGCAATTATTCCATCTTTGTTTTTTTTCTGACTTACTTTTATAGCTATTTTTTTCGCTGTTTCTATTGTATTTTTTGAATCTGTTTTTTTCAAACCTAATTCTTGTTTATACGCTCCTTTTTCAAGATTACCTACGTACAAAACACCTGAAACAGGAACATAAATAATTCCTACAACAGGGATATTATTTTCCATTAAGGCAATATTTACTGTAAAATTCCCATTTCTTTTTACAAACTCTCTTGTTCCGTCAAGAGGATCAATGAGCCAAAACTTTTCCCAGTTTTTGCGCTCTGAATAAGGCGTAATTTTTCCTTCTTCTGATAGAATGGGTAAACCCAAAGGTTTTAAATATTTTTCGATCACCTTATTGGCTTCTTTATCTGCTAGTGTAAGAGGAGAATTATCAGATTTATAACTTACAATAGTATCTGCTGTATAATCTATATTTGCATCATTATCAAATTTGTCATAAATTTCTTTTATGCGCTCGCCTGCTTTTACGGCTGCTTGAATGGCAATTTCTATCATAATTAGGAAATGGAAAATTAGGAGTAAGTAGTTGGACAAAATAAAAACGACTTGAACTTATTGGTAAATGATTTTTATGATCTATATGATAAATGAAGATAAATACAATAAAAATTGAATGGGTATAAAAAATAATAATTAGTAATTGTAGTTTTATTTATCTTGTATTTTATCTTAAAAATCACTCGCTAATCAGTTATATGTATTATTAATTTTGTACGACTACTTAACTTACTTTTTATACTAATACATAATTAACCTAGCTGGTTTTAGCTTGGCTAGTTTTTAGTTTTAAAACCAATTTTATTTAGTTAAAAAAGCATTTTACCCAAAAAATAAATTTGAATAAAATGCTTTTTAAATTTATTGGATTCGCTATATTAAAACACTAACAAAGGCAAGAAAATCAATACTTCTAGTTTTCAGAATCGTCATTTGAAGTTTCTGCATTTGCTTCTACCTCTTGTTTTGCTTCTTCTACTTTTTCCTCACTTTTCTCTTCTTTTGGAGGAGTAGTCAAGATTTTGATTTGATTTTCTATGGCTGCAATTTCAGCTTTTGCATTTGAAATTTTTTCGTTGAACTCTTCACGAAGTTTGTCAGCCGTTTTTGATTTTGCGAAAAACTCAATGTTGTTTTGCCACAAATTAATTTCGTTTTCTAAATCTGTGATTTTACGTTTGAGTTTGTTTTCGCTTTGTTTGAAATCGCCAGCCATTTTTGGATTATTTTTGATGGCTTTTGCTTGTGTTTTGAAATGGAATGTTTGCGCTTCTTCGTTACTCAATTCCGAATTTTTCATAAACATAGCGTTTACTTCATCAAAACGTTCTTGAATGCTACGAATATTCTTACGTGGAACAAAACCAATTTCGTGGAACTTCAAATTAAGCTCTTGTAATTTCTTTGTATCGTTCGACTTTGCTTTTGCAAGTTCTTCTATTTGATTACAAATTTCTAATTTTTGTTTCAAGTTTTCTTCTTGTGCAGCATCTTGTTCTTTATAACGATTACGACGACGCTCAAAGAAATGATCAGCAGCTCCTTTAAACTGTTGATAAACTACTTCACGCTGCTTTTCTGGAACGTGTCCAATTTCTCTCCATTCGCTTTGTAATGCCTTTAATTGATTGGCTGCGTTGTCCCAATCCGTGCTATCTTTAAGCTCTTCGGCTTTTTTGATAAGCTCTTGTTTTTTGGCTAAATTTTCTTCTCTAGCTGCATCTAATTTCTCAAAGAATTTTGATTTGTTATTAAAGAATAATTTGAAATTATCCCAAAACTGTTTGTTCAAACTTTTGGCTACTTCACGAGGAGCAGGACCAATAGAATCCCATTGTTTTTGAAGCTCAACAAGTTCTTGTGTTTTGTTGTTCCACTCTCTAATTCTGTCTGTATCAAAACTTACAAACTCCTCTACTTTTAAGCAAAGTTCTTGTTTGAGTTTCATGTTTTCATTCAACTGAGCTTTAAATTTTTCTGCATACTCTCTACGGGCATCATAAATTTTGTCAGAAGCAACTCTAAAGCGTTCCCAAAGCTCTTCTCTATCTGCTCTTGGCACAGGGCCAATACGCTTATATTCTTGGTGCAAACGGTTGAGTTCGTTTACAGCATCATTGATTTTATCATAATTCAAAAGCTCTTCAGCACGAGTAACAATAGATACTTTGGCTTCCAAATTACGCTCACGGTCAAGGGCTAAAAGTTCACGCTCTTGTGATTTTTGATTGTAGAAAAGGTCTAATAATGCTTTATAATTTCTATAAATCTCATCAGCTTCTTGCATCGGCACATATCCAATACTTTTGAATTCTGCTTGAATTGCTTTTACTCTATCAAACTCGCCTTTTCTTGAAAGTTCACTTGGTTTTGAAGTATCTGTAAGCGAACGAAGCTCTTCAATGATTGCTTGTTTTTTCTTTAGATTGCTTTGTTTTTCGCTTTCTAATTTTTGATAATGATTGCGTTTGGCTTCTTTTATTGCTTTGAAGTTTTCATAAAACATTCCTGTCAAAGCATCTTGTTGGAATGAAAATCCTTCTTTTTCTTCCTCTGTTGTAGCTGATTCTTCGTATTTCTGACGTGCTTCTTTGCGTTCAGTTTCTGTAAACGCATCAATAAATTCTCTGATTTTTGAAACTTGGTCATCTAAATAGCGAAAGTTTATTCTTCCCTCTGAAGCTGTTGCTTCTGCTGCCAACATTGCACTTTTAGAAACTAATTCTTCTTTTGACAAACTAGAATACTCTTCTTGAAGAAGTTCTTCTGTTTTTCTTTTGTCTGTTTCTGAATTTTCGCTTTCCGTGTCGTCTGTTTTTTCGTCGTCAGAAGCGTTTATTTCTTCGCTTTCTTTTTTGATAGCTTCCAAATCTTCTTGACTTACTTCCTCCTCAGCTTCTTCAGCAGATTCGTCTTTGAGTTTTGGTTTTTCGGTATTTTCTGTGTTCGCTTCTATGTTACTTTCAGCTTCTTGAACAATTTCTTTAGCAATGTCATTGTCCACACTTATACTTGCGTCGCTTCCTACTTCAATATTTTCTGTATTTGCAGTAGTTTCGTTTTCGTTGTTCAAGTTCTCGTTTTCTTCGTTCATCATAATAGGTACAAGATAAAATCAGCAATAATTAATAAAGGTATTGTCTCTATTCTTTTTAAAAAAGACAATATACGTAAGGCAATTTTACAAACTAAAAGTTCCTTTTTAGCAAAAAGATAAAGTTAAGGAAATAATTATTTTATAGCCGTATTACAAAATACAGTGATTGGCAAAGTTAGAAAAATAAAATTAAAATAGAGATTTTTCTTATTCTTGGGTAGGGTAAACGCACGAAACTTTTTATACTGCTTTCAGTGTGTTTAAACAGACTTTAATTATCAGAGTAAATTCAATTTACAAAGTTAAAAACTAGCTTGATTTGCTTTAAACGAGTACA
>Ga0210012_1003470_pt1 | contig 12897 bp, 10 predicted proteins | sample CryGeymeta201504_FD_183974 | JGI IMG/M metagenome (GOLD analysis project Ga0210012, IMG submission 183974) | Groundwater microbial communities from Crystal Geyser aquifers in Utah, USA - Crystal Geyser metaG 2015-04 (SPAdes) (version 2) | ecosystem: Environmental > Aquatic > Deep subsurface >... | reverse complement strand
CCCAGCCGGTTATGTCAGGTCTTGGAATGCCGTCTCTATGCCACCGGTGCGTCATCTTGGCTACGCTTTTCAGTGGTTTGCGTTTGCTTTTGTGGCATTGATAATTTTTATTGCACTAAATATTAGGAAATATGAAAAAACTAACTCGAACTAAATGGGTGTTGCTTGCCCTTGTCCTTTTGTTTGCCGCACCGGGCTTATCGGCTTTGATGTTTTATAAGCACCCGGAGTGGCTGGCTGCCTTGCCGACTAATAAAGGTGAGTTTATTCAACCTGCCGTTCCGCTTGAGCTTTTGGATAATCCAAAAGAAAAATGGCGTATGTTGCTTTGGTGTCCGGCTGGCTGTCAGGCGACATGTTTGCAAGCGTTTGATCAATTAGCACGTACGCGATTAGCTTTAGGGCGGCGTTTGTACCAAGTGGATGTCTGGATGTTACAGCCTGAAAATACAGCTCAGTGCTCTCCCGAAGTCAAACAAGCATTTGATCAACAAGACGTGCATGTGCGAACGGTCTCTTTGGATGAACACAGTCAGCTTGCTTTGCTCCAAAATGAGATGAAAACATTTCTAGTCGATCCACAAAATTACATGGTGCTTCACTATTCACAGAGCAACAAACCACAAGATATATTCCAAGATTTGAAGCGTTTATTAAGCTCAAAGGAGCAGTCTTAAATATGAAAATAAGTAGAAATATTAAATTAAAGCAGGTGAGATGGGTGGCGAGTTTTGCTTTAGTGCTGGCGCTCGGTGTTGTGATGCTGGGTGCGTACACGCGTTTGACCGATGCTGGCTTAGGCTGCCCCGATTGGCCTGGATGCTATGGAAAAATGGTGCTACCCAGCGCATCGGCTCCTGCAGCTCATGCTGAGGCACAGAATCTATACCCTGATATTCCTATTGAATCACATAAAGCCTGGACTGAAATGGCTCATCGTTATATTGCCGGTACGTTCGGATTACTCATTTTATTTTTGGCGGCGATGGCATGGAAGGGGCCGCATACAGCGCGTACCTCACTTGTTCTTCCGGCGGCCATGCTTGCCGTATTAATTTTTCAGGCGGCGCTTGGTATGTGGACGGTGACCCTTAAATTACTGCCCGTGGTTGTGATGGGGCATTTACTCGGTGGTTTAACCCTATTATCGCTCTTAACATGTCTTCGATGGCAGTGGAGTCGCTATGCTGGTTATGGTTTAAAACCATGGCGCGTTTGGGTTATTTTAGGGCTTTTCATTGTGATTGCGCAAATTGCTTTAGGCGGCTGGGTGAGTGCAAATTACGCCGGTGTTGCTTGCATCGGTTTTCCGCAGTGCAATCGTCATTGGTTGCCCATGTTTGATTGGCAAAATGCATTTAATCTATTTTCTCCGTTGGGTGCAAATTACCAAGGGGGGGCATTAGATCAAGCCGCTCGCGTGACCATTCAATGGACGCACCGTGTGGGGGCTATTCTAACCGTGATTTATGTGGGTATTTTGGCGGGCTGTATGTTGCGTCGTATTGATATTAAGCTTGTTAAAATCATGGCAGGGTTAGCGCTTATGTTCGTTTTCATTCAATGCTCGCTAGGCATCATGAACGTGGTGTATTTGCTCCCGTTGCCGATTTCGGTTGCACATAACGGTGTTGCGGCGTTGCTTTTAGTCACCATGGTGAGTTTATGTTATCTCGTGATGGCAGGGGGGCGACGTGTCAACCATCGTAACTAATGCGCCACGCCCGCTTGTCTGGCGTGATTATTTAGAGCTTTGTAAACCACGCGTGGTCGCGCTGATGCTGCTGACGGTTTTAGTCGGTATGTATTTAGCGGCTCCAGGATGGGTTCCTCTTGATCTTGTGTTTAATAGTTTATTGGGTATTGCTCTGTGTTCGGGCAGTGCTGCGGCCATTAATCATGTGGTTGATAAACGCATTGATGCGCTTATGGATCGAACCAAGAAGCGTCCTGTTGCACGTGGGCGTATGCGTGAAAAGCATGCGCTCATGTTTGCAATTTCTATTGGAGTGTTAGGGCTTTGTGTACTTGCGTATTGGGTTAATAGGCTCACAGCATGTTTGACGTTTATTTCTTTGATGGGGTATGCCGGTGTTTATACGGGCTACTTGAAACGTGCTACGCCACAAAACATTGTGATTGGAGGTTTGGCTGGTGCTGCGCCTCCATTATTAGGATGGACAGCTGTCACAAATCATCTTGATCCCCAAGCGTTATTGCTTGTACTGATTATTTTTGTTTGGACACCACCCCATTTTTGGGCGTTGGCGATTTATCGCTTAGAAGATTACAAGCACGCAGAAATTCCGATGTTGCCTGTAACGCATGGTGTGAAATTTACAAAATTACATGTTGTGCTTTATACAATTTTACTTTTTATATCGAGCATTTTACCCGTTGTGGTGGGTATGAGTGGTTGGATTTATGGTATTGTTGCTGTTGTGCTTGGCGCAAGATTTTTATTTTGGTCCATAAAGCTGTATTGTAATGAGAGAGGCGTGATTGCCATGCAAACGTTTCGGTTTTCTATTGTTTATTTAATGCTGCTTTTTGTGGGGTTATTGCTTGATCATTATTGGTAATTTTATAACTGGAGAATGATGATGGTTAATAAAAAAAAGGTGTTGGTGATTCTTGCCGCTTTATCACTGATGTTTGCAGGGTTTATCGCTGATATTTTTTATTCAAAACACCAAGAAGCTAAAAAACGTGCTGCAAAAGCAGAATTTCATGGAACACTTCTAGATATCCCACGTCCTGTTAAAGCCTTCGCTTTGACACGTACCGATGGCGTACCGTTCACTCAAGCAAGTTTAAAAGATCAGTGGACCATGATCTTCTTTGGATTTACACATTGTGGCCTTGTGTGCCCAACAACAATGGCAGAGCTCGGCAAGATGTACCGCATGCTTGAAGAGAAGCGTGTTTCTCCTTTACCTCACGTGGTGATGGTCTCGATAGATCCTAAACGTGATGATCTTGATGGGTTACGTAACTATGTTAAGGCGTTTAATCCCAATTTTTACGGTGCGCGTGGAAGCGAAAAAATGACCAAAGCTATGGCCAAGGCGCTGGGCATTGCTTATGCTAAAGTTGCAGCGAATCCTCATGCGCCATCACCGGGTAATGATATTGAGCATACAGGGGCTATTATGTTATTTAATCCCATGGGTAAGCTTGCAGCGTTTTTTACCGGTCCTCATCAAGCTCAAGCCTTAGGTGATGATTATCATTGGTTGATTAATCATCCGCATATTACTTCTGAAAGCGCTTTCACCCAATGATCTTCATCGTTGAGGCAAGGCACAAGGGTAAGCGCTTCGCCACCTAACGCAAGCCATTGTTCTTGGGCTTGCATGCCAATTTCTTCCAATGTTTCAAGACAATCGGTGACAAACGCTGGGCAAGCAACAACAAGACGTTTGATGCCTTGGCTGGCAAGTTGCTCTAATACTTCATCGGTATAAGGTTGTATCCAGGGTGTTTTGCCCAGCCGTGACTGGAATGCTGTGCTGTATTGATCTTGATTAAGCCCTAAGGTTTTTACGAGCTGTCGCGTGGTTTCAAAGCATTGCGCGCGATAACAACCTGTATTTGAATCTTCAGGCTTTGGGCATGCGTTTAGACAGACAGTTTTACATCCTGATTTTTCAATATGGCGTACAGGTAATCCATGATAACTAAATAAACAATAATCACGGTTATTTAAGTAGGGTTGAATTTGTTTTGCCTGAGCTTGTATAAACGCAGGATGTGCATAAAAATCACGAATGATACGAAGCGAAGGGATGACCGTCTGTGTACTAAAATAAGCGAGAACTTCTTCTAGCGATGAGCCCGTGCTAGACGAAGCATATTGCGGGTAGAGTGGGAGCACGGTAATACGGTCACAATGCGCTAAGTTTTTCATGGCTTGTTCGAGACTTGGCTCACCGTAGCGCATCCCCAAGGCAACGGTATGCGTTGCTGCTAAGCTTTTTTGTAATTTATTTTTAAGGCTTGCGCTTAATGTACGTAATGGCGAACCTTGTTCGGTCCAAATTTGTTGGTACGCTTCTGCTGAGCGCTTACTTCTGAACGGAAGTATGATGAAATTTAATAAGACATAGCGCACCCATGAAGGCAAATCAAGCACGCGTTTGTCTGAAAGAAAAACACGGAGGTAGCGACGAACATCTTGAACACGTGGCGATTCAGGTGTTCCCAATTGAATAAGTAATAAGCCGTGTTGTTGATGACGTTGATGCTGATGGTTCATTGATGTAAATCCGCGTGATACGTATGGCAATCCAGTGAAGGATTATAATTACTTCATGCGTGGATTGCCATGGTTCCAACTCATGAAGGCCTAAGCCTCGGTCGGCTCATTCACTTCGCTTAGCACCGTAACATGGGTTGCATGCAACCCTCGATCACCTTGGATGGTATCAAAACTAATCATTTGCCCTGCGGTTAGGCTTTTGTAACCGGTGCCTTGAATGGATGAATAGTGTACGAAAATATCTGATCCACCATCCTCAGGTAACACAAAACCCCAACCTTTAGCATTATTAAACCATTTAACTTCACCTGTAGCCATAATACGTACCTTCCCTTGTGTTTAAATGCAATCCCTTGCGTTAAATATACATAAATAACATAACCTATAAATGTTGGTCTTAACAAGTCTTTAGTTCTTAAGTTGTTTTAAATCGCTAGCGATGTCTTTAGCAAAATAGGTAATGATTAAATCGGCGCCAGCGCGTTTTATCGCAATTAAACTTTCAATCATGGCTTGCGTTTCATCGAGAATGCCTGCTGCCCCTGCAGCTTTAAGCATAGCGTACTCACCACTCACTTGATATGCGCATAAAGGTACCTCAGGAAAGCGTGTTTTAACCCGATGAATAATATCTAAATATTGCATCGCAGGTTTGACCATGAGTAAATCAGCGCCTTCGTTGATATCAAGTGCTGCTTCACGAAGTGCTTCGGCTGCATTGCTTAAATTCATTTGATAGGTTTTGCGATCACCAAATTGTGGTGCGCCTAAAGCGGCCTCTCGAAAAGGACCGTAAAAATGCGAACTGTATTTAACAGCATAACTTAAAATCGCGACGTCAGTATGATTTTTTTTATCTAAAGCCGTGCGTAGTGCAAGCACCATACCGTCGGTCATGCTGCTGGGTGCAACCCAATCAGCACCTGCTTCAGCAAAGCTTACAGCCTGTTTCGCGAGCACATCAAGCGTTGCATCGTTATCAATCCGTTCGCCGTCAAGAATACCGCAGTGCCCATGGTCGGTGTATTCACATAAACACACATCCGCAATCACAAGCATGGCCGGTGCTAGGGCTTTAATACGCCGAATGGCTTGTTGAACAATGCCATGTTGATTGATAGATGCTTTTCCGCAAGCATCTTTTTTTACTGGAAGTCCAAAGAGTAAAACGCTTTGTATACCTAAAGAAAGCAGGATTTTTATTTCGTTATCTAAAGCGGATAAAGGCAGTTGGTAGTAGCCCGGCATGCTCTTAATCGCTTGGGGTGTATCATGCAATTCGGTAATAAACAACGGTGCGATAAATTGCTCGACATGAAGATGTGTTTCTTGCAGCATGGCACGAACAGCCGGCGTTTTTCGAAGTCGTTTTAGACGTAGGGGTAATGAATAGCTTGCAGTCATGATCATGCTCTTGTATTAAATTAAATTAATCTGAACGGCTGTACGTAAAGTCAATACCGTTCCCCACATCGCTTGCCGTTACTTTGGCACTTAAAAACTTATTCAGTAAATAGGTCAGGGTTAAAACGTTACTGTTTTCTTGAAATAAGCCGACATTATAACGCAAGTAAATGCGCTTGGTTATCGATTTACCAACGATCACCGATGTTTTGGAGACATCACTTGAGCGTGTTCCAAGGCTCGTGTTTTGAACATCAAAATCAATGCCTGCAGAATTTTTTAAGTCTTGTAACATTTTGACACGTTTGCTGCCTGAATCTAAATGCATCGATTTCATGGCTTGCAATAAGATAGCGCCACCTGATTTGCTGGCTTGATCGGCCGGTTTTCCGAGTAACAGCATCGATAATTTATTCGCTTCAGATAAATTGGGTGGTTTAGAAAAGAGTTTAACACGCGGCGCATCAACACGACCCGCTACAGTGATGCCTACGGTGGTTTGGTTGCCTAAGTTTTGAGAATCTAAATTGCTTTCACTAAAATCCAACAATTCATTTGAACCTGAAAATTGAGCATTGGCTTGATTAAAATAACGTACGGCACGAATGCTAAGATTAGGGTTATCAATTTGTTGACCAAAAAAGATCAACTCACCTCGTTCTATTTTTAATTTTTGGCCGTAAGCTTCGTAACGTCCATCCCGGAGTTTAAGTGTTCCTGAGGCGGTGAGGGGTTGCTGGGGTTCTTGTTTGAAATTCAGCTGCCCGTCAATAAAACCTTGAATGCCTTTCGCATTTACACGGACGTCATCGCCCATATCTAAAAGAACATTTGTTGTCAGATTAAACGGGTTGGGATTTTGCTCTTGATGAGCAAACACCACGTCGTGGCTTAGTTTTTTTGTGTGATAAAACGTGACAGGGGATATCAGGGCCTGGGGTATTAAGATACGGCCACGGATATCATATGCCTGAGGCTTAAGGGTTAATGTCAAATTGGGTGAAGCTTTCAAACCATATTCGGGTGTTGCCATGATAATAATATTTTCTCCCTCGAGACGTGCACTTCCCGTAAGCTCTGGCACCACTGTTCCGTGACCTTCTAAAATTAACGGTGGGCTGTTATTGGAATGAAGTTTGCCATGAGCTTCCCAGTTTTTAGTATCTGATTTTGCTGTGATTTCAATAGGGTCGAGTGTAATGCCTAATTCAGGTAAGGTAACGCGAGCTTGGCTAAGTGTTATGTCGCTCTTAAGTTTGGGTTGATTCAACTCGCCGGTTATATGTAAAACAGCATGAATTTTCCCCGCGAGGTTTTGAATAAGCGCACCATCTTCACTGAGCTTTGTCATGCTATTTAAAAAATCAAACGAGGCAACATCAAGATGCGCTTCACCGGTGATGGTTTGATGAGGTTTAGGCGCGCGATTAAGACGTATACCTGGTAACTGGAGTTTGAGGTTTCCTGTGACGTGTTGATTGATTTGCCAGTTACCGTTTATATCTAAATTTTTAGGTGTAAGGTTGAGATTAACCACGGCGTATCTAAAAGCGATTGATTCAGGTGTGGATCCTTCAGGAAGCTGAAATACGCCTGGTGTTAAGTGCGCTTTGAGTGTTGCATGCTTCATGTTATACACGATTGCATCAGCAAACAACGTGCTTTTTAATGGCGCAAGTCTTGCGTCGAGTTTTTGTAGGTCTGCGAGCTTGGCTTGCATGGTCCAAGGGCCTTTAAATGGCCCTTCAAGCGTGACGTGATTCTCGCCTAATGAAAATTGGCCCGTAATGATGCGTCCGTTGGTAAAAATATTAACTTTGAGTAAACCTTGCGGTAGGGTTATATCCGTATGGCCTGTAAGAACCAGTGATTTTTGTAACCAAGCGCCTTCGAGTGTCAATGCTTCTAAGCTCTGTTTTGTTTCACCGTCTACAACAGAAAGCTGGGTAAGATCGAGTTTATCAAGCGTAATATGCAGCGGGAACAGTGATTTGATGTGCCATAAAAGTTGTGCTTTGCTCAATCTAATCGTACGATTTTTATCGATGTAGCTGAGATTTTTCAAGCTAAGATCTTTCCAAACATAGCCTTCTATGTGTGCAATATGTAACGTTCCAGGTAAAAATTTATGACTGTGTTTAACCATAAATTGAACGCCAGATGTTGTGCCAAGTAAAAAACACAACATGCCTATCAGTAAAATAAGCAAGAATGTAATTTGATATAAAAGTGCGCGTACGGTTTTCATTAGATTTCAGGCCCCATATTAACGACAAAGCGAATGCCTGTGTTCGGCATGCGGTTCAGTCGGCTATCCACCGGTTGTGCGACAGCGGCTTTAATTGGCCCAACAGGTGAACGCCACATCAAACCAACACCTACGTCGTATTGTACCTCTTTGGGGATCGGGCTATACACCGTTCCTTTGTCAATAAAGCCAAGAAGATACCAGGTGTCAATCATTTCTTTTTGTAACTCTACGCCACCGTAAGCTAAAACTTTTCCTGGGCCAATGGAGTTAAAGCTGAAGCCTTTCATGTTTTCTGGGCCACCCAGTAACGGAGCAAGTGATAGCGGTAAGGTATAGATATCATTGATTTGTGTGAGTTCACCCATCACATGAGCATAAATACGCGTTCTAATTAAATCAAGGGTTAAAGCCGCACGCGCATCCACATTAATATTGCCCACGCTAATGCTCGATAAAGCATAACGATTGGCTGCAAATGCACCCACGGTGACGTTATAACCTGTAGGCGTAAATAAAGGATCGCTCGCTTGCCGCCAGGTTAGCAAAGCCTTAGGATAAACCACCGTACGCTCGGTAGGCTTTTGTTTGTCGTAATGAAATTGTTCGTGTAAACCATTCAACGATAAAACTTGTTGATATTTCGATGTAAGATGTTCATAAACAAAGGCAAGATTACCTGAGCGGCTGTTACCGCTGACATAATTGAGGTTATTAAAACCGCCGTTGATGGTGTGTTTGTCATGAATAGGATCGCGGCCAGGAATGGTATATTTTAATAACGCTGCATTTTGATTAGACGATCCTTGAGCCACGGCATCAAATTTATGACCGTAGGTGTTTAAAGGCACTATATGTAAACCGAAGCGCCCACGCGCACCGGTGTCAGTTCCGTAACCACCGGATAGCGTATAACTAAAGCGATCAACCGGTTCGAGATGAACATCGAGCGGGATGTTATGACCGGAATCAGCTAATGGATCAACATCAATCGTCTTAAAATATCCGCTGCCCATCAGATTTGAATTAAGTGCCATCATGTCGTCCGTTGAATAAGCGTCGCCATAGTTAAACGGAACGTAGGCAAACAATAAATCAGGCGATAAGGCAATATGCCCTCGTGTAAACATCGGGTTTCGTTCTGCGAACGGTTGGAAAAATTCGATGATTTTTGAAAGTTTTGGGAAGGGAAGTCGAATCTCGCCTTTCAGCTGAGGCGTGGGGCGTGTGGTGCCGGTGATAAAATTCACTTTACCAAAATAAGAACGAGGACCGGTATTAAATTGCAAAATAATGCTGGCTTGATAGTTTTTTCTATCGACCATGACGGTTGCTTGATCAAAACGAGAGGTCAAAAAGCCCTCATTTTCTGCGGCGTTCACAAGATTATTTTTGGATGTTTCGTATAGAATGCTGTTAAACGGCTGATTAATTTTAATCGGTAGTTCACGGTAAGCTTTTTTGATTTCTTCGACATCACGTCCTGGCCCGGTGATGTTCACCGTAAGGCTTGTAACCACGACAGGACGACCTGGGTTAACATGAATTTTACCGGGGTGCTTACCTTGAGGTAGCTTGACCGTGATGCTAGAATTAAAATACCCATAAGGCGTTAAAGCTTTTTTAACTTGGCTCATCAATTCATCTTCTGTAATGCCCCCTTGGATTGGGTGTGCATACAAATCGGTCAGGCGATGCTCGACATTTTCACGGAGTAGTTTATCCAGGCCTGAGATATCGAACGATGCAACTTGCGCAGCGCCAAGTAAAAGCGAAATACTGCAGAGAAATAAAAATCTGTACAAGCTTTGCTTAAGCATCAGTATGGGATACCTCATCTAAGGTTAGCGCTTGAATTTGATAAAGTAAACGTAGTGCATCACGTGGCGTGACTTCATCTAAATCCAGCGCTTTAATTTTAGCGAGCGCAGCAGAAGGTTTAGTAGATTTAGGCTGAGCTTTGGCTTCGGGCATAACATAGAGCTTGCTGGGTTCTAAGTGCTGTAAATGGGTGCGTGCCTCGACGAGGACATCCTGTGGAATGCCTGCTAATGCGGCAACCTCGAGGCCATAGCTTTGGCTCGCAGCACCCTGTTTGACGCGATACAAGAAGACAATTTTACCATGACTCACCGCGGCTTCGACATGGACGTTCTGAATATGACGGCAGGTTTCAGGCAAGGCCGTAAGCTCAAAGTAATGCGTTGAAAACAGGGTAAATGCTTGCACTGTTTCAGCTAAATACACGCAACATGCATGGGCCAATGCTACACCGTCAAACGTACTGGTGCCCCGACCAATTTCATCAATTAGAACCAAACTTTGTGCTGTCGCGTGCCTTAATATATAAGCCGTTTCTGTCATTTCAACCATAAACGTTGAGCGGCCTGAAGCTAAATCATCGTTGGCGCCAATACGAGTGAATAATTTATCGATAGGGCCAAGGCGTGCTTGACGGGCAGGAACGTAGCTTCCGATATGCGCAAGCACAATAATCAGCGCGGTTTGCCTCATATACGTTGATTTACCGCCCATATTAGGACCCGTAATAAGCAAGGTATTACTACCAGGAACCAGTGTGACATCGTTCGCAATAAAAGCATTATTTAAAAGCGATTCAAGCACCGGGTGTCGGCCTTCATGTATGTCAATGCCCGGTTCATCGACAAAATTAGGTGCGTTCCAATGCAGGGTGTTGGCACGTTCGGCAAGGGTATTGAGTACATCAGCCTCTGCCAGCGCATGCGCTGTATGCGTGAGTGTGGTGATATGGGCTTGAAGCGTATTCAATAAATTATCATAAAGCCAACGCTCACGGCTGAGTGCTTTAGATTGAGCAGATAAAACACGTTCTTCAAAAGTTTTAAGCTCAGCGGTAATATAACGTTCGGTATTTTTTAACGTTTGTTTACGTTGAAAATAGGCAGGAATATTTTCCGTGGATTGCGCACGTGAAAGCTCAATATAATAGCCGTGAACGCGATTATAGCCAAATTTAAGGGCCGAAAGTCCGGAACGTTTTTTTTCTTCTTGCTCTAACGCATCGAGCGCATCCGTTGAGTTTTCGCTCAAGGCGCGGTATTCATCCAGCTCGGCATCAAATTTGCCCGGCACATAAAAAGCCGGAACCTTGTCGAGCAGCACTGGAAACAGCAGCGTCATCAGGGCGCGCGACTTGCCAGGAGAGCGTGCAAACCCGACTTTGCCTGGGTCAATGTCAATCGACTGACCCGCTGCCTGCAGCGTTGTGCCGCCCTGGTTAACCTTGTCATACGTGCCGGGCTTGAACTGTGTGACTTGTGCGTCGTCATCCAGTAAAACATACGGCTCATGGTCAGTCCCACGAATGCCGATGGTCGCCGTTGAGGTGCTGACACGGCTGCCCTGACGGTTGACCTTCCCGATCCAGCCCGAGATGATGCGCAGTGCACCTTTGAACAGGTTCAACTGACTATTGTCAGAGGGGTTGCCGTCCGCAGCGAAGCGCTCTGCGACGAATTCTGCACCGGGGCGAATGGCAATGTAGCCACCATCACGGGTCTTCAAAACACCTTCGCCGTGGGCACTTGCAACTACCCGCTCGCCCACGGCCACCGGGTCTCCCGGACGCAACGCGCGGTTACCATCGGGACCGGAGGCAGTCAATGCACCGTCAAGACGAAAAACGACTGCAAAAACGGCTGGCTTGCCCGCCACCGCGTTGGCAGCTTCAACACGACCGGCCCAGCAGGCAGCCAGGCCCAGGAACAAAAGTAGCGTAAATTGGCAGAGCGCGCCTGGAGTACGAAATTGAAGGCTACCCAACAGTCGCCTGGGAAACCACGCAAAAGAATGACTCATATTCAACTCCCGTCTGTAACACGCTTGAATTTAACATCAAACCTTGGTGAAACACTGAAGGGGCAACGGCTACGCGAACATTCCGTTGTTACAGCGACAATGCCATTTTGATCGTTCCAGACTCATCCCATGAACCGCCACCTGTGGCTACTGGCCCTTTGCCAAGGCCTGTTTCTGACCAACAACGTCACCTTCATCGCCATCAACGGGCTGGGGGGCTTGAGCCTGGCACCACTGGGCTGGATGGCCACGCTGCCGGTGATGGGCTATGTGGTGGGTGGGGCCGCATCCACCAGCTTGGTGGCGCGCAGCCAGGGCAAATTTGGGCGCAAGGGGGCGTTTCAATTGGGCTTGTTGGTGGCCTTGGGCAGTGCGCTGCTGTGCGCCTATGCTGCCTGGACGCGCAACTTCTGGCTGCTGTGCGCGGCGACAGTGATTGCCGGTTATTACAACGCCAACGCCAATCTGTACCGCTTTGCCGCGGCCGAACTGGCCGGTGCGGGCTATAAAGAAAAAGCCGTGTCGCTGGTGATGGCCGGTGGCTTGATCGGCGCGGTGGCTGGCCCCAACCTGGCTGCGGCCACGCGCAGTGCCACCGCAGTGCCGTTCATGGGTGCTTACCTGGCGCTGGCTGGGGTGGCGCTGCTGTCGATGGCGGTGCTGGCGTTCATCACCTTCCCGCCCGCACCGCCTAAGAGGGTTGGGCAGGCCGGACGGCCGCTGGGGCAGATCATGCGCCAGCCCGCGTTTATCGTGGCCGCCGCCAGCGGTGCCTTGGGCTTTGGTGTGATGAACCTGCTAATGGCCGCAACGCCCTTGGCCATGCAGCAGTGCAGCTTGCCGTTTGGCGACGTGGCGCTGGTGCTGGAATGGCATGTGATTGGCATGTTTGCCCCGGGCTTTTTCACCGGCCACCTGATCAAGCGTTTTGGCGTGCTGCCCATCATGAGCAGCGGTGTGCTGCTGAACGCGCTGTGCATTGCCATTGCACTCTCTGGCGTGGATTTGCAGCAGTTTCTGGTGGCGCTGTTTTTGCTGGGTGTGGGCTGGAATTTTTTGTTTACCGGCAGCACCACCTTGTCTTTGCAAACCTACACACCGGCCGAAAAAGACCGGGCCCAGGGGGCACTCAACTTCTTTGTCT
>Ga0210012_1003446_pt1 | contig 12962 bp, 10 predicted proteins | sample CryGeymeta201504_FD_183974 | JGI IMG/M metagenome (GOLD analysis project Ga0210012, IMG submission 183974) | Groundwater microbial communities from Crystal Geyser aquifers in Utah, USA - Crystal Geyser metaG 2015-04 (SPAdes) (version 2) | ecosystem: Environmental > Aquatic > Deep subsurface >... | reverse complement strand
TCGTTCGAGCTCCTCCAATCGATCTTCCAGGGCTCTGGCAAAGGCTGGAAGCATCGCCAATGTCGTCTTGATACTAATCAAGCCTACAATACCCTTACGGGCAGCCTTTTTTGTCACCTCTACGACTCCTCCTGTTGATTCCATTTTAGATCTACTCTGTGGGGCGAGCGCCACACTGGTCAACATCTTATCGAGACAGGGGAGGCGTCGCAAATGCTCCAACACAAGGTAGAAGAAATCGGAATCTTGAAGAAAAGCATCCACCAAATCTAATCTAGCTGTAATAGTATCCCGTCGGGTGGGTGGACTCATGAGATTGATGCGCAGCAGTCGATTGCCGACCGATGTGTGAGTATAGTTGATGGTATCAAAGAGGCTACTTTTGGTTTTGCCCGACTTGGCATTAGTCAACAGCTCCAGTTGTAGTAAGGTCGATCGGTCGATGACCATTTTGTTGGTACCACCGGAATTGACCATCAGATGCAGGCACTTTTTTGAAAAAGTAGCACCCAAATGCTGTTCGGTGTAATGGAGCACGGCTTGAGCCGCCGACAGTAGAATGTACTCGTCGAGAATGGATGCGTCGTACGTTTCTTCTCGCGCGACTCGCTCCAGTAGGACGGCTCCTTTGGTTTGATCAAAGCACGCTCGAGAAATGAAATTGACAACGACGGCAGAATTCACTGGTGCAGCACCATTGCGACTGTTGCTATTTTTGTTTTTGTCATGTTTGTGTGTTTTGTTGTCATCGTCGGCGTTGTCGTACCAGAACAACTCCTGGATTTTGCGAGCCAACTGAGAATTTCGACGGCCTTCGTTCAGCAAAACTTCATGAGGTCCTAAAAGTTCAAGATAGGCAATCGTCTCGGCGTAGGTTTGTCCGTTGCCTTGCTTGGTGACTTGCAGGGTAGTGGGAGCACTTGCATCCAACGAAGCGACGCATGTTTCCCTAGCCAAATTCTCGCTAATGGCACACACAATATGTGTAGAATAGGTCGAACGTTTCGTGGCATGACTCATTAGCGAGCGACGAGAAGCGACAGACCGTCGCGAGGCAGCAATGGATTCTCCACCAGCAATGCTCCGAGTGCTGTCCATGGGTTCCGACTCTCGAACTCTGACAAAATCTTGGAGGCCCATTGGCCGTCTTTGTTGTTGTTGCCGCTCGCCGCTCTTGAATCGTTTCGTCTTTGGTGGGATCATCTTGTTCCGTGTTTTGTTCTGTGTTCTTTGTTGTTGTGTGACGTGTGTTGAAAAGTAACAATAGAGCCTAGTGTTTCTCTCGAAGTATTCGAGCCAAACAGAAATCAATCACGCGTTAATTGCCTACTAGCGTCAAAAAAGTTTTCCCAAATAAGATTATACCTAGGGTTAAGGTTTCCTACTCTACGTCGTAGTACTACTACTAGCTAGTAGTAGTAGTAGACTACTCTTTGAATACAGTAATAATAATGGGTGCGAGAAAAAGGTCATCGTTCACACTTCTTCAAAAAAGGCACAACTTTTTTCGTAGCTTCAGAGTGCAACTTAATTTTATTGAAAAGTCTATTAAAAAAGTTTTGGATGTGGCAGACAAACTAATACAGTTGACAGCTACACACGAATTCAAGCAAAACGAGGCCTACTTGGGAGTGATATCCCAGCTACTACTAGCCAGTGGTAGTGATCGCCTACCTTTCCATTGATTTATTTCAAACGCTAACGAGAAGTTAAAATAATAATATTAATGGAGAATACCTCGAGACGGCGAACTGGCACGACCAGTCTAATAATAATTTTGGCTCTGCTTGCGGCTACCATCCAAGGTGAGGCCACCGAAAGAATAAATCAACGTGGCAATGCTCGGGGAATGCGTTCTAATCTGCGACAGCCAAAGCCTGGTCGGAACTTGATGGTGGACTCTGTTTACTCGTTCTATGTTGATTCACAAAGTGCTCCCCCCAAAGAAAAAGATGTGGATATTGTCACCGGTGCGGAAAGTTCTGTTGAAACGAGCAATCCCAATGCCTTGCAAGATGTGGGGGGAGCAGGAGAAAACTTTGTGCCAGTAGAGGCGGCTGAAGATGTCGAAGACAATTTGGATGACACAAAGGACATCGAAGACGAGAATAATGGCAATGTTGACGAGGTCGTTGCAGGGGATGGCAATGCTGGTGAGTTAGAAACTTCAACAACAGAAAATGCAAACAATAATGGACAAAATCAAAAAGGAGAAGAAGAAGAAGAAGCTGCGGAGTTTACTGGCGACAGCAATCCGGACAGTGACCGAGAAAATGGTCCAGAGAATAACTTAGTATCGCAGGAAAGTCAACCTGGAAAGGAGGATAACGCAAACGTTGGCCAAGATGGTGGAAATGAATCCAACAACAATGCAGACAGTGATAGAGATAACAAAGATGCAGATCCTGGTGTTGACGATGATGCACCAGGTGAACCCAACGAGGAAGGTATTGTTGAGAACAGCACCCAACAGCCTCAAAAAGACAATGAAGAAGGTGACTTTAATAAAGATACGGATATAATAGGACAAGAACAGAGACCCGTGGAGGTTCCAACTACATCTCCTGGCGATTCAGTATCACAAACTCCAGTTGACAGCGAGAATATCGGACTGGAACCAGAAAACAATCGTGAAGAAGACAATTCATATTGGGAGATTGCAAACGAGACTGAAGAATCATACGTGGCTGTGCAAGCTGAAGAAGATGGAAGCACTGTAGCCCCGGCTGGTGAATTCACGGATGAAGACAACTTTGTCCCGGTTCCTGAAATTTCGGAATACTACTACACTGATCTTCAACCGTTTTCGGTATTCGTCGAAGCCGATCGAGACTTGACATCGGATCTTGGAATTCCTCTATTTATGCTGCTCGAAATGGCAAAGAAGTATAGAAACATTGAGAACGTTCATATCTCGAACATGACAATCCACACTGGTATTGTCCGTACTGACAGTGAGTCTCATTCGAACGGCGAAGACCATTACCATTGGAACAAACTTATCTTTGAAGGAGCAGCTGAGTTCGACAATAGTGAGGTCTACTCTCCAGCTCAAGTGCAGAGTACACAATCCCTTATTCTCTCAAATCCAGAGAATCTGCAGGCATTTTGGAAAAACGAAGGCGATGAAATGTACCAGAACTTGGAGCTTGTGAATATCACTCTGATGTCACTTCCTACACCACCGTTATCGGGAACAGGTGACGACGACAAGCAGGAAGGTATCGAGCCAACGATGGCACCTGTAGGTCAACAATGGCAACAACAACTCGAAAACGAAACGACTGCCGGCGAAGACTCCAACGTTTGGATCATGGTGACGCTCGTCGTCGTCTTTATTGGGCTCTGTCTTTGTATTATTTGTTTTGCAGGTCGACTAAGATATCTAGAAAGTCGGGCGCAAGAGCGATATAACGAAAAATATGGTTTGGATTACAATATCTACGATAAAGATATTAGCAAGGATATTTTCAAGGAAGAATATCTCATGTCTGAGCATGGTGAAGACCATCTTTATAATCAAGGAGGCGCAGGATTTGGTGACAGTTTCAGTTCTTTGGAGCACTCGTCGCGGTCCATTCCTAGTGTCAAAGCAGTAGCGAAAAGTTCGGATATCAAAAAAATTCCTATCGCCGGAACAGACGACACGAAACCAACCGAAGAGGAAAACCTAAACGGAAGCAGTTCTGATTCACGAGAAATTTTTGCCAACGAGGGTAGCGGTCGGGAACCAAACCAATTATCTGCATCATTCAGTAGGTTGTCATTTTCTTCGCGATCGCGACGATCAAAGCGAGGTAGCTTTGCAGAAGCCATGTCATCGTCATCACGAAGGAGTAGAGGATCGCGCAAAGTCTCACGCGAAGATGGAAGTTTCCCCTCCAATCCTGCGACCGAGAACATGTCTGTGCCCCCGCCGATGATACCGATGGAGGCAGCCGCTGGAGAGAAAGAAAAATTCGAGGATGAAAATTTTGAAAGCTCGGCTAGCAGTTCAAACACCGATCATGGAGATATTCTACCAGAACTTGCAGTCATGAGCAACTCAAGTGCTCGAGGAGATCGTAGCTCCAGCAGTCTTCGGCATTCGGAGCCTATTCTTTCTGGGGCACTGACTGACAACGAAGAAGTCATCATGGGCAATCCAAGTTTGAGGAGTGCACTAAGTATAGGATCCATCGGTTCTGCGGGGAAAGATGGTATAATGGGCAATATGAGTGGTCGCTCCTCAAGAAGCACGAGAAGTCAAAGAAGTTTTTCCTCGTTCCCTTCCGATAGCTCTTTTTATTCTGCTCAAGGTGATATGGCTTAACAAAATTGAATCAGATTTTCTAGATATTCATGTCAGTAACGCGTGATAGACTTAGATTTTTGACACTCGGGAATAGCCAGACCTTTGGATAAAAAAATCTTCTTTTTAATTAGATATTCAGCAAATTATAGCTGAACCTTTTGGCTGAGTTTGAAGTTACTCCAATCGTTGACCCTGACCACCAATCAACTTGCCACTTTCGCCCGTTTCGTCTCTGCTCCCACAAAAAATTCGGTATGCGAAAATTAAGCCACAAAGCGCAACCACGCTCCCTGCGAGGATCAACCCAATCATCAGATTCCTTTGCGAATTGTCGTCATCCTCGCTTACCTCTGCCGCATCAATATTGCTGTCGCCTTGTATACCATCGGGTCTTTCTCCAGAAGGATCGCCTCCAGAACTGGCATCACCTTGAGCTTGATCATGCTCGAGTTTCGAGGCAGTAAAACTCTGACCAGAGTTGCCCCACCGAGCATCCAGACAGTCTTGATAGAATTCCACACCGTCTCCAATAACATTCAATTGAATTTCTTGAGTGTAGGCTTCAGAATAGATGGGCAGTCCGACAAATTCTGCAAATCCAGTAAAGTAAAGATCATAAGTCTTGAAGCCATCACCATCCACATCCTCGAATTCGACAATTGTAAAATTCTCCATTTCCAAATTGAAAAGGGATGTCATGTTTTCTTGCATCTCTCTGAGCAAACAAGATGTAATGCCTAAATCGTTCTTCACATCGTCTCCCTCGATCGATACAGCAAAGGGTACCAGACGATTATTGTACATGTCATTTCCGTCAAACATCCCGTCTTTTTCGTTGGAGTCCGAGCCATCGCTCTCGTCTCCTTCTGATTCTGAGTCCTCGCCCTCGCCTCCTTCTGATTCTGTTTCTGAGCCCTCGCCTGCTTCTGATTCTGAGCCAGTGCTCTCGTCGCCTCCTGGTTGCTCCACCCCGGACGACACAGGTGCAGTGGAAGTCGATTCTGGACTGTCCGTAACTGGCAACTGCACGAAAGAGGGTGCATTTGTAGGCACCGCCGTGGTCAGTGTGGGTACCGAAGTGGTCAGTGTGGGTACCGAAGTGGTCAGTGTGGGTACCGAAGTGGATGCTACTGTCGGCACTTCAGCTGGTGCCACTGCAGGCTCTTCCTGATCGGGCACATCCTTGGGAATAAGTGGCGCAAACGTAGGATACTCTGTCAAGGCATTGTTCTCCATTGGTGCCTCTGCAGGAGCTTCATTGCCAGAGTCCGGAACCGGTGATTCTTTGGCACTCTCTACAATGCCATTATCGACGTCACCATCAGTATTGTCCTCGCCATCAATGTTTGGATCCTCCAATTCATCATCAGTTTTTTCCTCAGCGTCTACGCCTGAATCTAGAGAGGTTCCCTCCCACTCATCGTCGTCCTCATTCTTGCCCTTGCCCTTGGACTTCTTTCCTTCGCTGTCAAGGGTCCAATATTCCTCCTCTGCTGGCTGTACTTCAACGATACCCCAATCAGGTGCTGCCTCAGCTCCTTCAATAACTTCTCCATCCGGTCCATACACTTCACCATCATCATTGCCCTTCATTTTGTACCGTTCCACCAGTGTCTGCAGTCGTCGGTCCTTTTTCGTCCCTCGAGGAGCACCTTGGGCGGAGGTGATCATTCCCGATAAAAGACAGCAAACCAGTAAGACCGCCAGAGATATTCTTGTTGTCGAGGTCGAGGCGGACATGATAGCGACAGGTGTATTGAAATGTACTTTAGTTGACTGTTTTGTGTAAAAGGTGTCTCGTTCAGTGTCATAGGTTGCTTCGTCTCTGCTAGTAGCTACTACTAGTATTAGCTAGAGTAGTAATACTAAAGTTTTTGTCGAGTAAATCATTTTCGCGTTACGACTTGACATTCTCTCGCATCCAGACTTTTTCATTCAGATCCCGTTTTGACATTTAGAGGTCGAAGAGGCGGCAAAAGCACAGCGAAAAGCAAAGGTACTAACGCGGCCGAAGATGGAACACTACAGTGCTTGTAGATAACATCCACCCGGCCATTAACTCCAATCAGTTAATATACCTTTGTTATGAAGGTCTAAATAACCAAATATTGGGTACGGTACTAGCTAGTAGTAGTTTTGTTCAGTACTAGTAGGTACGACTACAACTACTAGAGTAGCTACTACTACTAGCTACTACTAAGTAGTAGTCTACTCTAGCTAGCTACTCGTAGCTAGTAGCCAGTAGAGTAGTAGAGTAGGACGGTACTACTACTACTAGCTACTCGAGTACTAGCTAGTACTAGTAGCTAGTAGTAGTAGAGACTACTACTACTACTCTACTAGCTAGTACGAGTAGTAGCTAGAGTAGCTACTACTAGCTAGTAGTACGACTAATCTAGCTCTAGTAGTAGTACTCGTAGTAGTAGACTACTAACTACTCAGTAGCTAGTAGTAGTAGTCGTATTGCAAGTTGCAAATACATCATCATTGCCCTGCCTAGCCTCTAGTAAGTCATCAGTACGAGCGATGTCATTACTAACGATTAACACTACTAGTAGACTACCTCTCTATTATTTTCTTAAAAGAAATCAACGTAAAAGTTTTGCAGGCTGAGTTGCGAAACTCAAATTGAAAATGGTCGTTTTACTTTCAACAAATCGCAAAACGCATCAACTTATTTCCTCCAGTGCAAAGCCAGATGAACGATTTCCAAAGGTGAAAAGAAATAATAATGAACAGGAAACAAAGACTGATAATTGTCGTTTTGACTGGCATAATGCGTGTTTCCAAGTTGACCAATTCAAGAGTAGCAGAAAGCTTAGCTTTCTTCCAAATCTGGAAGATCATCAAGATCTTCATCATCGCCCTCATCCTCATCGTCGTCTCCTCCAGGAGGGCCATCCATGCCCTTCATACCACCCATTTGTTTCATGAGAGCTGTGTACCAGTACGAATTAAGATAATCAATTGCAGAGAGCACGTGTGAGTATAACAAGCGTTTCACCAATTCCCATAAACGACAATTTCTATCAACTGGTAGCGGTCACGTTTGGAAAACCTTACCTTCCATATCCATGCCTCCCATTCCACCACCGGCGCCACCGCCCATCATGGAAGCCATGTCCATACCTCCCATGCCACCCATGCCTCCTCCGGGCATTCCTATAATATCAATTTTTCAAGTAGTAGGGGGTAAAGGAAATATTGTTAAAAATGAAACATGCCATAATGATATGCAGTGACAGAAAGGAGACATCAAGCAAGAGGGGAAAAAAAACACAATACAGTAGTAGAACACTAACCTCCGCCGCCCATCATTGATGCCATGTCCATTCCTCCTGGCATACCACCCATGCCCATACCTGAGAAAAATCCCAAACAAGTTCGTTGGAAGGACCATTTGGTGAGATGAGTACACGCGAAAGTAATCAAAATATCTTTACATCACTTTTTCCCGAGCTGTATAGATTCATAAAAAAGAAGAAATAATAATCATGAAACAAACATACCTCCATCTAGAGCACTGGTATCGAATCCTTCTACTTCCTCATCTTCATCGACGTAACGATCCCAATCAATTTTGACTTGATTTTTTTCCAATGCCTTGTCTTTCAGGAGTCGCGGCCAGAATGCTTCTTCTTCCTCCTCCTCATCATCCTTATTTTCATCTTTGTCGTCGTCGGTATTCTTCTTCATTTTCTTCATAATGTGCATTTGAATACTACGGGGTAGAACATTGTACTTGGATCCCTCCGAATCGACTGGTTTAAAAAATTCAATATTGACTTCATATTCCTTGTCTTGCGACTTCCCCTTGAAATGCAATTCCTTGTCCGAAAGATTAATACTTTCGTCCTTGACATCTTTTTGTGGGACAATAATAAACAGTGGGATGAATGGATGAATGAATGAATGAATGAATGAATATTAGTTTGTTTGTAAATACATGTACAGAACATCAAAAAAAGCAGTAGATCATAAACAAAACGTGAGACATGGGGCAAAAATACTACGATTTCAACGCGATGATTAGCCAACAAAAAGCCCACACCAAAACCACAAACTTAACGTGTTGAATAGTACCATACTGATGAACAAAACACTTCTTGAACACATCATACGTACCTGGTAACGCGATCGTCAAATATAGAGAATCAGATCGTTGGGCCCATTTGATTGGTGCTGTGTTAGTGCTCATGGTGAATCAAATAATTTCACTGATGGTGGACAACAATAGTAGAGTAGTCTAGTAGTGTATTTGAAAATACAGTGAGAAAAAGTATCGGCTGCTGCAATCGTGTTGTAAATGGTAAATAATAGTTATCTCAGTACACTGCTGCATTGGCAGACGAAGACAGCGAAAGATCCTGAACGAAGATGACGATTAAAAAATCTACTAGAGCTAGAGTAACAAATAATTTCGTTTGAATGGATCTCAACGTGTGTGGTAGGTTTTCCACCAACCATTTTGCATATATCGCACAGTTATTCCAATTAGGCCTCGTGATTCACAATCCCGCAGCGAAATATATAACCATTCCAAATAATAGAGTAAATTACAAATAATAAAGCAGACAACAAGAAACAACCAACAACCAACAAACGAAAAATCAAAAGCACCACCCCCAAGACAAAACGACATTGTTCGACCTCTTTTGTAAAAAAATAAATAAACATAAACGCACACATACATACTTTTTGATTCATAAAAAGAAAAGACAATGTCCGATGATCATGAAAAGTTGGACAATGCTGTAGAAAGAATCAACCACGAAACGTTTCGAAAAACACAGGCACAATTGGAAACGATTGCTTTCGAAATCCGCCAAGAGCAACCACTGGCATCTCCCATCAAATCGATGGAAGAATTGCGTAAAAGTTACGTAACAGATTCCAATTTTGATAAAGGAGTTTCAATATTGGCCAACGAATACAACAGCGTACGGACGATTCGTGGTGATGGAAATGTATGTTAGCGGTTAGCGTGTCATGGATGATGCATTGGGTAGATGCTTGGTGGTGTTTTGTTGTTTTGATAGTTCGCGTTTACGTGACGGATTGCTTGCTGGCACTATGGATTGGATAACTGACTTACCTCTTGCTCTCACAAATCTACATATAAAATTATCAGTGCTATTATCGTGCTTTTTTGTACTCGCTGTGTGAAAAGCTGTTCACCGCCGAAAAGGAAGAGAAAGAGCGATTGAAATCCTTTGGTACGTAGGTAGAGATCATCTTTCTCGGTGGAGAGGTCTCCATTTTTTTTTGTTACTTCTTCGCAACTAATAGCTCTTTAACATTTTCTTACCCCATTTTTCTTACCTACTGAAAAAATACCAACACTATGATAAACAGTTGAAAAATCATTGTCCATTGCGGTAACCAAAGGAGGGTACGAATCGACGGCCATTGAAATGTTTCATGAGGCATTAGTGGATCTCATATCACCAATCGTCGATGGAACTACTACACCGGAAAAGGTTCACGAAGAACTTTTGGAGGAAAATGCGACCAGTGATTATTGTACATGGTAGGTTGATTTTGTTGTTGGAAGTCTTTGGATCTCGCTGGATGAATGAATGGGCGTAACGTATCCTACTGGATTTCCTCTCGCTCTCTCTCTGTGTGTGTTTGTGTGTGCATGAATGCATGTGTGTGCATTGTTGCCTCAACCACCTACTACCTTGCACCCAAAATCTCACCACGATGAATGAATCCTATTATTATTTTTATCACGGTGTAGGTTCTGTCGAGTCTTGACCGGGACACAATTAAAATCCGATCCGGATCGTTTCGTACCATATTTGGAAGACGGATCCCTCGACATTATTCAATTTTGTTCCAAATCGGTTGAACCCATGGGTGTCGAGTGTACCATGGTACAAGTGCTGGCCTTGGCCGAGATCTTTAATGTTCAAGTGAAAATCGAATACTTGGATGGACACGATAATAGTATCAGCAACAATAACAAGTTGATGCAGCATCAGTTTGGTCCGTCGACATCGAAAACGAGCTTGACGTTCCTGTATCGACCAGGTCATTACGATATCTTGTATCCAAAAGAAAAAATATAAACAGTTGTCTCCTGGATTACCGAAATAGAAGATATTGAGAGTGCATGAGCAAGATCATACTAGACTAGGTCTATTTATAATAGAAGATTTGAAACATTTCCAATTTGAATTTTCACTCATTTTTTTTAACAAACCATAATTTGTTTTTTCATTGATTGTCGTGGTGTGGCTCATAGAAAATAGAAAGAAAAAAAGGAGGGCAATGTCTTTTTACATGTGCAGATAGTCTGGAATCCAAATAGAATGACTGCCTTCCGCAATCATAGCTTCGTCGTTCATTCGAAAAACTTCCGTTCGTAAATTGACCTGATGGCCATTCTTTCGTTCGCGGACATCGTTTTGTTCGTTCGCGGTGGTGGTGCTGGCTGCTGTCGTAGTAGTAGCAGTAGTCGTAGTAATAGTATTCTCGTTACCAGTAGTAGTACCATCGTTCTTCCCAGTATCGTCCGAACCAGTTTTGCAAACAGATACGACTTCAATTTTGGCACGAACTTCAACGCCCACAATGAGAGGACGCAAGTACTGCATCGAACTGTTGACGGGTACAGATTTTGGAAACGCAGCTTCTACCAACGATCCGACGAGACCAGATATTAGTATAGGACTCAGTACGGCAGGTCCGACAGGATGTGATCGTATCCATTCCTGGGCCCGACGATAATCGGGATCGAAGGATGCACGAGCTGCCAACGCTTCTCCACCACACGTGATCATCGCTTCGGCATTCGACTGCGGTCCGAACGATCGTCGGATACTGCCCGTCTTACCGACAATGGTTTCATCCCAACCCACATCCGGAAAACCAAACAAATCACCCACCGGTCCTTGCGAATCGTCGTGTGCATCATCATCATTGTTATTGTTGTTGTTGTTGTTGTTATCATTGTCCATATTGCAGGCTGGCAAGGGACACGTGGAATTCCATCGTTTATCGTTCTTATGATGATGATAATAAGTACTGTTGTTGTTATTGTTGCGTTGTTGGTTGTTTAACAAGCTATTCTGAGACTGGTAGTTGTGATGTTGTCGTGTACTAGTCGTCGTCGTTGTTGTTGTTGTGACACAGATGTTGGCAGTAGAAGTAGCAGTAGTAGATGCGGCTCGAGAATAATAATTTGACTCCTTATTAAAGAGGAGTGCATTCCATGATCGTGGACCTAGAATAATACGGGAGGATGCCTTCATCATAATCAATTACTGAGTATTATGATATTATTATTATAATACCTAAATGGATTGATGGTGGTGTGTGTCTCGAGCGAAAATATTATACTCCGTATTATAGTAGTATGCCTGATGACTTTACGTTATTCCGGATTGTGTCGTCTGTTACTTCCAGTACATCATCTGATGCTGCACCACTAGCTACTACTAGTCTAGCTAGAGGTCTAGTAAAAGTAGAGAGACTACTAGACTACCTGGTACTTCGAGGACGGTGGTTCTCATTACTACCAGGTATTAATTGGCTTTGCGTTGATGATGAGTTGTTTTGGTGGCCCGACCTGATGACGGTAAGACACTTATTATTACAGTAGAAGGAGCAGAAGATGTCGTAGGAATTTTGAAAAAGAAATGAATCACGAATGTTGCAATCACACTGTCAAGATCTTACGTAGGCCTGTGAGACATGATGTGTATGTATCTATGATGATGTATGTCTTGATGTTCGGTTGTTGTAGTGTATGGCTGCATAGTACCATATTATGTACTACTACTCCAGCTGATTGAGCAGCCAAAATAATTCTTCCAGTGCACTTCCACCATTTCATCGATTCAAGCTTGCCCATCACTGTACTTACTGCTTGTATTCTGGGTAGCCCATGAAGACTCTCTTTCTTTCTTCGATGTATACATGCGTCCTACTACTAGGAATTTTTCTATTGTTGAATTGGCAGCATAGAGATAGTGTATCTGTATCGGCGGCATCCTTTGTATTCTTGGATTCAACCAAAACCAAACCTCCTCGTGGAAAATGTTCTCGCCAACACTTCTTCACCACCACCACTACCACCACCACTACCACTACTACTACTACGAACCCGGCTTTGACCGCCACACAAAATGGACGAGAAACAGAAAAAGAACTACCATTTGCCGTACAATTGAATGAATACTTCAAAAAACCAGTTCCAGTTCCTATCAAACGATCTGTGTCGTTGTACGATGAACGAATCAATCCACCACAGACATTTGACGTCGTATCTTTGTTAACGGCTGCTCCGAGTATTCCAGCATGTCCTCGACCGTTGTGGTTGGTACTATTGGGCAGTCTACCAACCGGTCTTTTATGGTACGGGTATTATAAATTTGCTGTCGAAGAAGAACTGTTACAGATGGAACTTGCCAAAGGCAAGGAACCACGAGGATTCGGTGGGTACGGAACCTTGGGACCCTTTTCTTACGGATTATTGTTGGGACCTTTGGCATCCATTTTACACATTCCTGGAGGATCGAATTGGTCGGTACTGGGAATTGGATTCATTTATTACACACAGTTCTTACTGTACGATCGAGTCAATGAATTGTACACGGATGACGGAAGACCAGCACCTCTGAGTGTATGGTGGTGTCTGCCCATTTTCTTTCCGTTCAAT
>Ga0210012_1003416_pt1 | contig 13026 bp, 9 predicted proteins | sample CryGeymeta201504_FD_183974 | JGI IMG/M metagenome (GOLD analysis project Ga0210012, IMG submission 183974) | Groundwater microbial communities from Crystal Geyser aquifers in Utah, USA - Crystal Geyser metaG 2015-04 (SPAdes) (version 2) | ecosystem: Environmental > Aquatic > Deep subsurface >... | reverse complement strand
CCCCCCCTCCCCTCCCTTCCTCCCGTAGTAGGTCTACTACTCGTCTTTCTTTGACAGCAGTTAACTGATGCTGTTTAGTAAAAAGTAAAAACAACACTTGCCTTTTAACATACCATGCGTTTCGTTAGCAGCAAAACGTCGTATAGTTTCCTCTCGTGGAACTATTCGTTGTCGTGGCTAAAACGTCATTTTCACGGCCCAACAAAACTTCCCGTCGACCTTCATCATTATTAGAAACATCGGAATCTTCATCAGAATCATGATCAGCACCTTCCATCATTTCGTCCAATTCGTCCGCATCATCTTCTTGACTCATTACGGAATCACTGCGTTCCATTCTCATGGCTTTGTGACGAAGTTTGGCCAGACTGGCATCCCACAAATAGATCATACCAGTACCTGCAATGAGATCGTGGAGCATGCGTCCATCACGACGGAATACACCAATCACTCCCAACGGCGGAAATAACGTCAATGATACAGGTAACAGACACGTTCTAACAAAGGCCTGTTGCAGTGTGACAGTGGCATATCGCTGACTCTGACAGACCTTGAGACCAACCAGAAGCATGCCCAACATTTGTCCGGCCAGTCCTACCGTAAGAAAGAAATACATGAACCACAGGGATGCATAAATGATCATGACGCCGTACTTGGCATTGGTTTGAAAGTCGCTGGTAGCATCTTCGGCATCACTTCGTGTCTTTCCCAAAAAAGCCATTAAACACCATTCGACCAATTGGAATATTAGTGCAAATAGTAAGGTAATGGTAACAATATCCACCAAAATTGCCACGAGCTTACTAACGAATCCACAGTACCGGCCCTGTACTGCCACGGCCTTGTTGGTTCGGCCCTTGGGAGGTATTTCTCTGGTAGTCGTCGTATCGTGTCGTCGTTCTCCTGGTTTTGGTGACAAATGACAGCGTCGTCTGGTCCATACTTGACATTTGACAATCCACATCAGCCACAGATCTGTTAAAACCAATTGAGTCCGTGCGGTATCCAAAAAGGTAGTAAAGAATCCTGTAGAACTCCGAGCCAAAATAGCATTGGTATCAATATGATTCAACAGTGTATCGAAATCAATTCTACTCAACTGTTGATTCCAATCAATTTTGGACAACAGTTGGTTCATATCGATTCTAGAAACCAGGTGATTAATATCGATCCGTTCTACCACATCGTTGACATCGATTCTGCGAACCACACCATCCACGTCAACAACTTCGATTACCTCGTTCACCAAATGAGATGTAACATTACGAAGTGGGTGCATAGTGCATACTATTCTTGTGATCCAGTGTGTTGTTGTAGCTATTGTTGTTTGCTATTCTCTATAGGTGCTCTCTGTTCAAACGTTCAAAGCAGCAGGAACCAAGCCAAAGGTAAAGCGAGCTTCTACAACTGTACGTTACAATAATTTAGTACAGTACTGTACTGAGAAGGACCAAGAAGACTGAGAAGCACCAAGAAGTTTAATAACAAGAAGATGATAAAAGCCTTGTCCACTTGGGAGAAAATAACAATACAAGAAACGGCAAATAGACTGCCATCGAAAAATCGAAATTCTTTGGGCAAAAAAAAATTAAATAATAGATGGGGAAAGAAAGATTCTGTGACCGCGACAGTAGGTTGTACTCGAGTAGTAGTCGACTCTAGTAGTACTACTAACTAGTAGTAGTAGTAGTAGTAGTAGTACTAGACTAGTAGTACTAGCTAGCTACTACTAGTACTCCTACTCCTAGCTACTACTCCTCCTGTCGTAGTAATAAAACCAAAACGTTTACCTGGGCAGCAAATAACCTTTGGAAGCTTCTGGAGAAGCAGCAGCAGACAGAATCTATCTGAAACACTGCAAGTGGCACAAAAGCATGGCAGGACCATGATTCCGTTGAAAAACTCCTTCTGAAGCACGGAGTACTTGTACTAGCTAGTAGTACTACTCTACTAGTACTATACTACCACCAGCATGTTGTAGTACTCACCACGGCCTGCAGGGCGACCGCTTGAGAGCAGCTTTTTTTCAAGGGGGGCATATTTTGCTTTGTTCATACTGATATGACCGGTCCACTTCTATCAACGCTCTACTACTAGTACTACTAGTAACTATGTCAAGCAAAGAAAGAGTGGTACGTACTCTACGGTAGTCGAATACTAAAGTAGCTTCTTGCGCCTTGCCCAGTGATAGCAGTAGTACGGTAGTATAGCAGTACTTTTAGATTTGGAAATAATAATATGTTGTAAAAACATGAGTTTCTGGAGAAGCCTGTCTAGTAGAGTACCTGGTAGTAGTAAGCACAAAGTTTCCATTGCATTGGGAATCTCACAAATCATAATGGTACTATGACTACTAGACTACTACGAGTACAGTACTACTGTAGCTAGCCTAGTGGTAGACTACTACTAGAGAGATCTAGTAGTACTTTTTTGAGCATTTTGTGGCTTGAATCAAATGATGATCTATTCAAATGGGACAACACCGTTGATGACACTACACTTATGACTCGCACTCACGAGTTCAAGTTGTGGGTATCTTTGCGCATTCTTGAAAATCGAAAGGAACAAACGCCATCACACGACCACAATGCGCGGACTGGTAGCTACTGTAGCTACTGGGTAGTACGCTAGCAAGTAGATTGGGTTCGTACTACTACTACTACTACTACTACTACTACTACTACTACTACTACTAGTAGTAGTAGTAGTAGTAGTATGTTCTGCAGCAGCAGATGTCATTGACACAACCAAAAAGATACGTTTTGTTGGATCGAAGACCTCTCTTCCAAATACTCTGCTTCTCATTTTCTCATACTTTCTTGTCTACATCCTGTAGCTTGGATAGATCTAATACCTCACCCACCTACCCCCTTCCAAACAGCAAAATCACAATGAAGACCACCATTGCTGCTCTCGTCATTCTTGCCGGTTCTGCCCTTGCCTTTGTTCCTCAACAATCGGCTTCTCGCTCTTGCATTGCTTTACAAGCCAGCGACTTTGCTAATCCGGAAACTCTTCCCGGTGCTTTGCCTCCTGTGGGATTTTGGGATCCGGCAGGATTCGCCAAGGACGCCAATGCTGCCGTCGTGAAAAAGTACCGGGAAGCCGAATTGCAGCACGGTCGTGTTGCTATGCTTGCTGCATTAGGTTTGCTCGTTACCGAAGAACCCATTGAGTACCATCCTCTCTTTGAAGCCGGTGTCAAAGATATTGGACCTGCCATTCGTCATCTTGACGAAGTCCGTGCCGTTTCGCCTTTCTTTTTCGAGATTCTTGCGGTCATTATTGGTACTTTGGAGCTCAACCGTGCCCTCAAGGGATGGGAACCTGAAGACTTTATGCTCAAGGACGACTACTATCCGGGTGATGTTGGCTTTGATCCTCTTGGATTAAAGCCCACGGATCCTCAAGAACTCGAAATCATGCAGACCAAGGAGCTGCAAAATGGTCGTCTGGCCATGTTGGGCGCTGCTGGTATGATCGCCCAAGAACTGGTCAATGGCAAAGAAATCTTTGTCAACTTGGGACTTGCTCAGGATCGTTTCAATCCTACTGACCTTCCCGTTCAGTTTTAAATTGCTGCAATGTACAATGTGGTTATCGAGACTGCTGTGCTATAGAATACTAATACTCAATAGCTAGCAAGCCAGCAACAACATTGATTGGCATCTTTTTGATTGAACAAACAAATAATAGTGTACTCTACTCAGTAGTTGATTAAATGATGTGCCATCAACGGAAGTACAGGTGCGATGGACTGTCCCTTTCTTGCTTTGCGCCCTGATTGCTACCTCTAAGATTTCGCAGGAAAATAAAATTCATTCTAGCATGACTACTCTGCCGAAAAAGACATTTCACTCGAGTTGGCTTTGGACACTTTACGTAGTTCCTATTTACGAATAGTTCGCAATATCGTCCGGAGAACGGGAAACCACAAACTTTTTGGCTGCGCCCAGAAAGCTTTTCTATTTATATGTTGTATGAATGAATTTTACTGGAAGTCCTTGGTCAATTCCAAACATAAGTCAAAGAAACGTATGGCATCGGATTCGTTGGTAGCATTTCCGGCCAATCTGGGTACCAACTCACAATTTTCGTAGTATCCTCCATTGTGAAGACTGTCTGTGGTAGCACAAGTCACAGTAGTGGCAGCACCCTGTTCGGCCGTCTTTTTGGACAAGAATCCTACGGCACCCAAAATGGAAACGGCACCTTGCATCCAACCATTCCTGGAATGACGTCCCAAATTGGTATCAATCATTCCAGGATGCAAGGCACAGGTTTCCAATTTCCTACTGTTGAGACCAGTTGGCTGCTGCTCTTCTTCTTCCGCATTGCGCTTGGCAAATTCCTTGGTCAGAAAGATAGTTCCCAATTTCGATTGCTGGTAGGCAAACATGGCATCGTATTCTTGTTCTTTGGCTTCAATTTTTTCGAGCGAAAAATTATGAAACCAATCAAAATCAAACGATTTTCCACCGTTCGTTTCGTACGCTTTGGAAGAGACCCAGACTTGACGACAAGTAATGTTCTTGAGAGAGTGAGCCAACAAGAAGTGTCCCAAACAATTCGTACCAACCTGTTGTTCGTATCCCTGTTTCGTCACACCTGGTGGAGTATTCATTATACCCGCATTCAAAATCAGTACGTCCAACTTTGTGTACTTGGTTTTCACGTAATTGGCAAATTCTTGGACACTTTCAAGATCCGATAAATCACAAATGGGACCTCCAGCATCGACAAGAGCATCTACATCGTACTCTTTGGTGTCAGTAGTGAGTTCGTTGACAAATGATTTCATCTTGTCGACTGAACGACCTGCCAAAATTACGTGGCCTTTCACTTTCAACAAGGCTTTGGTAGTTTCTGCTCCAAGACCCGAATATGCACCAGTAATGAGAAAGACTTTACCCTCTTGTGGATTGTTCACAGTATTGTTCGCTATAGCCGCCTCCAAGGCAGTACGGGTAGATCCAGAAGAAGATGACATGGTAATGGTGGTTTTGTCTGGTCCGTTGTAGGACATGAAGAATCAATAATAATAATAATAATAAGTAGAGTGTGTCGTGGTAGAGTATGTTGGCGCAGCTACTATTCTACACTTTACTAAAAGGGATGTTGTGCTGTTGTGCTTGTTATTATTTTCTTCTAGCTCATGAAACAACTGCTGTACCAGGTACCAGGTAGCTAGAGTGTTGTTTCGGGCTCCCGCCAGAAAATTTCGAAAAGCAATGCTTCCGTTTAACTTCATGAAGCTGCCGTTATTAATAAAGTAATAGTACTAGCTAGGCAGCTACCAGGTAGTAGGAGAAGGGGGAGCAGGAGGAGTGTAATACTAACTACTAGACTACTAGCTAGACTAGAGTAGTAATAGACCTCTAACAACTAATCACTGCTACTGTTCCCGGGAACAGATACAGTATAAGGTAGATTTCTATAGTTGGAACTACCAAAATAAACTACGTACACTAGTACCTATTATTGCAGTGTGCACAATAGAGGTGTGGCCCGCGACTGTCGAGGTGCGGAAAATGACACAAGGGAGGTGGGGAACAGGACCCATTATTGCAGTGTGCACAATAGAGGTGGGGTTTGCATCCGCCAAGGTGCGGAAATAGGCACAAACAGAGGTGCGGTACACGCACTTCAATGCTGTCTGCTGAAAAGAGGTGCGGTTTGCATCCGTCGAGGTGCGGAAATAGACACAAATGAGGTGCGGAACCTTTTACACCGAAACGATACAGCACGGGAGGAAACCAACGAGAGCTTATGTGCCCATTCTACTTCCATTCTAGGAGAGAAACACCACAGGATGAAAGATGAATGAGTTCTTTACTAGTACCAGTTAGTAGTGTACGATAACGGAGTGGGCGCATGCTTTTTTCATGATCCAATTTTTGACGTGAGACCACAGCTATAGAGTCATCCAGAGCGCCGCAGTTCCCAAGAAAAGATAACCTAAGTGCGAGATGATCCGTGTGAATGCTGCAGCACTGGAGACTGAATCGGCACCTTCCCACCAGGAATCGGCGGAATCGTCGTTAGTGTCCGAGGCTGTTGGAAGGGATGAATCTGCATTTCCCCACCACTGGCCATCATTGGTAGCAGTAGTGGTGCTGGATGAGGATGAGGAATCTGCTCCACTCCACCAATTGTTGCCGTCATCGTCTTCACTGGTGGCAGTGGAAGAGGAGGAAGAGGAAGAGGAGGAGTCTCCCCAGTTGTAATTTCCATTGGTGGAAAATTCACCGCAACCGCAAGGTTCATACCTGCAAGCGGGAGAAGAAAGCAAGACAAAACATGAGTGCCTGTTACGATCCCTGAGGATTTGGGATGTACTATAGCCCGCTTTCACTTACGCAAAGTACTGTAAAGGATCGCAAAGATGTGTAGGAATCAGTCCTTGCTGTCCCGCTTTCCAATACTGCGGACAGGAACCAGTTCCAACATAAAGCATTGTGATGACCATTGAGGATGCAGAAGGATAATCGCCATCTCGACAAACGTTGCACTTTTCGTAGGGACCAATCGTTTCAATGCTGTCGATGTCGGGATACTGATCAAATACTTCCGTCACTTCCACGTCAATGGGTTCGTTGTCGCCACAGCAGATCGGTCTCCAGGCTTGAATTTGTTGGTTGCAAGTTGTAGTGCCTTCGGCGTAGCCCAACGCTAGATCGAGGGCAAGTTGGGTGCACGTAGATCCATCCGACTTGACGACGGCGTAAGGATAATGAAGGCCTTCGACGCCATTTTGGCAGAGATTGCACACAGCTGAAATGCTGGATATTTGTAACAAAACAATGATAGCTCCGAACAATAATGCAGCTGTTGATTGCATGGTTGCTTGTTTTTGCTTAATCAATTCTTTCTTTCTATCTTTTTTTCTTTGATTGTTATGAATAATTGTGAAGTGCCTCCAGAGAACAAATAATAGAGTAAGAAAAAATAATAATAAAGCTCGATGGCCGATCCCGGATATTGAGTCGGGGTTCTCAATCGCGAATCTAACGGCCAGGTTCTAATCACAAATGGAGCTCTTTTAATTACCAACGAGGAAGGGGAAGGCAGGAGTACTTACGTTATGTTCATTGAAGCACACACACAGATAGAATATGATTTCTGGTACCATAGTACCCACCTCGTAGGCACAGCTACGGGTATTCAGAGAAAAGCTACTGGTACCAGGTAGGTAACTCCCCGCTCCTTCTGCTCATACAGGCAGACGATACCAAGCACATTCCTTAATCAATTTGCAACATGCAGTACTGGTAATCATTTGAGGATGCCAACGCTATCACATCAGGAGTATTGTGGTGGCAGCTGCCTCGAGGTGCGCTACCCGTTTCAATTAGGCGGCCATCAAAATGATCATAAAACATTAAGTTTGGCAGTGACATCTTTATATCCTGGTGAGCCAACCAATTCTTCCATGATGCTCTTTCGGCTTCGCTGTAACTTTCATCAGAATGCCTTCAAGGACAATTACTTTGCTACCAGGTATTACTTCTAGCTAGTCTACTAGTGCGTACCTGGTGTATTCGTTTCAATGTCGTCGGCCTCGAAGACAAAGAAGTTCTTTTCTCTCCTCACCAGTTATGTTCTCACGGCCTCGGCAACTACCAGGTACCGGTAGGTAGATGTGCACCTTTACCTGCTCTAGTAGTACAGAAAGAACATTATTATTATGTAGTTAGTCAAAAAAAATCTCGAAGATTTTGACGAGCAGACAAAATTTGACCAAAGTAACACGTCTTATTTCACTTGAATTTACTGGTATTTCGGCCGAAACTCATCAATGACGTAGTGGTACCAGTAGACTACTAGACTGCACTCCCGGGTAAGAGGATAAACTGCGCCCCGCTCCACGGCCTGGCTCCCCGTGCAAGTGTACTCCCCGCCGACTTTGGCTAGGTAGGCCCCAAGCTTGCGCTTGGGTGATGTTATTTTGGCTCCAACAAAGTTCTATACCCAGCACATTGTGCTCACTGTGGAGTGGAACACAACTGCCTTAACAGATGGCTGTCGAGCAATTACCATTGCTCACACAAGTAATGTGGATTGCTGTTAATGATAGACACAGTGGACCAGACAGGAGACTGAGCAGTCCAGGTCTGCGCAGTCACTGATTGAGATCACAGTTGTGGGGTACTCTACAGAAGGACCAATGGAAATGGTAGAGAACAGCGCTGGTGTAGGGTGGTTTGGGGCAGTCCAGGGGGACTGTCAGCCCTATTCCTCCAAAACGGAGGATAGTCTAGATAACTCTTACTTAGCATGGTTCCTAGGTGTCCATGGCCCACTGGTTAAGGATTGATATCCTTTAATTAACCAACGCCATGACACTGGAGGACGATTACAAACAAAAAACAAAAGCAGCTGCCAATAAAGCAAATACGAAGCGATAGCGTTGTAGCAATGAACAGAGATGTTATAAGAAGCCTGTGTAGAAAAACTGCCCCGTCTATATCTGGTTCTGATATTTTTCAAAATTCTTTAACATTTATCTCATACCTTCAATTATCTATTTTCTCCTGATTAATTTTGTTTTTTGGAAAATTTCTTGGTAGTTCATCTCTACACTGGCATTTATGATATCAAAACATTCTTGTCAAAAGGGCGACAGCAACAATTATGACTGGGCACCATTCCTCCGTGTAACAAATAAGCATCACTCAAACTTTCTCTTCTTCAAGTCATCACTATTCAATGATCCTTGGCACTGCCAGATATGGTCAAGTGCTGCAACGAATCCTGCAAGGCCTTGGTTTCTTTCGCTTGACGATTCATGATTTCTTCCAGTTTATTCTCGATGGCACGTTCCACAAGTTCCATTGACTCCATCATAAAGTTTTGTTGTTCCTGATGATTGATCTTTTGTCCCTCGTAAAGCTCTTCGTGTGCTTGCAAAATGATTTGCTTCAGTGCTTCCTGTGACGCCTCCTGGGACATGAAGTATTTTGCTTCTTGATGCACAATGTCCTTCAGTTTATGCTCCAACGATGACTCGACCATCTCTAGAGTCTCCGTAATAAAGGTGCGCACCTCGATTTGATTCGAGGCGGCTACCTCCAAGAGCTCAGCGTGAGCACCCAAGACATCGCTCTTCATCAATTCATGGGACTCTTGGAGGGATGTCATCTGCTCTTTGAGAAGAGCGACCAATTCTTTGTTTTGGTCTTCTGCAGCCTGCCTCTTCTGTTTCTCTTCCTCTAACTGCTTTTGGAGATCCTCAATGGTAGTACTCATTTTGAATATGTTAATAATAGGTATGAAGGTGGTATAGTCCTGAATGTCGATGCAAATGGAATGTCGTGGTTGCCGGGTAGTGCAAGTTGTAGATTGGTTGATTGTGCTGCTTCCACAGTTTGCGATCGAGGTGCTGTTATTATTATTATTATTTCATGAGAAGGCTTGAGATTCGATAATGCCGTGATGCCATTGTTGTTCTGATATTTATGACTAGAAGAACCGTAACCCTATTGACGTTGTCAAATTTTCTTCTCTCGTGTAGAGTACGAGTTATTAAAAAATAGGCCAAGTAGACTACTTAGCTAGAGTGGTACTAGTCTACTAGTACTGTATTCGAAAAACTTTGAAAAGCGGACCAACGGCATGTTGGAACCTATCTGCAAGCTACGTACTAGCTAGAATAGCTATCTACCCTATGAATACACTGCTTCTCGTGAAGCTCCTCTCTATGCTGCACTTTATGCATTCACGGAAGCTGGGCTGTGATGGCAACAGGCAGAACATAGTAAAATCATGGTAAGTCGTGATCTTGCGAATGAGAAGCGCGAGAAATTGAAACTTGCGAACCTACTCACTCTACTCGACGCCCGTAATCCTTCCGTATGTTCGATCTCTACTCTCCTTGAATCGAATGATTCGTGGAACGATAGACAACAAGTAATAATCAGAATTTCTCAGAAGAAGAAGATCATAACAAACTTCTTTAAAAGAAAAAATGAAAAATGGAGCTAACTAATACACCGAACACCGAAAGTATGTCGTCGCCTGAAAATGCTATCGTCCCAAGGCAAGACCACTGTGGTTGTTCTTGCTATCCAAATGGTTTCTTTGTTTTGATTATGGCACAGATTCTGTTCACTGCAGCTGTTGGGCTGTCCGCAGCTTCCATGCTGGATTGCAGATTTGTTGTTGCGGATATTTTTGTTGATAGCACGGGACCGGGAAATACAACGTTACTCGACGATCTCTTATCACAAGACCGAACTGGATTAGGATTTTTCAATCATCAAGATATAAGTGGAGATTGTCATTGGAAAGACTGGAACAACGAAGAAGATAAAGGAGAATTTACGAACTACGCGGATAACTATATCGATTGGCTCGGTGATGAATGGAAGATCGGGGGAGCAATGGGCTCTACGGCAGCAATACTGGGCTTCTTCCTTTGGTTTTGGTTACTGGTATTTTCCTGTGTGGCACATATTAGGCCTCTGCGATACCTGGTCGGTTCTGTTTCCGCCCTTATTCTCGTGAGCTTCCAGTTTGCAACGTTATCTGCTTTAAATTCGACCTTTTGTGATGATCACAATTGCTCGTTCGATCGTTCCGCAGGATTTTCCGTGGCGGCTGGTATGCTTTTTTTCTTTGCCGGAGTTCTCCTCTTCCTCACTCATGACTACCACGGTTTACAAAGTCAAGAGCATCACGCCACAGTGATACAGGATGAAGCTCTCAAGGGCCAGGAAAATGGACAGCCACAAGAAAGCGGAGGATTTCAAGAAGATGTGGAGGAAACTGCGGCTACTCATACCAATAATAATGAGGATGAACATTTCCCACTCTCGGTGGATGAAACTGATGAAGCCGTTGGGGCTCAAAACGTGAAACCCGAGACCAACAGTACAAGTGCGGTTGTATATTAATGATACTTTCAGCCATCTTGGCTGGAACTGTTGTGTAGCCATGATAACCGGAAAAAACTAAACAAGGAAAGAACAACGAAGCCTCCATTGAGTTGAAAATAATTTTTATTAGCTTTTATTTGCTGTTGCTGCTATCGTTGTTGTTGTTGTTGAATGCGAAGCTCTGCTGCCGCTGCGGCGGCAGATCTTCGTTTCAGTTTATCCCTTTCGTCCAAGTGTTTGTCTGTCACCTTGTTGCCGCTGGACAAAGACACCAATGGATCATTTATGTTCCCAATACTACTCCTGCTATCGCTGCTTCTATTCTTATGAGATATAACACTACCTCGCATTTGTTCCTCAAGTTGCTCTCCAGTAAATCCTCCCATTATAGCTTGTCCTCCTTTATTGAATACATTGTAGGCACTCATGCCTTCTTCTCCTTCAAATTTGTCGCGAAGACCAAATACCCAAATGGCAATCAAACAAGTAGCCACAAAAGCAATCGATCCCAAACCATTTGACAGTAACCAGTAGATCCCCACTATATAGACAAGACAATACAGGTAGAATTGTTTGGATCGCTCCGTGGATGATCGGACCATTATATAATAGTATTATGTAGTACTCGCATTCTGATTGGTTTTGTCGTGCTCCTTCTTCTGGCGTAGTTTTTGCGTGATGTATGTAGTATGATGTTGTGTAAAAATAATGGAAACGGTGTTACGCACATTTGATCGAGCCGAAGACTCAGATTTTTGGCTCGAAGTTAGCCATTGGTCTGGCCGCTTGCCCGTCAACAAAATACAAGAGTATTTCTTTTTCCCGTATTTTTCCACAAAAACTACACACCACCTACGTCTACAATTCCTTATTACTGTCAACCAGAGAATGCTCTGTTCGAGCGTCGCTCTTCTGCTCTGGATCCAAGATACTTGAGGAGTCAGAGAAGAAGTAGCCAACGAGGAGAGCTGAGAAGAAGCAGAGCCTATTTTCTACCAGAGAATCCGGTATCGAAAATCGCATTGTCCGGTCGGTCGACCAAGCAATCAACACACATACACAATACAGCAATACATACAAAATGGCCGGCAAATCAGGATGGACGTGTGCCAAATGCACCTTTGAACACACCTTTCCAGGTACACGATGTGTCATGTGCCAGTCACTTCGCACTACCAACGAACAAATGCTCAATTTTGTCCAAGGCATTCCTATTCCAGAGTCTTCTAAAATCAACACCTCTACAATTGGCAGTGCTACTACCATTGGCAGTGCTACTGTGACTGCCAATTCGAACATTAACCGCGACAACGCCAACACAAAACAGACCAACAATAAAAACGGCAATGTTGTCGCCAAACCAGCAGTTGAATCTTCAAGGCTTCCGGCCACAACCATTGTGGATTTTTTTTCGCAGCAAAAATTCAAAACCAGCAATAATGCTGGTTCTTCAGCAAATGCTGCTGAGACCGGAAGTAATAGAAACATAGAGTCCATAGATGATTCTTTTTCTAATGCAGCAGATCTTGTAAATATCATCGATCTCAGTAACAACAATACGAATGCCAAGGCCAACTCATTTCCCAACAACCACGGTCGATCGAATGCCAAACACAGTAGAAAAATGCCTGCGTCATTGCAACAACAACATCCACAGTCAGTACCACAGTCAAGACACCCATCATCTACTGTAATCGCTACGAACACCAGCAATCCTTATCGCAATGCTCTCAGCAGCAACAACACTCCACATGCCAGACAACCGCCCAAACCCCCACCAGACGACAGTGATAGCAAACAATCCAAACCAAAAGCTACCACAGTCAAGAAATTGAGTCGGGCATCCAAGCAATTCGAACGAAAGAACCAACTTCCAGTTCCGTTTGCGGGCGTTAAGAATCCACGAAAGCATCCACCTCAGCCGTACGAACCAGGTCCCGTACCCTTCGACGAATCAACAATTCATGATTGGATCTTTCCCATTCATCCGTTATTTCCAAAACGTACATATCAATTGGAGATGGCAGAATCCGCCATTTTTGAAAATACGCTGGTATCGTTGCCGACCGGACTCGGAAAAACTATGATCGCCGCTGTCGTCATGTACAATTATTACAGATGGTTTCCAACCGGCAAGGTCATCTTCTGT
>Ga0210012_1003411_pt1 | contig 13035 bp, 9 predicted proteins | sample CryGeymeta201504_FD_183974 | JGI IMG/M metagenome (GOLD analysis project Ga0210012, IMG submission 183974) | Groundwater microbial communities from Crystal Geyser aquifers in Utah, USA - Crystal Geyser metaG 2015-04 (SPAdes) (version 2) | ecosystem: Environmental > Aquatic > Deep subsurface >... | reverse complement strand
GCCGCTGGGCAGCGGGATGGACAAGGAAGTCTATGCCCTGGCGTTCGACAGCAACGGAAACCTGTACGTTGGCGGGAGTTTTACAACCGCCGGCGGCGTGACTGCCAACCGCATCGCCAAATGGGACGGCAGCGTCTGGTCGCCACTTGGCAGCGGGATGGACGCGGATGTTGATGCCTTGGCAATAGACAGCAGCGGAAACCTGTATGCCGGAGGGAGCTTCACCACCGCCGATGGTGACGTAACCGTGAACCACATCGCCAAATGGGATGGCACATCCTGGTCGGCGCTGAGCAGTGGGGTTAACGGCGGGGATGTCTATGCCCTGGCATTCGACAGCAGCGGAAACCTGTACGTTGGTGGTAGCTTCACCTCTGCCGGAGGCGTGACCGCGAACCGCGTCGCAAAATGGTATGGCAGCGTCTGGTCAGCGTTGGAGAGCGGAGTAGGAGTAAACGATATTGATATTGTCCGTGCCCTGCTGTATGACGACAGCGGGAATCTGTATGCTGGGGGAGGTTTCACTAGCGCTGGCAGCGTCAGTGCAAACCGCATTGCCCGGTGGGGTGTGCCGCTGCCGGGCATCCTTCCTACCACAGGCAGTTCGCTTTTTTGCACGGGTGAGAGCACCATCATCTCTCTCAACTTGACGGACGTGGTTGACCTGTATGGCTACCAGTTCGTCGTCAACTACGACCACAGCCTGGTCAGCGCTTCGGGGGCTTTCCTCAACAGCTTCTTCGATACTACCAGCCCACATGCCAGCATCCCAACCGGCTGGAACGCTGTCTGCAATGAGGGTCAATGTAAATTCGCAGTTACCAAATTGGCTCCGGGCGAGCCAGTCACCGGCTCCGGCGCCGTCGCTCAGATCACCCTCACCGGCCTCAGCGCAGGTACCTTCGATCTCACCCTCAGCGCAGACATCCTGTCCGACCGGGACGCCCAGGCCATGCAGCATACCGCCGGCTCCCTGCCCCTGACCGTGTGCGGATTTGCCGCTGTCAGCGGGACGGTCTCCCTGCAAGGACGCGACACCCCCATCAACGCTGGCCAAGTCACGCTGACCGATTTGGGCGGCCACTTCGGGCCATATTCGGCCAACTTCGACCCTACAACCGGCGCCTTCACCATCAGCAGCGTCAAGGTGATGCCCGGCGGCTCGAACTACCAGTTCGACGCCGCCCACAGCCTCTACCTGGGCAACCGCACAACGCACACACTGAATCCACTCGAAAACTACACCGCATCCGCTACTCGTCTCCTGGGAGGTAACGCCAATAACGATGATAACGCTGACAGGATTGAGATTGACATCAGCGACCTGACCTGCATCGGCGGTTCCTTCGGCGGCGCGCCGCCGTTCACTTGCGGCGCGACCGGCAACAGCGACGTCAACGCCGACGGGGCCGTCAACATCCTCGACCTTGTCCTATCGGGCGGAAACTACGGCCTCACCTCGCCCTGAACATGGTAACCGGCTGATCTTCGAAGAGGCTCTGTTGGAACCGCGAAGGAGCGACACTTGCACCTGCGCAAGTCCTGCGCCTGCGCCAGGGCGATAATCCGCTGGACGCCAGCGCCATCCACCCCGAAAGTTACGGCGTGGCCGAGCAGGTGCTCGAGCTGGCTGGTTTGACGCCCAGGTCAACTCCGGCGGAGCGCAAACCGGCCCTCGAGGCGTTGCTAGCGCAAAAACCGGTTGAAACCCTGGCTGGCGAACTCGGCTGCGGCGTCCCCACCTTGCAGGATATCCTGGAACAGCTCAACCGTCCCGGCCGCGACCCGCGCGCCGATACCCCCACTCCCATCTTGCGCTCGGACGTGCTCTCCATGGATGACCTGACCGCCAACATGATCCTGAAAGGCACGGTGCGCAACGTGGTGGACTTTGGCGCTTTCGTGGACATTGGCGTCAAGCAGGATGGTTTGCTGCACCTCAAGTCGCAGAATTCACCCTAACCCGCCGCCACACCTCGGACCGGCGCAGCCCCCTGCGCTGGGTGGTCTCACATACTTTTCGTTACTGGTGGCTGGTGCTCATCATGTTCATCGGCGCGGTCGGCAATGCCGCTTTGGCTGCCTACGTGCCGGTGCTGACCGGCGACGCCTTCAACGCCATGCTGAAAACACCGCCCGAGATAAAAGTCCTGCTCCCGCTGGCGCTCATCATGGGCGGCTCGCAGATCATCCGGGCCATCTTGCAACTGGGACGCAACTTCGGCGCCGAACTGATGGCCCAAAAGATCGAGCGCGACGTGCGCGACGAACTGTATGTCTCCCTGCTCGGCAAGAGCATGACCTTCCACAGCCTCCAGCCAATCGGCGACACGATGGCGCGCGCCACCAACGACGTGCGCGAAGTGAACTACCTGTTCAGCCCCGGCTTGAACCTGGTGGTCGGCTCGCTCATCTTCCTGATCATGCCGTTCCTGTTCGCGCCGCAGTACCACCCGTCGCTGCTGCTGACCCCGGCCCTGTTCACCATCGCCTACGTCATTGCCCTGCGCTCCTACCTGCGCAGCCTCGACCCGGTCACCGAGCACGTGCGCGAGTCCTTCGGGAAGATGAACACGCACATCTCCGAGGCCCTGGACGGCATAGAGACGATGAAAGGCGCTGCCCAGGAGCAGGCCGAAGTCAAGCGCTTCGAGGCGAACGCCCGCACGCTGCGGAACGCCAACGTCCGCCAGGGAGACCTCGAGGCGCGCTTCCTGCCCTACCTGTTTTTTGGCGCCGCCCTGGCCATCGGTCTGCTACATGCCATGCTCCTGTTCCGGCAAGGCATCCTGAACATCGGCGACGTGGTGGCCTACTTCGGCCTGCTGCTGATGCTCGACTTCCCCACCTGGACCTCCATCTGGGCATACTCGATGATCTCTTCCGGCCTGGCCGGGGCGCGCCGCATTCTGGAGTTGATGAACCGCGAAAATAATCTCGATCAAAATAAAACGGGATATATGGGTGAAATGAAAGGGCAGGTGGAATTCCGCAATGTGTCTTTTGTTTACGAAGGAATAAGGGATAAGGGACAGGGGAGCGAAGTCCCCCTATCCCCTAACCCCTATCCCCAACCCCTGCTTCCCTTGAGCCTGTCCTCGAAAACGTCTCCTTCACCGTCCAGCCTGGTCAGACCGTCGCCATCGTCGGACAGACGGGTTCGGGCAAGACCTCGCTGGTCAAGCTGGTCAATCGCACCTACGACGCGACCCGCGGCCAGGTGCTGGTGGACGGCGTGGACGTGCGCGACTGGAACCTGGCCTCCCTGCGCAGCCAGATTTCCATGATCGAGCAGGATATCTTTCTGTTCTCGCGCTCGGTCTCCGAGAACATCGCCTTTGGCAAGCCCGCAGCGATTCAGGAAGAGATCGAACGCGTCGCCGAGTCGGCCCAGGCGCACAATTTCGTGCTGGAGTTCGAGAACAAATACGCGACTGTCCTCGGCGAGCGCGGCGTGACCCTCTCCGGCGGGCAGCGACAGCGCATCGCCATCGCGCGCGCCTTCCTGACCGACCCGCGCATCCTCATCCTGGACGACTCGACCTCTTCCATCGACTCCGCTACCGAGGATAAGATCCAGCGCGCCATCGCCGCCGCAGCTCGCGGACGCACAACCTTCATCATCACCCACCGCCTCTCGCAGATCCGCTGGGCCGATCTGATCATTGTCCTGCGCAAGGGCCGCATCGCGGCGATTGGCAACCACGAGGAATTGATGAGGACTTCTGAGGCATACAGCCGGATTTTCAGGGAATAAAAGCGTGATAGAATAGCCTAAACGGGTCATAATGACCCGTTTAGGAGCGCAAACAAATGGAAGACATTAATATTGCGGAAGCCAAAAGCAGTTTTTCGACGCTGGTCAGCCGGACTTCGGCGGGCGAGCGCTTCGTCATCCGGCGGCGCGGACGGGCTGTGGCTGCACTCATCAATCCCGCGGAATTGGAGCGGCTGGAGCGTAACGCGCAAATTTCCCATCGCCTGGCGCTTGCGCTTGGGCAAGATACGCAATTGCTCGAAAGAATCACCAATCGCGAGATCCACCCTGCCATGGCTGCGTTTGGCTTATGGCGGGACGATGAGATGGATGCGCTGACCAATGAAATCTACGCCGAACGCGAAGGAGCGGGTCGGAGGCCGGCAGTGGACTATGAAAATCCTGGATAGCGATCATTGCATTGCCATCCTGCGCGGTCAACTCGATCTGCGCGGCCAGGTCGCCCCCGAGGACGAACTGGCCATCACTGCCGTCAGTGTGGGCGAATTGACGCACGGGGCGCATAAATCCAAACATGCCGCCGATAACCTGGCTCGCCTGGACGTGCTGCTTTCCACCTTGACCGTGCTAGCTTTCGATGAGTACGCCGCCCGTCGTTTTGGCGCCCTCAAGGCTCGCCTCGAATCCACTGGCGCGGGCGTTAGCGACATGGATTTGCAGATTGCCAGCATCGCCCTCGAATGCAGTGCACCGCTGGTCACGCACAATCAACGTCACTTTTCACGCATCCCAAGCCTGACGCTCGAAGACTGGCTCTAACTATTTCTGCACTTTGCCTGCCAAACTATGGGATTCTACGACAGCCTCAACGAAGAAAAATACGACCGCCAGTATAAAGACAAAACCCTGGCGCGGCGCATTATTGCCCTGTTCGCCCCGCAGCGCGGCAAAATGACCACGGTGGTCATTTTGACTGTCATCATGTCCGTCATCGCTGCGGCCCAGCCGATCGTCGTCAGCAAGGCGCTGGATTACGTCAAAGGCAACCTCACCCTGACCACCATCGCCCTCATTACCAGCACGGTGTTCCTCATCGGCGCAGTGGACTGGGGCATCAACTGGGTGCGGCGCAGCATCACCGTGCGCGCCGTGGGCGACGTGGTGCTTGACCTGCGCACGCGCGCCTTCCGCGCCGCCGCCGAACACGACCTCTCGTTCTACGACCAGTTCTCCTCCGGGCGCATCGTCTCGCGCATCAACTCGGATACCAACGACCTCGCCAACCTGGTGGTCATCGTCACCGACGTGGCGGCTCAAATCTTCCAGGCCATCGTGCTCGGCGTGGTCATCGTCCGCACCGAGTGGCACCTGGCCCTGCTGCTCTTTGCCTCCATGCCGTTCGTGCTGGTCGCCGCCCTCGGCTTCCGCAGCCTGGCCCGCCGCTCCACCAAGCGCGGCATGCAGGCCATGGCGGATGTCAACGCGGCCATCAAGGAGACCGTCTCCGGCATCGCCATCGCCAAGAACTTCCGCCAGGAAGAGAGCATCTTCGGCACCTTCAACAACGCCAACCTGACCTCCTACAAGGTCAACGTGACGCGCGGCCTGGTGCTGACCCTCATCTGGCCGACGCTCAACGCCCTGAGCGGCATCTTCACCGCCATTCTGGTCTATGCGGGCGGGATGAGCGCCGCGCAGGGCGGCGTGACGGTGGGCGCGTGGTACCTGTTCATCCTGAGCCTGGGCCGTTTCTTCGACCCCATGATGAACCTCTCAGCCTTCTGGTCGAACATCCAGTCCGGACTCTCGGCCTCGGAGCGCGTCTTCGCCCTGATGGACGCCGAGCCGAACGTCGTCCAGACTGACGAACGGGATGTGCAGCCACTGCGGGGCGAAATCCGCTTCGAGAACGTCTCGTTCCGCTATGCGGACAACGAACCGGTCCTGGCCGACTTCAGCCTGACCATCCGCCCGGGCGAAAACCTGGCCATCGTCGGCCACACCGGCGCGGGGAAATCCTCGCTGGCAAAGCTGATCGCGCGCTTCTACGAGTTCCAACAGGGAGACATCCGGATTGATGGCGTGGACATCCGCACGCTGGACTTGCAACAGTACCGGCGGCAGTTGGGTATCGTCTCGCAGGCGCCGTTCCTGTTCTCCGGGACGGTGGCCGAAAACATCCGGTATGCGGCTCCGGAAGCCACCGAGACCGAAATTCTCACGTTGGCGCGGCGCATCGGCGACGGCGACTGGCTGGAGACCCTGCCCGACGGCCTGAACACGGTGGTTGGCGAACGCGGGGCGATGCTCTCGATGGGACAGCGCCAACTGGTGACGCTGCTGCGCGTGCTGGTGCAAAAACCGGCCATCTTCGTCCTGGACGAGGCCACCGCCAGCATTGACCCGTTCACCGAGTGGCAGATCCAGCAGGCGCTGAATCTGATCCTGGCCGAAGCGACCAGCATCCTGATCGCCCACCGCCTGTCCACTGTGAAGGCGGCAGATCGGATCATCGTTATCGAGAAGGGGAAAATCATCGAGGAAGGGGACCATGACGGGCTGCTCTTGAAGGGTGGTCACTACGCCACACTGTATAATACCTATTTCCGCCACCAGTCCCTGGCGTACGTGGAGCAGGCGAGGGAGTTTGGTGGAGGGGATTGATGGCAAAGTCCCCGTCACCTGATTGTGGCGGGGACTTGTGATTGATTGGCGACAAATTCACGGCGCGTCTTATTCTTCTCCTGCCACCAGCACTTCTTCACCCAACATATCCATCACCTTGACCGCGACCGTCGCGCCCTTCTTCGCTTCAATGACATACTTACCTTCCACAAGGTCATTCTTCTTCTCAGGGACATCCGCCAGCCTAATATTGAACACCTTGCCATCATAATCTGAATCAATCATCACGCTATCCACCATGGAGCGCCAATCGCTGACCTGTGGCTGGAAGAGCGGATTGTCCTTATTCTGCTGGCGCAGACGTTCCAGGATGGTGGGAGAGATGAAATCGTCAATCGTGATTTCCACGCCCTTGTCAGTGCGCTTGAAAGAGACCTTTGCCTTTGCGGATTCGTGTGTGAAGAAGCCGCCGTATTTGGGATCGGAGCGCAGCTCGATGACTTCGATCTTGTTGGGAATGTTGCCCTGCTTGCGGAGTTTGTTCCATTCCTCCAGCCAGGCTTCGACGGCGACTTCCTTGCCCAAACCCACCACCACAATATCGCGTTCTTCGTCGGGACGGTTATTGAGTTCCTTCTTGACTTCTTCCAAATCCAGCAGTGTGACAGGATGATTGAAAGACACGATCTTGACCAGTCTCTTTCCAAGCGTGCCATCGAAGAAAGTGTCGGTTTTTGTGCGCGTCATGCCAAGATATTCGACCGCCAAGTTGAAGGCTTCGTTGTGCTGGATTTGCAGATCGTAATCATTGACGCGATATACTGCAAAGCCCAACTGCGCGGGCCGCGGCGACCCCCCTTCTCCCATGTTTGGGAGAAGGGGCTGGGGGTTGAGGGACTGCTCTTGCATCACCCCCTGCAAACGCTTGATCGTGGTTTGAATCGCGCCTTTGTTGATATCCGCGCCAATCCAGCGGCGGCCCAATTTTTGGGCAACGGCCGCGGTTGTGCCTGAGCCGAGGAAGCAATCAAGTACGATATCGCCAGGATTGGATGATGCAGAAATTATTCGTTCAAGAAGCGATTCTGGTTTTTGTGTTGGATAGTCTTCACGCTCTGTTGACTGCGCTTGAATAGCAGGCATATCTGTCCATAGATCAGGAGCAGGTTTACCCTCTTCGACTTCATCTAAATAGGATTTTGTTTGAATGCGACCATCTTTTGTTTCAGGGAAAAAGAGCCTACCCTGTTTATCTAACTCTCGCATTTTTTCGATAGATACTTTCCAACCGTTAGCAGGTGGTTTGTAACCTTTATACTCGTAGGTAAGATTAGGTCTGGGATGTGGGCTTGCAAAGTTTCCGAGACGGAAACGCCTCCAACCTGCTGGGCAATTCTCACCTTTCTTGATACGTCGAACTTCACCTGTTGGGGACTCAGCATAAATAAAGAATTGATCTATGTACGATTGCGATTGAGGGACTTTTGGGTTATTCCAGATGTAGGATACGCCTTTGGAATAAAAATGTATCAGGTCATGAATTACGCCATAGCGACCTGGGTCATTATGTGATGCTGTTCTTTGCCAAACGATTTCGCTCAAGAAGTGATCGGGGCCAAAAACTTCATCCATCAAGCATCGGATGTGATAATTCCTGTGCCAATCACAATGCAAATATATGCTTCCGTCCTCCGCGATTAACTCTTTGAGTAGCAACAACCTTTCATACATATATTGCAGGTAGTTATCATTTGACCAAATGTCAGCGTATTGGATTTGTTCGCCAAGAACATATCCCTCTCCTTCCAGAGGCACAGCGCTACCACTCTGGTTTACTTTTCGAATGTAATCTGCGCCGCTGTCGAAGGGTGGGTCAATGTAAATCAGCTTCACCTTGCCGCGCAAGCCGTTGGCAAGCAGATACGCCAGCACGTCTTTGTTGTCGCCGTGAAAGAGCAGGCCTGATTGAGGCAGGTCTTTGGGCCAGTCGGGCCAGGGACCTAACCCCCCGGCCCCCTTCCCTAAAGCGGAAGGGGGAGCGGCATGGAAAGTTTCGACGAGTTGGGCGGGGTAGGCGATGGCATGGCGTAAAGGTTTCTTGCCCACCCAGGTCAACATCGGGCGGCCCTTGGCGGGTTTGATCTCCACGCGGGTTTCGCTTCGGGGCTTGTCATTCTGAGGGAGCGCAGCGACCGAAGAATCTCTCTTCTTGCCCTTTAGACTCTTCGCGGCTTTGCCGCTCAGAGTGACAGATTCTTTCTTAGATGAACTTGCGGGTTTCTTCGTGGTTTTCATAAGTCACATTTCCTGTCCAGCCAAAGACTTCGGTAGTCTGGATTGATGGTGGTTTTGGCATGAATTTTGAATTTCTGGCTGGCTGTTGACATTCGTAGCACAGGGGTTATAATATAGTCAGCCTGCCCCGTATGAAGGTCGACTTTCATGTCGTCGAAGGGTATCCTTCTCAGTACGACGGTGGGCTGATTTTATTCTCGGGGGTCAGCGGATTATTCTCCGTGTAGTAGTTTCGATTATTCCTGTAACGGCTGGGGTCGTATAAATCCATCACCCGCGATATTTTGCCAACAACAAAGTTGTAATACCCTGTTTCGCCGCGCTCAAAAACACGTTGAACTGCCCAGCACAGGTAATCTGCCACAGCGAGAAGCGGTTCGTTGCGCGGACTTTGCACATTGAACACGATGCGGGTTTTAATCGGCTTTTCGGGTTTACGCTTCAAAAATCGCATTACTGCTTTGTCAAGCCCCATTTGCAGGACCGAATTGCGTGTTGCACCGCCGCGCCGGGCAATGTTCAGGATCAAATCATCGCCCGCCTGTAATTTGTTCTTCAACAGGTGAGATAACAAGTCCGCGTAAAATTCCGCTTCGCGATTGTTGTGCTTGCGGGCAAACAAGGCGGGGATCTTTCGCCCTACGGCTACTTCGAAACCAATGTCCAACGAACTGATGTACTCGTAGAAGACCTTGCGCGCTTCGTGTGTGTCGTCGGTAGCGTGGAAAAAATACCCGCCTGGCTGGGCTTTCTTCTTTTGAATGCTCGCAATATCCTTGAAGTATCTATCGTTGGCAATCGCATCCTGCAAACGGTGTATTTCCTGACGGATGGATTCCAGCGGCGTATTGAATTTGACCATGCCTACAATAAAAGACAGGGAAACGCCTGGATGCACGCCGATGATTGGCGTATGTCCTTTTCCGTAAAATGCCATATCCCCCGCCTCATCCAAAAAACGATGACGGAGAAAGGTTTGATTGTCAGCAGGTCTTTTGGTATTCGATGAACTTGCGGGCTTCTTCGAAGTCTTCATAACTCACAACATCCTGTTTAACAAAGATCATTTGGTATTTCAACTTTTCAGGGTTCAGATTTTCCCATTTGTGCGTGGCAATTGCTTTCGCGCCGCCTTCGCCATCAATCTCATTCGCGCGTTCGCGCTCACTCTTGATTTCCACGATCAAACATTTTCCGTCGCGCCGTCGTATCACAAAATCGGGCGTGTAATTGTGCATACGCCCATCTAGTCCGCGATATTCGATAAAGAAATCGGTCTTCTTTGTATCCGTCAATGCGCCTGTAAAGTAAATATCTTCCACTTCATCAGGCTTTTGCTTCAACATCTCCAGCAGGGTCTCGAAGAAATTCTTTTCGGGGTTTGAATCGAAGTTATAGGGCGTGTAATGAAAGCCAAACCTGCCGGCTTGCTTCTGCCACTGCTCATAATGTATGAGCAAATGTTCGCGGTCAATCGGGTAGGAAATCTCCGCCGTGTAAGTCTCATTGCCCTGTTCGTCTGTGACCTTCTCGAAGCCGTCTTTCTTCACCAATGCCAGCGCCACTTCCACTGTCTCTTCGACGGTTTCATATTGCGAGGTCTGCTTTTCGATTTGCTTTGCCAGTTCGGTGTAATGCGAAACGGGCAAGGCTCCTTCGGGGTACATGCGGCGCAATTCGCTCAAAAGGTCGAAGGCTTCCAAACGATAATTGCGCGCCAAATCTTGCGCGGTGGTGTACAGATCAAAGGTATCTACATCGTACAATGTTGCAACGCGGTCGGCGACTTGCAGTTTGCCGCTCTCGCTGGGTGTGTAGGCGATGACTGCGCCCTTATCCGCGCCGATGGCGGGACGCGTCAAATGAATGGGTTGTCTCGCTTTCTCCACGCGTTGGACACTGCGAATGACTCTGCGGAGGACCAGCGGAGGCAGTTCCACTTTTTTCAGGGTGATGATGGCTCGTTTGCTATGCGTCTCGCCGCCGAGCAACGCGGCAAATGTCTCGCCGTAGGTTTCCTGTAACTGGCGGTCGAGCACGCTTCGATTTTCAATCGAAAGATAAATACGTGCCTTTTTTTCGTTGCCCGCCACCTGCCGCAGACAACGCGAAGCGGCTTGCAGGACAAAGTTGTTACTGCTTCTGAGCTGCCGCGCCAGCGCGCAGGCGAACAGCGATGGCACGTTCCAGCCTTCCACGCCGCGATCAACCAAAAGAGCGAGACGATGCGGCGAGTCCTTTGATTTGAAGCGGTCGAAGTCCGCCTTGCTTTCCTTCTTGGTGTGATGTTCTAAAATCAACGCGGGCGAAAGTCCGATCTTCGTCAGCATGGTTTCGATGATCGGGCGCAGTTCGGCTACGTCATCGGTTTGCGGGAAAAAGATTGCCAGTTTGGCGGGTGTGCCATCGGGAAGCGCAACCTTGCCATAGGTTTTGAAAAAGTCCTCCACCACAAACGAAAGATACTCATTCTCATTGCCCTTAAAATCAATGCCGTAAATATTGCCCGCCACTTCCTTCAAAATGCCATCGCGTATGCCTTCTGAAAGTCCATACCAGATCACGACGTCGCGCAAGGGTTGTCTCTGGAAAAATGGCGTACCCGTCGTATTGATCACACACACCAGTTGCGTTTCATGGGTTTGGCGTGCTTCTGATGCAGAATGCGGATTATGCAGATAATCCACTGTCTTGCGGACTTTCTTCAAACCCGCGTCCATTTTCTGACCATAAGTATGGTGCGCCTCATCGGAGAATATTGCCAACTTGGGCAAACTCGCTATGGCTTGCAAGCGCAAATTCGCAATCTCGGCTTTGGCCTCATCTTCCTTTTCCATGTCAAACAGAGTCGGCATGTCGCTCTTGCGAATGGTCTCTTTCTGGATGCGGATTTTCTCTGTGTTGGTGACAATCACATTCCACGAACTGCCGCGCGTGACAGGAATATCAGGGTCGCCGTCGCGGGTGAAAGTTAACTTGAGCGTCGCCGCAAACGACTTATACATACGCGGTGGCAAGACTGCTTCATAATTCATCTCCGCCAATTCGCGCAAACTCTCGATGATGGTTTTGCCCGGGGCAAACACCAGCGCGTTCTCCACAAAGCCGTTATCGGGATATTCCTGCGCCATTGCAAATTCGGTCGCGAAGATTGCGCCAATCAATACTGTCTTGCCCGCGCCCATTGCCAGCGCAAGAATGTAACTGGGGTAATCGAGAGTCAGCGTTTCGCGTACTGTTTCAAGATGGAACTCTTTTACAAAGTCCGCATCGGTTTTGATGAAACCCAGCAATGCGTCCATATCGTAATCCGCGCGACCGAACGCTTCATCGGGAATGCCAAAGGCTTCGAGTAGTTCTTTCTTCTTGGGGAATAACTTTTGATACAGGTCAAAGATATGCGGCGTCTGTTCCACCAGTCGCAAATACCAGCAGGTTTCCAATGCCCTTAGCTGTGGCGCGCGCAAACGGAAAGCAGGCACATCCGGTTGGCGCGCCCACTCCAAAATCTCAGCAATCGCGGGAAACTCATCGTGCTTATATCCATCTTCCCGCCATGCCGTAACGTGCATTGAAAGTGCTTCGTAAAGTTGCATTAGGTAATTTCCCTGATGAGACAAGCATACAGGAAAAAACACGCCAGCGCAAGAGGCCAACTGCTAATCGCCAACAGTTAACAATTTCAAAATCTCCACTGTCTCCCTCTTTCCTCCCCACATTCTCCCCGCCCGGCCATTGCGCGTCCACGGACGTTGCAGACCAGCAGAGAGCGGAGCAAGCGGACGCTGATCTCTTTGACCATCCTGTTCCTCCTGAAATAGACGCCGTGATTGTCATACCGCGATCTTATTCCAGGAAGAACAGAACCTATGCTTTTTTATGTGGCTATCCGCGCCCACGCTGACCCTGTTCAGGAAGCTTTATTCGGTTTTCAAAGTGCAATGTATAATTTTGTCGATTGTTACCAAGACGTATCTGTGGTTAAAAACGAATTTCACCTGTGCCAGGTACTGGCAAAACACTCTCTAGCACCAACTTCTTGCAGAAACGAGGACCCAGACATGAAGAAAAAGCGTAATTTCTATCCAGTGTTCGTCGTGATCGTGTTCTTTCTGTTCATATTCCTGCACCAGACGGATAAGCTGCTGATCGGCTCTTTGCAAATCCCAATCAGCGGCGCCTTCCACTTGAATGACTTGCAATGGGGATTGGTCAACTCCGGGGCGCTGATCGTCGGCACGATCCTCTACCCCCTTTGGGGTTATCTCTACGACCGCTACGCGCGCGCCAAGCTGCTGGCGCTGGCCTCGCTCATCTGGGGCTTGACGACCTGGCTGAGTTCGTTGGTGCGGACGTACCCGCAGTTCCTTGCCACGCGTGCCTCCACCGGCATTGAC
>Ga0210012_1003409_pt1 | contig 13038 bp, 11 predicted proteins | sample CryGeymeta201504_FD_183974 | JGI IMG/M metagenome (GOLD analysis project Ga0210012, IMG submission 183974) | Groundwater microbial communities from Crystal Geyser aquifers in Utah, USA - Crystal Geyser metaG 2015-04 (SPAdes) (version 2) | ecosystem: Environmental > Aquatic > Deep subsurface >... | reverse complement strand
TGCGAAGATCTGCGCCTCTGAGATTACAACTCAGATTACTTTAGTTCTAATCTCATAATATATATTTGAACACTCTAAAACCCCTGGTTTTTAGCGTAGTGCAATAGCACTAATTGACTATTGTTGATTATTCAAATAATATAAAATGGCCAAGCACTTTTAAGCTGGTATTTAACAGGTAGATAATAAACCACATTAATTTCTTAATTCATTCGAATAAACCTATTCCAATTACTAAAATAAAATGGCCAAGCACTTTTAAGAAGCTAGAATTTAACAGGTAGCTGCTGAACCACTTTAAGTTAATTCATTCCAATAAAATATCATTGGCCTTCCCTTACCGTGTATCAAAATAAAATGGCCAAGCATTCTTTTTGAGCTAGTATTTAAAAGGTACTAGCTGCTGAACCACTCCTTTAATTTAATTCATTCGAATAAGCCTATTCCAATTAGAATAAAATAGCCAAGCACTTTTAGGCTAGAGTATTTAACATGTAGCTGCTGAGCCACTTTAATTTATTAATTTGAAAACGAATAAATCTTAAAATAAAATGGTCAAGCACTTTTAAGCTAGTATTTAAGAGGTAGCTGCTGCACCCCTTTACTTTAATTTAATTCATTTTATTTGTCTCCTCAAATATTAATTGCCGTCCCTTACTCTGTATTAAAATGAAATGGCCAAGAACTTTTAAGCTAGTATTTAAGAACAGGCAGCTGCTGCACCCCTTTAATTTAACTCGTTCGAATAAACGAGGAATTATGAATTATTCAAATTAAATACTATTGGAATTATTATAAAATGGCCAAGCAGTTGTAAGATAGTATTTAACAGGTAGCTGGTGAGCCACTGTAATTGAATCCATTGGAATAAAATATTCTTATTGGAATATCATCATATCCCACCTCTAACCGTCATATACCTGGTACTAGTCCCCACTGACCCAACAACCCGCCCACCCACTCATACACACAAAGATCCAAATACCATGTAACATAAAATTATTCATTCTGAATATGAAAATAGGGGACATCCCGAAAAGTAGATACATCCCGGAAATGATGTTACAGCAGTGAGTCGTCAGGCAGCCCCCCAAAAAGGCAGTGCAGCCCCGGGTGATCCCTGCCCCAGGAATGGTGGTAACATGTTATTTCAGGTCAGCCTCTCTACTACAGTAGCTAGACTAGTCTACTCAAATCATGGTAGCTCTAGCCTCCTTCCGTTACTATACTTTTTTGGAGCCTCCCACTGGCGTCTACAACCCGCGACCAAATAAATAAGCTAGAGCTACTGGTGGAACTACTAGCTCCAATAGTTTAACAAAAGGTGCGCGAATCAAAGTATAATTACGTTTACAATTTACAATAACATTAAACAGAGACAGCACAATAGTAGAGATTAAAAGTCATTTCACGAGCCAAAAGCTTGCGACCCGCCAACGAATCATCGTGGACATACAAGGTCGCACCGAAAAATTGGAAGCAGGTCCAAGAACGACACACATCATGGTGGGATGAGAAATCAATTGTCAACTTGTAGTAGCATGGATTGTTGAATGGAATCGTCTTATCCAACGCAATCACCAAGCCTACTTTCTGCCGCGAATCACTTTCAACTTTGGTTGTTCTGCAAATGGCCACGGCGCAATGGGCGCTGACTCTTTTTTTACATTAACCCAGGGCACATGTTTGCCTCCAATAACGATACGGCCATCTTCCTTCATTTCCATGCCGGCTGTACAACCTTCCGATTCGCAAACGGCTCCTTTCATTTCCCATTCTAGCTCTCCATTCGCGTTGACCAAGGAAAGAATTCCATCGTCTCCCATATGCATATATTTGCTCTCACACACAGGAAGAATAGACGTCAGTCCGCATCGACTGACCCATCCTCCTGGAGACAACAATTGTCCAGGGGCAATTGGCGCCGTAATCTTAGCGTGATAAAGTTGCAACAAAACAGCCACAAGCACTAGAAAAACTAGAGCAAAGGCACCACCACCCTTTTCTTCCTCAGCTTGTTTTTCCGGTGCTCTCGCTGGAACGCTTTGGGGAGCAGGTCTAGGCTTTGTTTCGCTCCAAGAGCTGGCATCGATTCCACTCGATTTGAGCTGTTGTGAAATGAATATTAGTTGGACACAAAAGAATGCATATTTTGAGAAAATCACTGCTGCGTGCATTTAGAATATTTCTGCGCTAATAGCCAAGCTTATAAGGCATTTACACATGAAACCAAAGAGTCTACATACCATTTTGATAACCTTGTCGTCGTTCAAGATGGGACGAGCCAATCGAGCGCACTCCACCGCTGGCACACCATCGGGGACCGCCACCAACACATCGTTACCTTTGCAAAACTCCGAAAGAAGGACAGCTGAGTTCATTTGGGTTCCACTGCTTCCCGAAATTCCTACGTATCTTTGTTGTTTCAAGACTTCTTCAGTCACCGCCACAGGAATTTGCGTCAAGACGTCGCTTACCAAGGCTTTGTCCGAATCAAATTCTAGTTGCAGCAATTCAAAACGACGTGTCTCAGGGTCCATCAGGAGAAGGACCACCTTAAGCATGTACGCCTTGTGATTGCTGGCTCCCGACAAAAATCCGGCAGAAAATCTCTCGCTGTTGGTGGTATGTTCAGATTGTTCAGACACGACCGACCTTGTACGATCGTCAACATCTACTCGATAGACACTCTCTGCTTCGGGGTTAATCTGGCGTACAGCAGCTGTATTACCAGCTTGCTGTGCGGAGATTTGCTTGGCCTTGCGTTGACTCTTTGATTCGCCAACAAGCAATCCTTTGATGAAAGATTTCTTCTTTTTGCGTGCTTGGTAAATATTGCGTGCTGGTCCGTGTTCGCCGGAATCGTTCGATGTATTCTGATATCGGGACTCGGGAGAAGACATGGTAGACGTAGATAATAGCAGTAGACCTAGCTTTATGAGTGATTGTTTCAACAGGATAGCTTTTTGCAGATTTACTCGAACGAGCGGCTTTGTTGTTTGTCGTCGGGATTCTCAGCAGTCATCGAGAAGCTAGTAGACTACTAGTAGCTACTATTGATAGCTAGTAATTTAGTAGTCTACTCGGGCCTCAAATGATATTGAGATGATACTACTATCTTCCAGATACTGAAAGCCAATTGAATCTCTTCGCGCCTGAACGTAAATGTTGAATTATGCTCCGGAGTACAGTCTTTGAATACAGTAAAACCCGATCCGGGATCTGGAAACGATGTTCGTCAAGGCTGGGGGGTGTCCTCTAATTTCTTAATAATACTGTTACTTCTTTGGTCAAAAAATTTTGTCTGCGGGTCAAAATCTTCGAAATCTGTTTTGACTCGACTAGATAATAATATTATCTTTGAAGTCTCTCCGGTCTCAGTGGAGGCGTCGGCCATTCAGCCCGCACTTAGCTCCAGCTGGGAGAAGAGCTGCTGCTAAGAATGCCAGAGTCTAAGCGTTGCCAACAGTCTTTTTTCATTCAATTGAAGGAATTTCTCACAGCTCCCATGCCTCCGCTACCACACTATACACTATTTCCACGCCTCCTGTTAGTCGTATCATCGCGCACCACAAAGAGGTGTTGCTAGCAGATTTGAATTTCTCCAATAATTAAAAATCATAAATGTGCAGAATACTAAAAGATTTATCACGATAAAATTGAATGAAAAATCCAGGGAGGCCCCTGAAAGAATAAATTCGACAGAAAGGAAGGGCAATTTTGCTTTGAGTCTATACGTTCCACCATGAAATAAACTCCACAATTCCGAGCGGATAATCTCACTGACATCTGTCGCCTTTAATAAAAGTCGTCAATAAACATGTTTCAGGTGTTGTATTGTTGCCGTTACCGTTGCGGTTATTGTTCATGGAATCCATATTTTGGTTTGTCCTTTCATATTTTCAAAATACAGTCTTCCGCTCCTTACAACTCCGCACCACTAGCTTCTCCACGCTCGGACGCAGCACTGCCTCCTGTAATTTTTTCCATGAAATCTCGACTCGAATCGCACGCTGCGTGACAATTGGTCCAAATCATTTCGGTATCGAATTTTGGCATGGATGGGCCGGAAGGAATCTTCCAGCTGCTTCCGCTGCCCGTACTGCTATCATCAGGTTCACCCCCAAGCTTTCGTTGGTACAAAAAGTAGCCCAGTATGGCGACTACCAAAAGACCTACCAGAGCAAAAATGATCTTCTTGCCGTCGCTCTTTTTCTCTGATGCGACATGACGCGAAGCATCTCGACCGCCACTAGAGGGAGCCGCTCGTGGAGCTGGAAGTTTAGCGTTGACCCAAGGTTCAGCATTGATTCCGCTGCTAGAGAGCTGTTGTGTTACCGTCATTTAGTGTTAAAAATGAACACAAAGTCAGACACACCAAAGAAAAGTATTTCAACTCAAAATAAAGAGATGCTGCATCTGTACGTACCATCCCAATGACCTTTTTGTCAACGAGAATTGGCTTAGCAAGTCGTGCACATTCATCACTGGCTGTTCCCGAAGGAATGGCTACGAGGACATCATTACCGGAACAAAAATCAAACAATGGCAACGTTCGCTTGCGTTCGATTCCATTGGCCCCACAAACACCGGTGTACGTCTGAGTGCTAAGGACGCTTTCTGTCACGTGAATGGGAATCTGCGACAATGCATCACTAACTAAAGCCTTGTCCGAATCGAATTCCAGCTGCAACAGCTCGAAGCGGCGGGTTTTGGCGTCAACCAGCAACAAGGCAATCTTGAGCATGTAAGGTTTCTTGGCTACTTGAGCGGACCTGCTTCCGCCATTGTTGTTGTTGGTGGTGGTGGTGGTGTTGAGAAAGGCATTTTGGACTTGTGCTTGCTTTTGAGCGGTCGAGTTTTCAGGAATCGAAGTTGCCATTTCTGGTATACCCTTCACGGATTGCTTCTTGCTCTTTCGCTTCAACAATTTGCCCATCAATGACTTCCTGCTAGACTTTGAGGTCAAAGATTCATCGCCATTCAGTGATGGTGTTACGCTCCTGTCGGACTTTTTCTTGCGCATCATCAGTTGTTAGTGTTGCCTTATAGTTGGCTTAGTTATAGGTTGTTCACTTTTGAGTGATGGAATGAGTTAACCACGCCAAGTACAAGTTTGGCCGGGTATGATGGTGAAGAGTGAAGATAACACGGCCAGAAAATTCGTATCCCCGCATTCTTGATGTGAGAGCAATGCCCGGGCTTGCGTTTTCGTTTTCTCTAAACATGCGACGCAAAATTCGGGACCGTCTCATGACTCAATGGCCACAAGGAAACAAACCCGTAAAAATAAGGATTTTTCGAAGTAATGATAATCACTGCCGCTGGCTGAGCGAGCAAAGCAGACAAACACACAAACAAAACAACACTAGCTAGACTAGTAGTAGTAGACTACTTTTTGACTATTACTAGTAGCTACTAGTAGTGGATCTGTTATCACCAAATTAGAGACACACCAAATCTTGAGTTTAAGCACCAAAATCTCGAGTTTTGGCATTAAAAAACTTCAAAATCTCGAGTTTTGGCATGAAAAAACTCGAGATTCGGTGAATCTCTAATTTGGTGATAACAGATCTGTTCTACTACTAGTTGCTGATGCGTAGCACAGTAGTCTAGTAATATTGAATTACAAGCACTCTCTATTCCGATTGATTTGCAATACATCAGACGCCTGATCTCGAACGACGAGGAAGAGAATGATTTGTTAACAGCACCGACTTCAATTTCGTGTGAAGTATCAACGGCTAACTTACATTATTTCACCGACCATGCTTCTTTCCAAAGGCAAAAGCAGTCGCCTGGAGCACAGCAACTATCGACGAACTGGTAGTGGCGGTGGTATTGATTCTACACTTCTTCCCACGACATTTTCTCCTCAATACAACAACAATACTCCCGCAGCAAAGCATAAACCACCACGATTTTCATCTCCTACAAACAATACGTGCAAAAACTTTTTGTTGGGTGGCAATTACTATCCTGGCAAAGACAAGAAACGACGCCATTTGAGTAAAAGAAAGCTTTGGTATCGTCTCCTTTGTTCGTCGCAAAGTCGAAGGGGATGTTCGATTCTCATTGTGGGATATTTGTTGTGGGTGACTGCGATTCGACCACTGGCGTATTATGTTCAACAATACGGACGTATTGTGCTGAGTCCTAGACGGCGCAACGGATTGCATTGGACGTGGCTCCTGTTTGATGAATCCCTTTTATCGAAACTAGGAACTCTGGAAGAGGAACGAGCCGAAGCTTTGAGGTTAGTAGACGAACGAAAACGGCTTCAATTTGGCACTGAACATCGACACCAGGCTCATTTGAAAGCACTGGAACGGATCGTACCAGGTTGGTATCATCGCAACGATGCACATCCACAGGATGCCAAAGTCGTAGAAGAAAAATTGAGAGAAGCGGAATATCTCATACAAGAGCGAGAGGCAACGGCATTTCACCGTAAGAATTATAACCATGGTGAAGTCCAACAACAACACGGAGGAGGAGAGGGGGCAACAACAAGTGCCGAACGAGAACGACATAGTGAACCATCCAAAACCAGAAAGGATGCCGAAATGGCAAAGTATACCGCCAAGAGAATTCGGACACTTGAGAATATGCACTTGTTTCGCAATCAAAGCACTTGTCCTGCAAAACTGGATCCATCGGATATCCAAATAACACTTGTAGTTCAATCAACGCCAGAACGGTTATGGATTATACAACGGACCTGCCAACGATGGAAAGATCCGATATCGCTTGTATTATTTTGGGATTCGGAAGAATCGTCTCAAGCTACCGAGGCCGCCCTGTCGCAAAGTAGAAATATGTGCAAAAAGCTGACGATTATTTCACACAAGGCAAACGAAACAATGAGCAGCAGTCCAGAAGAAAACGCAAGTGAGAGGTACCCCGTCAATCGATTGCGTAATCTAGGGCTGGATTCCGTCAAAACCAGTCATGTCATGATGACTGATATTGACTTCGTACCCTCCGAAGGTCTAGCCGACAGAATACGACAAGCAATCAAAACGAGAAACCAAATACGGGATAAACCAGACACCCATAATTCTTTGCCACCCGAGGAGAGAGATGCCTTGGTCGTACCAGCTTTTGAACGCATACCTCCTTCAGAGCTTTGTGTTGACGCTGCTAATTGTGATCTTGATACACAAGAAAGCCTTTCCAATTTAACGCTTCCAAAATCCTTTGATGACTTGCGCTCCTGTGTCAAGGATCACAAGGAATGCCGTGTTTTTCAAAGCCATAATAACTGGGACGGACACTCGTCAACTCGCTCGAACGCATGGCTCGATCGAAAGTGGTATAGTGATGATGAGCTTGCCAACGACGGCAAGAACAATGACAATAGTAACGAAATTGACTGGATTCGTATACGGACGCTGCAATGTTTCGACTCGGTGCGCTACGAGCCCTATGTGGTATTGCGGTGGTGTCGAGCTGATTCATCACCCGAAGCGGTTGACGCAAATAGGGGACCAGTGGCCCCTTACTACGACGAGCGATTTCATGGGTACGGCAAGAATAAGATACAATTGATTTCTCATTTGCGAGTAATGGGATACAGCTTTGCGATACTGCCGGAAGGTTTTATTGTTCATGCACCTCATTCCATTAGCAATGCTAAGAGAGCGTGGGAATCAGAAGGGAAATCAGATTTACACGAGAGCATGGATAAGCTTTATCCACAATTTCTGAAGGAGCTCGTAGAAAAGTACAAGCATCGAGGTCACAAGGTCATCAAACAGTGCTAGCTGTCTCGCACACTTGCAAAGCATGTGCGAAGCTTTTACTGCGACTTGGAGGTCTGCTCAATGGAAACTCTTAGGGCTACACGCTTTCAACAAGCGCAGGCAACAGGACTTTTTTAAATTGTTGCGGCAGGACTTGGGCTAACGGCTTCTTTCGCTTGTGTATGCAAACGATTTCTGATCACTGTGGCATGCCAGCTCCTCTTAGCTTGAGTATGCAAACCGACACAGGGCATTCTGCTGCTTTTTGCTCCATTACTAGCTATTGTTTCTACTTAGTACCATTAGTCCGCGCACTCCAGTAGTTCTACAGTACCAGACTACTACTCTACCACTCACTCTACAAAGCAAGACCTTTTCGCGTTTTTATAAAGACAGGCACAACTGAAACCCGGATCTGTCGTCATCGTCAATCGATACTTAGAAAATTTCTTTTTAATTACAAAACGAATTGGCTAGCGTTCATGAGCGAGTTCGTGAGGAAGGGGTCTACTAGCTAGACTAGTAGGATTTCAAAGAATTCGACCATTCTTTGCTCTTTGCTCCATCGATCTATCGCATCTCCTCAGCTTGTGCAAAAAGATAGTTGCCTTGTCTTGATCCGATCTAGGGTCAGCTGTAGGAATCAGGTTGCGCAGTGAATCTTTAATATAAGGACAGCAACGGCAGCTTAAAGTAAGTTAACCATAGATCAGCGATCATGTCTCAAAGTACCCCGACCCGGACACCCAAGTCTCCTCCTTCGAATAATACTCCAACAAATAAAGGTAGCAACGAAGTTACACCATTTTCAACGCCTCAACATTCTGTGAGAGAAGAACAAGTTTGCCCTGATGCTCCAAGAAAAGCGCCGCCGCCTAGAAAGGATTCTCTCTCGCCGCCCAAATTCGACGAGACGCGAGTGGCGGCGACGCTACAGCCTCGGCGTCTTTTTGGAGACAGCTCTAAGAAATGAATAGGGAATATTTCCGTCAATACATCAGCTTGGTGATACATTTTGTTAAAACTACTGCTACAAGTGCTGGCCTTTGGGTCCGACATTGCTTTAATCCCGCATCGAGAAGTGAAACACTCTCTGCACAGAGTAGCTTTGTTTGGGCTTCTCACCGTGCATCTGCTGCTGAATTGAAATCGTGGAAAACTACGATTGTTCGTGAATTTAAGGCAGGCTCACCACATCAACCACAGAGGGAAAGGCTGCGAACCTCTTATAAGAGCAGAGTAGCTTTGTTTGGGCTTCTCGCCGTGCATCTGCTGCTGAATTGAAATCATGGAAAACTATGATTGTTCGTGAATTTAAGGTAGGCTTACCACATCAGCCACAGAAGTAAAGGCTGCGAACCTCTTATAAGAGTTCTATTTCTTGGCTTGCCGCCATGATACGACGAGAAAGCGAGGCAGGGGAAGATAATAATCTAATATGAACTCCCTGTTACGCCAGTCAAGTTTGTCGTGTCTGCCGCGAGATCTACGAAGTCGTGCAGCTTAGACAATGTAAGTGATTCCAATAGTACGATTGGAGCAGGCCAATCTCACTACTCATCTTAGCAACACACGTGGTTGTGGCCAAAAGTTGGCCGCGTGCAGGCAGAATGTTGCTCTGTTGATCAATGCAAGTACGTTCGTCGTCACCGCTGTGTCACTGCAAAAGCATTAAATCCCATACCCCTCTCCAATCTTCTACGAGGACACTCGCTCACGGATGCGTCACTGCAGAAGCATCAAAGTCCCATACCCCTCTCCAATCTTCTCCGAGGACACTCGCTAGTTGGTCGTTGTAGGGCTGGTAAAATCGTTCTAGAAACATGCGTGTGGCATTTGGCATGGGAGCATATCCACCCACGGATAGTATACTGCTGGACTTGCTGAGCTTTTTGGGTCGTTCTCCGTCCTCGTGAAAGGATACAGACACTTTTGGATTCTCGAAGTAGTCTGGCCTGGGCGCACCCAAGAATTCCAACACTTCCCCCATTACAACGCGAGGTTCCCGGTGCAGTCGTTCGTTGTGTATCACCAATAATTTTTCATGGAGCGGAAAGAACTTCATCCATCGTTCCAGTTGGACACTATAAATACCCCGTTGCAGGTAGTTGCGCATATGTCTGTGTCGGTACACCATCCAATGTGCATGGTCCAGTTCCTCTTGGGTCATTTTGTTGGGAGGATGATTGAAGTGTCGTTTCATCTGAGCACTATCGTAATCCACGGAATCCCATTTCGAGGCCGGTAGATTGGGGATACTGGTCAAACGAAATTGTCGCATTGTTTCCATCTCCAATTCAATGTATTTCTCAAAGGATAAATCAACGCGTTGTTTGCTCGAGTCCATGACAAAGTGTGAATACGCCCGATCGACCGGATTTCGTAGAATCAAAATAATTTTGGGATGCCATGGACAAACTTTGTAGATGAGCTCGGGAACGGAAGGCAGAAACATGTAATTGGGAGTCTTTTCGTAGGTGAGTTTCTGTTTGTGCGAATGAATGAGTTTGTTGACTCGGAAGTTCTCTTCGATATACTGTTTGCGGGCAGCACAGAGAAGTTCATCTTCGCTGGTGGCATTGAATGTGGACCAGAAGGTAGGATTGTTCAATTCTTTGGGCGGAACCGCAAAATTCCAATCGAAAAAGTGCGATTCAAACTGAAACAAGACAGTAGAAAGATAAAGTGCATCTTAGATCTTAGAATGCGGTCGTGAAAGCGTGAAATTGCGTGCAAAAGTAGCAACCGTGTATATATGTACCTACCTTCTTACTTGCCGAGAAATGCGGGTGTCGTTTTAGGAGAAAGTAAAAAGCCGATGTTCCTCCCTTTTGGGCTCCTGCAATCACCAAGTCAGGTGCTTCGAGGGTGTGCAGTGTCTCGTTGCCCGGTAACGTACAGCTATGGCGTCGACGGCTGTTGGGATATTCGAAAGGGTCGAGCTGTTCGTTTACGTCGATCTGTTGATGCTGTTGCTTTTCCGCGTAGTTATCGATTTTTGATTCCTTCTTCTTGTGAGATGTTGCTATTACGGATGCATCTCGGGTTCTTTTGGGTAGGAACATACTCCGGAGACCGTCAGCAGCAATGACATAGCTCCGTATGTGACTTTCGTAGACAAACAACATGCATGCCGAAGCCAGGAGATAACCACACAGAAACATCCACAGTTGATCTTGTCTGGCCATTCCTTAAAATCACTGCAGCACTTGGTTGGCTCTGGCTGGAATTGTCAATGAGGTATTCATGGAGAGTACAGAGTTGTATTAATAAATAGAGTAATAATTATGATGAACGTGAAAATTCGAAATAACCTTGAAGAAGGTTTATTTTTTGAGACATCAGCTTTGGGACTGAAAATTGGACACGACTCGTCAGCAAATCGTGCTTCTTGGAAAGGCGGGAGCAACCGCTAGTAGAGTACAGTAGTAGTAGTAGGGTCTAGCAGAAGAAAACGAAGAAGCAAAGGAACAAAAACAATCTCAAGTCTCAGCCTCAAGTAACACAACACTATAAAATTACCTATGCCAATTACAATGGAATCTAGTCCAATACAACCTTCGATAAGACACCATCGATCAGGAGGAAGATCAGGATGCCGAAGGTGTTTTCACGGCTTTCTGAGTTTCTTTAATTTTCTGGGGGTTGTCGGGATTGGTCTGATGGTCGCTTTTTTGTTTGTGCAGCTGCAGTACGTGACTTACATTGTAAATCAAGAACAGAAAGATCTCGACCAATTAAGGCTTCAAGTTCAAAACAAGACGGAAAGTCAAATTCAACAACTATCGCAGCAAGTCGAAGAACAAAAGGATTTTACCGTTTACCAAATTGCGGGCACCTTTACTCTGATTGCTTGTCTAATAACCATTTTTCATATGGTGTCCCATTTGCGACAGTTGCACGAACCGTTTGTGCAGCGAAAAATTCTCGCTATTTTATGGATGTCGCCCATCTATTCCGTGACCAGTTTCATGAGTCTATTACTGCCCAAAATGGAAGGATATCTCAGCATTATTAAGGATTTTTACGAAGCCTACGTCATTTATACGTTCTTGAGTTTTCTCATTGCCGTCTTGGGGAGAGGCAATCGCGATGTGGTGGTGGGATTGCTGGCACGACACGCATCCCATCTGCCTACACCAGCAAAATGTCTCCGACGATATTATGATCCGCCACCCGAAACATCTGACCAGGCCAAGGCCAATGCAGTCTTGATGGAATGCCAGATTTGTGCCATGCAGTTTGTGTTAGTGCGACCACTTACGTCCATCCTCAGCTTTTTGGTCTATGCACTTACGGTAGAAGAACAAAATACGGAATCACAATCGGCAGCGGCGTACTTTCTGTCGCCGAACTTTGCCATTGCCATGATTGAGAACGTCTCCGTTTTCTTTGCCTTCTCCGGTCTGCTCAAATTTTATCATGCCGTCGCAGAAGATTTGGCATGGTTGCAGCCCTTCAACAAGTTTTTGGCAATCAAGGGGATTGTTTTTCTAACTTTTTGGCAAGGAATGGCCATTTCGATCATTGTGCATTTGGACGGGCACATCGATGATGACAGCCCATCCAAGAGCCATGATCAAGCGGCAGCCATTCAAAATTTGCTGATTTGCGTCGAAATGCTCTTCTTTTCATTGGCGCACTGGTGTGTTTTCCCTACAGAAGAATGGGAACCTAACTATCGACCCAGACAATTGGCACGACCAGGATTTGGATTGCGTGATTTTGCCAAGGATGTAAGAGTCATTATGAGAAGTGGTCAACAGCAGGGGGCGGTGCCGCTACCTCAAGATGAGCCAAATGGTTTGGATCTACCATCCACGGATTTCGAAAATGACGAGAATCATGGTGGTCGCATGATGAACATGCAAGATCAGTCATTTACAGAATCTGGTAGTGATAGCGGTATACTGGTTGAGCGTGAGTGGGACTTGGGCAGAAGCAAGGAAAGCAAGTCGGAGGAAGACGCGACGGATGTAGAGTTGCTGTAAAATAATTTTGCACTATTAACACTCTTTGTTTCTACATCGTTGACTAGTCATAGAATCACGGCTACTGGAAAGGAAGAGTCAAATGTATTTATTGTAACTTCATAACTGTTACAAAGCAGAGGATTGTGTCATAAACAAACATCCTCCATGATTTCCTTCTCGTCACCACTTTCTACTTTCCCGTTCTTTTTGTCAGCTTTTCCCCCAACCTTTTGTTCCATCGTTTTCTCGCCGGTGCTATCACTGCCATCGTTTTCTTTTTCTTTGGCAAAGATATTCTGTTTCTTTTCGCCTGCAATCGT
>Ga0210012_1003375_pt1 | contig 13124 bp, 14 predicted proteins | sample CryGeymeta201504_FD_183974 | JGI IMG/M metagenome (GOLD analysis project Ga0210012, IMG submission 183974) | Groundwater microbial communities from Crystal Geyser aquifers in Utah, USA - Crystal Geyser metaG 2015-04 (SPAdes) (version 2) | ecosystem: Environmental > Aquatic > Deep subsurface >... | reverse complement strand
AGATAATATGAAACTTGTCGGAATCAAAGAAATACGATAGAATCGTATTTCAGTTAACAAAAAGCAAATAACAAATAACTCTTGCAAAAAGTAATACGTTTTTTGTTGGCTGTTTATTGTCGTTTGAAAAAGGAGATGTCGCATAGTGGTCTAGTGCACTCGCTTGGAAAGCGAGCAGGGTGAAAGCCCTCGAGAGTTCGAATCCCTCCATCTCCGCCAATTTTCACTTTTTGTGAAATCGTAAGAAACAGCCTCGGCGCAAAGCGCCTCGGCATGGTATTTTTCCGCAATTTTGAAGGCATTTTTGAAATCGCACGCCAGCGTGCGGTCGGCAATGCGGAAGTTCGAACCAATCTTTTTAAGAAAATCCCGTCCGCCTTGGGCGGATTCTTGCTCTGCGTATTTTTCGGCTTGGTTGGCCTCTTTTAGAAAGGCAATGGCAAGTTCGAACCGATTATTGCTCTTTCGCCCAAAAGCATGGATTTTTTCTTCCAAATCTTTTTTAGCGAGAATGAGCTTGTACTTTTTAGCGGTATATTCCGTTTGCGATAAATTGCCGTCCAGTTGTAAATCAAGCAAACGATCAAGTTTTGTTTCTATCTCTACAAGCTCATTTCTCGCTTTTTGGGCGAAAGAGCTTTCCGCTTGGGCAATTTCCATTTTTTCATTTTCAAAATAATTGATTGAAGCATTTGCCCAAGCGGAAGACAAAGAAACTTTTTTGATTTCCTCTTTTATTTGAGAAGTGATGGCGTCCTCTCTCACGTACCTTTGCGAACAAGGATTTTTCCGTTTGGTACATCGCAAATAGTTGTGTCCTTTTTGCATTTCGGTGGTAATGAAACAGCCACATTCTCCACAGCGGAAAAATCCTCTATACACATACGGTTTGAGTTTTGGCGATTTTGGTTTGCTCTTGTTCGCCATCACTTCTTGGACGGAATCAAAAAGTTTCTTTGTGATAATCGGTTCATGCTTTCCGTCATACAATTCGCCGTTATATTCAATCATTCCATAGTAGATTTTGTTCTTGAGCATATACTGATAATTTGAAACGGAAAGCATTTTGCCTTTCTTGCCAACCAAGCCCAAAGAATTGACAATCTTTCGGATTTGAGCGAGGGGGTATTCGCCAGTTGAGTACATTTCAAAAGCCCGCTTGATATACTTTGCCTTTTCTTTGTCCACGGCGATACAGCGGGCGTTTTTGTCGTTTACATAGCCAAGTGGAGCCCAAGCGGGCCATATTCCATTGCGCAATTTCTGGCGAATACCCCTCTTTATATTTTCCGAAAGATTATCCACATAATATTTTGATTGCCCAAAAGCTATGGACAACATAAATTTTCCCTGCGGTGTCGGATCAAACCAAAAAGTAGGAAATTTTAGCGTGGTTATTTTCCCAGTATCTACAAGATAAATTATTCGTCCGCCGTCTATGGAATTACGAGCCAATCTATCAGGGTGCCACGCTAAAATTCCCTCGGCTTCATTTTTCTCTATGCTCGCTATCATATCGTTAAAAATTTCTCTGCCTGGCTCTTTGGCGGTTTTGCTTTCCACAAATTCACGGACGATATTCAAGTTTTCCTTTTTAGCATATTCTCGCAACTCAAACATTTGCGCCTCAATACTCAAAACCTGCCTTTCGGGTTCGTCCGTGGATTTACGAGCATAGAGAAAAATCTTTTTGGTTTGTAAATTTATGTTGTCCATATTGTTTTGAAATTAGTTTTTGGGCAATCAGAAAAAAATACGCTCAACCTTTCGCTGAAAGCGAAAGAAAAAAGATTGGTTCGCAAAATTTCATTTTGCCAGAGCTTCGCTCTGCGAACTTCCGCATTGCCGACCGCACTTTGGTTTTGGATTTCAAAAATGCCTTCAAAATATCGGAAAAATACCATGCCGAGGCGCTTTGCGCCGAGGCTGTTTCTTACGATTTCACAAAAAGTGAAAATTGGCGGTGTTTTTTGATTGATGTTCGAACTTTTTTTGACGAAAATCCTGAAAACTAATTTGGACTCGGCGGGGCAAACTATTTTTCTGGGGGAATGGAATTGCCCCGCCTCGGCTTTCTTCCCGCCCGCAGGAGGGGTCTGGGGAGGAATGCGGGCGGGTTTTTGAACCTTTCCTTTTTCGCTTCCGAATTTCGTATTTTGCAAAGCAAAATGCGCTACCAAAAGAGATGTTGCCCTTGACCCACCCAACCCATTCGCGGGCAACGCTAAGAAACTCCCTAAAAATAATTTGATTGAATTCATTTTATTTGGTATCATAATATTGAAAGAATAGCATAACACTTTAATACTATCAAATTAGTGATAATATGGCAACAGAAATAAACATAGGCGAAAATATAAAGAAGTACCGGAATAAACAGGGATTATCCCAAGAGGATTTTGCCAAGAAGTCTGGCGTGAAATACACTACCCTAACGAAAATTGAAAGCAATGTAATAAAAAAGCCGTCTGTTATTCTTATGTCAAAATTAGCCAAAACACTCGGCGTTTCAATTGAGGATTTAATAAAATAAACTATGGCAAACTTAAACAAACAAGATATAGAATTTTTGATGGATTGCCTCAAAAACGGAAAAGAAATTCCGGAAGTTTATAAATACGCAATTTTTCCAACTAAGCAAAAAGAATATGAACTTGTTTATGCTGGAAAAATGCGAAAGGAAGATGTGCTTGCGGATACCGAAGAAGCCAAACCGGTGCCCCTGCAAATTGAAAAAATTTTTAACGGCAATAAATATCCTCTCTTTTCAAAAGATTGGCATAATCTTTTAGTTTTCGGCGATAATTTGCAAATCTTAAAAACTTTTAACGAAAACAAAGATCCGCTCGTCAAAAATAAAATCAAGGGTAAGGTAAAGTTGATTTATATTGATCCGCCATTTGGAACTGGTGATGAATATGACGGAAATAATGGACAAAGTGCATACAGCGCAAGAAAAAAAGGTGCTGATTATGTTGAATTTGTTCGCCGTCGTTTAATACTTTTGTCTGAATTGTTGGCTGATGACGGAATAATTTTTGTAAGACAAGGCTATAATTTTAGTGCATACATAAAAGTAATTTTAGACGAGGTTTTTGGAAAAGGGAATTTTATCAACGAAATTATTGTAAACAGGGGCAAGCAAAGATTTGGTGGGAAAAATAAATATAGTACCGCAACAGATACTGTATTTTTATACGCTAAAAATCCAAACTACACTTTCAATTCTTTTAAACGCTCAAGGTATGCAGGGGAAGCAAAGGGTACGAATATGCTGATGAAGGGTCATAGAAACCCACCAGAACGAACATTTATTGATCCACATGGGAATAAGGTTGTTTTATTGCCTCCACCGAACCAGCATTGGAAATTTATACAATCAAAACTTGATGTGATGTATGAAAAAGGGGTGATGTATTTAGCAAAAAGCCAAAAAGGGTTAGACTCTGGAATTACAAAAATTGAAAATGGCAAAAAAATTCCAGTTGACTATGTACCGAGTTTTAAATTTGATGCTGACAAGACAATAGATTCAAACTGGACGGATATTTCAGGATATGCACAAACTACAGATTATCCTACCGAAAACTCTGAAGAGTTGCTTAATAGAGTTATTCAAACAGGAACCCAGCAAGGAGATCTCGTGCTAGATTGTTTTGGAGGTAGTGGAACAACTGCAATTGTTGCTGAAAAGTTAGGTCGGCGTTGGATCACTTGCGATATTGGTAAATTATCTGTTTATACAATACAAAAAAGATTGCTAGAAATTGAACTAAGTAAAGATGTTGAAAACCAAAAAAAGAACTACAGCAAGCCAGCCAAATCTTTTGCCGTCGTTACTTCGGGGCTTTATGATCTTGGAAAAGTTTTTGCTTTGCAAAAAGATGAATACATTAATTTTGTAAAAAATTTATTTGAGATTGAAGAAACAAAAACGGCAAAAATCAGCGGGGTAGAAATTGACGGAAAGAAGCGGGAATTTTACGCAAAAATATTTCCGTATTGGGAATTAAAAAATGCCAGCGTTGATGAAAAGTATTTGCAAGAATTACACAAAAATATCGGAAAGAAAATTGACGGCAGATTTTACATAATCGCTCCTGCAAATAATGTTGATTTTATCAGTGATTATCACGAAATTGGCGATGTCCGATACTATTTCTTAAAGGTGCCGTATCAGATAATCAAAGAATTGCACAAAGTCCAGTTTAAGAAATTCCGACAGCCACAAAGCAAGAGCCAGATTAACGACTTGGATGAGGCAATCGGTTTTCACTTTATCCGCCAGCCGGAAGTAAAATCGGAAATTAAAAAGTTGAAAGATAAAGTTGTTTTGAAGATCAAAAAGTTCGAATCCGCTTATTCGCAGGACGAAACTGGCGAAAAGCTCAAAAATTTTGAAAGTTTAGCGATGTTGCTTGTTGACTTAAATTATGACGGCGAAAAGTTTATGATGACAAATTACTATTTTGCGCAGGATTTGCTTAATCACAAGACGGACGACAAAGAAGAAAGCGAGGAGGAAATTAAAAAGGAATTGAAAAAACAAATAGAAATTATAAAAGAATTTCCGAAAAAAGATTGTGGTAAAGAAATTATGGCAATCTATGTTGATATTTATGGCAACGAGTTTCGGGAAGTTTTTAAGGTAAAATAACGCTATGACAGAAGGAATTAAAATATACAAAACACAGGACTTAGTTTTGCAAGTGAAGCAAAACTATGATCCCGCTAAACTCAATTTAAAAAAGTGGGTTGATTTTCTTGATGTGCTTTGTGGCGACCGAGAATTTCAAAAAGAAGCAATCAGGGACGCGGTTATTTTTCTTGCTTCTGGAGAATATAACTCAATCGAAAGTTTGATTGAGGAGAATTTCAGAAAAAATGACGAATTGCAGAAAAGATACAAAGATGTCAGAGATTATCAAAGAAATTTGCCGTTGCCTCATAAGCTTTCTGCTGTTCTTGATATGGCGACTGGCACGGGCAAAAGTTATGTGATTTACGGCATTGGTCAAATCGCTTTAGGGCTTGGTTTGGTGGATAAGGTTTTAGTGCTTTGTCCGTCGCTTACGATTGAATCTGGCTTGAAAGAAAAGTTTGAGAAACTTTCCGGCGACGACAAAATAAAAGCGTCCTTACCAGACAGCGCTGTTTTCAAAAATCCGAGAATTATTAACGCAAATAGTACAATTAAAAATGGCGACATTTGCGTTGAGAATATCCATGCTGTTTATGAACGGACGGGTTCGTCCATAAATGATAGTTTGAAAGGACATGGAGAGCGAGTTTTGGTGCTAAACGATGAAGTCCACCACGCCTACAATTCGTCAAGCGAACAGGATATAAAAAAATGGAAAGCGTTTTTGCTTAATCCCAATTTTAATTTCAAATACATTTTAGGTTTTACCGGCACAGCTTATATTGATGACGAGTATTTCAACGATGTTATTTATCGCTACTCAATTCGCGAAGCCGTGAATGACAAAGTGATCAAGTCGGTTGATTATGTGTCAAAAGACGAAAATATAGATAAAAATGAGAAATTCCAAAAAATTTATGACAATCACGATGAATTCGTAAAAAAATATCGGCTTATCAAACCGCTTACAATTTTGGTAACAAAAGATATTTCCAAAGCAAGAACGCTTCAGGAAGATTTAATTGATTTTTTGGAGAAGCGGGAAAAAATATCACGAAAAGCAGTTGAGAAAAAAGTTTTGATTGTTACCTCGCACAAAGACCACAAGAAAAATGTTTTGGAATTAAAAAATGTTGACGACAAAGACAATTCAGTTGAGTGGATTATTTCTGTTTCCATGCTTACCGAGGGCTGGGATGTAAAAAATGTTTTTCAAATTGTGCCGTGGGAAGACCGAGCTTTCAATTCAAAACTTTTAATCGCTCAAGTTTTGGGTCGAGGGCTTCGCATACCAGAAGAATACAAATCGCCACAGCCAAAAGTCAGAGTTTTCAATCACGACGCTTGGAGTCGTAATATTCGTGGCTTGGTTGAAGAAATTTTAGAAATTGAAGTCCGTCTAACGAGCGAGGTTTTAACTTCTGGCGAGCGGGCAAAATATAACTTTGATTTATACACGATTGACTATGAAAGGCAGGAAAAAGCAGTAAAAGCAGTAAAAGACACGGAAATTTTTGATTATTCAAAAGGATTTATAAATTTGGTCGCTCAAATTGAACAAATAGACAGAGAAACCGAATATGAGGATTTAAGCGGAGTTATAAAACAAAAAACAACGACAATTCAAAAAGAGGTTTTTGGAGTTGACGAAGTAGTGGCAAAAATAGTTGAAACTTTTAAGACAAGGGATTTTGAGGCAAAAATCAGATTTCCAAAGGGCGAATACGAAAAAGAACATTTGCCACCAGAAAACGAAATAAAAGAGATTGTTGTAAATTCAATGCGAAAGGTTGGAATTAAAAGCGGAGTTTTAACCGAAGATAACGCTAATAGAATTTTCAAAGCGTTTCAAACGCTTTTCAGAGCGAGAGGATCAACGATAATTTTGCAAAAAACCGCAAACAAACCGAAGTTAATCAGTACGAAAGAGCTTGAAAAAGAAAGTGTCGCCGTCGGAGCAATAAAACACGGCTCAACGGTTTTTTATACCGAGAATTTCAAAGACGAGTGCAAAAACGGAATGATTGATATTTTGCAAGATATAGCCAGCGATGAAAACTTGCCAAGAAGTGCGAGTAAGGAAGTTAATCCTTATTGTTTCAAAACGCCGGTCAATATCGTTTTGACAAAACTAGAGCCGGAAAGAAAATTTGTTGAAACTTTGGTTAATTCTCATTTGTGTGAAAAAATAGACGCTTGGATAAAATCCCGTGATATGGGATTTTACAGCGTTGAGTATTCATGGCGGAAAGGCGAACATCCAACGCAAGGAGGTTTCAATCCTGATTTCTTTTTGAAACTTGGTGAAAATATAGTTGTTGTTGAGATAAAATCCGACGGCGATGATTCAGAAGAAAACAAGGCAAAATATCGCTGGGCGAAAAATCATTTTGAGGATTTAAACGAAGAATTGAAAAAAGCGAAAATCAAGCAAAAATACTTTTTCCATTTTTTGAGCCCAGCGAGCTATTCGGAATTTACAGAATACTTAATTGATGGTAGATTATTCAAAGGTGAATTCAGAAGTGAACTTGAGGATTTGCTTGAAAAATAATTAAAAGGTGGCGCGCCAGTTTTCAACTGGCACGAAATTCGGAAGCGAAAAAGGAAAGGTTCAAAAACCCGCCCGCATTCCTCCCCAGACCCCTCCTGCGGGCGGGAAGAAAGCCGAGGCGGGGCAATTCCATTCCCCCAGAAAAATAGTTTGCCCCGCCGAGTCCAAATTAGTTTTCAGGATTTTCGTCAAAAAAAGTTCGAACATCAATCAAAAAACACCGCAAATTTTATAATAGCCGAGTCCCGCCAAAGGCGGACAGGGGTTGACGTTTATCCGCCTTTGGCGGTGTCTGTTGGACAAAGTTCGAATGTATTTCGCAGAGAATCCAGAATAATGGAAGCCAGCCCCGTCGTCGCTCGGAAACCTCGCCACCCCGCAAAAAAGTTTTCTTCACATTTTTTAATTTGCGCGCGCCGATTTTTTTCTTCTAAAAGGAAAAGAAAACTTCTGTGCGGGGTTCTGCTCTTAACGAGCAGGACGGCGGGGCTGTCTGCTTATTTGTGCTCGGACTGATTTTTGACAGATAACATAAAAAGTCGTTTAATTTGATTTGTCTGAAATTTTGGTGTAGCATCAGGGTAGTTGAAAGGAAATAGCACTAATACTATAATTCTACTACTACAATATCAGTATGTCAAATATAACCAAAAATTTAAGAAAGTTAAGAGAAGCCAAGGGATTGTCACAAGAAAAATTGGCGAGATTGGCTGATGTTGCTAATAATACAGTTATCAAAATTGAAGCTGGAAAAAATCAGAATCCAACACTGGATACGCTCAAGAAAATTTCCAAAGCACTTGAGGTGAGTGTGGATGAATTAATAAAATAAGTTTTTGGTTTAAGTAATATGGAAAATCAGTCAACAACTTTAGACAAGGCGGTAAAAATTAGCGTTATAGCGGGGGTTTTGATAGTGGCTTTGTCCATTGCCTATTATTTAGTACTTTATATTCCCAAACAAGCACAGCAACAGGCACAGCAAAAACAAGCAAACGCAGATAATTTAGCAGGATGTTTAGCCACAGAGAAGGGTGATGTAAGCAAGGAGTATGAAGGCATCAGCAAATTGAACAGAGAGGGTAAGAACATTGATGTAGAAGCGCAGTTTGCAAAAGTGGATAAGTATTATGAGTCAAGAAAAGCAGATTGTTTTAAGAAATACCCGCAATAAAATGACAAAATTAACAATTTTTAACATGTTAGATTGAGCCAAGGAATAATGAAAGATACTGACCGTCGAATTGGGATGTACAAATTATGGGAGGCTGGTTATACCCTTGGAAAAATCGGGGAACAATTCAATGTTACCAGAGAAAGGGTAAGGCAGTTAATAGAAGAAGTGATTTCGGCGGAAATAGATTCGCTTGCTACTGCTGGAGTTATTTTTAATGTAAAGGAGTTTATTAACAAGAAGAAGCAACTGCATAACAACGCAAGAATAACTGCCTCTACAGGTAAGCAAAGAACAAGAGCAGAGCTACGGATTATAGCAAATACCGAAGAAGAAGTTATTGCCGATTATTTTGGGAAAGAGAGAACAGTCGAGAACATAAGAATCAAAGGAGACTTCAGAGATATCGGAAAAGCGAGAGAAGAAGTGGCCACTTATCTCCTCACGAAAAAAATCATCAACGCTGGACAGTTTCTTGGATTTATATCTGCAATCAAGAATCCACGGTCAAAAGATTTCTATTCTAAAATTGGTAAGAAAGGTATGGCAAATCGTTGGGGTAAGAAATAAATGTATGACTGGAGTCGAAAAAGGAATTAAGCACCTTTTCTAGGTAAAACTGATATACTGGAAATATAAACAAAACTTCCAAGGTCTCCCGTTGAAGTATGGTTGTCCCATGCTCCTCAAGGATAACAGGAATGGATAAGACGGGTTAGAACCATGCTCTAACGAGAGATTTTTTTCCGCTCTTTCGGTTGGTGGCATATTTATGATACCCAATTGATTTCGTATGATTATGATTAAGCCATTGTTTGAAGAGTTTAAAAAGATAGGGCTCTCGATAGGGGACAATGAAAGAAATGTTCGTAAAATATTTGATCTGGTTCCGAAGGGAATAAAACAGTCTCGTGTTCTTAGAGATCTGCTTGGAAGCGGGATGCTTTATGCTTTTGGTAAGCCATTGGAAATATCCGGAAGGGATGTGCATTGTTTTGGTGGAAATCAGAACATTGAAGTAAAATATCTGTACCTGGCGTTACGAGCGGCAGCAAAGCACCTGACCGTCGAAGAGATACGGAAGTTTACTCTCAAGATCAGTGATATTGAAAAACATCAGAATTACCTCTTCGAGATGAGGCCAATTCTTGATTTGAGAGACGGCTTGAAAGTGCACTATGAAAGCCAAACTAACTGTCAGGGAAATCATGATGTAGACTGGGAAATAGAGTATGAAGAATATACTATCTTGCTGGAGGTGAAGAATAGAACGATAGATATGATACATCACTTGGAATACATATCAGAAATACTTAAAAAATTGGATAATGGTGTTGCGCCAGAAAGTATTTCTTCTTCGGTTGCGCCTAATCCGGCTGATTTGTTCAGAAGCGTCCTTGATAAGTTTCAAGAACGAACAAGCAAAATCATCCAAGGAGTATGGGTTAACTCGGGAATAACCGAGGATGGGAAAATGCTTAATGATTATTTCGATGGTTTGGATTCGAAGAAGATCCAATTTGCAATTTTTTCTGGATGGGACGATAATGCATATATTCTTGTGAAGGACGAATCGTTTCGGTCGATATTATTGGACTGCTTTTCCCTAATTGAATCTGATGCTTTTATCTCACGAGAATAAGGGATATGAAAGCGATGACACCTGATGACACCTATTGAGAGTCATAACAAGTTGACCTAATTTACTCATATTTATGCCAGAATTATCTGAAAATAAAGTTTTGACATCTCCACAAAAATTGGAAAATTTCCGCCTGGATCCTTCTATATATGCTGATTTTAAAAAACAGAAAAAAGAAATAGAACAATATTTTGAAAGTGATTACAACTTGTTTTATGATAAATGTTTAAGAGAAAATGGCTTATAAACCTATGAAAGAAAATATTGGTCTTAGAGTGGATAATATGAATCTCATTGTTGCTACATTGGCCGTTATTTTGCTTGTTTTTGGTCCAGGAACAAATGGAATAGTCAGACTTTCTTATACAACAATATTACCTGCCCTTTCTTGGTATGCTCTTAATTATTTTGGGAAATCATGGGAAATTAATGAAACAGAGAATAATCATCTCAATGGGATAATTATAGGGATGATTGCAGGAGCATTCTTTTCCTCGGCGTATTCTGAGTATATAACAACTCCTGAAGTAGAAATGGCAACAGTTAATATAGTTCCGGCAAATGTTTCTATGATTACTATATTCGGAATTTCAGCGCTTTTTATTGCAATTGTTGGTATAAAACGAGAATCAGATTAAAAGAAGAAAAGGTGTCAGGTAAACTTTTGAGAAAATAATCTCTCTTAATAACACCACACGCATCGTGAATATTAACTGGAAAGCTTATGGAAAAATGTCAATTTTGTGCGGAAGAAATACAAGATGATGCAATTAAATGTAAACATTGTGGAGAATTTTTAACATATGCAACAAAAACAGAAGAAAATCATGTTTCAGTAAAAAATGATAGTGCAAAAAAGTTTAGAGAAGTTTTCATAAACATCGCAAAATTTGTTCTGCGAGTAACTTTGTTTCTTGTTTTTATAGCCTCTATTTTTATAGTCAGTCTTATTCCAATTGGAGGATACATGGATAGAGCTACAGTTTTTTTGCTTATATCAGTGCCATGGAGTTTGCTGTTGGTAATTGAATATTTCAGCATAAGAAAAAAACCTGTAGAAGAAAATTATAAAGGATTGAAAGGAATTGGTGGGTGGTTGGCGTTACCAATCATTGGTATGTTGGTATCTGCTGCTACGGTAGTTGAAGGCGCTACTTTGGTTGAAGGTGCTTCGTTACTGCTAAAGATTGTTGTTATACTATTTTTTGTGCTCTGGATTGTCTTATTAGTCGCTTTCTTTTCTAAAAAGAAGGTAACTCCAGTTCTATTTATTTGTTTTTTGTTTCTAAACTTGTTCATTGAATTACTTGGTTTGCAGGAGGGAGGCTTTGTTACAGCATCTATACCATTGGCAATATGGTCTCTTTATTTTATAAGATCAAAAAGAGTGAGGCTTACATTTGTTGAGTGAACAGAAAAATGGTCAGACTATTAATTTCTTAGTGAAAAAAGTATGAATATCGCGGAGAAAGAAAGAACATTAATTTGCGATGAAGCTAATAAAAAATGGCAACAAGCGGAATCAAAGACTAAGACAGTCAGGTTTTTCTGGAATGGGATTGCGTTCAAATCTACCCTTACTCTTTGCAGAATGCTTGTTGAAAGCATAGATGGGAGAATAAAGGTTTGTCGATATCATCGCTGATAAGGTTTCTATTAGCGGTTTAACATAAAAAAGAAATAAGACAGATATCTTTTTCATTAAAGACTGGTATACTTGAGCATAAATGTAAATGCCTTTGACCCTTTTCTGCTCCAAAGATTTTGTGGATATACCTATGAATAAGGAAGAACAATGGATTAGTTTATTTCGTGCCATGATTGACGCTGGGCAAGTAGCTACCCTCATCGGAGAAATGGAGAATGAAAATTACGAAGTTGGTTCTTCCCTGGATGCCAAGAGCGCATTGGATGATTTGTTTTTGTTTTCACAGAGTATTTTTCGGGAGCACCTCTGCGTGCTTTTGAGCAAAACAGTGAATCCTGGAAAGTCTACTTCGATGACACTCTTTTCATTCATGAAAGCATACTCAGCGCAATCGATGCAACAGAAGGAATTTGGGAAATGGAAAAAACAAACCAAAGAAACGAGGGAGCACATTCGGAACGCGCGGAACGCGTTCGCGGCTCATATTGACGGGGATGTTTTGAATAAGAACTTTGGATTAACAGAGGACGATGTCGATTCTTTGATAGATGAGACGCTTCGTTTCCTTGATATTCTTTATGAGAATGATGATGCGTTGAAAAAAAGTTTCAATGATGAAATCATCAAATCGGGACATCCGAAGCTACCAAGCGAGATATCCAATAGTTCTCGCAGGAATCTGATAGCAAGAATACGTTTGCTCAAGGAATACGTGGTTTAAGAAGTAAGTGGGGTAGATCTCCTGTGGGTTGACGCAGAAACGGAGATTGAGAAGCACACATGGGGAGTCCCGCTCGCTCCCTTTTTATTCCTTGCGAGCGGGATTTGTGTGCGCACAGGGTGGGTGGGGCAAGCACAATTAGATTTGCTTGTGCTTTACACAAATCGCTTAAAATGAGCTGGAGCTGGCACCAGCTTCGCAAAAAATACAGATGATAGAGCTACCACTAAACGTGGGTATTGGGCCGACGCGAGGATGAAGATAATGAGTGAACGGGAATATTGCCTGATGTGTTAAGATAACGACAAGCTCATTCTTCATTCCTCGTGGCGGAATCAAAAGCAGACAGCCCCGCCGTTCTGCCCCAAAGGGCAGAACATCCCAGAAAAACTGACTTTTCCTTATTTGAAAGACAAGGTGAATTGCGAAGCAAGAGAAAGTACCCTGGGGTAAAAAATCGGGCGCGCGCAAAATCCGAAATGCAAAGGCAGTTTTTCTGGGAGGTGGCGATCCCGCTTCAGCGGGTCGCAGTGGCGGGACGGCTTCCATTATTCTGGATTCTCTGCGAAATACATTCGAACTTCGTTCAATATGCTCCTCAATGAACGGAGTAAATAGAGAAGAAAGCACACTACTTGGCTTTCGAGAGGAAAGAGAAAACCGAATTTATTTTTTAGTTAAAGATGTTTCTTGCCCCACGTGTTCAGGGCACAGATGAGGGGAGAGAGACTTTTTCCTTGTCT
>Ga0210012_1003339_pt1 | contig 13225 bp, 8 predicted proteins | sample CryGeymeta201504_FD_183974 | JGI IMG/M metagenome (GOLD analysis project Ga0210012, IMG submission 183974) | Groundwater microbial communities from Crystal Geyser aquifers in Utah, USA - Crystal Geyser metaG 2015-04 (SPAdes) (version 2) | ecosystem: Environmental > Aquatic > Deep subsurface >... | reverse complement strand
GCCATCTCGGCGACGACGCCGAGGTCGTGGGTGATGAGCAGCACTGCCGTCCCGAGTTCCGACTGCAGGGTGCGCGCGAGCTGCAGGATCTGCGCTTGGATGGTCACATCGAGTGCCGTGGTGGGCTCGTCGGCAATCAGGAGGTCCGGTCTGCACGATAGCGCGATGGCGATCATGACGCGTTGCTGCATGCCGCCGGAGAGCTGGTGCGGGTACTCCCTGAGCCGCTGATCCGGGTTCGGCAGACCGACTTGGTCGAGCATATCGAGGGCGCGGCGCCTAACTTCCTGACGGCTGACGGATTGATGTCGGCGGATGGTCTCCATGATCTGGGAGCCGATGGTGAACACTGGGTTCAGGCTTGTCATCGGGTCCTGGAAGATCATGGCGATCCTGTCGCCGCGCATGTCTTGCTTGCGCTGAAACGAGAAGTTGCAGAGGTTCTCTCCGTCCAAGAGGATCTCGCCGCCCGCCAGATAGCCGGCAGGTTCTGGCACGAGCTGCATCAGGGAGAGCGCCGTGACCGACTTGCCGCACCCGGACTCGCCAACGATGCCGAGCGTCTCGCCGCGGGCGAGGCTGAAGCTCACCCCGTCAACCGCCCGCGCAATGCCGGCACGCGTGCGGAAGTAGGTGCGGAGGTCGCGCACTTCGAGGAGAGGCGTTTCCCGGTTGTCTGTAGTTGCCGTCATTGGTCAGGGGTCGTGTCTGTAGGGCGAGCAATCTCTTCCCGCTGGGTCTCCCGTCACCGGAAGCCCGGCGGAACAGGAGTTCCCGCCTTACCGTTCGCGGAGGCGCGGGTCGAGGGCGTCCCGCAGCGTATCACCGAAGAAATTGAAAGCCAGCACGAGCACGAACATGAACGTGAATGCGCCTGTCAGATTCCACCAGATTGTCGGGTCCCGCGCCAACTCCAGCCGGGCGCCGTCGATCATCGTGCCCCAGCTCGCGGTGCCGGGCGTCACGCCGATGCCGAGGTAGCTGAGGATGACCTCGGACATGACGAGTCCGCTGAACCGCAGCACGAACGCAATGACGACCACGTGCATGACGTTGGGCAGGATGTGCTGCCAGAGAATCCTGAGGTCCGAAAGCCCCAGGGCGCGGCCGGCTTGGACGTAGTCCAGCTCTCGAAGCTTCAGCGTCTCGCCGCGGAGCAACCGGCACAGTCCGACCCAACTCGTGATCGCCAACGCGAAACACACCTGCGGCAAGCCGCGGCCGAGAATCATCATGAGCGCGACCAGCAGCAGGATGTCCGGGATGGAGTTCAGCATGGTGTAGAGGAACTGAATGGTGTCGTCTACCCAGCCGCGGTAGTACCCGGCACAAAGCCCCATGACGATGGCCAGGGGAATGACCAGCAACGTGGTGAAGAGGCCGATGATGAGTGCGGTGCGCACGCCCTTGACCGACTGGTAGAGCACGTCTTCCCCGGTGCTGTCGGTGCCGAGGTAGTGACGCCCATGCTGCAGCCGCTGCGGGTCGCGCTCACCGATCTCGTGTGTTGCGAAGGGCGCGGAGTAGGTCCGCTCACGCGCCGGGTGGAAGGCGCGATCGAGCAGGCTCAAGGGGCGCAGGTCGCCGCGGCTGTCCTTCCACGAAAGGCTATCGCTCAGACCGAGGGCGCCGTAGAGACAAACGACGAGCAAAGCAACCACGGCCAGCGGCACCTGCTTGACTCGGCGCCACGCTTCTTGCCAGTGGGGTCGCCGCATGGCGCTCCAGACTGCGACGCCAGCCGCAACCGTCAGCACGCACACAAAGACATTCTGGGCGATCCACGGGCGCTGAATCGACTGGCCCAGCGACTGCGCCCGCTCGCCGAACTGGACGGCTCCGCGGGCCAACGCACCAAACCCGAAGACTGCAGCGGTGGACACGGCCACTGGGAGGACCATCCGGTTGAGGGGAGTTCCCTCGAAGCGCACGCGCGGATCGACAAGTGTGTAGCTGACATCCGTCAGGAGCAAGCCCAGCACATACAGCAACGCACCGACGAACACCATGGCGCGGAGGACGGCGAAGTCGGAGGCGTTGATGGCGTCGATGGTCAGCGAACCCAGTCCGGGAATGCCGAAGAAGTTCTCCAGTAACAGGCTGCCCAGGAACAGGAACGGGATCGCCATCACCGCGGAGGTGAGGATCGGGATCATGGCGTTCTTCAGCACATCGCGGAACAGGATGCGCGTCTCGCCCATCCCCTTGGCCCGAGCCGTGCGCACGTAGTCGCGTGAGGTCTCTTCGAGCATGAGTGTCCGGTAGAACCGCACCGACCCGCCAATCCCGGAGACGACGGAGAGCACGATCGGGAGGTAGAGGAACTTGGCCGCATGGAAGCCTCCCTCCCACCCCGAGAGCGGAAACAGCCGAAGTTGCAGGCTGATGAGCCACTGGCCCACGATGATGTAGACGAGAAACGGTACCGACATCAGCAGCACGCACCCCAGCAGTGCCCACCGGTCGGCGTAGGTGCCGCGGTAGTACGCAACCAACAGCGAGAGCGACAGGTCAATGAACAGCGCCAGGATGAACGCCGGGACCGTCAGCATCAGCGAGGGCCCCATCCGGCGCTTCAGGATGCTCGAGATCGCCTCGCCCGTCTGGTCCGACTTGCCCAGGTCGAAGGTAACCACGCTGCGCATGTGACGAACAAACTGCGTGTCGAGCGGGTGCCGCTTGCCGTGGCTGTCCTTCTGTAGGTTCACACAGAGCGGCTTGTCGTACCCGTGTTGCTGGAGCCAGTTCTGGAGGTCCTCCTGGGTTGGGGCCTTGGCGCTCAAGTGTCGACGCGCCATGATCTCCGGCGGCACCACCATGAAGAACAGGACGAAGGTGACGAACGACACCAGGATGACGACCGGTAGAACGTAGAGCAGGCGTTGGGTGAGGTACGTGAGCATGGAGTTACCGTCGCCTCGCCCGTACTGACAGGATCGCTGGGAGGATGGCCGCCACCAGCAAGACCAACGCCAGAACCACCGGCCACGGACGCGGCTGGTTCCATTCCGCCCGCAGCTCGGCTCTCGCTTCGGAGTCGACTCGCCGGTACTTCAGCAGGTTGTACGCGATGCCGTGGAGCTTCACATTGTGAAACCACTGGTGGAAGAGCGAGTACCCCTCGGAATGGAAGTGGGGCACCCAGGGGCAGTCCTCTTCGAGGATCTTCACCATTCGGCGGATGAGCGCCAATCGGCGGCGACCCTCTTCGCCGTCATTGCTCATGCCCTTCATTTGCTCGAACAGGGCGTCGTACTCCGGGTTCCGGTAGTTGGCGACGTTGACGCCGGGTCGTTTGTTCGCGCTGATCAACAGGAAGAGGAAGTTCTCCGGGTCGGGGTAGTCGGCGACCCAGCCGTAGCGAATGAGCTGGAAGTTGCCGTCATCGGCCTTTCGCTGTTGAGTGCTCCAGTCGTTGGTGATGACGTTGAGCCGGATGCCGAGGGTCTCGAACTGGCGGATCAGCCAGCGATCGACTTGGCGGCCGGCGGCGCTGGTGCCGGAAGTATCGTAGTTGAGGGTCAGTGGCTGTCCCTGGGGCGTCAGCCCGTCGGGGTAGCCGGCGTCCGCCATCAGTTGCTTGGCCTTCTTCCGGTCGTGCTGGCGGTAGGGGTTGCGGTAGCCCGGGTCGTGCCCGAACATCCCGGGCGGCAAGGGCGACTGGGCGACTTCGCCGAGGCTGTTCTCAAACAGCTCGAGGTACTCTGCCGTGTCGATTGCGCACGAGATCGCCTGGCGGAGCTTCCGGTTGCGGCCGAGCAGCGCGTCGTCCATGTTGAAGGCGAAGTAGCCGGTGGCCAGGTCCTTGGAGCGGTCCAGTTGGATGCCCCGGTCTCGCATCCGCCCCGAGAGCCTGCCTGACTCGGTGATGACGCGGTCGAAGGCCTCTCGCGGGACGCCCGAGGCATCCATGTAGCCCTGCAAGAAGAGGTTCCAGCGCGGGATGGACTCCTTTACCGTGGTGAAGACACACTCCTCGATCAACGGCAGCGGTTTGCCGGCGTCCTTCAGCAGCCCGCGCGCGCGGTCCTTCGGCTCGCCTTCGTCCGGGTAGCGCTCGGGGCGGGCGTGGGGGTTGCGGGCGAGGATAATCCGCTGGCCCTTGCTGTACTCCCTCAGCAGGTAGGCCCCCGTTCCCACCGGGTGGTTCTTGAAGTCATCGCCGTAGAACTCGACGGCTTCGGGCGGGATCGGCGCGGTAAAGTGCATCGCCATCCAGTACAGGAACTGCGGGTACTTCTCGGTCAGGCTGACCTGGAGGCTGTAGTCGTCAAGCCGATGCAGGCCCGACACCTCGCCGGTGAGGTCAGCCTGCTGCGGCTTGCCCTCGGCTGCCTGCTTGAGCGTCAGCGCCCGGTTGCGCTCGTAGAACGCGGCAAGCCCGGCGATCTTCTCGGCGAAGATCGAGATCACTGGGCAACTCACCGTGGGGTCGGCGGTCCGCTTGAGCGCGTAGAGGACGTCGTCGCTCCGCACCTCGCGTCCCTTTCCGCCCGTCGCCTCGAAGCAGGGATCATCCTGGAAGCGCAGCCCCCGTCGCAGGTGGAAGGTGTAGCGATATGCCTCCCGTCGAGCCGCCTTGGACCCGGCGCCCGGGCCGACATAGACGTACGTCTCCCGCTCCGGCATCCCCTCGGCCAAACCGGGCTCCAACTGGTAGGGCCGCTTCAGGTATGAGTACTGGAGCAGGCATTCGTAGATCGGGTCGACGATGCTGGCAGAGAGGGTGTCGTAGGCGAACGTGGGGTCGAGGGTCTTTGGGTCTTCGCCAATGGACCCGTAGTAGACGGAGCGGGCGTGGTCGCCCGTTGGGTATGGATTGTTGGAGCAGCCGGCGAGCAGGAGCAATGCCGGCAGGGGGAGCCATCTCATAGTGCTGAGTCGGATGATAGCCGACGGGACGGTCCGCCTGCAATGGGTGGGGAGAGGAGAGCGTGAAGCCTGAGACGACATGCGGTGCCGGATCGACCCGGCTGATGGCAGCACAATTGCGTTCACGTGCACCGCGAGAAGTTGAGGCGCAACCCAGCGCGTTGTTGCTGTCCGGGCTGTCTCGCGTCAGAGTTGCTCTGTACGGCTGGAAACGGCCGGATGTCTATCGGTGTCCCCTGCGGACGCACTGCTGCTCCCCCCCCGCCAAGACAGACCCCTCCGGGCTGACAAGGGCGCTGCAACGGTGATCGCTTGCTCTCTGTGTTGGCGATGACCCTGTATGCACACAACTGATCCGGATGAACCCTCGCAACAAGCTCCAGACTCGGGTCGCACGTTCCCCCCGCTAGAGGGCGTCCTTCGGCTGCTGGCCTTTGGGCCTCGCCTGCCCTCCCGGGCAATGCAGCACCAGAAGCTCCCCAAAGTGGTGGCGCTGCCGGTGTTCGCCTCTGACGCCATCTCCTCCTCCGCCTATGCCGCCGAGGAGATGATGCTGGTCCTGTGGGCCGGGGGCGCCGCTGCACTCAACCTGTCGCTCCCCACGGCGTTGGCCGTCGGCGCGTTGCTTACGATCGTCGCCTTCTCGTACACCCAGACCGTCCACGCCTACCCCGAAGGCGGCGGCGCCTTCACCGTTGCCAGCGAGAACCTGGGCGCGTTGTGGGGGCTGACGGCCGCGGCGGCGGTGTTAATCGGCTACGTGCTGACGGTCGCAGTGAGCATTGCGGCAGGGGCGGCCGCCGTCACCTCCGCGGTCCCGTCGCTGCTGGCGTACTGACTGCCGATCTGCCTCGGCTTCATTGGGCTGATGACCCTGATGAACCTGCGCGGCGCTCGCGAGTCGGGTGCCGCGTTTGCGCCCCCTACCTACGGTTTCGTGGTTCTCATCGTGCTCTTGGTCGGGATGGGGTGGCGGCGGGTTGCTCGCGGCCAGGTGTTGCCCTTGCCGGACGCGGCGTTCCCCGGCGAGGCGCAACCGTTCACGGTCTTCCTCGTCCTGACTGCTTTCGCGCGGGGCTGCGCCGCGCTTCCCGGTACCGAAGCGATCTCCAACGGCGTCCCCGCATTCCGACCGCCTGAAGCTCGGAATGCCTCGATCACGCTGTTCTCCATGGCGCTTATCCTGGGCGTGCTGTTCCTGGGGATCAGTTTGCTGGCTTCGTACCTCCACCTACTGCCCGTGGTGAACGAGCACGGACACGTAGTGGAGACGCTGGTGTCGCGGATAGGTCGGACCGTCTTCGGGACCGGAATGCTCTACTACATCCTGCAGCTCTCCACTGCAGCGATCCTGGTGTTGGCGGCTAACACGGCCTACGCCGACTTCCCGCGACTGTCCTCGATTCTCGCCCGGAAGGGATGTGCCCCAAGGCAGCTTGCGAACCTTGGGGATCGACTGGTCTTCAGCAACGGGATCCTGCTGCTGGGCATGATCTTTGGAGTCGCGTGGGTGCTGTTTCAGGGCGACACGCACGCGCTGATGCCGCTCTACGCCCTTGGCGTCTTCCTGTCGTTCACGCTATCGCAGGCGGGTATGGTGCGACGTTGGTTCCGGCTACGAACCCCCGGTTGGCGGGTCAGCGCGCCGGTCAACGCGCTGGGCGCGCTGACCACCGGCGTCGTGTTCCTGGTGCAGGCGACGGTCAATTTCACCGCTGGCGCCTGGGCCATCCTGGTCGCCATCCCAACCGGCGTCTGGGTGCTCTGGCAGATCCATCGGCACTACCAGGCGGTTGCCGACTGCCTCAGCATGGACCGATACGTCGAGGGGCGCCAACTGCGGCACCGAGCGTTGGTGCTTGTGCCCGATGTTCACCGGGGCGTGATGCACGCCCTCGAGCTTGCCCGGGCTCTGTCTCAGGAGGTCGAAGGCGTCTATGTCAACATGCAGCCGACCACCTCGCAGGGCACCTGCCGGCGAGTCCTGCGCGCAGGGACCGATTCCCCGGAGCAGCATCTGGAGGTCGTGTCCGAAGCCACCCGGCGCCTGCGCGGGCGGTGGGAACGGTGGGTGCCGGACATTCCACTCACAGTGCTGGACTTTGAGTTCCGATCCGTGACAGAACCGGTGCTGGCGTACGTGGATGAGTTGATCCGGCACGGCCACGCTGAGGCCATCACCGTCGTGATCCCCGAGTTCACCTCACGCAACTGGTGGGCGAATCTACTTCACAATCAGTCCGCACTCATGCTGAAGCTGGCCCTCAACCAGCGCGATCACGTATCCGCCTGCATCGTCAGCTACTCGCTGCACGACAACTGACTGGAGGAGTCCCGTTGGAGACCGAGACCATCGTCCGAACACTGCCTTGGCAGATCCTCACTGCCACCATCTTCGTGGGTGCCTACGCATTCATCGCGGCGGAGAAGATCCACAAGACAAAAGTCGCCATTGCCGGCGCCTCGCTGATGATGCTCCTGGGCATCGTGCCGCACCATGCCGCGTTCACTGAAACCGAGAGCACCGGAGTGAGCTGGAATACGGTGTTCCTGCTCACAGGGATGATGATCCTGGTGAACATTGTGAAGCGCACCGGCATCTTCCAGTGGATCGCGATTCGCTCCGCCAAGCTGGGGCGCGGCAATCCGTTCACCATCTGCGCGATTCTCTCGGTGGTCACGGCAGTGCTCTCGGCGAACCTGGACAACGTGACGACAGTGCTGCTGATCGCCCCGGTCACGTTCTTCATTGCGGAGGCGTTGAGCATCTCGCCGGTGCCCTTCCTGATCTGCGAGATCATCGCCTCTAACATTGGTGGGACAGCCACGCTCATCGGCGACCCACCCAACATCATGATCGGTAGCGCCGCCAAGCTCGGGTTCATGCCGTTCGTAACCAACCTGGCGCCGGTGATCGTGGTCATCATGGTCGTGTTCGTCGTCACGGTCCGGTTCGTGTTCCGGCGCGAGTTCGTGCCCTCCTCAGAAGCCGCGGCCCAGGTCATGAAGCTCGATGAGAGCAAGGCCATCACCGATTTCGCTCTGCTCCGTCGAGCAGGTCCGGTCATGCTCGGGACCATCGTCGCCTTTGTGTTCCACGGCTATCTGCACTTGGAGCCCGCGACGGTTGCCCTGAGCGGCGCGGCGCTGCTATTGCTCATCACGAGTGTAGAGCCGCACGAGATCCTCGCCGAAGTCGAGTGGCCGACGCTGTTCTTCTTCATCGGGCTGTTCATCATGGTCACCGGGATGGTGCGGGTAGGGCTCATCGAGATGATGGCCAACTGGCTCCTTGGCGTGACCAAGGGCAACATCCCCGCCATGACCATGCTCATCGTCTGGTTCTCGGCGTTCGCCTCTGCGATCATCGACAACATCCCCTTTGTGGCGACCATGAACCCGTTGATCATCGATGTCGCCAAGGGCCTGGCCGCCCATGGTGAGATCGCCAGAGCGACCTTCACGCAGATCGTGCATGCCCCGCAGGTCATGCCGCTCTGGTGGGCCCTGTCGTTGGGCGCCTGCTTGGGCGGCAATGGCACGATCATCGGCGCCTCCGCCAACGTGGTGGTCGCCGGCATTGCCGAGGGCAACGGCTACCCGCTCACATTCCGCAGCTTCCTGAAGTACGGGATGCTGTTCATGGTCGAGTCGGTAGCCATCGCGTCGGTGTATCTGTGGTTCCGCTTTCTGGTCCCCCTCGGACACTGATCGGTCGGGGTCCCATTCTGCGCCGACAGTCTGCGAGGCGACAGAAGTTGCCCCGTTTGAACGCCCGAGAGGGTCAAGACGCTCAGCCGGTACTGCCACTCGGCCGGCGACCTACCTGGCAGGCTTGCGCCTCGCGACGCGCGGCAGGTACAATCGCGCTGGTACCCAAGCCAAGGAGGCAGGCACAGGCACTCCTGAACTCCATCGATCCGGTCCTGGAACGAGTGAGCAGCAAGAAGCAACTGAACCTGTTCGGAGCCTACCGGGCCGTCGTCGACCCCTCGACGGAGCTGGCGAGGTCACCTCGTTCTGAGGTGAGTCGCTCCGAGAAGCCGACAGTTTCCCCCCCCCCACCCGAGGAGCTCCGAGGGTTGCTTCTGCTGCGCTACTCCGCCGCCGACGTAGCCCAGAGGACCGCCGCCATCCATCGGCAGATGCTGGCAGAGCGCCTCCACTTGGGCGACGGCAACTACACGCGGGTCTCGACCGCGGACCTGCGCCGGCTGTTTGAGCTGTACGATCAGCATTTCTTCACAGGGGTCCTGCACCGGCTCGTGGTGGGCCGCCTCTCGTTCCGCTTGTCGCGCCGGATGACAAGCACCGGTGGTCAAACCACCTACCGCAAGCGGGCCAGTACATTCGAGATCTGCCTCTCCACCACGCTGATGTTCCAGACGTTCGGCGAGGTCGAGCGCGAGGTCCGGGTCAACGGAATCGCCTGCCAGGACCGCCTGGAGGCGACGATGCGCGTCTTCGAGCATGAGCTCGTGCACCTGCTGGAGTTCGCCCTCTTCCAGGAGTCCAGTTGCTCCGGCAAGCGGTTCAAGCAGCTCAGCAGGAGTCTCTTCGGGCACACCGCCCAAACGCACCAGTTGGTCACGCCGCGGGAGCGGGCCTGGAAGAACCTGGGGCTGCATGTGGGCAGCAAGGTGTCTTTCGAGTTCGAGGGGAAGCAGCTCAGCGGCACCATCTACCGGATCACCAAGCGCGCCACCGTGATGGTCCCCGACCCGAAGGGGCCCTACGCAGACCAGCAGCAGCATCGGTACGCGAAGTATTACATTCCGCTGGAGTGGTTGCGGCCGGTGGGTGGGTGACACTCGGCGGCGCCTCGAGGCTGTGGCGCGCCAAGTTCTTTGAGTTGGCAGCGCCCGGAGCGACGCCGTTCTGCGTGGCATTGGCCTCTCCCGCGGGCGGAAGGACGCCCCGCCGATACGGCGAAATCAGTGCATTAGGCGGGTCCGCTCGCCAGTCTCGTGCCAGCCCTGCCCAGTCCCGCTCGTTTGCGGGTGTGGGACTGGGCAGGGCTGACGAGGAGCACGGTCTGCGCGGCTAAGGCGCAGACCAGTTGACGCGGAACAGGAGCTGGAACATGAGTCACGACGGCAAGCTTAACATCCTGATGATCGCCATCGATTCCCTGCGAAGGGATCACCTGAGCTGCTACGGCTACGAGAAGCTCACCACGCCGTACATAGATGAGTTTGCAGAGGAAGCGGTTCTGTTCGAGGACACCTTCAGCGCGCATATCCCGACGACGCCCGGATACTCGTCGATGCTAACCGGGCGCGACTGCTTCGGCACCGAGGTGGTTGCGCTGAGGCATCAGGGCGGGCTAACGGAGAAGGTGAAGACGCTCCCTGAGATCCTGGCGGAGCACGGTTACAACAGCACTGCGGTGGGCTACCAGGGCAACCCGGGGTCGCGCGGCTTTCAGAACTACGTGAACTACGGCAGTGGCTGGGGCGGCTGGGAGAACCGACCGCTGCGCAAAGCGGAAGAGCTGAACGCCGCGGCCGTGCCGGAGATCGCCCGATTGCAGGCCGAAGGCAAGCCGTGGCTCTGTCTGCTTCGCCACATGGACCCCCACTCGCCCTACCTTCCTCCGGCGCCCTATGACCGCATGTTCTACTCCGGCGATGAATGCGACCCAACCAACGACTCGATGAAGCCGGTGATGGCGTTCAAGCCGTTCTGCGACTACTTCGGCTGTTGGATGCCGCCGGGCATCACCGACAAGGACTATGTGAACGCCCAGTACGACGGCGCCGTCTGCTACATGGACGCCTGCATTCAGGTGCTCTTCCGGCAGCTTGAGGGAATGGGCATTCTCGATGACACCATCGTGGTCATCAACTCCGATCACGGCGAAACCCTCTACGACCACGAGTGCTGGTTCGACCACCACGGCATGTACGATCCCACCCTCGTCATCCCGCTCATCATCCGCTACCCGGAGAAGCTCCCCATGGGTCTCCGCGTCGCCGGATACAACCAGCAGAAGGACTTGGTGCCGACGCTGCTGGAACTGGCTGAGATCGAGACGGACCTGCCCTTCGAGGGACGCCCGCTCACCCAACTCGTCTGGGGCGAGGAAGCCAGCTTTGAGAGCGAGTTCTACATCACGGAATGCACGTGGATGCGCAAGCATGGCTGGCGGACGCCCGAGTGGAAGCTCATCGTCGCGCTCGAGCCGGACTTCCACTTCAAGCCGGAAGTCGAACTCTACAACTTGGTCCGCGACCCCGAGGAATACTGCAACGTCGCCGACGAGAACCCGGCCCTCGTCGCCACGCTCCGCGCCCGGATGGATGCCTTCATCGCCAAGCGCGAGCAGGAGCAAGGGATCACCAACCCGATGCTCACCCAGGGCGAATGGAACAACGGCGCCCCCTACGCCACCAGCGAAGAAGCCTACAACACCATGCACATCGGCGACCCGGAGACGGCGCGGCGGCTGCAGGCGGAATCGAGGAAGTAGGGGCGCGGCCGACCAGCCCTGGAGAACTCGCCCGCGCTCTGCGGGCGTATTCGACGTCGCTGCGGTGTCGCGTTGGTTTCTGCCGGTGAATGTGGTCCAGCCGGAAGGGATCGAGTTCGCCGCGGCCAATGACACCAGAGCAAGGGGCGGCCGGCTTCACCTTGCGCCGGCAGCCGAAGGAGCACCGCCATGAAACTACTGACCGATCTGTCCCGCAGGCAGTTCCTCACCCGTGCGACAGCCGCTTCGGCAGGAACGGTTGCGCTTCCGTACTTCGTGCCCTCAACTGCCCTTGGTGAGGACGGCGCGACCCCGCCAAGCGAGCGGATCGCAATGGGGTTCGTGGGTTTGGGTGGTCAGGGATCGAACCTGATGAGCCACTTCCTTCGGCATGGTGACGTGCAGGTCGTTGCTGTGTGCGACGTCGACGCCGGTCATCGGGAGAACGCCAAGAAGACGGTGGAGACGTTCTACTCCGACCGGAAAGACTACAAGGGCTGCGCGGTCCACTCTGACTTCCGCGAGCTGGTGGCCCGGGATGACCTCGACGCCGTCTGTGTGGCCACGCCTGACCACTGGCACGCGCTGGTGACGATTGCTGCGGTGAACGCCGGGAAGGACGTCTACTGCGAAAAGCCGCTGACCAACTCCATCGGCGAGGGGCGGGCAGTGTGCGAGGCAGTGAAGCGGAACCAGCGAGTCCTGCAAACAGGCAGCCATGAACGCTCCAACCCCAACGCCCGCTTCACTGCAGAGCTGATCCGGAACGGCCGCCTCGGGAAGCTGCACACGATCCGCGTCAACCTCCCGTGCAGCGATGGACATCACAAGGAAGCCCAGGCACTCCTGGACGTGCCGCCACCGGAGCCGATCCCGGACGGGTTCGACTTCGATTTCTGGCTGGGGCACACGCCGGTGGTGCCGTACACGAGCAGGCGCTGCCACTTCTGGTGGCGATTCATCCTGTCTTACGGCGGCGGCGAGATGACCGACCGCGGCGCCCACATCATCGACCTAGCGCAGCTTGGTGGCGGCACCGACGACACCGGCCCCGTCGAGATTGACGCCAAGGGCACGCGCAACGCTGCTAGCCTCTACGACACCTTCTGGGAGTACCAGTTCGAGAACGTCTACGCCAACGGCGTGCGGATGCTCGGCAGCAGCGAGGGCCCACGCGGGCTGAAGTTCGAGGGCGACAAAGGCTGGGTGTTCGTCAACGTTCACGGGTGCCGACTGGAGGCGGAGCCGGCGTCACTCTTGGCGGAGAAGATCGGCGACGACGAGATCCAGCTCGGCCGGACCTCCAGTCACCCGCGCAACTTCCTGGACTCGGTGAAGAGCCGCCAGCAGCCCTTCGCCCCGGCTGAGGTGGGCCAGCGCACGGCGACCATCTGCCATCTGACCAATCTGGGGATGAAGCTCGGCCGGAAGCTGAAGTGGGACCCGGTGAAGGAGCAGGTCGTCGGCGACGACGAGGCCAACTCCTTGCTCACCCCGAAGCTGCGGGCACCTTGGCATCTGTAGGCGCGTGGGCCTCCCGTGCCAATCACAGCTCGATGAAGTACGTCTTGCACGCCTCGTCCCGCAGGTGCCTCGTGAGGACCAGTTCTGCGCCCCCAAACTGCGCCAGGGCGACGCACTGGCCGATCAAGTCGCGCGGGTGGCAGGCGCGCAGGTCGCGACGCAGCTCGAAGTAGTGGTAGTTCAGCAGGTAGTCGACCAGCTCCTCCTCGCAGCGGACGCCGCGTTGCTGGCAGTAGCGACGGAAGATCTCGCGGTACTGCTCCTCGGTCGGCGGCGGGAGTTCCAGCTTGTAGCGGATGCGTCGGAGGAAGGCCTCGTCCACCAGTTCCGCCGGGGAGAGATTCGTGGACAGCACCA
>Ga0210012_1003326_pt1 | contig 13246 bp, 13 predicted proteins | sample CryGeymeta201504_FD_183974 | JGI IMG/M metagenome (GOLD analysis project Ga0210012, IMG submission 183974) | Groundwater microbial communities from Crystal Geyser aquifers in Utah, USA - Crystal Geyser metaG 2015-04 (SPAdes) (version 2) | ecosystem: Environmental > Aquatic > Deep subsurface >... | reverse complement strand
ACCACATAATTTTAATTTTGGCTGAGCCATCTTCTATAAATCCCTCCGCAATCGGTCGCCGGCTTTTCCAGGCCTTGCGCGTTTTTAGTCCAGAAAGTTGTCCATAGACAATGGCCTCTTGGTCTTTTTGTAGGCCACTGACTGACTGTATGTCACTCACGTCAGCGTAGCGGGCCGGTAGATGGTAGAGCAGATCGGAAATAGTTGAAATATTTAGTTTCTTCAGTGCCTTTTGATGTAGGGTGTCAATCCTAAAGTGGCTAGCAAGCAAGTCGTATGGGTGCATAAATATAGGGAGATTATATCATAATCCCCACTAGTGCTTGACAAATATTGTCTTTATTCTATCATTTATTAGGCAGAGAAGAGGAGAGATGAAGATGAAAAAATTTCCGTTTTTTACAAAATTGGGGATTAGCATGGGAATCTTTCCCAGGCCGAGCCCGATGGATGCTAGGGAGAAGGTGGAAGAAAAAGATCCTCTCCAACACCGCCCTCCGATTGATCCAGGTTTGCGGCTCCGCTGGAGCGAGATGACCGCCAAGATGGAGATCGTGTTTCCCTAGCGGAAAAGGGGGCCGGCACAGTCGGCCCCCACCCACCACAAGCCTTCGTTTGTTTTTTACTCGCTTTCTTTTTAATAAGAATCAAGACGACAGAAAACATTCAAGGCTTTTTTGTTTGTGTTTTGGGATATTACAGATAACGTAGGAGTTATAACATATTATTCAAGATATATTGACTTTAGTATTAAACTGTGCTATCGTAGAAGTGCTCGATTGCAATGGGCAACTGAGAACATTAAGGAGATTACGATATGACAATCCTTACTGGCCGCATGGAAAATCTTGACCACTTCTACCAGTTCGGCTTCGTCATTGACGATGCCGGTCGCAAGGCCTTCTTGCACAGCGAGGTGCTGCTGAAAAGCGGTTTTACCAAGGAGCAGGTCACCAAGACCTCGGTCCTGGTGATAGAGGCAGTGAGTGCCCCTAAGGGGCTCAAGGCCGTGAATGTCGTTTCGCTCGATGGCATGGCTGGCACGGTGACCAATGTCATGGCGCCAAAACCGGTGGTTAAGTCGCCAACGATCACTCTTGACTGCTTCTCCAATACGAAGCAGATTGACTGCAACAGGGAGACCGGTGAACGCATATTCTCGGTCAAGACTAAGTTTGACAAACTGGTGCAGTACCTTGTCGCCGACAGCACCGGGTTGGTACTTCGCCAGCTGGGTCGGGTTACTCTTCAGGAAGCCCGACTGAACATCAACAAGGTCATTACCCCGCCACCGCCCTTGAAGTATGGGGTCAAGACCAACAATCCAGCCATATCCAGAGCGATGGTCGGCCACGGCGGGGGCAAAAAGAAGGACGCCAAATAAAGAACCTTGCCCTAAGTGGGCACAACGCCACGGACTTTTCCGTGGCGTTTTTCTATCCTAATTCATTTTTCAATATTCTATTTTCTATATGTAAAGTGCTATACTACAAATCATTATTTTAAATATTATTCCCTATGTCGATTGCCAAAAAAGTAGTTGTTAAAAAAAGTTTAATTAAGAAAATGGTTGCTAAAAAATCTACGGCTAAAAAGCTGGCTGTTAAAAAGGTAGTCACTGCAAAGACAAAAGTCTTGAAAAATACCCCCAAGAAATTAGTACCAAAAAAAGTATCTGCACCAGTCAAGAAAAAAGACTACAACAAAATCGCGCTCGCCCTTCATAAAAAAATGAAGGGGAAGCTCGAGATAGTCAGTAAAGGAAAACTCGCCACTCGTGATGAGTGGAGCACTATGTATACTCCGGGCGTGGGGGCAGTTTCACTACATTTGGCCAAGCACCCTAAAGACGCTCGTCTTTACACTATTAAAAACAATACGGTGGCCGTTATCTCTGATGGTTCGGCTGTACTCGGTCTTGGCAACCTTGGCGCTATTCCGGCCTTGCCGGTAATGGAAGGAAAGTGTGCGATTTTTAAAGAAATGGCTGGAGTAGACGCCTTTCCGATTGTGCTTGGTACTCACGATGTTGAAGAAATTATTACGGCCGTTAAAGCGATTGCTCCCACCTTTGGTGGCATCAACCTAGAGGATTTTGCTGCTCCCAACTGTTTTGTTATTGAGGAACGCCTCAAAGCCGAACTGGATATTCCGGTCATGCATGATGACCAACATGGAACAGCTATCGTGGTATTAGCCGGTCTGATCAATGCTACTAAAGTGGTGGAAAAGAAATTTGAAAAATTGCGGGTGGTAGTAGTCGGGGCCGGTGCAGCCGGCCGAGCCATTACTTTGTTATTACAAAAAGCTGGCATTACCGATATTACGGTGGTAGATAGCAGAGGGGCTATTTATGCTGGTCGCCCTGACCTGACTGGCTACAAAAAAGAACTGGCGTCCAGTACCAATATCAACAAGCTCCAAGGCGACGTCTTGGCAGTAGTGGAAGGGGTTGATGTTTTAATTGGTGTCTCTGGCCCGGGCACGATTGCACCAGCGCATATTGAGCACATGGCTCCGCAGGCCATTGTCTTTGCTCTGGCTAACCCAGTATCAGAAATTATGCCCGAGGATGCCAAGCGCGCTGGCGCGATGGTAGTAGCTACTGGTAGAAGTGATTATCCTAATCAAGTTAATAATTCCCTAGTTTTTCCAGGTATTTTTCGGGGTGCTTTAGACAGAAATGTTAAAGCCATTACCGAAGAAATGAAACTAGCGGCTGCTAAAAAAATTGCCAGTCTGATTAAGCACCCGACGGCAAATGAAATCATTCCTTCAGTCATGACCCCGGGTTTGGCAAAGGCAGTGGCGAGTGTTATCAAATAAATTTAATTTTGTGCGTAGATGATTTTTCTGGTATTCTTTTTAATAAGGAAAAGTGTCAGAGTGGTCTAATGTACCTCCTTGCTAAGGAGGCAGGGAGTTAAATCCCTCGAGGGTTCGAATCCCTCCTTTTCCGCCCGTATAAAATACCGTCCGCAAGGCGGTTATTTTATTGGGCGGAAAAGAAGAAGTGACTAAACGTCACTTCTGTGAGGGATTCGAAGACCTTGTAAGACAGATTCGACTGAAAGGAGAATATGTCCACAAGGTGTACAGAAACTGTAAGTTTCGAATCCCTCCTTTTCCGCAGAATGAGACTTCTGATGAAGTCTCATTCTGCGGTGACATTCTCACCTTTGCACGAACCTACTTCGCAAGCGCGGAGCGCCTGATGAATTGAGAGTGAATCGTACGCTCCGATCGCGTGGTGGTGCGAACGACGGCGCCTCGGCGGGACGTTCCCTCCGGTCACGTCCAAAACCAAAAACCTTCCTCATTTTTTTGCTTCCCTCCCCCGACCCCTTCCCGCCTTAACAAACAAAGGAAAGGTTTTTTGGTTTTGGCTAGGCGTAACTTTGCCACTTATACATAATAAACTATCATGGTATATTCCACAATCGGTTATATCCTGTTATTATATTTATGACCACTACATATCGAGCAAAATATAGTCAATTCCTTCTTAAACTACGCGAAGTTCGCCTGGAAGCAGGTTTGACACAGGTTGAGGTTGGAAAGAAGCTTAAACAGCCACAGGCTTACGTTTCTAAAATTGAGCGAGGAGAACGAAGACTTGATGCTGTTGAGTTGGCAGAATTTGCGAAACTTTACAAAAAGTCTTTAAATTATTTTTTGAATTAATATTATTATGAAAATTCTTGCTATAGCCGATCGACCTCCAAAAAACTCAATCAGAGAAACTGTCTTAAATGAGAACATCGATCTTATTATTACGCTTGGTGATCTTGAGTATACGCAAATTGCTGAATTGGATTTTATAAAAGACATACCAAAAATTGGTGTCTATGGTAATCATTGTACTCCCGGGTATATGGAGCCATTAGGCATTACCGACCTTCACCTCAAAATAATAGAAATTAACGGCTTAACATTCGGCGGGTTTGAAGGTTCCCATCGATACAAGAAAGATGAATTCGCTAAAATGTACACTCAGGAAGAGGCTCTGGAACTGATGAACGATTTCCCGTACGTTGATGTATTTATTGCCCACTCGCCACCCGCAGCAATTAATGACGAAGACGACCCCGCTCATTGTGGGTTCTTGGCATTAAGGAATTATTTAGATAAAAATCAACCGAGATATTTCCTGCACGGACACACCTATCCTACCCAAGAAAACCTAGTCACTGAATATAACGGTACTCAAATTATTTATGTTACCGCTGATCAAACAGTTGATCTGGTTTAGGTCAGTCTAGTTTAATCTATTCTTGTGATGAAAATGAATTGCAAATAGTGAAGTAACGAAATATTTTTTGAATAATATATGAAATTTGAATCAGGTAACATAAATCGTCATGTTCCAGCGTCGTCTGAAAATATCCATATTGGAAACTCGGACGAAGATATTTCTACGGCTCAAACTAGCGGTACAGAAGAAAGTAATTATTTTGACGAGGGTAAAATATGTGAGTATACAAATACCAAAGAACGAGTTAGGCAAGAAATTACAGAAATTGATGCTACTATTTCTAAAATTTTTGGTAATTCTGATGCTGACTTGGAAAATATAACTCATGATTCCATCACGCAAATATTACAGAGACGCGAATCATTAACAGAGCAGAGTGTAGGAATTGCAGCAAACTACCCTGGAGATTGGACTCAGCTCTTACAATCAAGAATGTTGGACGAAAAAACAAAACGGAAGTTTATAGAGCAACGTAAGCTTGCTATGCCGGCAATGAGAGAGGGTACGCCCAGAGTATTAGATAAACCGAATAGTTTTGCATCACATTATGAAGACCAGATAGCAAACTATGAAGATACCGTAAATAAAGTATTTAGTGTGACAAATATTGCCTCAGCGGCAGAACATGGTAAAAGGCCACACCATTTAGGTATGGGCAATATCAATGAGCCAGGGACTGTCTTTTCAGATGCTGAACTCAAAACGGGAGCAAAATTATCTATACGTCAGAAAAATATTATCGAAGCACATGAAAAGGGGCACGGACTGCGAGATTTTACTTCGCCCCAAGATATTGCTGAGATTCGTTCAGTCATTGATCAGGAAGCGTTGCGAGACTTGCAACAAGCTCAAGAATCCTCACAAAACACTGATGCAAGATTCCCGATAAATTATGTTCAAGCGCCTGAAGAAATTATCGAACGTATGGCGCAATTAAAAAGTTATTTCGGAATGAGTGCAGATGAGGAATTTACAGCACGGCACTTAGAATATGCTCGAGAACACTATATTAAAGACACAGGACTCAATAATGGTATTTCAACTTTTTTCAATTGTGTGACTGATAAAACAAAAGGTACTTTTTTGACTATTATGAATAAATATCCGATTTAGTTCTGGTGTATAATTAGCAGATATGTCATTAGAAAGTTTTAACTCTGCCCCGCCTCGTAAAAAGCTTGAGGATGCTAGCGAGGTGATTGCACCAACTTCACAATTAGCTGAAGGACTAGATCTCGACCCTCGTTTTACTGAACTGAGTCAGGAACTTAATGAAGTAAGAAAAGAAGAAGGTCGCAAACATGTGGATGATTTGATGGCGACTGGGCTTACGTATGAAAACAGAGATGAATATACTAGAATATTTGATCCTAGTACTTTCAAGTTAGATGAGAATGGCAATTATAGTGCCCAATTTGCTGATGTTGCTCCGGCTGAGGTTCGTAAAGTATTTTCCGAACGCTATCCTGAGGACACAAAAAGATACGAGGAACTAGAAAAGACTCGTATTTATAAAAATTTTACAGAAGATCCTGCTTACGACGCAGTAGACAGGCAATTTAATACTCTGGCAGATCTTGATGATACATGGCATAGAGAGCGGAACCGAGCAGATGCTTGGGACGAGTTCGTTGTACAGTACCCAGAAAAAGCAGCGGCCTATGGAGGTGAGGAATTAGAGGCGGCGAAACAAAGACAAGCTGATAAACAAAAACAAGTGGATTATCAAGAAGCTTTGCTACAAAGAAAAGCCGAGGCTGATCTCCTGCAACAAGAAGAAGTGAGAAACAACCCACATATATACCGACCGGACGGCACTATGATTCCTCTGACCGAGGTTTGGAATGACCCAAATTATGAAGCAAAAAAACGTGAGGGATCTCAATATCAGAAACTTAATGCAAGATTGCAACCAAATGCTAAAACAGAGAGAGGTACTGTCAAAGAGGGTGTCGCGTTTATTCCTCCACAATACAAAGGAATGACCGCAGAAGCGCTCGACATTGCTTGGACAGTCCCCCAGTATGCTGACCCAGAAAAAACTAAACAGGAGCAACAGCGCAAAGCACAAGCTTTGACATACTTACAAACTCCGGAAGTTCGTCAACAAAAAAACTCCGCAGAGAAAGAACCTGTGCCAGAATCTGAACAGCTACATCAAACACCTGAAATTCAATCTGCTTCCTCTCCAGAAGAATTAGGGTTTGAAAAATTTGAAACACAAGGCAATGTGCAAGAAGCTATCAAGATGGCCGAAAAATATTTATCCACAAAGAATTTTGACGAACGAACATTTCAGAACCAAATCTACACTTTTTTAAGAAGACGTGGTTGGGTACATGGAGCATTGGAGCAACGGAACACCGAACAACTTGATTGGATGCAAACCGACTATAAACCTCACATTGAATGGTTTAATAATGCAAAAGCAACAGTTGAAGCAGATTTTGAAGATAAAGGCATAACTACAGCTGATAATGGTGTGTGGTTTAGCATGACAGCATCTGAACGGCGTGAAGGTGGAGAAGCTAGTGCTAGATACAAGGTGTACGAAACGCTTGATACATCAAATTATGACTATATCGCTAAACTTCCTTCCCTTGTCGAGAAACTGAAAGTTATAGGTGAACAAACTGGAGAAAGTATCAAAATAAAAACCCCACGTTCGTTTATTGGATTTACAACTGATAACGACTCCCTCGTTGCTCATTGCGACAGCGAGGAAACTTGCCTCAAGATACAAGAAGCAATTGCGCAATGGAAATCAGAAAATGATATAAAAGATATACCGCGTGAACTTGGACGAACAAAGATAGCCATCGATGGCAAAATAAACGCAAGCGACACAGAAACAAGCTTTAGTGATCTGGTGGCAAATCAAATTACAAATTGGGCAAAAGAACATAAGGATAACTACCCTGCTGACGTACTTGGAAGAGAGGCGATTAAACACGCCATATTACTGTCACAAAAAGCACCTAGTACAGCACGATAGTTAAAATATCGCCACACAATACCCCCGCAAGCTCCCCCAATGCTCAAGGTAACGAGATTTTATACCCCGCTCTTTTATGAGCTCCTAATTCGCTGAATTGAGCCATTCTTTTGCTATACTTTGAGTATGTCAGACGACACAGAAAATAAAGAAAGCACACCCGAATCTGTCGAGCCAGAAAAGGTTGAAACAGAGCCACAGGTTGATGAAGTCATTTCTGAACCAGAAGTGGTTGAAAATGTGCCTGAAACACAGCCAGAAACTGCTCTCGAAGCGCCAGTCGAGCCAGTTGAAACCATTCCAGAAACCGAAACGGCTCAAATGGGCGGAAATGAGCCGTTAGTGGAAAAAGAGGAACGTCAGTCAAGAAAGCAAGAAGATAAAGCCGAACTGGCTCCGAAGCAGAAGCTCGGACTACTCCGCCAAATGGCACAAGCAACAATCCAACTCCACATCCAAAAGAAGCTTGTAAAAGTTATGACTCTGTTTGTGAAGCAAACAGAAATAACAAACGACGAAGTCGAGAAGTTATTGCACGTCTCAGACGCTACCGCTACGCAGTATTTAGCCGAGCTTGAAAAGCGAGGCAAGATACAGCAAGTGGGAACCATCGGCCGCGGGATAAAATACATGAAGCTCTAACGAAGACATGAGCGACCCACACAAACGCCACAGCAGTCGTATGAGCGAAGTGAGTGGGCTATGCGGAGGCGGTTGAGTGGATTGCGCGGTACAAAAAGCTACGGTGAGCGCGGGTAGCGGCGCGCCTCGGGTCGGCGTGGAGGCGGAAAAAGCGGAGTGGCAATCACTCAAGTTAGATGGAGATTGAAACGGAGATTTTGGGAGCCGTAACACCTAGCCAAAACCAAAAAACCTTTCCTTTGTTTGTTAAGGCGGGAAGGGGTCGGGGGAGGGAAGCAAAAAAATGAGGAAGGTTTTTGGTTTTGGACGTGACCGGAGGGAACGTCCCGAGGCGCCGTCGTTCGCACCACCACGCGATCGGAGCGTACGATTCACTCTCAATCCATCAGGCGCTCCGCGCGTGCGAAGTAGGTTCGTGCAAAGGTGAGAATGTCATCGCAGAATGAGACTTCATCAGAAGTCTCATTCTGCGGGAAAGGAGGGATTCGAACATTACATGTTCAGTACAGGTTGTCGCTCTTTTTTCAAAAGAGCTGGCAACCTTTTCGAATCGCGTAACGCTTTTTGCTAGACGCAAAAAGCTACGCCCTCCTTCTCCGCAGTGAACAAAATGAACGAAGGAAAAAGATTTATTAAGATAAGTTTAAAAGCAGAAACACAGTTATGTTTATGCTATTATTAACATAATAATTAATTAATAAAATTTATGAAAAAAGTCATTACATTGACGATATTAGTATCAGGTTTGTTTGCAGGTGGTATCACCTTTGCGCAAAGCTCGCAAGTGACATTTCCTTCAGCTGGTTTGACTCCTGAAAGCCCTTTCTATTTTCTTGATCGTCTGGGCGAAAACATGAGACAATTTTTCACCTTCAATTCCGAGGCAAAAGCCAATCTTCAAATTGAATTTGCAGGAGAACGGATTGCGGAGATTAAAGTCATGGTTGAGAAGAAAGGCGCTAATGCCAAAGGACTTGCCATAGCTGAGTCGCTTCTTCAGGCCAATGTGGCGTATGCTGCAGAGATCGTTAGTAAAGAGAAAATATCAGGCAAAGATGTCGCCGCTCTTGCTAAAAAACTCAATGATGAATTTGATGAACGAGACAAGCTTTTGGAAAAAACTTTCAAAGACGCCAAAGATCAACTTAAAACTCAACGTAAAGAAATTAAAACAAATCTTCTTGCCGAGGCGCGTCGTGTCGGAGACACCACACAGGTAGCTGTATTAGAAGCACAGCTTAACGACATTGATGCACAGATTGATGCATTGGGACAAAAGAATGATCAGCTTGGAAATTCTCTTCAAAGTGAACAAAAAAATATAGAAAAAGAGATGAGTGAAGCTGACCAAAAAAAGGAAGAAATTGAGCAAAAAGAAGAGCAAGAGGCAATAGAGGCAGAGGAAGCGATAGAAGACACGGAAGCAGACGAGCCGAAAGAGATAGAAGAACCAAAGGAGGATATAGAACAGCCGGAGGCGGAAAATGAGCAGGACAAAGATAACGACAAAGATAGCGTACCCGATATTCAAGATAACGATGACGACAATGATCGTGAACTTGACGTAAATGAGCAAGGAAAAACAAATGATCACGATAACGACCGCATTGCTGACGTGCAAGATCGGGATAATGACAATGATAGTATATCCGACACAAATGATTCAAAACCTTCTGATCATGATAACGATGGTGAAAACGATAATGCAGACCAAAATGACTAAATAACGCTAGCTAGATTCTATTTCCCTTTTACAGATTTTACGCTACAATCATAATCGTTAATTTAAAAATTAACGTAATTTGAGTTATAAGTACTATTTAAAATGAAGCCATAGGGAGGGGAACGAGACCAAGCCGGAAAGAAAGGGAGGATTGGCCGAGTGGCTGAAGGCAGCGGTTTACTAAACCGCCAGAGGGTAAAACTTCTCGTGGGTTCGAATCCCACATCCTCCGCGCGTAGAAAATACCACCTTCGGGTGGTTATTTTCTTGCGCGAATGATAGTGAGTGACTAAATGTCACTCACGTTGGGATTCGAAAGTCGGAGCGATGCCATAGGCGAGCGCGCCGGGGTGAGAAGTGACTTAATGTCACTTCGCAAGACTTTACCTAATATTTCTGAAAGAAATATTGATAAAGTGTACCGCCGCTGTAAGCGGAGAAGTGACTTAATGTCACTTCGCAAGACTTTACCTAATATTTCTGAAAGAAATATTGATAAAGTGTACCGCCACTGTAAGCGGAGAAGTGACTTAATGTTGTGTAAAATAATGAGCGTAGCGATTATATTTTTCATACATAGAATTTTTTATCCCTAATAAAAATTCTTGCACTCTGCAAGACCTTGCCAGCTACTTGGTAATGAAATGGAAAAGTGGCGACAAGGTGTACAGAATTCGTAGAATTGAGAGCACTTACTAGAATCTGAGCGTAGTGCTAGATTATAGTTAGTGACTCGTGACTGAATCCCACATCCTCCGCCAATTTTTACTTTTTGTGAAAATTGGCGGTGTTTTTTGATCGATGTTCGAACATTTTTTGAGCTAAACCACCAATAAGGGAGCCAGCCCCGCCACTGCCCGTTTGCTTGGGCTTAGCCCCTAAACTTTTCGGCGGACGGCGGGACGAAAAAAACAAAAGAAGACAAAAAAGGAATAACGCTAGTCTCACCCACCCGTGCGCGCGTTATGTCAAATGGACTCCCTAATTTTGTTTGACTGAATGTTGAATATTTCATATACTAACTTATATATAGTTAAGGATTTACATACTAACTATAATAGTAAAGTCATACGAATATGTCAAACGAAAAAACTATAATTGGGGACAATGTAAAGAAATATCGAAACAAGATCGGTATTTCCCAAGATGTCTTATCAAAAAAGGCAAACTTGGCTTTTCATACTATTGCTAAAATAGAAGCAGGTTCAACTCCTAACCCGACTATTGATACAGTTAAAAAAATTGCAGATGCACTCGGCGTTTCGCTTGATGTTTTAATGAAATAAAATTATGAAAGAAAGTTATTTTTTTAAATCAGCTAAAGAAGAAATTGAGAAAAAGAAAGGGATAGAAACAAAACCGTTTACTGCTGGAGAATATGAGGAAACTGAACAAAAACCAATGACGCTAAAAGATTATTGGCTATCCTTACGCTTATCAATTCAAGACAAATTGACTATTGAAAAACCAACAGCAGAAGAACAGAGAAAAACAAGGTCATTGAGCGAACTCATCACACCTAAATTGATGGCTGAATACAAACAAATTCTTAAAAATTTTAATGAAAAAACCAAAAAATCAGAAGAGCACTCGCAAAGAGAATTTATTGACATCGACAGCGAAGAACTATCAAACAACATTGAAAGTTGGATTGAAAATTTAGTTAACGAAGTAAAAGGCAGAAAAGAAACTGACCTTGATGAAAATGACATTGAAGAATTGCGAGCTCAATGCTGGTTGTTTTTTGATTCAATTGGTAGCGTAATGAACACAAAATCGCTTGAAAAAGATATTGCCGATTTTTACAAAGACAAAACACTTGATGAAAGTGATGAAAAAAAGCAGGGAAAACAAAAAACCGAATTGATAAATGATTTACAAAATCGTTTCCCGTTAGACAAAATAGAAGTTGAAATTTTGGTAGATTTAGTAAGGTTTGATAAAGGTGAGAATGAAAATTACTCTCCGAAAATTCTTGTTGAGACAATTTCTAGACTTTGGAATGAATATAAACTGGGCGAGAAAAAAGGGACTATTGCAAAAATTTCCCTTGGATACTTATTGTCTAAGGGTGTTGAGAGTTTTGCTCCTTCATTGTTCCAAAACATAATGGCTCAAGATAAATTTAATGTTGCTGTCTTTTTGGAATATTTTGGATTGAATAAAGTATCGGAAATTATAGACGCAAAAACAAATATTGAATTGGCAAAGGTGATGAATGAAATTAGTCATCAAATCAACGAACGAATAACAAATTCTCTATTTTTTCAGGAGTTTGAGTTTATCCATGAAAAATCTTTGGGGGAAATTTTTTCAACATTGGAAAGAGGAAAAAATTCAACAGAACGAATTTTGCAAGATACAATTTCTAAATTTGCTCCGACATTAGCTGGGATTGGAATGTCGCTTGCTTTTTTAACTAAAATAAACCCAGCCCTTGGTGCGATTGGAATTGGAAGTTTGCCAATAATGTATAAAATTGCCAAAAAACAAAATGGTCAAATTTGGCCGATGTACGAAAGAGAAAAACGTGAAGGAGAAAAAATTGCGACTCGTCTCGGTTCTATAAAAAGCGGTTTTGAAGAAGTAAAAACTTCTCCCGAAACGCCGTCCGTTGCTCATCATGTGAAAGAACAAATGGACACGAAAGACACTCTCGGAACGAAAAGATTTATTGAAGAAACAAAAATGCGTCTAAAACGTATGATTCCTTTTGATGTTTCAACTATTGTGGCAGCGGGAATGGGAGGCGTTCTCCAAGCAGAAGGTATGATTTCGGGTGGGGCTGTATTGTCAAATATAATTTATTCAGATCAATTAAACAGACCCGTTCAAGATTTAGTTAATCTTTATTTCAATGAATTTTCTCGTTATATCCAAGATATTCAGTGAATGGATGAAATTTTGGGAGCATACGAAAAATTAGACTTACCCGAGGGCAAGAAAGAAAAAGATCGAATTCCCGTTTCTGAATTGGAAAATTTTGATATTTCCATCAAAAATTTGTGTTATAAAAATATATTGCGTGATGTAAGCTTAGATATTAAGCAAGGAGAATTTTTGACTATTGCTGGTGCTTCTGGAGCAGGAAAATCTACGCTTTTGCGTAATTTAGTCAGTCTATATAAACCAGATGGTGGAGGCATAGAAATAGGCAGGGTTAAAAATGATAAAATTAAAAAATACGGGAAAGAATCTATTTATTCAATAATGTCTTATTGTAATCAAAATCCGCAAATTTTTGAAGGAATGACTTTGCGTGAAAACCTTTTGCTATGGTCTAATGAAGAAACTGATGACGGAAAAATAAAGAAAGTGTTAGAGGATTTACATTTGGAAAAATTTATAGGAAAACTTGATGAGGAAGTTAAAAATTTATCAGGTGGTGAAAAAGTTAGAATTGGAGTAGCTCGCACTTTGATTAAGGGTGCAAGAATTATGTTGCTTGATGAACCAACGGCCAGTCTTGACTCTCAAGCTGCAACAGAAGTTAGAAAAATTATTAGTGAAATAAGCGAAAAATATTCTGACACAACAATTATTTGCGTTTCCCACGACGAAGAATTGATTAAATTAAGTAAACGATCTGTTAATATGTCAGAATTGCAGAAATAATCTGCCCGAATGACTT
>Ga0210012_1003320_pt1 | contig 13267 bp, 6 predicted proteins | sample CryGeymeta201504_FD_183974 | JGI IMG/M metagenome (GOLD analysis project Ga0210012, IMG submission 183974) | Groundwater microbial communities from Crystal Geyser aquifers in Utah, USA - Crystal Geyser metaG 2015-04 (SPAdes) (version 2) | ecosystem: Environmental > Aquatic > Deep subsurface >... | reverse complement strand
GCAACGTCGAATACTATCCGCTGGCGGAGGCCGGCGAAATAACGGTCGCCAATGGCGATGAAGCCGAATTCACCGCCGATAAAAAACCCGGCACCATCACCGTGCGCGTGGAAGGCGAGCACCAAAGCCCGCAGGAATATGTCCTGCCATACGGCGCACGCCTGGGCGAACTGATGAAGCACATCCAATTCACTGAACGCTCTGATGCGCAGAACATACAACTGCGCCGAGTGAGCGTCCGTGAACGGCAGAAATCATTGCTGCAAACCTCTCTGCAAAGCCTGGAATCGACCGTGCTGACCGCACGCAGCGGCACCAGCGACGAAGCGCGCCTGCGCAAGGACGAAGCCGATATAATCCTGCAGTGGGTAGATCGCGCGAAGAAGATCGAACCCAGCGGCCAAGTACAGATTGCACAGGCCGGCAACCGCGACACCCTCCTGCTGGAAAACGGCGACATCCTAAAAGTCCCTGCCAAGGACGGCTTGGTGCTGGTCAGCGGCGAAGTGCTGTTTCCCAATGCCATCGCCTTCGATGCAAAACTTGACCTGGAAGACTACATCAATCGTGCCGGTGGATTCACCCAGAACGCCGATAACTCGCGCATCATCATTGCGCACCGCGACGGCAGCTTTGAACAAGACCGCGGCGATCTGCGGGCGGGCGATGAAGTACTGGTATTGCCGAAGATCGACGTGAAATCGCGGCAGATATGGAAAGACATGACGCAAATCATCTACCAGATCGCAGTGAGTGCGAAAGTGGTTTTGGGGCTCTAAATTGAAAATGAAAATACTGACAGTTTTTGGCACTCGACCAGAGGCCATAAAAATGGCGCCGTTGGTGAAAGCGCTTGCGGAGCAACCAGGCATTGAATCTAAGGTTTGCGTGACCGCCCAGCATCGGCAGATGCTGGATCAGGTTTTGGAATTGTTTGAAATCACGCCTGACCATGACCTCAACATCATGAAGCCGGGTCAGACGCTTTCGGGGATTACCAGCGAAATACTGACGCGCATCGAATCCGTTCTCACTGAGTTTCGTCCCGATCTGGTACTTGTTCATGGTGATACATCGACCACCTTTGCCACCACCTTGGCTGCCTACTACCAACGCATTGCCGTTGGCCATGTCGAGGCAGGATTGCGTACAGGCAATATCTATTCACCCTGGCCGGAAGAGGCGAACCGCAAGCTTACCGGTGCGATCGCCAAGCTGCATTTTGCGCCTACGGAACAGTCCCGGCAGAATCTGCTGCGGGAAGGGGGCAATCACGAGACGATCCACGTCACAGGCAACACCGTCATTGACGCGTTGTTGTGGGTCAAAGAGAAGTTGGAATCTGACGAAATACTGAATCAATCGTTAAGCGAGCGTTTTCCGTTCCTGCGGAGCGATGCACGCCTAGTGCTCATTACCGGCCACCGTCGCGAGAATTTCGGCGACGGATTTGAGCGTATTTGTGGCGCCATCCGCACCTTGTCTGGAGATTTTCCGGATGTCGATTTTCTCTATCCGGTTCACCTTAACCCCAACGTGCGCGAACCTGTCGGTCGCATCCTGCAAGGGGTCACCAATGTGCATTTGATCGAACCGCAAGATTACCTGCCCTTCGTCTACCTTATGACACGCTCGCACATCATCTTGACCGATTCCGGCGGAATCCAAGAAGAGGCACCCTCCTTGGGTAAGCCCGTTCTCGTCATGCGCGACACCACCGAACGGCCCGAAGCGGTGGCCGCGGGCACCGTAAAGCTGGTCGGCACCGATTATCAGAACATTGTCGATGCCGTGACCACACTCCTCACCAACGAGATCGAATACAGCCGCATGAGTTTTGCTCACAACCCTTACGGTGACGGTAAAGCCTGCGAAAGAATTATCAATGCTATCAAAAGTAATCAGGAAAGGAACAGCAATGCCAACGCGACATAACATCTCATCAGTCTCAGTCATCGGTCTTGGTTACATCGGCTTGCCCACGGCTGCCATGTTTGCATCCCGCAAGATCAAGGTCGTCGGCGTGGATGTCAATCAGCATGCCGTCGATACCATCAACCAAGGCAAGATTCACATCGTGGAGCCCGAGCTGGACGTGGCTGTGCATTCAGCAGTGACAAAAGGTTACTTGCGCGCAACCACAAAGCCGGAACCTGCCGAAGCCTTTCTGATCGCAGTACCTACCCCTTTCAAAGGCGACCACGAGCCGGATATCAGCTACGTGCGCGCCGCAGCCGAATCGATAGCACCCGTGCTAAAAAAAGGCGACATCGTCATCCTTGAATCTACATCGCCTGTTGGCACCACCGAGCAAATGGTGCAATGGCTGGCAGCAGCAAGGCCAGACTTCAGCTTCCCGAAAGAAGGCCGCACTGACAAAACCATTGATATCAACATCGCCTACTGCCCGGAACGCGTGCTGCCGGGCCATGTTATCCGCGAGCTGGTGGAAAACGACCGTATCATCGGCGGCTTGACTGAAGCCTGTTCAAAGAGAGCAGCCGACATCTATCGAGTGTTTGTGGAGGGAGAATTACTCTTCACCAACGCACGCACAGCCGAGATGGCCAAGCTGACGGAAAACTCCTTCCGCGATGTCAACATTGCTTTTGCCAACGAGTTATCACTTATCAGCGACAAGCTCGATATCAATGTATGGGAGTTGATCAATCTGGCCAACCATCACCCGCGCGTCAACATACTTCAGCCAGGCTGCGGCGTAGGCGGCCACTGTATCGCAGTTGACCCGTGGTTCATCGTCGATAAAACGCCGAATGAAGCACGCCTTATCCGCTCTGCCCGAGAGGTCAACGACCATAAGCCGCATTGGGTGTTGGAAAAGGTCAACGCCGCCATTCAGGCGCTGGCCGCAAAAGGTCGCGACGAAGCCTCAATCACTGTGGCCATGCTGGGCTTGTCCTTCAAACCGAACATTGATGATTTGCGCGAAAGTCCAGCGTTGCACATCGCCAAGAAATTTTCATCAACAACGCGTACCAAGCTGTTACTGGTCGAGCCGAATATCGAATCATTGCCAGCATCGGTAGCAAATAGACCACTGGTTTCAGTCGATGATGCAGTTGCCCAAGCAGATGTGATTGTGTTGCTGGTCAAACATCGAGAGTTTTCTGGAATCAAAGAAAAGCTTAATCCAGCCGCGCACCTGGTGGATGCAGTTGGCATTGATATTGTCTGAGATATTGTCTGAGATATTGCCTGATACAAGGAGGATACACATGAGCGCAGAGACCAAACTTTCTGTAGTGGCGACAAGTGCCGCCCCAGCACAGCCACTTGCCGATACTCATGACCGAGTAACGGAAGCCTACTACGGCAAGATGGGACAACAGTTCATGCGTGAAACACAAGAGCGCATTCACTGGATATGCAACAACATCCAGGGCAGGAGCGTTCTCGATGTCGGGTGTAGTCAAGGTATTGTGCCAATTCTGCTGGCAAGAGAAGGCATCAAGGTTGTTGGCGTTGATACGAGCCCCGGCGCAATTGAAGAGGCAGCATCGCACCTGGCCTGCGAGCCAGGTCATGTGCAGGAAAAAGTCACATTCATCAATGCTGACTTTTTGTCGCACGATTTTCAAAATCTAAAAATTGAGACAGTCGTAATCAGCGAGGTGCTGGAGCATCTCGTACAGCCGCAGACATTTATTGAGGCAGCAGCAAAGCTTTTGCCCGGCAATGGCCGTTTGATTATTACAGTACCTTTTGGCATCAACGACTTCATCGACCACAAACATACTTTTTATCTTCTTGAGCCATATAGGCTCATAGCACAGCATTTTGAGATAGAACAAATTCAGGTATTAGGTAAATGGTTGGGCATAGTCGCCAGCAATACAAACGCGACGAAAGCAAAGTCTGACAACGCCACGCTGACTGCGGAACAGATCGAACAACTGGAAGTGGCTTTTTACCGGATAGAGCGCAACCTACGCGATGATCTGACAGCCGCGCACAAGAAGCTTGATGATGCCAACCAGAAATATCGTGTTGTTAGCGAGCAGGTAACTGCGTACAAGCAGCGTGTTGCGCAGGAAGAAGCTTCACGCATCGCTGCAGAAGGGAAGATGCAGCAAACCGCAGCCAAGTTTGAAGCGACCCAAGAACGCCTGGAAGACGCGAACAGAAAATACCGGGAATCGACCGAGCAAGCCAGCGCACTTAAACAACGTGTTGCGCAGGAAGAAGCTACACGAATTGCGACAGTAAGAGAATTGGAGCAGAGCCAATTACAGTTAACTGAAGCCAAAGCAAAGCTTCAGGAAGAGCGCACGGCATTGCAGCAAAAGATAGAGCAGCTGCAAGCGCAGGGACAGAGCAATAGCGCAGTAGCCCATGAAACAGAAAAGCAACTGATCGGTCTGCAAGCCAAGTTTGAAGCGACCCAAGAACGCCTGGAAGACGCGAACAGAAAATACCGGGAATCGACCGAGCAAGCCAGCGCACTTAAACAACGTGTTGCGCAGGAAGAAGCTACACGAATTGCGACAGTAAGAGAATTGGAGCAGAGCCAATTACAGTTAACTGAAGCCAAAGCAAAGCTTCAGGAAGAGCGCACGGCATTGCAGCAAAAGATAGAGCAGCTGCAAGCGCAGGGACAGAGCAATAGCGCAGTAGCCCATGAAACAGAAAAGCAACTGATCGGTCTGCAAGCCAAGTTTGAAGCGACCCAAGAACGCCTGGAAGACGCGAACAGAAAATACCGGGAATCGACCGAGCAAGCCAGCGCACTTAAACAACGTGTTGCGCAGGAAGAAGCCACCCGCGTTGCGGCGGTCAGGCAACTGGAGCAGACCCAGTTTCAGCTGACAGAAGCCAGTCTGAAATATCGCAAGGTCACCGCAGAAGAAATCCCCAAACTTAAAAGCAAGCTGGAAGAAAACTACAGCATCAAGCGTGAGCAACAGCTCATTATCGAGCAACTCAAGCTTGACGTCACTATCAACAAAAAAACGCTTGCTGAGGCCAATGCCAAACTACAAAAGCTGCAACAGCAAAAAATGGCCGCTGAGCAGCAAGTGATCAAAACCCGCGCCAGCCTTTCATTCCAGTTGGGCTATTTGCTGATAAACAGTTTCAAATCTGCGCGAGGTGTTGTCGGTTTGCCTGGAGCACTGTGGGCATGGCGCAAAGAAGTGATCAAACGTCGTGCGCAAAAGAATTCTAGTAAGAAAGCGATGGAAGCTGCGTTGCCTGCTAGAACTGCCCCTGTGGAAGCAAAATCGACGGTGCCTGCAAAGCAAACACCGGACGTAACACCGCGCGCTGCAAAACTCCCTGAACAGCCGATACGCGCAATCATGCCAACGAGTTTGCCAGTGCAAGACCTGCGACAGCTCAAAGTGGCATGCATAATGGACGAGTTCACATTCGGTTCCTACAAGCATGAATGTATTGCACAACAGCTCACCCCCGATCACTGGAAAGCGGAGTTAGAGGCGTTCCAGCCAGAGTTATTGTTTATCGAATCCGCGTGGCGCGGCAAAGATGAGCTATGGGGCAACAAGGTCGGGCATACCAGCCAGGAGCTGCAAGGCATTGTTGCATGGTGCCGTGCAATGAGTGTCCCGACAGTCTTCTGGAACAAGGAAGATCCGGTTCATTTTGAAACTTTTTTGAGCACCGCAAAACTGTTCGATTATGTGTTTACGACAGACATCGACTGTATCCATCGCTATAAAGCGGCCCTCAGACATGAACGGGTATACCTGTTGCCGTTTGCCTGCCAACCGGCAAACAATAACCCGATCGAAACTTATGATCGTAAAGATGCCTTCTGCTTTGCCGGTGCCTACTATGTCAGATATCCGGAACGTACTCGGGATTTAAGTAACTTTGTGGCGGAGTTGCCATCCTTCCGACCCCTTGAAATATACGACCGTAATTTCGGCAAAAACGATACCAATTACCAGTTCCCGCCCGAGTATCAGCCCTACATTGTTGGGACGCTGCCATTTGACCAGATCGACAAAGCTTACAAAGGCTATCGCTACGCCATCAATCTGAACTCAATTAAGCAGTCGCAAACGATGTTCGCGCGCCGGGTGTTTGAATTGCTGGCGTCCAACACCATTACCGTCAGTAACTTTTCACGCGGGGTGCGCCTCTTGTTCGGCGACCTGGTGATTACCACCGATAGCGGCAGCGAAATGGTGCGTCATCTCAATAGGGTGGCAAGCGACGACCTGCATAGCCGCAAGCTGCGCCTTGCGGCATTGCGCAAAGTGTTGGGAGATCATACCTATGCCCAGCGCATGGCCTACGTTGTATCTAAAGTTACGAAGCAAGCACCGCAAAACACCCTGCCGCACATCGCAGTTGTCGCACATGCAGCTAATCATGCCGAACTGGAAAACATCCTGCTGAATTATCAACAGCAGTGCTACGTACACAGCAGCCTGCAGATACTGGTTGCAGATGCTGTTGCGCCACAGCACCCTATCGCTGACCCGCGTATAAAACTTCTGTCTGTATCGGGAATCAGCGGTCAGACCATGCGAGCAATTTTGGGCGACACGCAACTGGTCGCCGCAATGCTTGCGGAAGACTATTATGGCCCCAATTACCTGCTCGACATCGCGCTGGCCACACGCTACACCGACGCCGACATCATAGGTAAAGGCGCGCATTTCACCTTGCTTGATGGCATACCAACACTGCAAGATGCGGATGCAGCCTATCGACCAGCAAACAGCCTGTCGGCACGCAGCGCTGCTATCCGCTTAAGTAAAGTGGCTGATGTCCTGTTGGCAGAATGGCTCAACGGTTTGACCGCAAAGCAACTTGTCGCAGACAACGCTCTGGCGATTGATGAATTCAACTATTGTCAGAACGGCGTTGAAGCTGCCATGCGCGATGCGGTATCAGCAAGCGTTGACGATCTTAAGGGGCTCAATACCGGCATCAGCATTGATGAACTGCTTTTGCGGGCCGAACGTATCGCCCCGGAAGCGACTAGCCATGATGAATCACCCGTACTCACTGGCAAGAAACTTGCCGCAGACTTCGGCAAGGCACCGAGCGCTGCCATAAGGCTGGAGGTGGAGTACGATCATTGGCGCATTGATTCTGCCTTGCCGGACGGAAAGCACGAATATCTTTACGCTACCGCCGATCACAGCCTGAACGAGCTCGACGTCGATAAACAATTCAAGTTTTATCTGGACACCACCCCCGGTCTGAACATCCAGTTGGTCATACTGTTTCTGGATGCGCAGAAACAGAAGATCAGCCACGTCATCAAACACCCGAATCGCAACCAGGAAGCCGATATCCCGTTGGGCACGGAAAGCATTCGATTTGGACTTCGCTTCTACGCAGGGGGCAGCGCCGAGATCAAGGGATTAGTACTTGGGCATCGCAACCTGCAGCCAGCCGAGATGATCGGCCAAGCGGAGCATCTGGTTCTGACCAATCACTATCCCTCATACGACGATCTGTACCGCAACGGCTTTGTCCACAGCCGCGTGCGCGCGTACCGAGAGCGCGGCGTCAGGTGTGACGTTTTCAGGTTGCGTCCCAACGAGGCAGTGTCATATCACGAATTTGAAGACATCGATGTGACCACAGGTTCGCAGGAAGTCCTGCACAAGATGTTGTGCAGCGGCCAGTACAAGAATGTATTGGTTCACTTCCTCGACGAAGCCATGTGGGAAGTGCTGCAGCACCATATTAATCACATCAAAGTGGTGGTATGGATACACGGTGCCGAGATTCAGCCGTGGCATCGAAGAGACTTCAACTATCAAACCGAGGATGAGCGCACAGTCGCAAAAATGAAGAGCGACAAACGCATGACGTTCTGGCGCGAACTGCTTCAGTCTATTCCCGCCAATCTGAAGCTGGTATTCGTGTCGCGCTCATTTGCTGAAGACGTGATGGAAGATATAGGTTTCCGTATCCCTGAAAATCACTACACCATCATTCACAACCCCATTAATACCAAGTTATTCAGCTATCAGGAAAAACCCATAGCGCAGCGCAAGAAAGTACTCTCCATTCGCCCTTATGCATCAAAAATTTATGCCAATGATTTAAGCGTTAAGGCCATCCAGTTACTCTCATCAAAACCATGTTTTTACGATATGGAGTTCCGCATGATAGGGGATGGAGTATTGTTTGAAGAAACCTTGGCACCTTTGCGCGAATTCCGCAATGTGTACATAGAGAAGCGTTTTCTTAAGCAGGACGAGATTGCAGCGATCCACAAGGAATATGGCATTTTCTTGTGCCCCAGCAGGATGGATACGCAAGGCGTATCCCGCGATGAGGCGATGTCATCTGGACTGGTTCCGGTCACCAATGCCGTCACGGCGATACCGGAATTTGTTGATGAGACTTCGGGCATTCTCGCCCCCGGTGGCGATGCGGAGGCGATGGCTGAAGGTATTGAGCGCATATACAACGATTCAGCGCTATTTGCGAGTATGTCAGCCGCAGCTGCTCAGCGCGTCCGTCGGCAATGCGCCCAAGATGTTCTGATCAAGGCAGAGCTACATTTATTTCAAAATGGAGGTAACGCTTGAGCCGAACAGTCCTGTGCCTGTGCCTGTGCGGTCGCTGGCTTGGCCCTGTGTGCCTCGCGATATTGCCGCTGGTGGTGGCAGCACAGGAAAATGGAACTGAGGTACTCAACTTCGCTGTTGGTTGGCGCGTTGGTAGTGGTCAGCCCGAGAATGTTTTGCAACTGGGTACTATCTACCCATGCGCAAGGGGCTGGTGTGCAGTGGTCGAGGAGTTTGCTGGCGGCTTGAACTTGCAGCGTCAGCGGCTGAGCCTCAGGCATACTATGCGATCAGATACGCATGCTGTCGGTTGTGTTGATGAATATTTGACAACCGTTAAAGGCGAAAGAACTGGCGAGTTGACTGCACAGCTGACGCAAACGGGAAGTGGTTATGTGCTTGAAGCCGGGCGGTACAGGTACACTCTGAGCAGTGATCCAGAAAATCAGGAAAGCTATCTACTGCAAGACGTTGGGATGATTGCTAAAAGTGGACTTCAGTATTCGCAACCAATTGGGTTCGCCTATTGGTCAGATGATGCACGAGAATCCCCTTTCGAACGAAGTCAGTACAACGCTTATTTCGATGGGGTTATCGCACATAAAGACACGCTGACGGGCGTTCGTGTCGATTGGAAAGTAAGTCGTACCAGTCTTGATTTTCGGAAGTTTCATTCCGCAACCGATGGCTCATCCGTATTGGGGCTAACCACGAGCGGACACCCCGAAGTCTTGAAGCGCATGAATAGGACGATTGGTGCACACCAAAGTCTGTTGCCACCGTTGTACACGACGGGGGAACGTTTGCGCTATTTCAATCATGAATACGGGCATGATTTCAACGCCAATGGTTGTTTTGATGAATTTGGTCACAACAAGCTTATGCTGCCCGTGCTACGGGAGGACGTTGTCGTTGCATTTGTCTTTGTTGAATATACCCACGACAAATTGGATGGCGTACCTATGTTGTCGGTGGGTCGCTACTTTCGCCAAATGTGATGGGCTGACATGCGCGATATTGTTGCGATACGGTTGTTGATTTTGGGAAGCTGTGTGTCGCGCGACATTCTTGAGCATCAGGCGCAGCAAGATGGGCAGCTCAAGCTGGTCGATTACTATGCGCGAAGTTCATTGGCGTCCTTGGCCGCAATACCGTTTGGAATGCCGTTGCCATCTTGTCTGGATAGCATCGAGTCTGCTTTCCAGTTGCGCATGGTTCAACGTGACATGCACAAGTCGTTTTACGATGATCTCAAGAATGTTGAGTATGACCTCTTGCTCATCGATTTGATCGATGAGCGCTTCAATCTTTGGGCGGATTTGGCTGGATGTGTATGTACCTTGTCTAGCGAGTTGGTACAGACCGGTTTTCGTTCGCAATATCAAGTTGGCAAAGAGATAGTTTCCGGTTCGGATGAGTTCTGGAATTTATGGGAAACGGGCTGGACATTTTTTGTACAAGAGCTGTCGGCATTAGGTGCTCTTGATCGCATTAGAGTGAACAAGGTATTCTGGAGCGACACTACGCAGGGTGGCGGCGATTTTGGCGGCATGTATACCCCGCAGCGCATCGCAAGCGCAAACAAATTGCTTGAGCGCATGTATCACCGCATTGCGCAGGATATACCGGCTCATCAATTCCTGATCTTTGATAAGCATCATCTGCGTGCTGCTGATGGTCACAAGTGGGGTATTAGCCCATTTCATTATGTGGCTGATTATTACGCGGCGGCAATCAGACAATTAATCCATAACACAACATCTCCACGTGCAGATATGGAGCCGGAGACGGCTCATGCAAACATGGGTGAAGTCACCGCTACCGCCTACGATATTCCCGCGTGGAAAATGCCTGTGCATCAATACGACAGCATCAAATCGGCGATTAACGAAGGCATCAACAGTGATGGGATACACCGGATTGCGATTGCAGGAAATCGAACGCTCGATTTGTGTGCGCAAGACCTGCCGTTACTGGACAGCAATGGGCGGGATAGGGTCATATTAATAGGTTTGAGCGGCGCAGTGTCGGGTCGGAATGGAAAGAAAGCGCCTTTCTTCTCTGGACTGGGAATTGCACGCAGTTTGGGACTGCCAATCATTGCCGTGTCCGATCCGACGCTGGCGATGGATCCTGATCTCCCGCTTTCATGGTACGCCGGAAACGAGAAGTTTCCGGACTTGCCCAAGCAGCTGGCTCGTGTGTTGGATGGCTTGGCCAGAAAACACCAGGCGCGGTTGGTGGTTTTCGGCGGATCTGGTGGTGGGTTTGCCGCACTGTTATTAGCAACATTACTTGAGTGCAGGGCGACGGTGTTGGTTTGGAATCCGCAAACAGCTATCGCCGACTATGTGCCCGAATTTGTGACGCAATATATCAAAGTGGTTTTCCCTATGCTGCGCGAGATGATTTCCAGGATGGATACGGAACCTAAGGAAAGGCAACACGAAATACTACGTATGGCACTGGACGCGACAACAATTACACACGATGTGCGCGGCATTAAATTGCGTCCTGGGGTTGATTTGCTTTACCTGCAAAATCAGAGTGACTGGCACGTTGCTAGACATGCAAAGCCATATTTTGACCAAGGGACGCCGACATGTGTGGATCAAGCGCCCTCTATGGGGCAGAACAAACAAATCGGGGTGTTTTTCGGCCAATGGGGCGAGGGGCATGCAGCCCCACCTAAACAGGTTCTGGAAGCTGTTTTGCGGAAGATGGCTGAGGCCGAGTCGTTAACCATGATTGTGCAGGCACTTGAAGGCGGCCTTGAGTCGCAAGTGGTGGGCTCTAGAATGCAGCTTGAGGTAAGCGCTAGAAGTGAGAACTCCAAGGTATATGCAACTTGTGCTATTGGTCAGGTAACGTATGGAGCCACATTTGCATTCTATTTGCTGGCTAATGGTGGGCGCTGTGCAGTGCGTTGGTATGAAACCAATCCAGAGTGCTGTTTTGATCTCTCCGGGGTATCTGGAAGGCTTGAAGTGGTGGCCTTTGTGCGCGATGGCCTTGGCGGTCAAGTGAGTGCGCGAGTTCCAGTGGAAATGTTAGATGTCGGTGGCAAGCAAAACGCGCAAGATTGCAGATGATGAAAAGCGGATTACGATGAAAGGCATCCTGAGTGCATTGTGCGCACCTTCAAGTGGGCGGAAAGGTGCACCTTGGCGGAAATGCCGAAATCTAAAGGTGGCGTTAGTTGCAGACGAACTCACGCGAGCTTGCCTTGCGTTGGAGAGCCGTGTACTTGATCTGTCGCCGCTAAACTATAAGTTGATGCTCAAGCTATGGAAGCCTGACCTGTTGTTCGTAGAATCTGCTTGGCACGGGGCAGGGAATGCCTGGAAGTTCAAGATAGCCGCCTACCCCGACCATCCAGAACGGAACAACAATACGCTTGCGCGCATGGTCGCTTATGCCCGCGATCATGGCATACCGTGTGTTTTCTGGAACAAGGAAGACGGTATTCATTTTGACCGTTTCATCGATAGTGCGAAACTTTTCGACCATATCTTTACCGTCGATGAAAACTGCATTCCGCGCTACCGTGCAGTGGTGGGGCCGGATGTGTTGGTCAATACGCTGATGTTTTCAGTGCAGCCTGCTGTGCATAATTTCACGGGGTTCAATTTCAAACATCGTCGCGCTAACTTCGTTGGCAGTTACAGCCATCATGTGCATGATAGGCGGCGAGTCTGGCAGGATTTGATGTTTAACGCCGCGAGCCAAGTTGGCTTGGGGCTGACGGTAATAGATCGAAATTCTGATCGTAAGTCCGTTAATTATCGTTACCCGCCCATACCGGGGCTGGAGGTGCGGCCTGCGGTGCGATACGAGCAGACGGCGCAAATTTACAAAGATTATCTGGTGTCGCTAAATGTGAATACGATCGAGGACTCAGGAACGATGTTCTCGCGGCGTTTGGTGGAGATATTGGCCTGTGGCGGAATCGCTGTAACCAATCCCAGTCCGGCTGTTGATCGTCACTTCAAGGACTATTGCCATGTGGTGCATGACGCCGAAGAAGCTGCCGCACTTTTTTCTCGTCTGAAACAGGGGCCTTCTTCGGGCGATCTGGCGCGTGCCGAGGCCGGGGCGCGCTTTGTACTTGCGGAGCATACGTGGGCGCACAGGTTGGATGAGATAGTACGGGTGGTGGGGTTGTGAAGCCGCTGCTGCGCATACCGATTTGGAGTTTCGGTCTGTGGCGCTTGCGCATGCTAGAGGCAATTTTGGGGCAGCCGCACACACCATCGCTGCTTCCGCTGCGCAGGGGGGGCAATGCGCAATGGCTGGGCTGGGGGGCAAAGGCAAGCGCAAAGCGCGCCGCTTGGTATGCAAAATATTCAGGCGGGCGTGCTATTCAATTGGAGGATGGTTTTTTGCGTTCCTTCGGTACGGGTGAGCATTTCCCGCCCCTGTCGCTGGTGGTGGATGACCACGGAATTTATTACGACAGCACCCGACCCAGCGCATTGGAAACTTTGCTTGCTTTTTCTGTCGATGTGCTTGAGGGTATTGCCGATGATGTGAAACGCGCCAAGGCTTTGGTGCTTGAGCATCGGTTGAGCAAATACAATCATGCGCCTGATTGGGCTTCGACAAGCTCAGCCCGAAAGGGTGAAAAGGTGTTGGTCATCGACCAGACAGCGGGCGATATGAGTGTTTCTTTGGGCGCTGCGTGTGCAGACTCTTTCGCCGCGATGCTGACCGCCGCCTATGCCGAAAATCCGCAGGCGACCATC
>Ga0210012_1003302_pt1 | contig 13312 bp, 6 predicted proteins | sample CryGeymeta201504_FD_183974 | JGI IMG/M metagenome (GOLD analysis project Ga0210012, IMG submission 183974) | Groundwater microbial communities from Crystal Geyser aquifers in Utah, USA - Crystal Geyser metaG 2015-04 (SPAdes) (version 2) | ecosystem: Environmental > Aquatic > Deep subsurface >... | reverse complement strand
AATTTTGGTTAATTACATAATTCTACAACAATGTACACGGGTTCAATAACCATACCCCGTAGGGTTTGTGTTTGGGTAATTTACACAGGGAATCGGGATTTACCCAGATGGTCATTCTCTGATGTAGAAAAGAAGTCGAAGATACGATGACCGAAATGTGAACAGTACTTGTGAACCAACTGCTTTTCTCCGCAAGTCTTGGATATTTATTTAATGTCTACGAGTATCATCAAAGCGAACTCGAAATAGTTACTAGTACCTGGTATCCTGAATTCTATTGAAAATGAACGAAGTCGAAAACAATTACCCTGAACTCTGTTTTGCCCTGTTGAGTTCCATTTACTATCTAGTACTGTACTGGAATACTACGCCGAAGAGTAGTGGTACTACTAGTAGCTACTAGACTAACTACTAGAGAGTAGTCTCTACTGCCAGTATGCCTTGCTTTGTTGACAACACATCGTGGTAGCTACTACTACCAGGTAGTACTTCTCCTCTGTAGCTACCAGTACTCTAGTAGCAGAGCGAGTAACCGGAATCCGGAGTGAATTCTCGTCGTATCGTATCTTTGCCTTTTCTCTTCAACACAGGGAGGCTGAAAGGAGGAATATTCGATAGGAGAGTACTCGTACACCATTAAGAATACATAAAGTAGTACTTGTAGGAAAGATAATGAGATAGCAGCATTTTACCTTGTTTAGATATAGTATCATCAAAACGACTATGGACCCTTCAACCAAAAGACGGAGACGGAAAGCTGCAGTAAGGCTCATCTTATCATTCAACCTACTCCTACTAAATAACAGCATTCACCAATGCCTAGCTTGGACGCTGCTGCTGCCTTCCAGTCGGACTGGTAGATCTGGTTTGGACTCGTCGACACAGCTTTGCTATAAAGCCAACCTGACGTCAGGGTCCTTGATACGTGGATTCCATGGAAAACATCTACGAAATAATCAATCCATTGTGTGTGAGGAACAACTTGAATCCGACCAAGAGTTTGATTTCTTCATGACAACAAAGACCAGAGGTGCCAGAAACGAACCCAGCTCAGGCAGGCCACCATCGTCCATTACATCACCTGGGAATGTACAACAAAAGCGGGAGGAATCCGTATATTATGCCATTGAACAAGTACACGCAATCATGGATATCTACACTCTGACCAAATCTGTTTCTCCTGATATCATCACCACAACCTTGGATGGTGTGATTCAAAAAGTATTTCGTGAAAAGACTCACGTGACAGAGACTACCACTACTACAACTACTAGCAACACTACAGGTGGTGCTGATCACGATGACAATCGGATCCTTTACGAATTAGAAGGATTAGTAGGTCGACTAGGCGAGCTCAACATTCCGCTGGACTCCATCATGTCTCTCAAGGCCATGTTGTCCATGCAACGGACAAAGTACGAATCACAATCACCAGGAAGCAAATGGGCGTATGTTGACCGTGCCGCAAAGCTACTATTGCTCTACTATCAAGGAGGGGCATGTCAAGGAAGCGATAGTAATAAGTCAACCTTTCAAGGGCCAAGAGAAGATACTCGTGAAGTCTTGCGATTTGCCAAATCCAACCAAGTTGGCATGACGCCGCATTTGTGGGATCTCTTTGAGCATTTACGGAACACTGATCCTGAAGACATTTTTGTCAAGGAAATCACAAACGATATTGTTCGAATTCTTTCTTCTTCGGATCAGACCTGGAAAGAGCAATGCTTATCGCTCCATGGGAAAGCCGACAAGAAAGCAGTGTGTGAGACTTCTAGCAGCAGTATTAACACGACAATGCTACAGTGTGCAGAAGAAGAGCATCTTGAGCATGCTGCTGCTTTTTCAAAGGCTGCTGCATTAGGTCGAGCGCAGGAAGCAACCAGGCTCTTTCGAAGCTTGTACAAAGAGGCAACATCACCTGATCAACAAAAAGAGCTCTGGTGTCAGTTACTGATGGCGTATGCGAATAGCAACCACAATGGATCTGTGGCATACATGGAACGCTTGCTACTGACACAAAATGAGACACGATACATAGAGACCTTTAACATTTGCTTTCAGAGCATGTCCAAACTAAAAACACCCGGAAAGGGCCTGCGAGCGGAAATGTTGCTCAACCAAATGTTGCGTCTCGATCAGACAGTCAACAACAACAATTCACCCGCTGCTGGACTGACTCCTGACATGGAGTCTCTCAATTATTGCGTCACGGCATTTCTAGATGAAAAGCCTCGCGTCTTGTACGATGTGGTCAATGCCGACAACCTGGCGCGCTGGCTTTGCTTGACATACAATGCTACGAAGTACGACCTAGACAGTTCGAAGGATAATAAAGACTTGGGTGTCTTTGAAAAGCTGCTCAAGGCGTATGCGTTCCACGCCTTCTTACAACAAGACGTGTCGGCAGTAATAAAAGCCGCAGAGCAGCTATTTCGGTTCTTTCTTTTGCAACATCGTGCCGGAAGAGTTACCGAACATCCCAGTTACCAACACCTGGTTTACATGCTCCAAATTTTAAACCAGAAACCTCATAAAAGTCACGTCACAAGTCTCGAGTTCTTTCGTCTTTTTGAAGCCTTCGGGATCGCTGAAAGCCAGGCAGCAGCAAGAAACGAGGCCCTTGCTATAGTCGTAGACACACTGACTCAAAGCGGCCAAACAGATTTGGCCAGCACACTGAAGAAAGAGCTGTGACCTTCAACCTGAATAAATTCGGCACGCGCGAAAAAATGTAAAATACGACGCTGCACCTCATTCAAGACTTGTCTAAAACAAAACTCACCAAAATGATGTCTTTTACCATATTTGCTGGGTGCTAGCTAGCCAAAAAATAGATCATAGACCTCTTCAATTTACCCTGTTTTTTTTGGTACATTCGTTGTTCTAAGTGGGTTTGCAACCATTTCTTTTATACAAGAAAAGGAATTATCTATTCTACCAGTGAGGTCACTTGGCATATTATGATTTGGCATTTCTTATAGTGGCGTAGCGTCGTCCTTCTCGAACTGCAGTTCTTATTTTACTGGCAACACTATCGCTCTCGCTCTCTCTTTCTCTCTGGCTGTGTCTTTCTCTTGCATCTTGTTACGGCAACTCACTCTCTCCAGCTACGACTGATCAATACGGTATTTGCAAGTGGGACATGATCCATTAGTGTGCAACCACTTGTCAATGCATTGCTCGTGAAATCCGTGAAGACAAGGCAACGTTTTGCGAATGTCCTTGGCAACGAAAGTTTCCAAACAAATATTACATTCACTGGCATCGGGAGGCAAATCGACGGTACCAGTTTTGGCATTGATCATCACTTGGGCCGTTGGCAAGGACGAGATGGACTCCACTGATGCGCCCAAATTTTCCGTGCCATCCCCAAAGGCTTGAAGAAGCTGATCGTACGACATTCCATCGATATTACGTCCACCGCGACCACCCCCACCAAGACCGCCAATATAATGGTGATGAAGATGTCCCGCGTTTTCACTGTCCCCCATCATGGATGCCATTAAATAGGCTAACATGGGATCTTCTTGCTGCTGAGATGTTCGACGCACTACACGAACAGTACCAGTCCCACCCGAAGCTCGTACCGAAGTGGTCGTATAGGACCCATCAGGAGACGACACTTGGGTCACACGAAATGATTGTCGGGGTTGACGTCGTTGTGATCCACTGGCTCCGGTGCGTCGTGTACGATTGGATAAAGCAGATGTCGGATAGGCTGGCAGTCCATTGGCACCCGCTGTACGAGCAAATGACAAATCATCATCATGATCACGACCTGCACGACCACCCGTACTGCTGGAGTAAACGTGATTGGTACGATACTGACGTCCGGCTGCGGCTGCCGCTGCTGCCGCCGTCGTCGTATCGGAGGATCGTGGTTGTCGATGTTCGTCTGATCCGCGCACATATTCATTCAACATCATTCCACTCATGGCACCGGCTGTAGCCCCACTTACGGCACCATCAAAGAGGGATCGTCCACGAATGTAATTACCTGCTGCACCAACTATGCCTCCCAACAAGGCACCACCACTGACCACACGTAGTGGTGAGCCACCACCTTCACCACCACTTCCATTTCCACCAATGCCGTCATGATGATAATGATGATGATGAGCATCAGGGGAATGTCCATCAATCAAACGTTCACGACGCACAGGATCAGGCGATCGAATGCCATCTGTTGTCGTCGTCGTCGTTGTTGTTGTTATTGTTGCATTATTATTATCAATGATAGGAATCCGATGTCCACAAGCATCACAGCAAAGTGCGGTTTTGTCATTCAGTAAGGTACACCGAGGACAGGCCCATTCGTCATTATCGACAGCGTGAACAATTTTATCATTGTTGTTATCCCCTTCATCATCATCCGATTCCATCAGATCTACTACTGCGGATAGCTGCGGCTGCTGCTCTTGTCGTTGTTGTTGCTGCTGTTGCTGTCTTGTTGTCGTACCAGTGGCGTTATTAGAATTTGAATCATTCACGACCACATCCTTGCTTTCATCCTCTTTATCAGAATCGTATTCATTATCACGTTTCAACTGTCCTTTTCGAAAACGCTTGCGAGAGGCCGCCGCTGCTGCTGATGATGATGATTGTGATGATGGACTATCGAGTAAATCAATGACATTGCCGTTAGATGTAGAATCATTCCTATTACGATTGGTTTCACTTGCATTGGATGTATCGTGAAGGTTACTACGACTGATCAATATTGGTTTTTTCTTCATCTTTTTCTTTTTCTTGTTGTTGTTGCTGTTGCTGTTGGCATCGTCATTTTCCACGGCAGTCGTTGGAGCTGCAGCGCTACTTGCCGGTCGAGCACGACCTCTACAACCCACCGCACGATGCATGTTCAAACTCATTGCAGCTACCGTGGTACCACAATCATCACAACGAATCATTTCATCATCGGCAGTTGTGGTGGATGAGTCTTCATTCTTACTGTTGTCGTCTACTGGTACTGGCATGATGGCGACAGCAGTAGTAGTCGTCGTTGTCATTGATGTAACGTATGGTGACGATGGACGATGATGAGGTACTGACTTATAAACTTTCTAAACTGTTACTTTTGAGAGTAACGACGAGATGGACGGATTGCATGCGTTTACGTGGCAATTTCGAGAATTTGTGTCTTGATTTAATTCGGGCAGTGTTGCCGTAGCTGACTTTGGAATTTCTTTGGGATCAAAATGATTATTATTTTTAATTTAATAAAAAAATTAAATGTCTGTTGTTGCACTCTTTTTTGGTCGTTTGATTTATAACCTATTCACAGTGCCTGGGTGGGACTTTCCGAATACGATCAAATGCTAAGTTCCAGGACACTACTCTAGTTTACGAGTAGTTGTAGCTACTAGAGTACTAGTAGCTAGTTGACTACTACTACTAGAGTCTAGTCTAGTCACTGCAATAATTGCTGTTGTATCCAGCTATCTATTTCTTCTTTCACAGCTACGTACATAGCTACGAGCAGCCCTTCGAATCCAAATGATTATAAGTATTCTGCAACCAACCAGCCAGACAGGTCTAATAGAGCCTCAATTTTCACAAGCTTTGGCTCGCTTCTCTCAGGATTCTTCCTTAATGCCTCAATTGCCGCCGATTGCGATTCTCCAATGCTTGGCATGGCTCATAGATATCGCAGTCGATTCCCAAGGCACATGTTTCCGTATCTTTGAAACAGCAAGAACCTGGTGCGCACGCGGTTTCACATCGAGACTGTTGGAAGAACGCAACCTGATTGTTGCAGGCCGTCTTGATCTCTTTTTGTTGAACTAACTCGTCGTCAATAGTTTCATCATCATCACCACCACCACCAGCACTCGTGCCTTGGAGCAGCACCAACGCATTTACCAAATGATCGCCACATGGTTCCATATAACCTGAACATTGACTGACACCTTCACACTTAGTGGAATGATTGTCTTTCCAACAGCAAGCACCAGCCAAACATTCTTTTTCACATTCAACAATAAATTTGCCATTGTTCACGTCGGCCTTCAAGACATCTGGGGAACAGACAATTTTAATAGTGGACGGTGCCTCTGGAACGATCGGGACAGGCGCTGTACTTGCCGTAACGGTATTCGCCGGGCTACTACTGCTAACACCATTCAAGTCAAACAATCCCAAAAACATACTGCAAGGTCCCTTGTAGGCGGTACAAAGATCATTGGTAGCTTCGCAAGATTCAACATCCGTCTTCCAACAGCAAGCAGCAGCCAAACAGTCGCGTTCGCATCCTACCAAAGTGCTTCCTGCATTGGACGATGCAACAATTTGATCGTGAGAGCATCGTTGCGCTAAATCACTGGGTGCTACCGGTACCGTATCGGCAGTTCCTCCTCCTCCTCCCCCCAATGCCACCGATCCCGTCTCTTCTTCTCCTTGCTCATCATCATTAGTACCTGGTCGGGTCTGAAAATTGTTCAGAATGGCACACGACTTGATGTAGGGTTGACAAGCGTCATCGGGAACGGAAGCAGGACAAGGTCCCTTTTCGGTATTCCAGCAGCATTCAGCGGGAGTGCACCTGTCGTGACAAATGCTCAAACTAATCTCTTCCATTTCACTAACATTGCAGTATACTTGCAAATCATTTGGAGCTTCGGGGAAGGGTAGAGTCACCGATGCTGATACTGCTGTTGATGGTGACGGCGTCGCAGAAGCCGTAGGAAGATTGTCCTTGTTCAAAATTTCACAAGGACTGTAGTCTTGGCACATTTGATTGGGAGCCGTGGACGCACAATTTACGGTCCCCACCTTCCAGCAACAATCGGCCTTGGAACAGCTGCTTTGACACTGAGTACGATCGCTGTTGTCGGCCGAACACAAGGTTTTCAAATTATCAGGTGCGACCGGAAAGGGAAGATCGCCGTTTGAGGAAGTGTCATCGTTATTATCATCGTCACGATAGGGATGATTGTTCAAAAATGAGCAAAATTCTTCGTAGGGAGCACACTGTTCTTTGGAATCTTTGGTACACTGCCTTGTCGGATTTGTTTGCCAACAGCAACTTCCCAATTGACAATGGTCGTTACAGACCTTGGTAACTTTAAAGTTGTCTCCAATAATGACACACGTCGTCTTGAGCGTCGCGGGAGCCTCTGGAACAACCATTTGGCTATCATCGCTACTAGTATCGTGACTAATGTGTTCTGGCAACATAATGGAACAAGGATGTTTGTAACCTTCACATTCTTGTTTGGTTTCTTCGGTACACTGATAGATAGTATTGGGATTCCAACAACATTCCGCCTTGAGACAAGCTGTTTCACAATCCTTGGGAATGCCAGTTCCAAATTCATTTTGACCGGGTGGTAAATCATAATTCTCGGCACACCACAATTTAAGGACGCTTGGTGCTTGAGGAACTGCCTGTTGTCGATTGTGATGTGACACTGTCGAACTACTACTGCTGCTGTTGTTTTTGTTGCCAAACCCGAACAAGGCCACAAGACCTGCCGCGATAGCTCCCAAAAGAAACAGGATACTCAAACAAAAATAACAACGTCGTCGTCGTTTACGCTTTTGTTTGAGAATTTTTTGTTCTGCCAGTACAGCATTTAAATTGATCACTTTTCTGGGAGATGCATTCGTCTGATGACGAGTCCGTTGTTGTTGTGTTTCCTGCTGTTGTTGCATTTCAATTTCATCCATTTCATCATCAAATTCATCTTGAAAGTTCTCCATCATGGCAAGCGGATCATTCGGATGAGCTCGAACACTTTGTAACAACGAATTAATTTCATCTTCGTTTGGATCATCTTCTTCCCTCACAGGAGGTGGCATCGTATATCGAGTACTTGTGTTATTCCTCTCCTTATTATTGGTATTGTTCATTGTGTGTTCGTAAAAAGTAGGTGACATGGTAGCTCTGCTGGTAGGCGTCACTAAATTTGTAGTGACGGCGGTAATAGCCAAGTTGTTGCTGTTGTTGTTTTTGTTGTTGCTTGATGTGTGTTGGTGGTCGTGACTGTCAAAATCATTCGTTCCGGTGACAAGAGAAGGAGAACCACTCGAAGAGCGTTGACGACTACTTGTAGTAGATGTTCGCGAGGACCGACGTCGTTCCTTTCGATTGCTTGATTTACGACTGGTCAAAGATGGTCTGTGTTTGTTATTGTCACTGTTATTGTTGTCGCGGTTGTTGCTGTTGCTGCTGCTGCCACTGATTGTGTTTGTAGGGTCATCAATGTGGTTATTGCTGTTGTCACCATCATGGTGGTGGTGGTAATTGATACTACTATTATTGCTGCTGTTGTTGTGCTTAAAACTTCGACGGTTCCGACCGGATGCCGAAGAGTATTTGTTTACCAAACTGTCAATTCTGTCGAGATATGAAATAAATAAAGAATTGGTGCAAGTGTGGATGAAAGGGAAGAATGTACAGTGGTAGTACGGTCAGTAAAGGTGCGGAAGCAACAAGAGGTTTGTGGTTTTCCTTCACCAAAGCGTTAACAATAAAAGATTATCTTTCGCCTGATTCGAGACATGCACTAGAGCTATTGTCGACTACTTACTCTTGATTGGGCATCTTGTCGTAGGTTAAAGTATTTTAGTTTTTTGGATAAACGGATCAAGAAAGAGTTTACAGTAAATTCTTGTGACAGCAGATAGGTACCAGGGTACCAGTACAGGTAGTCTAGATTAGCAGTCTACTAGTAGTCTAGAGCAGATATCTGCCTGTGATGATGATTGATTAAAGGTGTTCGCTCGTGAATCGTATTCGGTAGTACCTACTAGTACATGGTACTTGCTACTAGTACTACCTGGTACGTACTACGGTAGATAATTAATAATACTCTAGTACTCCAGTAGCTACTAGTAGTAGTAGAAGTACTAGCTAGTAGTACAGTAGGCCTACTAGTAGAAGCTACCGTACCTGTAGAAAGAACTGCAGCCTAACTCTCAACCAGCAGGGATAAAAGACACGATTGCACAAGAGTGGGTCATCTCTCTCGCCAACAGATTTGACCATCCATCCATGTTATCTATTGTCGTCAAGAATTTTTTTTGAAATAATTCACTGTCCTACAGTTTTTCATGTTTGTTTTATAACCACGGTAAACCATGAAAAGACTCAGTCCTGGAACGACTAATTCAGTAGCAAGACGAGAAGTGACTTTTCCTGGCCATTACAAAGGCATTCTTTAATTAATCTTTGCGTACGCCACTCGTGAGAACCAGTTGCCGCTCGTCAACGTTGGGTTTTGCACGCGAACAACAACTACGGTAGTACACAACAAAGGGAGGAGCAAACAAAAGCCACAGGCCACAACATACTCCGTATAATAATTATTAATTTGTTCCTACACAAAAACAAGTTTTTGTTACCTGGTAATATCGAAAGCGGTAGAGCCCTTGAACTGAATCTCAGTTTGCAACAGAGTAGAACTTTTGTTTACCTACATCATCTTGATGTTAACAGAGCTGTAGACCTTGAAATATAGAGTAATAATATTTTACTCTGAGATCACAAATCAGTCTTTCCATTGTTCAGCCAACAACAACAAAAAACGCATTTCAGGAGTAAAATCAAGACCAAGACGAATAATCAATCAAGACAAGGACCAGGGATATACTAGAAAATTCGAATTATTTATATCTCAGCAAGCTGACCACGGATTAGTACACATCCTCAGAAAACGAAAAAAAAAATATATATTTCATATTCAGCAATATGGACATGGATAACAGCATCAGCGTTACTTCCGGAAATCGCAGAAGCCCCACAGGCGGCAATGACAGTAGTAATGATATTTTGTTCTCGTCTCAATCAGATCTTTATTCGGCGGACAGATACAATAGTTCCAAGCGCCGCAAAGAAAAACGCAAGAGTAAACGCACTTCTTCTATTAAGAAATTTTCCACAGATGCCACTGCTCGAGTGCCTCCCCGGTATTCAACATCGGGAGAATCTCTAGGCAGTGTCACGGACTATGCATTTTCCAAATATGTAGAAACACCAGTGCCCGTTACTCCGGAATCGGAACAGACAGATGCCGCTGCTTCTACGAATCAGGAAATCAATGCGCTCTTGAACACTGGTAACTCTAGTGCAATGTTCGGTGATGACGATGATCCATTGGCCTTTCGCGATGAATTTGAAGACGAAATGGACGAGATTGAAATGCGCGAAGAAAAGCGTCGTAATTTTGATCGCTTTGGAGATACAGAAATGTCAAAAAGAGAAAAATTGACTCGTCAGTTCAAACTTTACTTTGTTCCTCTTTTGTTGTTTCTTCTTTTTTTGGTAGGCATTGCTGCTGGTATTTTGTACTTTGCAGGATTTGGAGAATCCGACAAAGCGGCCGTACAAAAATATTTGCAAGCCGTACCCGAGGCTCCCAAAACACTCAAGCTCATGTGCGAAGCTACCGTGCTCAATACACCCAATACCTTTCAAGTTCCCGCCCTGTGCGAAGATTCCTGTTCCAAGGCGGAATGCTGCTGGAATCCAGATGGTCTCTATGCTTGTACGACAGATACGAAAAATCAATGTCCACCCTATGTCGACGAATGTAGCCAGCACAAGGATCACATTGCCAGCACCATTCCTCCTAATCCTCCTCCCGGTCAGGTTGTTCCTGCATTTCCTTCCGATCTACGTGATACCTGCAAGCCTACGGGACTGGAACCTTCGGCAAAGTGTCTCGTGGGATGTGCCCACGCTAATTGCTGCTGGGACAAGACAACCACCAACAACAAAAACAACGTACAGTGCACCGACGATTCTAATAGTTGTGGAGATTACAAGGATGTTTGCGATTTTCTAAACGATCTCGATTCAGCTAGTACAGGCGGATCAGGCAGTGGTATTGGCAAAGAGTGGCCCTTCCCCGATGCTCCCCAAGGGCTCAGTGTCTACTGTGATCCAAGTGAAATGGAAGAAATCAGTCTTCACATTTGCCAAGATCGTTGCGCTGAGGCCGAGTGTTGCTGGAAGGACGACGTGGATAGCTGTGTATCGACCTACCCGGTTCAAGCGTGCCACGACTATACCCAAGCTTGTAGTATTCTCAATGATTTGGCCACGGCTGCAGGAAATTCGCACGATACGACGTCGGAAACAGCACCATCGGGAGCCACGTCTTCGACGGCTGCCAACATTCCTGAGCCCCCCAGCAACTTGTCCGAGATTTGTGATAATGAGAAAATTACAAATTCCGAGATCGGAGGGGAAGCCTTGGTGCAATGTGAAAAAATTTGCTTGACAGCATCTTGTTGTTGGCAACCCAACTCTGACAATCCTTGTACCGGGGACGAGAAATGCACCCCCTACAATGAAGTGTGCCAACTTTTTGCCAAACTTTTTGCCAAACCAGATGACTATAACCCCAATGCAGAGACGCTGCCACCTATTGTCAGTCAAGTTCCAGAAGCAGCCAGCAACATTGCCACCACCTGCAGTGCCGATGTTCTGAAGCCATCAGTCGAAAATGGAAGATTCATTGTGGAATGTGAGAAAGAATGCCTAAGAGGAGCTTGTTGCTGGAAACAAAATCATCCAACTGTCTGCCCAGACTCTGATGAATGTTCTGCCTACATGGAACCATGCGCTGACAACCTCGTTGCCGCATTGTTGAGCTTGCAAGGTGGTGATGAGGGTGACGATAACACATCTTTGGTACCAGAAGCTGCCAGTGATATTGCCATAACATGCAATCCAGAAAATTTGAAAACTACGGTGGAGAATGGAAAATTCCTTGTGCAATGTGAGAAAGAGTGTCTTGCTGGAGCATGTTGCTGGAAAGAGAATAGTCCAAATCCTTGTCCAAATGATTCCATGTGTTCTGCCTACAAGGAACCATGCGGTACAAACCTGGTGGAAGCTTTGACTGTTCTGGAGAGTGCTCTCCAGGAGAGTGAGGGTGCATCAGCTGTGGTGCCACAGGCAGCCAGCAACATTGACTCAATCTGTAGTCCTGGTAATTTGAAGGCTACTGTGGAGAACGGAAAATTCCTTGTGGAATGTGAGAAGGAGTGTCTTGCTGGAGCTTGTTGCTGGAAGGAGAATGACCCTAATCCTTGCCCAAATGCCCCTGAGTGTTCTGCCTACATGGAACCGTGTGGTACAAACCTTGTGGATGCATTGGTGAAATTAGAATATGACAGTTCACCTGTTGTGACAGAGGCAGCTGCTGATATTGATCAGGTTTGCAGTCTTGATGTCTTGAAGCCATCTATAGAAGATGGGAAGTTTATTGTGGAATGTGAAAAGATTTGCCTTGCTGGAGCTTGCTGCTGGAAGGAGAATAGCCCAAATCCTTGCCCGGATGCCCCTGAGTGCTCTGCTTATATGGTACCTTGTGCTACAAACCTTGTGGATGCATTGCTGAAGTTGGAATATAATGGTCCACCTGTTGTGCCAGAGGCAGCTGCTGATATTGACCAGGTTTGCAATGCTGATATTTTGAAGGCTGATTCTAAAGGCGGAGAAATGATTGTGGCATGTGAGAAAGAGTGTCTTGCTGGAGCTTGTTGCTGGAAGGAAGACACTCCAACTCCTTGCCCAGATGCTCCTGAGTGCTCTGCCTATGTGCAGCCTTGTGGTACAAACCTACTGGAGGCTCTTTTGTTCATTGAAAATGGGGGTAACGAAGTTAATCATGTATCTGCACCTGCTCCAACACCCATGGTACAAAACAATGTTCCTGAAGCAGCAAGTGACATCGATATGACGTGTGATCCTGAAGTCTTAAAATTGAGTGTCTCCAATGGAGAATTTATTGTTGAGTGTGAAAAGAAGTGTTTGTCTGCTGCTTGCTGCTGGAAAGAAAATCACAGTACAATTTGTCCTGATGCACCAGAGTGTTCGGACTATGATGAGCCTTGTAAAAAGAACTTGCTGACAGCCTTGGAGTTACTGAACAGCCAGGATCACACACTTGACATTCAAAGCATTGTGCCTCCAGATCCTCCGTCGGACCTGTCGCAGATCTGTTCCCAAACCAACATCATTGACATGCAAGGGCTAGAAAAATGTCGTGAAGAGTGCTCATCTGCTAGTTGCTGCTGGGAAATTGGCTCTGCCTCCTGCAGTTCCAACAACAATTGTCAAACTTTTAAAACCGAATGCGAGTTGATGCGAAAAGAATTGAACTTGGATGGGAACAACCGCCGTATGCTGCGACATGTTTAAATTTTATTTCGAAGGAGAACAGAGGGGAAAATTCACATCGTGAATAACTACGATATAATATAAACATTAAGAATAGGATATATGTAAGGACGTATTTCTGGTTTCGAGTGTCATGAGATGGTTTCAATGAAACCAGATATTGGAGTCCACAGCAGTGCT
>Ga0210012_1003299_pt1 | contig 13315 bp, 6 predicted proteins | sample CryGeymeta201504_FD_183974 | JGI IMG/M metagenome (GOLD analysis project Ga0210012, IMG submission 183974) | Groundwater microbial communities from Crystal Geyser aquifers in Utah, USA - Crystal Geyser metaG 2015-04 (SPAdes) (version 2) | ecosystem: Environmental > Aquatic > Deep subsurface >... | reverse complement strand
ATGCTCACTCCACTGGATCTGCCGCCTGGTTTAAACTGCCAACTGTTCCTATATATCCATGCCATGATATATAGGTCTTGGTTGCCGGTTATAGGCCTTTTGTGACTCCCACTGGATCCTCACAATGGCCGATATGCGCAAAGAAACTGCTCGTAGTGTACGCCGCATTCGGAAGCACTTTCCAGAATATTTGAAGCTACTGGAAAACATGATGCAAATGAGTTCGTGTCTTTCCTTTTCCAAAAAAATGCTATTGGAAACAGATGATGCACGACTCTTTGATGCTACACGCGGATTAGAACCATTTCTTATTCGCTCCTTGCAAAAGAATCGCAAGGCTATCGTTCAAGCTGTATTAAAGCAGCAATTGGAATGTAGCCGTGAAGACATTGTGAGAGCTAATGAGTCCTTGCGACAACAATCTGTCATCTACAGTGAAGTCACGGTACGATTTGCTCACAATCTTGGAAAGTTGGACGAATTGGAGGTTCTGCCTCCTGTACGAAGAATATCAACAAGTTCCATTGTTTCCAATTCTGCAGCACCCATTGCACCCCAACGGAGAAGAAGTAGTCGGGTGCTATTATTAGCTGACGAATAATAGTGCGAAATATACATAGTAATACTAAAAGTAATGAAATTCAATACTGCTTCTAAGTATGTAGGAAAAGACACTTTTGAAAATATACCTTGTGCTCCGGGGTTGAATTTTTTTGTTTGATACTGTACAATCTATTCAGTCGAGACAAATGTAGTAATGTTAATAAAAAGGAAGCTTTTGAACTATGAAAATGAACAAATAATTGGATGAACCAAAGTATGGGATGATTTTGCAAAAATACTTTGTCATAATTGTTGTTATTCCAATGTGTGTTCTTCTCCTGCTAGTAATTGCAATTGTTGTGTGACCATCATTTTTCGATCATAATTTCCATAAATTTTGTAATCGGTCAATCCCCGAACCGCCGCCTGGATTGTATTATTGATGGATTTATTATTATTGGAAACAATAAAAACGGCGGCATGGAGTGTAGGTTGCAAATAAATACCCGCGGTGGGAAAATAGATGTGCACGTTGTTGGTACCTTTATCATTTGCATTTTTATCATTTGCGTTTTTATTATTTGCATTTTTATTATTTGCATTTTTATCATCATCACCATCATCATCATCATTGATTTGACAATGCAAAATCATTGTTGCGATAGGGCTAGTTGGCGATAAATGCAAGGTCCGTTCATTGTCACTGTTCTCCATTTGCTTGTCCTGGTCCTCTGTGCAGAGTTGTGGATCCTTGTATTTTGTCAGTATCATTGGTCCTTGCAGTAGTTCTCGTTCCGGTACAACGTCGCGAGTGTAGTTATAAATGCGTTGTTGGATCAGGGTGACGGGATTCCCTTGCTCTGTTGGAACATGAATCTCTGCATGCCATTTGCCATCAGATGTGTTTTGTTTCCAATGTGGTTCTCCCGTATTCTGTAGTGTTCGACATTCTTGTTCCGTTACAAAATTTTCAATCAGATATATTCGACTCGAGGGTCGTTTGTGCAACACGTGAACTTTGTGTTGTTGCTGGACATGGACTTGATTGGATGATGAGGTGGATGATTTCCAAATGTATTCATACAAAGGTGGTGCTCCTTTCGGTGTGTAGCCATTCATTACTCCATCAAAGTTAGTATTTTTGTCCACCAAATATTCTTGCAACAGATTTCCCATTCGTTTCAAGGCATCGAACTGAAAGTGCCATTCGATGTTCCACTCGTTTAATGACGCGGTAAGTTTGTGTTCCAAACACTCTGTAAAATTGGTCGTGCCTTCGTTGCATGTCTCATCATCAAGAATTTGTGCAGCGTACTGGGCTGCCCTTGTAATATCGTCTACTATTTCTACTTGAAAATCTCCTGTCAATGTTATATCAATTTCGTATCCTTCGGGTATAGTAAAGGACGTTTCCCAACAATCGTCCGCTGTGTTTCCGTACTGTGCACAAAATGCCAAACGCTGCTCGCCTTCTTCTTCTTCTTCTTCTTCTGTTGTATCGACATCGACCACCATAAGTTCGTAAATCTCGAATTTGGCTTCCACGTAAGTTTCCAAATGAAATGTGCCACCTGGAGGAATTCCCTCTCGAGGTGTCAAAACATGCCAACGGTCATCTTCGTCACCATCATCGTCATTTTTGTCTTTGTCTTCTTCTGGTTGTTGTTCGTTGGGATAAATGGCAGCAATGGCAATACTGACGGGAGATTCGTTGTGGATAGGAACACGTGCTCTGTAAGAAGGATCAGGTTTTTTCTTGAGGGAGGAAGAGACGACAGAAGCAGCAGCAGTAGCAGTAGCTTGAACGCACAACACTGTGCAAGTAAAAAAATAATAGTGAAGCATGCTACCTGCTACGAGTTGTTCTTGTAGTTGGGAGTTGGGATTCTGCGTTAGTTGCCGACAAAGTCAAGGTCTGTTTGTCTTGAGCTACAGTGTACCACTCAGTGGTAACGGGCATAGACGTTGATTTCGTAAAATTACTATTACTGTTACCACTACAACACTATTAAATTACTACTGTAGGTAATTACTGGTAAGAAATGATTGCAAATGCCATTACTAGTAGACTAGTACGCGCACTCAAGTCAAGAAAGCTTTGATCGGTTGAGATGGAATATTTGTTTCGGGATTTTGATTTTGGTTAAAGCAACTTTAGGAATAGTGTTTTAGAGTCTTTTTTTGTTTAGGGATAACAAGCCCGGGTGATTCAAACGAAGTTTTCTAATCGTGCTTTCCGGGATTCCCATGTCAATCTTGGAAACCGCCAAATTGTAAAGTACTACCGGGGTACTACTAGTACTACTACTACTACTAGTAGACTAGTACTACTAGTACCACTACTACTAGTAGTAGTATTACGTTACTACTGTACTACCGCAGTGCCCCTCTACTAGACTAGTAGACTGAATAAATGAATGAGCTGTACGACTACTAGTACTACTAGTACCTACCAGCTACTACTACTAGTAGTAGTGAGTAGAACTCTGTTCTTTTTTTCAAGATAGTACCGTAGCAGACAACAAACGATTACCTTTGCTCTCACTCTGTCTTAAGAACAACAAAAACAACATTAACATCAACATCAACCAGCAAGCATGCTAAACTCAAGCAGAATACTTCAACATGCAACCTTGGCTTTGGACAACGACGATGAAGGTACGATGCTGGTCTTTCCTTATATCATTTCAGCTCTCCTTGGTTTGGGCAGCGCTTACTCTCTGATTAGGTACGTGTACGTGAACGTGTATACAACACTGCTAATGACATTGATCTTCATCCAATAATGTTAGACTACTTTGTCGACGAAAAGAACAAGTACAAGTACAAGTACACGTACAGTCACGACGATTTGCAACTGTACAATGTGCAGCAACCAGCAAGACAAAGACAACTGCAAACTTCCTCGTTGGCTGTAAAACCAGATGATGGTATGTCTTCGTTGCTTTTTCCTTACACTATATTCGCGTTCGCATGTCTGGCGGTTGGATATGTACTATTCAGACTTGCATACAATTGGTACTTTGGAATTGAAGACGAACCAGACGAACCACCACTCACAGGCGACGAGATACTCGCACAGCTAACAGAGGAACAGAGACGTGAAATCGTAAAAGACATTTTGGGTCAATTTTGCAAGGCTGCCACAGTGTCGGATGTTTCACATTCCATGCTTTGCAAACACCACGAGCAAATAGACATTGACGATGCAAACAAGGAAATTGAGCAGGCCTTTCAGGTGGAGGAGGGAAAAGAAAAAAATCCTGGCATTGTGTTGGCGACTGCGAAAGTACCTGAAGGTACTGTGGATGTGAACGAAGAGAAAGATGATGGAAAATGCCCTGAGCTTGAGATGAAGAATGATCACTACCAAAAGAAAATAACGAGTGACATCGAAGAAGGTATTGTGGACACTGGTGGCGTTGATCATCTTGCGCAGCACTCCAAACCATCAGAAATGCCATCATCATCATCTTTGGATGACGCAAGCAATAGCACTCACAACACTATTAGCACACTAGAGCACGTGTGTCCTATTTGTTTAGGAGATTACGAAAAGGGTACCATGTTGTTTACGTCGCGCAATTGCAAGCACATATTTCACGGGGATTGTATTTTGGAATGGCTGACCAAACACGATGAGTGTCCCATTTGTCGGGAAAAAATAGTTACACAAGAAGAAATGGTAGCAGCCGCCTTGGCGTTGATCGGAAAGACTGCAAGTGGAAATAATGTAGGTGCTTCAGGAACGGATGCAGCAATCTAGTTCTAAAGTTTTAGTGCTACGCTACTAGTACTGTAGCTATCTGTAGTAGTAGCAGTAGTAGTATGGTAGTAGTACCTGGTAGTATTAGTAGTCTAGTAGGGGTGGTGCCGATTCCAGAAACATTCTGTTTGTCTGCTTTCACAAGGAGAAAGTACGAGTAGACTACAGTTCCACCAGTCTCTTTCTTACTTTAAATCCTGAGTAGTCGCCACGCGATTTATGGAGAGTTCCGAACTACAGTACCAGTAATCTTACTGGTACAGATAATATAAGAGCTCAAACGAGCATGCTGCACTGCAGTTGTCAGCTGAAACCGAACTGCCAGTCTCTCTACAATACCATGAATTGCAATGAAGAATCTCTTGTGCACAGTAAATAAATTGCTATGATAAAGGGTTCCAACCTCTTTGCAGAACGGACTTCTTGAAAAACACTTCGAAATCCTTATGACGTCTCAAAAGTTACAGTTTCGAAATCCAGCAGACTTCTTGAAATATAAAGTGCGGAAATCTTATCATGATGGACTTCCTGAAATTAATTACAGTTTCGAAATTGAATCCTGAGGAAGACTCCTGGAAACAAATCAGTTTGGAAATCCCGAAGACTTCTTAAAATGGATACACATTGGAAATCCCGAAGACTTCTTAAAATTAATACAGTTTCGCCCAAGTCCTGAAAACGTCTCGAAAACAAAACAGTCCGGGATTGCCGACGACTTCTTAAAGTTCCGAAATCCTGTAGACGTATTGAAATAATTGCAATCTGATTAGCATTAAATGAACAACCAACCGTCCATCACCTGACTGGTACATAAGGTGGGTTGCGCGGATCACAGTCTTCTCCCAAAAAAGAAGTTGCGTCGCTTTTCCGGAAAAGAAGTTGCGTCGCGTTTCCTGAGAAGCAAATAAAGATGTTTTCTCCTTCATTCTTTCATTTCATTAATTTATTTCTGCTTTTTATATTTTATTTTATTTTCGTTTCAAAATTTTCTTTACATTGAATTTTCATCAACAATCATGAATTTCATCAACAATAATTTGTTCTTCTTCGTGCTGGCAGTGGTCGTTTTGACTGCTGAAATCTCAGCTGATGCCGGCGGCCTTCGCCAATTGAACCAACGTCAGCTACAGGACACTGATGCGCTCTGCACTGAATGCAGTGCTTGTGAACCTACTTGCGACTTCACGAACATCGTCAACATTGCTTGCAGTGATTGCAACATCTTTCAAGTGGCTGGCCTCTGTGACGCCTGTACTTTGTGCAACAATGGGGACGGTTCTTGTAGTCGAGGTCAGATTAGAAATTTTGCATGCAGCCTTTGCAATGGTGATGGCAATGGAGGTGGCAATGGAGATGGCAATGGAGATGGCAATGGAGATGGCAATGGTGATGGCAATGGTGATGGCAATGGCAATGGCAATGGCAATGGCAATGGCAATGGCAATGGTGATGGCAATGGTGATGGCAATGGTGATGGCAATGGCAATGGCAATGGTGATGGCAATGGTGATGGCAATGGCAAGAAATTCTGCTTTTTGGCAATTTCGACTGTTCAGGTGCAAAATAAGGGCACAACCGCCATGGCTGACTTGAAGCTGGGAGATCGCATCTTGACTCACGAAAATGACTATGAAGCTGTCTATGCCTTTGGACATCACAGCCCAACTACAGTAGCCAAGTTCTACCAGATTCACAGCAAAAACATGCCACGTCCTTTAGAAGTCACAGGAGATCACTTGGTGTATCTTCAAGACCAGAGCACTCCCATTCCGGCCCATAGCATCAAAGTAGGTCATGTTCTCCACACTTCCAATAGTGGAAAGGATGGCTCTACTGTAACCAAAATTTCTACCGTTGAACGAGAGGGGATTTATGCGCCATTGACCACTGGTGGAACCCTCGTCGTGGACGGAGTGGTAGCCTCCTCCTACGTCCAAATCAAGCAAAACCATCAGCAGCTCGTTTCCGATCATGATATCATCCATTTGTCTCTATCGCCGTATCGCATGATTTGCGCTGGTATTTCAGCCAAGTTTTGTGACGCTGACTTCCTTCACACAGAGGATGGTATGCCCATTTATGCTCATTACGGATTGACTTTCTTGCAGTGGCTTGCCGATAGCAATGTTGTTGTTCAGGCCATTGGATGGCCGATGGTGCTACTCTTGGCGGGAGCTTGCCATGTCATTGAAAGTATGTTTGGTGCTTCCTTGGCACCACTTGTCTTGTTTCTTGCTGCTGTCTACTACAGGTTTTACTCCAACAGCGACACTCAGAAAAGTGGCAAGATGAAGTCGTTGTAAAACCTCAAACACCATCACTCTTATTTGTTGGACGTACATATTTAAACGCGATTCTGATTCATGACATTCATCGGCTCTACTTGCAGAGCCTGTGTAGAAATAATAACACATCAGAATCTTCCTTTGACTGTAGTCTGGTCATGGGGCGGTATGACGGTGAACCGGTGAAGCCACTACCAGTAGACTAGTAGAAAGATTGATATTTAGTGATTTTAACGACCAATACTCATAGCTTTACTGTCCAGTCTTGCAATGTCGCACCCACCGCCCGGATTCGACATTCCTCCCATGGAAATCGATACAATATTATTATAGTATTTCGCACGCCAAGCTTTGGACGCACGTTCGAACTCTGCTTTCAGCTGTGTCTTGATTCATTCTGTTGGTGATGTATCGACAATTGGATATTGGATATTGGAACATTGCTCCCGTGAACGAACAACGAACCCATTATCGACGATCGACGAGGACTATAATATCCTTGGAAGAACGGCCCCGCACGCCTTACGCTTCACCCAGATAAAACGATAACGTATGCCAACATTTTCCGTTGTTCTGTCCACAACCACAATCATATTCCCTTGCGAAGGTTTGAAAGTGTCATTGAGGATAATGGATTAATGGATTAAGATTAATGGATACTGTACTTCTGTACCTGGTACTGGTGTAATGATTTTTGTCAAAACCAGTTAATGTATGTGCGCTCCGATCTGTGGTGGAGCGACTATGCGATCTAAATTGAATGGAAGCAAGCAAAAGATAGCATATTTGCTCCTTGTATTGACTAATATTAGTTCAACGCATTGGCTCCATTTTTCATTATTTCTTTAAAATTCAATAATAACAAATACTGTACTAATCGTGTAGACTAACTAGTACCAGGTAGTACTCCTACCAGGTAGCTAGTCTACTACTAGTACTCTCTACTACTACTAGCTAGTTCTCGAGTACTAGTAGCTACACTAGCGAGCTACTACTAGTAGTAGTAGTAGAGAGTAGCTAGCTAGTAGTAGTAGTCCAGTGCACCACCAGCCAGTGTACTACTTACCTACAGTAGCAGCTAGTAGTACTACAGTAGTCTCCTCGTCTAATAATTCTACAGTAATTATTACACTACTACTACTAGTAGCTAGCTACAAGACCTACTAGCTAGTCTTCTCCCAGGTAGTAGTATCTCACAACTCACAACAACATAACATCAAAGGAACAAGAAAAATAAATAATTATCTTCAACAACAAGCAATAGAAATCCAATTAAGCAGATAATGTCTTTCTTTTGTCAGCTCTCTTGCCAGACAGCAGTGCTCTTCCTACTCCTTCTGTCAGACACGGTAGTAGTAGGAGAAAAGCAAGAAGTAGATGTCCCATTCACAGAAAAAGCACAAGCACAAGCACAAGCACAAGCGATTCTTCGGGACTGCCAAAGCATTTACCAAGACGAACATCAACAGCTGAAACAATGTGTGAAGCAACGTCTGGCAGACGTCATCAAGAATACCCGCCAGGACATTTCGTATTTTGATTCAATCCGCAAAAAGCAAGGCTCTCAGTGGGAAGAATTTGCCTGTCAAGATAATGAGCTGGAAACGTCTGCGAGTTTGAAAGAAACAACATGGGAACACGTATCGAAAGATGATGCATCGTACTATCCTGTTCGCGTTTTGCACGATTATTCCAGTAGTCAAATTCACTTGTTAGAGAACTTTATTACACCGGACGAATGTCACGCTGTATTGACAATGTCGGACGAACGGTTGCACAGAGCCAAAGTGCACGATGGAAAAGGAGGAAATCACTTTTCAGATCACCGCAGAGCATGGCAAGCGGGTGTTCATGTCGATTGGGACTTGGAAGACTACAATGATGAAGATGAGGATCATGAGGAGGACAGAAGGATGGACCATTTGATTGCGCGCTTAAGCAGACGTGTCTACGATTACACCAATCACGTCTTACAACTGAACATCACAGAGAAGGGACAGGAAGATATGATGAGCATTCAGTACTTTGGAAAAAATAATGCACAGCTTCAACAGATTCACAATACGAACGCTACGAACGCTACGAAGGATACCAAACCAGATAGATATGCTCCCCATTGCGATGGAGAATGCAGTGGACGGCCTCACAAACGCGGCAATCGAATGGCTACCATGGTCATGTACTGTGAAGTGCCAGTCGTTGGTGGTCACACCAACTTTCGGAATGCAGGAGTTCATATTCAACCCAAACAGGGCGCCGCGCTGTTCTTTTCCTACGTCAATCCCACAACATTTCAGACAGATCATGGATTCACCAGTCATAGTGGATGTCCTGTTTACGAGGGCAACAAAAAGATTGTCACTCAATGGATACGCCTAGGTGTGGATGAGCTAAATACTCACAGATCCTTCAATACACTCGGAGTGCAAACCAACGATGCTGAATATGATTCGGAAGATGACCAAGACGATGAGGAAGATTGGGACAGATACACTAGCGATGAGGATGAAGATAACGATGACGATGACGATAACGATGAAGAAGTTGATGTGTCGGACGACGATGAAGAGGACATGACTAGTAGTAGTGACGATGACGAAAATTACAGTGACTACAAGTATGCTCTGGAATACGAAGTAATCGAGGACAATACAAACGGGACTGTGGCGGTGGCAAAAGAGGCACCAAAGGAACCTCGACGAATAAAATTGATCCGTCGAGTCTCACAAGCAACGAAGGTTTGGACCAAAAAATTGCAATGGCTTTCGTTGCGAAAATTGCTGCCTAAACCACTCAAATAAGGGTGAACGAGGCGCGATTGTGTAAAAAGCCAAAATCCGTAATAAGTCAACAAACAATACTGACACAGAAATATCAATTATTCATTAAATTTGTACATGAGCTTCCAGATTCATTCAATCATCGCAAGCACAAAAAATAGGGAGCAATTCGCAATTCGAAGGGCAGGTTCCAGGTCCTGTTTCAGATGTTATCGAGTAGGCTCCTAGTAGAGTAGTCTACTAGCAAAGTAGTGTTAAGATGTTGCACTACAAGTGAAAGTACCAGTAACGAAAGCTGATTTTTTAAGCCAGTGCTCTAGTCTCGCTTTGTTGTGGTGGTGTTGCTTGTTGCTTGTTGCTTGTTGCTTGTTATTAGTAGTACAGTATTCAAGCCATCCTTGCTTCATTGTTGCCATGATGATCAGTCGTGCATATCAAGCGGGCGGACAATACAAAGGTTCTTGATATCACTTTTCGTTGGTTGTCGGGGCGTTGGGCGTTGGAGCACCAAAAATTGGCGCAGCTCTTTCAGGCGTTGAGGTGCACTATACAAGACCTGCTTGAGTGATTTATTTCTACTAGTCTACTAGTAGAGCGTAGTTTTCTCGAGTCTGCCAGATGTGTGTGTTCGTGCAGCGCATAGCCACAAGCCACAAGCCACAAACGGAACTGTAGGTGTGGTAAGTCAGAAGTAGATTTGTCTTGTGAGGACTTTTTCCCTACAATATTTTACCAAGTACACTCACATTTGCTACGCTTAGTTGAGCAAGTGGAATCACCATGAGCACTACCAGCAACAACATAAACGAGGGTAAGGACAAGTATGCTTTGGTTCAACCTCAGGATCCCGAAGAACAGCAATCGCCAAAAGCAGAGGCACACGGCCTCTATAGAGAAGCTCCCTCCATGGTGGTTCGCACTGCTCCTTCCACCCTAGCTCCCCGGCTCGAGGCTCGGTGTGCCACTGATCTTGTTATTGCGGACGAAGATGAAGAGTACCATCGCGCACAGCAAGATGCCCCGGCCTCTACTACTCGATACAGTGTCGCGGGAATTGCAGGCAGTGAACGCAACATGCACAAAAATAAACCAGTTTCTGTTGTTGCGGCTGTGCGTCTAGCTCGAGATCCTCCAACAATTAATCGCTACAGTACCATTAATACCGTGCGTAATCCAATTCGAAGCAAACAGGTCGACATGGAACGTCGCTTAGCCGCATTGGAGGTTGAGAATGACTTGGAACCACCGGCAGGCTTTAGTCGTGACGTACATGTAGGTTTCGAGCCCGTACAAACCTTTGATTCGGCTCATGAGGCTATGAACCAACCAGAATGGACCAAACGCGAAAGTTCACTAAGTTTCATGTCGGGACGAAGTAGTGGATTGGGATTTGCTTCCAATAAAGCAGATGAAGCGTCGACGTACAGCGATATCCAATCATGGATCAGAACATCGCCTTCCTTTCCTCCTCGCACACCTTCTCAAGCTGAAATAGAGGAAACATTGATGTCTCGAAATATCCATGATCGCGCTCAGACAATGAAAAGTAACCACTTTGTCGAATCGAAAGCTAATAGAGAGCGAGATCTGGAACGCGAAAGTGCTGCCGCCGATAACCTCTGCACCATTCCTTTGGGCATGCAGGATGTTCTCAGTAGCGCCAACAAGAAGATTAATAAGTGGAGTCTGGCAGGTTTTCGGGATTCTCTGTCTCCTCTGTCAACAGAACAAAAGGTCGGATTGTCCCAACCTCCACCGTCGCTTCGTGATAAAGAGAACTTTAACGACGAACACACTCAAACGACGGGAGAAGAACAACCGAACCGCAGCAGAAAATGGGACAAGATTGTGTTTGCAGCCTTCTTTTTGACCTCACTTGTTATTGGTATTGCTATTGGTATTAAACTATGGATTGGACAGAATAACAGTAACAACGAAACAAATTGGGTGCGTATTACCGAAGCACCTGCAAAAAATGACGATGTTGGTACGTTTGGAACAGAAGATTGGAACTCTTCGTCATACATAAGCACAACATTGCAAGATGACAATGGTGGTGTGCCCTCTGGATATCAGTTTGATACCACAGATTCAAGCTTTACTGAAGAAGTCGAGCAGCAGCAGCAGCAGCAGCAGCAGACAAATTATGAAGTTCCAAAAGCAAGTGCCATCGACTACGTCCTTCGTCTTCCTGACTACACCCGCTTTGCCATTGAAAACGACGATAACTCACCTCAAGCCAAGGCGTACCGTTGGTTCGAAAGCGATCCTGACTACCCATCCTATCCTGAATGGAGGCAACTTCAGCGATTTGCACTTGTGACGTTCTTTTACAGTAGTCACGGTCATGAATGGCTGCTTTCGGAGAACTGGTTATTGTACGGTACACCAGAATGCCATTGGTATACCTATGCTGATTTTGAAAATATTCAGAGGTGCGATAGTGACGGAACGTTTTCTTCTTTAATGTTAGGACACAACGACCTCCAAGGGAAGATACCTCTTGAAATTGGTTTGTTGACGAAACTTCGGTATTTGGATTTTAGATCCAACCAGTTACATGGCCCACTGCCGACTACTTTGGGTGGCTTGACAGAATTAGTCTCAATAAATATCGGCATCAATTCTCTGACTGGAGAAATTCCACCAGCCTTGGGAAACTTGACTGAGCTTGTTCAGTTGGATTTTTCCAATAACAACTTGACGCAGTGGCTGCCCACGGAAGTAGGTCGTTTGACCAACCTTCAAAAGATGACGTTAGATGAAAATGCGCTGGAAGGATTACTGCCCTCTGAGCTGGGCTTGTTGACAGCTCTAACGACTTTATCGGGGGAGAACAACACATTCAGCTCTACAATACCTGGTGCAAGCTTGTCGAAATTGACCGATTTAAATGTCCTTCGTCTCGGTAGCAATCAGGTACGGCACGGCTTTTCATTTTATGTCTCTTAGTAACGTAATCATTCGTTACATCTCACCAATATTATGTAATTGTTTTTGCAGTTTTCTGGAACTATTCCTTCAGAGCTTGGACTTCTGTCAAACATGATTCAACTGGATTTTAGTTCGAATCTGCTCCGGGGAACACTTCCCACAACCATTACGGAAATGCCAGAGCTGGTGCAACTTTCATTAAATAATAATGAGTTGACAGGACGACTCCCACCAGAGTTGCTGTTGACACTGTCAAACCTGAAGGTGTTGAGGCTGCGCAGTAATGCCCTGACAGGACATTTACATCAGGCAATCGGTATGCTCACAAACTTGGACCTTTTAGATATTGGAGACAATCAAATTAACTCCACTGTGCCTACGCAAATTGGCTTATTGACCGAATTAGAAACTCTTAAACTGGACTCCAATGCTTTCACAGGAGCTGTGCCCAGCGAAATAGGGCAACTCACACGCCTCGCTTACCTTATCCTGGACGAAAACGAGCTATCGCAAGAGTTGCCGACGACAGTGGGAAACCTTACTCGATTAACAACGTTGACACTCAATTACAACCGAATGTCAGGGACATTGCCAACAGAAATTGGTTTGATGACGCACCTTCTCAAGCTGGAATTGATTGCCAATGAATTCAGTGGAGTCCTTCCCACTGAAATTGCGAATCTTCGACAATTACGCGAGATCTGGCTGAACTACAACAATATGGAAGGCACAATTATCCCTCACTTGGGCCAACTTACCGACCTTTCAATACTAGTTTTGAGTTCAAACAGCTTTAATGGCACGATTCCGTCGCATCTTGGAAGTGCCACTTCCTTGGAAATGCTATGGCTTTCGCAGAACCAACTAAGTGGAGAAATGCCTTCGGAAATCGGAGAGCTTCACGATTTACTCGATCTGAGTCTTTTTGAAAACCGTACGTCTTGTGTCATGCTTCCTGATACTATTCTCTGCTACTTGATTTTGTTTGTCGCTGATCTTTCTTGTTA
>Ga0210012_1003298_pt1 | contig 13321 bp, 17 predicted proteins | sample CryGeymeta201504_FD_183974 | JGI IMG/M metagenome (GOLD analysis project Ga0210012, IMG submission 183974) | Groundwater microbial communities from Crystal Geyser aquifers in Utah, USA - Crystal Geyser metaG 2015-04 (SPAdes) (version 2) | ecosystem: Environmental > Aquatic > Deep subsurface >... | reverse complement strand
TTGTCCCTGGTAGTCCGAGTCGATCAGGCCGACCAGGTTGCCGAGCACGATGCCGTGCTTGTGGCCCAAGCCGGAGCGCGGCAGGATCATCGCCGCCATGCCGGGGTCGCAGAGGTGGATGGCGATGCCGGTGGGGATCAGGTCGGTCTGCCCGGGGTGGATGGTCATGACGTGCTCGATGCAGGCACGCAGGTCGAGCCCCGCCGAGCCCGGCGTGGCGTAGCTGGGCGGGTGCTGCTTGAGGCGCTCGTCGAGAATTTTGACATCGACTTTCTTTAGATTCTTTTTCATTTTCAAGTCTCGTTTTTGCTTTCTGAATGAGGGTATAGCTTGGCGATATGGACGATCAGCTGCCTCGCCAGCACGATTTTCGGCGCGCGCGGCAGCGGGTGGGCGCCGCCGTCGTCGAACAGGATCAGCTCGTTGTCTTCCTGGCCGATGGCATCCTGCACCAGGTTGGCGGCCAGTAGCGGCAGATTCTTGCGGCGCCGTTTCATCTCGGCGAATTCGTAGAGGTTCTCGCTTTCCGCCGCAAAGCCGACGCAAAACGGCGGGTTGGGCAGGTTCATCACGTTGGCGACGATATCGGGGTTGGGCGCCAGTTCCAGCGTGAGGATGTGGGCGTCTTTCTTGATTTTTTGTTCGCTCGGGTTGAGCACGTAATAGTCCGCAACTGCCGCGACGCTGATGAAGATGTCGGTTTCGGCAATTTCCTGGTTGACCGCTTCGAGCATCTGCTGGGCGCTGGTGATGGCAACGGTTTTCGCCGCCGAGGGCGGGGTCAAACAGGTCGGGCCGGAGACCAGGGTGACCTCCGCGCCGGCTTCGATGGCGGCGCGGGCGACGGCGTAACCCATTTTGCCCGAACTCAGGTTGGTGATGGCGCGCACCGCGTCGATCGCCTCAAAGGTCGGCCCGGCGGTGACCAGCACGCGCTGGCCTTGCAGCAGCTTGGGATGCCAGAACGATTCGATGTCATCGAGCAGGGTTGCCGGTTCCACCATCCGCCCCATGCCGGTTTCGCCGCAGGCCTGAAGGCCGCAGGCCGGGCCGAGGAGGGTGACGCCGTCGCGCTTGAGTTGGGTGATGTTGCGCTGGGTGGCCGGGTTGTCCCACATTTCGCGGTTCATCGCCGGGGCGACCAGCAGCGGGCAGGCGCGCGCCAGGCAGACGGCGGAGAGCAGGTCGTTCGCGGCGCCGTGCGCGAGCTTGGCGAGAAAATCGGCGCTGGCCGGGGCGATCAGCACCGCGTCGGCATTGCGCGTGACGTCGATGTGCGCCATGCCGCCGGCCGACTGGCCGTCCCATAAATCGGTCAGCACCGGCTTGCCGGAGAGGGCCTGAAAGGTGGCCGGAGCGACGAAGCGGCGGGCCGCTTCGGTCATGATCACCTGTACCTCGATGCCGTTTTTCACCAGCAGGCGGGTAAGCTCTGCGGCCTTGTAGGCGGCCACGCCGCCAGTGACGCCGAGAACCAGGCGTTTTTTTGCTGAATCGGTCATAATGTCTTCATTCTACTTGAAACAAAGAGAATTTGTCATGGCGATAACGGATTGGCCGGAAGGCGAGCGCCCCCGCGAGAAGCTCCTGCAAAAAGGCGCGGCGAGCCTGTCGGACGCCGAGTTGCTGGCCATCTTCCTGCGCACCGGCCTGCCGGGTAAAAGCGCGGTGGATCTGGCGCGGGAACTGCACGGGCGCTTCGGCGGCCTGAACGCGTTGTTCGCGGCCGGCGAAAAGGAGTTTTGCCAGACCAAGGGCATGGGCACGGCGAAATATGCCCAGTTGCAGGCGGTGCTGGAGATGGCGCGGCGCGCGTTGCAGGAGGATATCGCGCAACGCGATGCCCTGTCCTCGCCGCAGGCGGTGCGCGATTTTTTGAGGCTCCGGCTACAGGGTTTGCCCCACGAAATCTTCATGGCTTTGTTCCTGGATGCGCAAAATCGCGTCATTGTCAGCGAGGAACTGTTTCGCGGTACGCTGACCCAGACCTCGGTATACCCAAGGGAAGTGGTCAAACGCGCCCTGCACCACAATGCCGCCGCCGTGATCCTCGCCCATAACCATCCTTCCGGAGTGTCCGAACCCAGCAATGCCGACCAGGTGCTGACCCAGGCGCTGAAAAACGCCTTGGTTCTGGTGGACGTCCGGGTGCTGGATCATTTTATCGTCGCCGGAAGCGGTTTCCTATCGTTCGCAGAGCGAGGCCTGCTCTAGGGAGTGCAATTTTCTCTTGCCTTGGAGGGTAAAAATAGGGTATAAATCGCGTTTTTCGTAATTCATCATTCTATTTTCTGGAGCAATATCATGGCTCGCGTATGCAAGATCACCGGCAAGAAGCCGATGTCGGGGAATAACGTCTCCCACGCCAACAACAGGACTAAACGTCGTTTTCTGCCGAACCTGCAAAACCGCAAGTTCTGGGTGGAAAGCGAAAACCGCTGGGTGAGTATGCGCCTTTCCTGCGCTGCACTGCGCACCATTGACAAGAACGGCATCGACGCCGTGCTGGCGAAGCTACGCGCTCGCGGCGAAAGCATTTAAGGAGCTGAGAAATGGCAAAAGGCGGACGCGAGAAAATCAAATTGGAATCCACTGCTGGAACCGGTCACTTTTATACTACCGACAAGAACAAACGTACCATGCCGGAAAAGATGCTGATCAAGAAATTTGATCCGGTGGCGCGCAAACACGTGGACTACAAGGAAACAAAATTGAAGTAAGCTAAGCTAAGCGCTTTCTTCAGGTAGTGCCCAACAAAAAACCCGCTTCGGCGGGTTTTTTGTTGTCTGTGCGAGGCATGTTCTGCTAATACACTGTATCGTGGTCGCCAATGTTGACCGGGATGATTTCCTGGTCGTTAACCAGCAGTTCGAGCGTGATGCGATAGGACAGGTTGATCGATACCGAGTGCAGTCCCGCCAGCTTGCCGGAAAGCGTGTGAAGGCGCAGTGACGGGTGGTAGGGGTTGGCTTCCAGAAGTTTCAGGGTTTTATGGTAGAGCGGTAGCAATTCAGGGTGGCGGTGCAGCAAGCGCTCCGCGCGCTTATCGTATTGCTGCGTGAAAACCAGCGTGTAGGTCACGACAGCTCAGGCGCTGGTTTTTGGGTTGACCAGGGTTTGCATGCGGGCAAGATGTGCGTCGGCCGATTCCTTGACGAAGCGCCCCTCGGCCAGATCGGATCGAGTTTGCAGTAAAGCGGCTTCCAGTTCGCACTCGCGCAGATAGCGGTAATGCGCCACATCCATGACGATGAAGCGCTCCTTGCCGCGTACCGAGATTGCGGCTTCAGGCTCGCTGGCCAGTGCCGCCTCGATGGCTGAAATTCCTTTTGTTTTTAAGTCGTTTGCGCTAATCGTGCTCATTGAAGTGCCCTAGATAATGCGATTTATGGTGTGATTATGCGCTGCCTTATAGTGTGGGGTCAATTGCTGCGTGGGGTTCAGCGCGTAGGATGGGTGGAGGCTTGCCGATACCCATCATTCATCATGCGCGCGCGATCACAAGCGATGGGTATCGCTGTGCTCCACCCATCCTACGCGGGCTGCGGTTTACCCAGGCAGCCCGCCGATGATGCGCACATCCCGCTGCGGGTAGGGGATTTCGATGCCTGCCGCCTGGAACTGGCGCCAGATTTCCAGGTTGATGTCCGAGCGCAGGTTGAGTTGGCCTTCTTCCGGGTCGTTGATCCAGATGTCCAGTTCCAGGTCGATGCCGTTGTCGCCGAAAGATTTGAGAAAGACCTTCGGTTCGGGGTTGGCCAGCGCCCTGGGTTGCTTCGCCGCAGCTTCCTTCATGATTTCCATGGCACGCTCCAGATCGCTCTGGTAGCCGATCTGCACCGGAAGGCCGATGCGGATCTGGCGGTTGGTGTAGGAATGGTTGATGATGGTGGAGCTGATCAGGGTTTCGTTGGGGATGATCGCCTCGGTGCCGTCGTTGCTGTGCAGCACCAGATAACGGGCGGTCAGCAGGGAAACCGTGCCGAAGCGGCCTTCCACGGTCAGGATGTCGCCCGGATGGATGGAATGGTCGAGCAGAATGATGAAGCCGCTGACGTAGTTGCCGGCAATTTTTTGCAGGCCGAAGCCGATGCCTATCCCCAGGGCGCCGCCGAATACCGAAAGCACGGTGATGTCGATGCCCGCCAGGGGCAGCGCGACGAGGATGCCGAGCACGACCAGCAGGGCGCGGAGCAGCTTGGACAGCACCACGCGCAGCTTCGGGTCCAGTTTTTCCGCAGTCATTAGCCGGTTTTCCAGCGTCCGCCCCAGCCACATCGCCGCCAGCAGGGTGACCAGGACGGACAGGATGCCGCTCAAGATGGTGAGCAACGAAATTTTCTGTTTGCCGACGTTGAAGCTGAGGTCGTCCAGGGCATCCAGGATTTCGGGGAGAAATCCGGTGAGGTGCAGGGCGAGGCCGATCCAGATCGCCGTGGCGATGAAGCGTTCGGAACCGTGTAGCCAGCCGCTCGGGGCGAAGATGCGACGCAGGGCGTAGACGATAAGGCGGACCAGCGCCAGCGCCAGGAGCAGGGAAGTGGCGATATTCAACAGATTGACGGAGTGCCAGTTTTTGAGCACGGTCTTTCCGATCACCACCAGCAGCAGCGCGATCAGCGGGAAAGCCACGCGGGAAACACCGCCCAGCCCCACTTTCAATGCGCCTTGCGATTTGGGCAGGCGGCCTCTCAGCAGGCGGCCCAAACCCCAGGCCAGCGCCAGGCTGAATCCCAGTACCGCCAGTTGCCACAGCATTCTGGTTTGTTCCAGATCGGAAAGCAGCTCTGTCAGCAGGTTGTGCGTATTGTGAGGCATGGAAGAGTTTGAACCAGAGTGAAAGGCCTGAATTCTAGCATGGCCGGAGAGTTGCCCGGAGTGTTCCGGCTTACAGCCACTTTCTCTTGCGGAAATACACCTGCATCCCGATGCCGACGGTCGCCATCAGCAGCTTTGGGCGCTGGTCGGTGTTCATGATGTCTTCCAGCACCAGCGGGTGCAGCCCGAAACATTCGCCGATCCGCTGAAACAGATCGATCTGGTGGATGCCGTCGACGTTGACCCAAGTGATGCCCGTGGCCGCCCTGGCGGCGCAGAACTCTTCGGGGGCTTCCGTTTCCTTGTCGAAAAAGTGGGATTCGTCGTAGTTGATCAGCCTGATGCGGGTCTTCTCGGCCCGTTTTTTCCCAATATGGATCAGCGTGCCGGGCGGCAGGCCTGCCTTTTTTGAGCGTTTGGCGAATTTCGACATATTTATTCCTGCATCAGGGCAATGTGGATTGCCCGATTATAAAGGCGTGGCCTGTCGATGCGCCAGGCGCAGGGCGAGATAAAAGCTCAATGCCACGGTGCCGATCAGACTGAGCCCCGTCAGCAATTCATGGCCTTCGCTGTGGGCGGCGACACCGGGAAAGAAATATTTGGCGATGCCGAACAGGCTGACCAGGATGCTCAATCCTCCCACCGTCAGGCCCATTACCCGTGAGGCGACGAGCGCGCGCTGGTCGGCGTGGTTGAGCAGGCGCGAAATCCACAGGCCGTTGATGCCGTCGGTGGCGATCATGCCGAGCATGAACACCATGCCGAGCGCCGCCGAGAGCATCCAGCCAGCCATGCTCGAAGCGGCCAGGGAAAATAATGCCGTCTGGCTGAGGGTGTCGAAGGAAAGGGCGAACAGCGCGCCGACGCAGGCGATCAGCGCGGGATGGCTGGCCTGGCTGAGCTTCCCCAGCCAGCGCCCCTTCAGCCCGACCATGCGCACCACTTGGCCGGGAGCAGCCCTGAACACGGCGGCGAGGTTGACCGCGCCCAGCGCCAGCAGGAACAGGATGGAAACCCATGCCCCCAAGTCCTCGACCCAGCCCGGGACTTCCCAGCGTCGGGCGACAACGCCGACCATCACCGCCACCGCCATCACCACGGCGCCGTGGCCAAGCGAGAACAGCAGGCCCGACCAGCGCGACAGGCGCGGTTTGTGGTTGGCGGCGTTGAAGCGGGTCAGGCCGTCGATGGTGGCGAGGTGGTCGGGGTCGAAGCCGTGCTTTAGCCCCAGCACGAATACCAGAGCCAGCAGCGCCAGCCAGTCATGGGGTAAATTTTCCATGTCGATTTCCTTTATGTTTTTTGACCTGGAGCGGTTATGATATTTCTGAAGTGTATACAAATTCTGCGCCAAACTGGCTGCGAGGTTGCAAATGCATGAAATGTCGCTGGCCGAGGGCGTATTGCAGGTGATTGAAGATAGCGCGAAAATCAATGGTTTTTCGCGGGTAAAGACGGTGTGGCTGGAAATCGGCGAGTTGGCAGGCGTGGAGGTGGAGGCGATGTGTTTCTGCTTCGATGCTATGGTGAAAGGCACGCTGGCAGATGGCGCCCGGCTGGAGGTCGTCGCAACCGAAGGGCAGGGGCATTGCCTTACTTGTGGCGAAATCGTTCATATCCGGCTACGCTATGATCCTTGCCCCTTGTGCGGCGGCCATCCGGTCGAACCGTTCGGCGGGCTGGAGATGAAGGTCAAGGAACTGGAAGTGGAATAAATAAAGGGGAATCGAAATGTGTACAGTCTGCGGTTGCGGTGAAGGTGAAACGAAAATCGAGGGCGAAGCCCAAGCCCATACTTACGTTCATGCTCATGCTCATGAGCACGCCAGCCTGCTGCAAGGCCGCCCTCACGCTCACGCCGGCCGCATGGTTCAAGTCGAGCAGGACATTCTCGCCAAGAACAATCAGTATGCGTCAGCCAACCGCAGCCATTTCGCCGAACATGGCCTCTTCGCGCTCAACCTGGTTTCCAGCCCGGGTTCCGGCAAGACCGCGCTGCTCACCCGCACCATAGCGCGGCTCAAGGGCAAGACCCGGATCGCGGTCATCGAGGGCGACCAGCAGACCAGCCTCGACGCCGACCGCATCCGCGCCACCGGCGTGTCCGCGGTGCAGATCAATACCGGCAAGGGCTGCCATCTCGATGCCCAGATGGTGGGACATGCCGTGGCGAAACTCGCGCTGGCCGACGACAGCTTGCTGCTGATCGAGAACGTCGGCAACCTGGTGTGCCCGGCAGCTTTCGATCTGGGCGAGGCGCACAAGGTGGCGATCCTGTCGGTGACGGAGGGCGAGGATAAGCCGCTGAAATACCCCGACATGTTTGCCGCCGCCGAGGTGATGCTGCTCAATAAGGTGGACTTGCTGCCCTACCTGAATTTTAACGTGCCGCTGTGCATCGAGTATGCGCGCCGCATCAACCCCTATATCCGCGTCATTCTCACCTCGGCGGTCAGCGACGAAGGCATGGCGGAATGGCAGGAATGGCTTGAAACCGGCCTGAAACAGGCCGCCGCGCGGAAGGCGAACGAGATGGACGCGCTGAAGCGCAGGGTCGCCGAACTGGAGGCTGAGCTGAAAAGCGTGAGAGGTGAGAGGTGAGAGGTGAGAGGTGAGGAGAAAAACCCCCCTCATTTCGCTATTCGTATCCGCGTCTGCGGGCAAGTGCAGGGAGTCGGGTTTCGCCCCTTCGTTTACCGTCTGGCCCTGGAGTTGGGGCTGAGCGGGTGGGTGCTGAACGATGCCGACGGCGTGGAAATCGAGGCGCAGGGCGGCGCTGCGGAGCTGGAAACGTTGCTGCGCCGACTGAAAAAGGATGCGCCCGACCTGGCGCAGGTGGACGAGGTGAGCGTGGTGCCGGCCAAGGTTTCGCCGCGACACGGTTTCGCCATTTTGGAAAGCCGCTCCGGCCATGCCCATACCGGGATCACGCCCGATGCCGCCACCTGCCCGGCCTGTCTCGCTGAAATTTTCGATCCGACCAACCGGCGCTACCGCTACCCCTTCACCAACTGCACCCACTGCGGCCCGCGCTACACCATTACCCGCCACCTGCCCTACGACCGCCCCAACACCAGCATGGCCGGGTTTGCCTTGTGTCCGGCCTGTCGGCGCGAATTCGACGATCCGCTGGACCGCCGCTTTCACGCCCAGCCCAATGCCTGTGCGCTGTGCGGGCCGCGCCTGGCCTTGCTGGAAGCGGACGGGCAGCCGGTCAGGAGCGACGATCCAGTTGCCGAAACGGTGCGCCGTCTGCGCGCCGGGCAGATTCTGGCGATCAAGGGTATCGGCGGCTTCCACCTGATGTGCGACGCGCGCAATGCCGAAGCGGTGGCGCGTCTGCGTAGCGCCAAGCAGCGCGAGGAAAAACCGTTCGCGGTGATGCTGGCTGGCATCCCTTCGATTTTGCCGTTGGCCGTTTGCGGCGATAGCGAGCGCCAACTGCTGGAGGCGCGCGAGCGGCCCATCGTTTTGCTGCGAAAGCAGCCGGGATGCGATACCGCCCTGCCCGGCGTGGCGCCCGGCATGGCCGAGTTGGGTGTGCTGCTGCCCTATGCGCCGCTGCATTACCTGTTGTTTCACGAGGCTGCCGACCGGCCAGACGGCATGGCATGGCTGGCAACGCCGCAGGAACTGGCGCTGGTCTGCACCTCGGCCAATCCCGGCGACGAGCCGCTGGTAACCGGCAACGACGAGGCGCTGCGGCGTCTCTCCGGCATTGCCGACGCTTTCGTGATGCACGACCGCGATATTGTGGTGCGTTGTGACGATAGCGTGATGCGGGCTGAAATCCCCCCCTTTGAAAAAGGGGGGCTAGGGGGGATTTTCATCCGCCGTGCTCGCGGCTACACCCCGCGCGCCATCAAGCTGGCGCAAGCGGGGCGCCCAGTGCTGGCCATGGGCGGCTGGTTCAAGAACACCGTCTGCCTGACGCGCGGCGACGAGGCTTTCCTGTCCCAGCATATCGGCGATCTGGATAACGCTTCCACCTGCCGCAGCCTGGAGGAAACAGCGCGGCACCTGATGAACTTGCTCGAAATCGAGCCGGAAATCGTCGCCCACGACCTCCATCCGGATTTCTTCAGCAGTCGTTTCGCCGCCGATTTCGCGCGCCAGCGCGGTCTCCCGGTGCTGGCCGTGCAGCACCACCATGCCCATATCGCCGCGGTGATGGCGGAGCATGGCGTTACCGGCCCGGTACTGGGGCTGGCGCTGGACGGGGTCGGGCTGGGCAGTGACGGCAAAGCCTGGGGCGGCGAGCTGCTGCGGGTGAACGGGGCATCGTTCGAGCGCATAGGCCACCTTGCCGAACTGGCGCTGCCCGGCGGCGACCGCGCCGCGCGCGAACCCTGGCGGATGGCGGCGAGCGCCTTGCACGCCATGGGCCGGGGCGAGGAAATCGAGCGGCGCTTTGCGCATCCCGCCGCTGCGGCGGTACGGCAGATGCTGGAGAAAAATCTCAACAGCCCGGCCACCTCCAGTTGCGGTCGCTGGTTCGACGCCGCCGCCGGGCTGCTCGGCGTGCGCGAGGCTTCCGCGTTCGAAGGCCAGGCAGCGATACTGCTGGAAGGGCTGGCGCAGGCGCATGGCCCGGTTGCGACTATGAATGGCGGTTATATTCTTGCCGGGGGTGAGCTGAATCTTTTGCCGCTGCTCGCGACGCTGAGCGAAACCCGCGATGCCGGTCTTGGCGCGGCGCTATTTCACGCCACCCTGGCCGAGGCGCTGGCCGAATGGGTGGTCGCGAATATGGCGGGAACCGGGCTGAATGACGTGGTGTTCGGCGGCGGCTGTTTCCTCAACCGGCTGCTGAGCGCGGATCTCGCCGCCCGCCTGGAGGCGTCGGGCGCCAGCGTCTACCAGGCGCGCCAGATACCCCCCAACGACGGCGGGCTGAGTTTGGGGCAGGCGTGGGTGGCGATGCAATCTATCGGCGGTGAAAATTTTAGGCTACGTCAATAGGAGGCTTCAACCCCTCTAAAGGGATGCCTGGCGCCCCCTTTACTCACTCTTGCGAGAGTGTATTTATTTTGATACAGTCAAAAAATGAACAAGCCCACTCTCGAAGTCAGATTCTTCAAGACCGATGGCGGCACTGAACCTGTGCGCGATTGGTTGCGCGAATTGTCGGCTATCGACCGAAAAACGATAGGTGAAGACATCAAGACGGTGCAGTTTGGCTGGCCACTTGGTATGCCATTGGTGCGCAAGATGGACAAAGATATATGGGAAGTGCGCATCCATTTGGAAGGTCGCATTGCGCGAGTGTTGTTTACGGTATCGGATGGCAAGATAGTTTTGCTACATGGGTTTATCAAGAAATCTAAGGCAACACCGAAGCCCGACCTAAAATTGGCAAAAGACAGAATGAGGGGCGAATGATGAAGGCAAAAAACATAGGTAGCAGCTTCGATGCTTTTCTGGCGGAAGAAGCCATCTTGGACGAGGCCACAGCGGTGGCCGTTAAACGGGTTATTGCTTGGCAAATCGACCAGGAAATGAAAGCACAGAAGCTCACTAAATCCTCAATGGCTAAGAAGATGCACACCAGCCGGGCCGCGCTTAATCGCCTACTCGATGCGTCGGACACCAGTCTTACCCTCACCACCCTATCCAGTGCAGCATCCGTGCTTGGAAAAAAACTGCGGATTGAGCTAGAGGCGGCCTAGCAGGCCGTGAAGCGTACTGAGTTTTGACACTTCTGAACAGCTGCATTGGAGAAATAAATGTGCCTGGCCATTCCCACCCAAGTGGTGGAACTCCTCGATAACGACGGCGCCGTGGTCGAACTGGGCGGCGTGCGCAAGGAAATCTCGCTGGCGCTGGTGGACGGCGTGGTAGTGGGCGATTACGTCATCGTCCACGTTGGCTATGCGCTAAGCCGGCTCGACCCGGAGGAGGCGGAAAAGACGCTCCAGCTGTTTGCCGAAATCGGGTTGCAGGCGGAATGAAATACATCGACGAATTTCGCGACGGCGCGCTGGCGCGCAAGCTGGCCGCCGATATCCGGCGCGAGGCTCAGCCTGACCGGACTTACGGCCTGATGGAGTTTTGCGGCGGCCACACCCACGCCATCTTTCGTTATGGTGTCCAGGGCCTGCTGCCCGACAACATCCACATGATCCACGGCCCCGGTTGCCCGGTGTGCGTGCTGCCGATCGGCAGGGTGGACAGCGCCATCGAGCTGGCGCGCAGGCCCGACGTAATCCTGTGTTCCTACGGCGACATGCTGCGGGTACCCGGCTCGAACCGGATGAGCCTGCTCAAGGCCAAGGCGGGCGGTGCGGACGTGCGCATGATCTACTCCAGCGCCGATGCGCTGAAAATCGCGCAGGAAAACCCGGACAAGGAGGTGGTGTTCTTCGCCATCGGCTTCGAAACTACCACGCCGCCCACGGCGGTGGCGATCCTGCGAGCAGGGGAGATGGGGTTGAAGAATTTTTCCGTGTTCTCCAACCACGTCCTCACCCCCGCCGCCATCACTGCCATCATGGGGAGCGGGGAGGCGCGGGTGGATGGTGTGGTCGGCCCTGCGCACGTTTCCACCGTGATTGGCAGCCGGCCCTACGAGCCATTTGCCGCGCAGTATCATATACCGGTGGTGATCGCTGGTTTCGAGCCGCTGGACGTGATGCAGGCGATCCTGATGCTGGTGCGGCAGCTCAACGAAGGCCGCGCCGAGGTGGAAAACGAGTTTTCCCGCGCCGTTACCCGTGAAGGCAACATCAAGGCGCAGAGCCTGGTGGCTGAGGTGTTCGAGTTGCGCAAGACCTTCGAATGGCGCGGCCTCGGCTGGGTGCCGGACAGCGGCCTGCAAATCCGGGAAAAATACGCGGCTTACGATGCGGAAAAGCGTTTCGAATTGCCCTATCGGTCGGTAGCCGACCACCCTGCATGCGAATGCAGCGCCATCATCCGCGGCGTGAAGAAACCGCTCGACTGCAAGGTGTTCGGCACGGTGTGCACGCCGGACAATCCCATCGGCTCGTGCATGGTGTCGTCGGAAGGGGCCTGTGCGGCTTATTACACTTACGGACGCTATAACGACAAAAACCGAACCTCAGCGAAAAGGATTCAGTCATGACCAAACCCAGAACCGGCTACATCCACCCCCTCGATCTGAAAAACGGCCGTGTCGACATGACCCACGGCAGCGGCGGTCGCGCCATGGCGCAGTTGATCGAGGAGCTTTTCCTGGCCGCTTTCGACAACGAATTCCTGCGCCAGATGAACGACCAGGCGAGCTTCCAGATTCCGGCGGGGCGCATGGTGATGGCCACCGACAGCCATGTGGTCTCGCCGCTATTCTTCCCTGGCGGCGACATCGGCTGCCTGTCGGTGCATGGCACCATCAACGACGTGGCTATGGCGGGCGCCGTGCCGCTTTATCTTTCCGCCAGTTTCATCCTGGAGGAAGGATTTCCGCTTGCCGATCTGGCGCGTATCGTCGAGTCCATGGCGAAGGCTTCCCGCGAGGCCGGCGTGCCCATCGTTACCGGCGACACCAAGGTGGTGGAGCGCAACAAGGGCGACGGCGTATTCATCACGACCACCGGGGTGGGAATAGTGCCGCATGGGGTCGATATTTCCGGCGACCGGGCGCGACCGGGGGATACGATCATCGTCAGCGGGATGGTCGGCGACCACGGTGTGGCGATTCTTTCCGTGCGGGAGAATTTGAGCTTCGGCACTTCAATCCAGTCGGACACCGCCGCCCTGCATGGACTGGTCGCGGCCATGGTCGCGGCGGTGCCCGGCATCCACGCGCTGCGCGATCCCACCCGCGGAGGGCTTGCTACCACCCTTAATGAAATCGCCCGCCAGTCGGGTGTTGGCATGATGCTGCGCGAAACTGACTTGCCTATCCGCACCGAGGTCAGGGCTGCGTGCGAGTTTTTGGGTCTCGATCCGCTGTATTCCGCCAACGAAGGCAAGCTGGTCGCTTTTTGTCGGCAAGAGGATGCGGATGCGCTGCTGGCTGCGATGCACGCCCACCCGCTGGGGCAGGATGCGGCGGCAATCGGCGAGGTGGTCGAGGACGATCACCGCTTCGTGCAGATGGAAACCGCCTTCGGAGGGCGGCGCATCGTGGATTGGCTGACGGGGGAGCAGTTGCCTCGGATTTGCTGAACTGTAGGTCGGCATTCATGCCAACATGTCGCCTAGCAGCCTGTCTGACTTGAAGAATCGAAGCGAAAATTCGGCTGGGCGAGGACAGATTTTGCCGGTTTTGCAGGTCAATAGTCGTTCTATTGACCAAAAAAGCGGCGAAATATGGACCGCCCAGGCGGATTTGCAGCCGATTTCCTTCAAGTCAGACAGGCTGCTAGAGGCGCCTACTTCTGGCAGGCTGAAGCCTGACCTACATATCCTTGTAATTTAACAAGGTAAACCCCCGGCTATGCCGGGGGACTCACCAAGGTTTGACCTATACGTCGATCGCTGTGAATCTTCTTTCTCGACTAAAAGAATGGAGATTCGCAATGAAAGAATATCAGAG
>Ga0210012_1003291_pt1 | contig 13349 bp, 8 predicted proteins | sample CryGeymeta201504_FD_183974 | JGI IMG/M metagenome (GOLD analysis project Ga0210012, IMG submission 183974) | Groundwater microbial communities from Crystal Geyser aquifers in Utah, USA - Crystal Geyser metaG 2015-04 (SPAdes) (version 2) | ecosystem: Environmental > Aquatic > Deep subsurface >... | reverse complement strand
TTTTATCCTTTTTATTTTTGAATCAAACTTAACAAAGATTGTTTTTATAAAAAACGCCCATTAGTTTTAACTGTTTCAATGGGATTACTGTAAAATAATAATTCTGTCATTCCGAACCCGTTCTATGGGTGAGAAATCTTTCGTATTAGAAGAGATTTCTCTACGTTAGCCAACGGTTCGAAATGAAAAAGCGCGATATATATTTATTTTGTGACTCTAATAATGAAATATTAACATCATCGTATTATTTGTTTATTAAAAGTAGTAAAAGTTGAAATCTTCATGACTGAAATACGAAGTAATAACGTTAAGACGAACGTCGGTAGTATTAAGAAATTTAACATCTCTTGATTCTTCATAAGCGCCTTCTTATTTTAACTATAGTAAAGTGAACTGAAACTAAATCAAATAAAAAGTTACGGAATAAATCTAATCACAATTTAAATTTAACTTTGGAGAACAACATGGATAGACAAATTTATCAGATTCAAGTAGCGCTAAAAAATTTCAAGCCCAAAATCTGGAGAAGAATATTAGTACCGTCTAATTTATTGTTGTCTGATTTTCATAAAATAATTCAGACTTCAATGGGCTGGACAAATTCACATTTACATCAATTTATTAAAGATCAAACTTATTACACTGTGAGAATGAAAGACGATGATATGTGGGAGGATATGAACAGTGTAGATTACAAAAAAATGAAAATATTCGACTTGTTAAGTGTTGAGAAGGGAAAAATAATTTATGAATATGACTTTGGCGATGGATGGGAACATGAAATTATTTTAGAAAAAATTCTTCCGGTTGATAAGAAGTTAAAATATCCTATCTGTCTGGCGGGTAAAATGAATTGCCCTCCTGAAGACTGCGGAGGAGTATGGGGTTATGCAGAGATGATTGAAATACTTAAGCAGCCTAAACATAAGGAGTATGAAAATATTATAGAATGGTTAGGAGATGAATTAGACCCTGAATATTTTGACAAAGAAGAAGTGAATGAATACCTTCAAACAAAAGATTACGGATGTATATCTTTATTCTGATCATAAACAAATGAGCGCACTCAAAAAAAGTTTTTTTGTATTTGTCATTGTTCGTTGGCTAACTGACGATAACATCGAAAAAGACGTTGCATAACAAACAACTCAATTTAAGTAAAAATAGATTCGTCAATAGACTTTATAAATTCGTGGAATGAGCAGAAAATTTACAGATAGAAATGTTCCCATGGCAGTCATGAAGTATAAAGTCAAACCAACATAACTAAATATTTCCCTTATTATAGGAGGATGCTATGAATTTTAAAATCACATTTATCTCATTAAAATTATTATTGTTGAATTGTTTCCTGTTGTTTTTGCCGTTCTGTGAATCCTTTGCAATGCAGTCTCTGGATACTATGTGGACAAAAACTTTCGGAGGTAGTAATATTGATGTTGGATATTGTGTACAACAGACATCAGAAGGCGGATACGTCATAACTGGTTACACCCGTTCATTCGGCGCAATAAGCGGGCGAAATGTTTGGCTCATTAAAACAGATGCAGCCGGCAACGAACTTTGGAATAATACATTCGGCGGAAACAGCGACGAAGAAGGAAACTCAGTCAAACAAACTGCTGACGGCGGCTATATTATAACCGGATATACTAAATCTTTTGGCGCAGGTTCAAACGATGTTTTTTTAGTTAAGACTGACACAGTCGGAAATCAATTATGGAGTAAAACTTTTGGCGGTGCGCAGGATGAGGAAGGATATTCAGTAGTGCAAGCAAACGATGGCGGATATATTATTGCCGGCGCTACTTCTTCGTTTGGCAGCGGAGGCAGAGACGTTTGGCTAATTAAAACGGATCAATCGGGCAATCAAGTTTGGCAAAAAACTATTGGCGGTATGAGTTCGGACGGAGCGAGATGCGTTAATAAAACTATGGATGGAGGATATATAATTACCGGATGGACATTTTCACAAGGACCGGGCAACATCGGTAATGAATGGTTAGTTAAAACTGATTCACTTGGTAATCAGCAATGGAACAAAGTCTTTGGAGGCACAGATGCGGATAGAGGTTATTCCGTTCAACAAACTGCCGATGGCGGTTATATCATTACAGGTTATACAGGATCTTTTGGCGCAGGTTTGTACGATATGCTTCTTATAAAAACTGATGCATCAGGAAATCAAGTGTGGTTTAAAACTTTTGGAGGAAGCGGTAGAGATTATGGTAACTCGGTTCAACAAACCTCTGACGGCGGTTATATAATAACTGGTTATACTCTGTCTTTTGGCGCCGGCGGAGATGATGTTTGGCTTGTAAAAACAGATAGCAGCGGAACTGAAGAATGGAGCAGTACTTATGGCGGTACAAGTTCTGATGTGGGTTACGACGTTATCGAAGCAGGCGACGGTGATTATGTTATAACTGGTCATACGTTGTCTTATGGCGCAGGCGTGCATGATGTTTGGCTGATCAAAATCGGTGCGGTTGTTCCTGTTGAATTAGCAAGATTCACTGGAGAATTTGTTGATGGAAATGTTTTTTTATCCTGGATTACAGCAACTGAGACAAACAACAAAGGATTTGAAATTGAAAGAGTTAACGTAAACTATTCACAAATAATGAACTGGGAGACGATTGGATTTGTAAAAGGAAATGGAACTATCACCAAACCAAGAAGTTATTCTTTCATAGATGAAAACCTTAAGCCTGGAATTTATAACTACAGATTAAAGCAAATTGATTATTCTGGAAAATTTGAGTATTCAAATATTACTGAAGTAAATGTAGTGATCCCAAAAGAATATTTGTTAGAACAAAATTATCCCAATCCTTTTAATCCTGCGACAAAAATTTGTTATAGCATTCCTATTGTAGAGACGCACGGCAGTGTGTCGGTACAAAACGTTTTATTGAAAGTTTATGATCTGCTTGGAAGAGAAGTGGCAATTTTAGTAAACGAGCAAAAAGAACCCGGCGCATATTCAGTTGAGTTTAATGCTTCATCCCTCGCAAGCGGAACATATATTTACATTTTACAAACTGAACAACTAACATTGCAAAAAAAAATGATTGTGATAAAATAGCAGGCATCAAGCGTAATCCTATGTATAATTTATAGCAGAATAAATGATCTTGGAGATATAAACTAAAGCGGTTAATATTTTTGCTCGATTGATAAAAACTGCCTAAAAGATTTTGCTTTGAGATAATTAATTGTTTAGCTAAGTTTCACATAACAGTTTCTATCTCTTTGGCTATATATGAGTGCGTCATGAAATCGCTATTATGTTTCTGTAATGCTCTTCTCACCCTCATCCTCATAATCAATAATTTTATCCAAACTTTCTTGCTGCAAATACATAGTCCCAATATCCATTTTGATACGGGTGATTTAAGGAATGTAGTGTTTTTCTATCGTTTGAACTCCGGTGCATTTACTGAAACTAAAAAACTTATTTTGCTGAGGTGACAGATTAATAAAAAGCAATTCTGAATGAGTAAAAAATATTTTTAACAATCTTAGAAAGAAAAGCAGAGCTATTTAAATTAAGCAATGAAACTCATTATAGACAAAAGGTGTAAAGTAAACACTTTAACAAAAGAGTAAAATAAAATGAAAAAATGTACGATTTTTATTATAGTATTGGAGAGTAACTTTTTGTTTTTTATCTCAAACGTGTCCCGCATTTGCGCATATGCGTCAACTTAATTTTATTAATAATTTGTGTAAATCATTAAAATATAATTGAATATGGTTACTAAATGCTTCTATTTTTTATATGGCACTCCTAATGGAGTGCGGTTTGTTTTGGGTTATCCAGTTCTATAAATATTTAACTCCTTACGGAGTTTTTAACTTGTTTATCTTCGCTCCAGAGGAGCGAAATATTTATAGAAATACATAAATAACCAAGATACCAGCACTCCGTAGGAGTGCTATATTGTTTTATTTTATTAGAATTACAGCATCATAATCAAAAATTAATTTAATTTTCATATCCCTTAAGTTGACGCCTATGCGCTTTGCGGGATTGGGAGCGAAACAATCTCAAAATTCTACTCTGGGATTGCTTCATTCGGGGACTCATTCGCAATGACAAAACACTAGTGGTCATTAGTAGGCAGCCGTTAACAAAATGATAATGGCATTACGTCTCAGAACTTTTTAGACCGAACTCATATATCATTACTATAATGTTTTTAATATATCAGGGTGAATAAAATTATATTTTAATCTTTGTTTCAATTTTGAAGAATCAACTATTTTAAAATTAATATTTTCGTCATTAAAATGTGGCGGCAAAAGATTGAGTGAAAGAGCAGCCTTTATGTAAAATTCTTTTTTTGAAGGATGAGAATCAGATACGGCATTAAATATTTCTCCCCAAATATTTTGAACGATTATTTGGTAAATAATTTCAATACAGTCATCCCTGTGAATAAGATTTATAGGCGTGTTTCCGCCGGATACATTTTTTCTTCTAACTAAAAATTTTCCCGGATTCCTACCTGGTCCGATTAATCCGCCAAACCTTACTACAGTTGTTTGAAATTTATTGCTGTTTAATAAAATATTTTCTGCAGCCAATAATGCTTTACCCGAAGTTGATTTGGGATTGAGTGTATCGGTTTCTATGACACTAAAATTATTCTCGTTGTAGACAGAGGTTGAACTGACGAATACAACTTTATTTATAACGCTTTTTTCTATAGCCGATTTGATGAAGGTAATTTGATTAGAATGATATTCGGGTTTATTATCCGCTCCGCCAGGAGGTATGTTTATGATTAAAACTTCCGAATCAAAAAACTTATCAACTTCTTCATTTAGTTTTGGAGTAGATGTAATAATGAAGGCATCAATTCCTGCAGCCAGTAATTTATCGATTTTCTCCGCCGAAGTTGTAGAACCTTTAACCGAATATTTTTTTTTAATTAAATATTCAGCAAGCGGAAAACCGAGCCAGCCACAGCCCATGATACTTACGCTTTTCATCAAATATTACTTTCGTTTTTCAACATGTTCAAGATTGCTGAAATGAAGACTGTAAATTAATTTTGTTAATCTGAGAGATATGTTTGTATAAGCAAGAGCCGGTAATGAAATTGCTGGAAATAGTAATACGGGTGTCTTCAGAATAAGGTTCAAAATCAATAATGGAAAAATTAATTAGAAATTAACAGGTCGTTTCACGAGAGGTAATCGAGATAATCCGCAAGAAAACGTTTGGCAAAATAAGTATCTACAGAAATCCAGAACAAAACACTATCCTTAGTAAAAACAAAATGTGATTTTCCCATTCCAAAACATTGATATACAGTTTTATCATTTATTTTTATGAATTCACTATCTGTAAAGAGAGTTTTTCCAGGCGATATTTTTTCAATCATTCTTCCGGCTTCACTTGCTGCCGACTCTTCATCGTCATAAATGGTTAAATAAATAATTGCGCTTCCCGGCTCACCTTCGTAATAACCAATTTTGTTGTTTTGTGATGTGACGGTTTTGAAATGTAGTTTATTAACAAATCGGGATGCATCATCATCGCTCATTGTTTTGGTTAATTTCAAACCGAAAAAATCTTCGGGCAAATAATCGGTATTGTTAGAGCAGCCGGGCAATAGTGCCGCGGCGATACAGAAAATTAAAAAAAGTTTTTTCATATATCGACAACTTACAAAGTTATTAGGCTTTTACGCAACAATTTTTCAACAGCCGATTTGAAGTTTGTCAGGTTTACAGGTTTATGAAAAATATATTCTATGCCTATTTCTTCATAAGCTTTGATCGAATCCCTGTCAAGTTCACCGCTTAGAACAATAATAGGCGGCTTAACTTTTAAGTCTGATTTATGAAGAGCGACAATTAAATCGTACCCATGCATTTCTTTCATTATATGGTCTGTAATAACAAGCGCAGGAGGTGAGTGCAGTATTTTTGCAAGAGCCTCCTTTCCGTCGGAAGCCATATCTACCGAATAATCCGGGGTTATACTTTTTAATATTTTTGAATATAAAAGTCTGTCTGTTTTGCTGTCATCAACAAGCAAAATATTAGCGGGAGTAACTGGCAGAGTAAAAATAAATTTGGAACCCTTACCATATTCACTCTCTACCCAAATTTTACCGCCGTGTCTTTCTACTATTTCATGAACAAGTGATAAGCCTAATCCCGTGCCGGTTTCGCCTGCAGTTCCCTGCGAAGTAAATTTCGAATCAATTTTAAAAAGCTTTGAGAGGTTTTCTGGCTTAATTCCAACCCCGGTGTCTTCGACAATAAATTTTACAAATCGAAGAGTTTCAGCCGGCTGGCATTGCACAATTATTTTTCCGCCTTTTGGCGTAAATTTTATAGCGTTGGAAATAAGATTGTTGAAAACCTGAATAATTAAATTTTTATCGACATAGAAGAAGACATTCTCATCGAGAGAATTTATTAAACTAATCGATTTCTGCATAGCCGCACCGGTTACAGATTGTATTGAAGATTCAACTAGGTCAGAAGCATTCATTCTTTCCGGCTCAAAACTAATTCTCCCGGTTTGTAGCCTCGTCCAATCAAGCAAGGAATTAACAAGAGAGAGCATAGTTTTGGAAGAATCCTGAATAAACCGCACATACTGATTTTTCTCTTCATCTGATAATTCATTGTCGTTTAACAGCAAATCAGTAAAGCCGAGTATTGAACTAAAAGGCGTTCTTAAATCGTGTGAAATAATTGAGATAAACCTGTCTTTTGTTTCGTTAAGTTTTACAAGATTTCCGGAAGTGTTTTTTAATTCCTCTTCAGTTTTTTTTCTGAGTGTAATATCGCTTATCAAACCGTAAATTGTTTCAACCTCGCCGTTGGGGGAGCGTACAACGTTTACTTTGTTCCTAACCCATACGGAATTTCCATATTTGTGAATTATTTTGAACTCAAATTCCTCCGAAAGTTGAATACGGTTACGCATTAATATTCTGATTTTTCTTTTTACAAAAGGCAAGTCATCCGGATGAATGATCCTGAAAAAAAGTTTTGAGTCCGACAAAAATTCTACCTGAGAAAAACCGGTTATTTTTTCAACCGAGGCAGTATAAAAAACCGGTCGGGATACATTGCCGCTTCGTTCAAATTTATAAATAAAGTCGTCTATATTTTCAGTGAGGTTACGGTACCGCTGTTCGCTGTCTTTTAATGCTTGTTGTGAGCGTTTTCGTTCAGTAACATCCCTCATCGAAAAAACTTTTAATATTGAATTTCCGGAAGCGAAAGAAGAAGCGGAAACGTCAACAAAATATTTTAAGTTATCATCCCTTTTTACAGTGAATTCAAATCGTTCAGAAGAAGGGATGTTTTTTTGGAGAAAATTTAGATGGTCTTCAATTGCCGGAATATCAGCATCGCAAACAAGATCAAGAAACATTTTCCCTTCTAATTCCGCACCGCTTTTGAAACCGAAAATTTCTGCGAGAGCATTATTGGCGGAATGTATTTTGCCGCCGCTTTCAATTGCAATGCCGTCTTTTGAAGTTTCAAATACCCTTTGAAATATTAGCAACTCTTTCTCGGTTTCTTTAACAGCGGTAATGTCTGTTAAAAAACCATTAAAATATTTAATTCCTTCATCGTCAATTACCGGTGAAAATTTAGCAAGAAGATAAATTCTCCGACCATCTTTTTTTAGTACCGGCACTTCAATTACATTGGAATCGCTATCATTTCTTTCTGAAAGATTAAAAGAGGCAGCATCTGTTTCGTTTTTGTCTATCAGGGTGCGGAAGTCTAATCCAATTAATTCGTTTTCAGTATACCCGAGCGTTTCTAAAAATATTGGATTTGCATATTCAATTATATTTTCTGTGGAGATGTTACATATAAATTCATTGGTTTGAGTAACTATATTCCTAAATTTTTCTTCCGATTGCTTTAATTGTTTTTCTATACTGTAGCGTTCGGTTTCATTGCTGCAGAGAACTATTATTGTACTCTTATCGTCTTTGAGGTGTGTAAACCTTGCCCCCACAATTTCTTTTCCTCTCTTTTTATTCACAACATTAAAGTGGCTTTTCCAAATGCCTTCGCGCAGAAGTTCTAATTTAACACTCTCAAAATATTCATCATCAAAAAAATTTAATATTCTTCCGAAAAATTTTCCAAAAATCTGACTCTTGCTGTAACCGAATAGATTTTCCGAGGCTTTGTTCCAGAAAACAATTTCTCCCTTTGTATTTATAGCAAACACCGCATCAGTTGCAGTTTCTGTAATTACCTGATAACGCTTTAATTCTTCAAACTCTTTTTCTTTAAAATCATCGGCTTGTGATTGTTCAGTTGCATCGGTTAAAAAGAAAAAAAGTAAGCTGTTCTTTTTCCTTTGATGATTAACCGGTTCCACTGCGCATTTAAAAATATATTCCGATTCTTTATTGGTGAAGTGAATTGTAAGAGTAGTGTTTATTGCACGCTTAACAGCATTATCAATATCTTCAACTGCCGATGGAAAGGTTTGGGATATTTTCAATTCCGTGCCGGAAGGATTTTCCTTGAAAAACTCTTTAAAATATTTTCCGCCTGCGTAAAGGATTATTCCTTCCCGATCGGTAATAAAAAACAAATCGTGATGGTTATTTAAAACATTTGCATATTCAGCCGAAGAAATAGGCTTTAATTTTTCTTCTTTATCGGTAATTCTAATGTCCTCTATTAAAATCATTCCCCCCGTAAATTTATCTTCCTGGAAAAACGGAATTCCTTTTAGTAACACATTTATTTTTGAACCGTCAAGAGCATTTATTCGCTTAATAATTTTCTCAAAGGGATGTCCGTCAGCCAACAAAGCTAATTCATCTTTTACCCCGCAGCGCCTGATAAATCCGGAACCGGATAAATAATCACCGTTAGCAGGGATATCATCAAAATCATAGATAACGCCCATCTGGTTAAAAACGCCGTTGATAAACCAGATTTTAAAATTCTGATTAAACACAGCAATGCCAGCCGGCAGGTTTTCGAGTAAAACATCGAAACCCGCATTTTCATATTTATTGTTATCAGTTTTTGTCATTTAATTTCATTACAAATAAAAGTTTATTACTGCAATAATAGTGCTAATTATAAAAGTTAAAAAGAGATGAATTACTTACTTCTATAATTATCAGGGTATCGTTTTGAGATAGAAAAGGGTTGAGCTGCTTCAATATGAGCCGGAGTTAAATGAATGAGCTTGGTCTAAAGAAGTATTTTCCGTCATTGCGAGCGACGCTTTGGGAGCGAGGCAATCTCAAAATTCTAAACTGGGATTGCTTCATTCGAGGACTCATTCGCAATGACAAAACAGTGGTCATTAGTAGGAACAGAGTGATGAAGCAATCTTTTGATTTTGCGCTAAATTCGGCAGATTGCTTCTCCCGCAATGCGGGATCGCAATGACATTTTTCAATAGAACCTTTTTAGACTAAACTCATGAATAAATAAAAATTCCCGCCGCTTGCAGACTGCCTCACGCCCATAATCTTACCCCATCACGCTTTTTATCTCTTCCTTAAAAAAGCATCTTTTGATTTTTTAGGATGCTTCGGAGACACACTTAGCTAAGAATATTTTATTCAAACTCGAGCAATAGCTGCCCCTTTGTAACCATCTGTCCAACGTTTACATAAATTGCTTTTACTTTGCCTTCCAAAGGGGAAAGCAGATCATTTTTCATCTTCATTGCTTCTAAAACAAGCATACCCTCGCCATGTTTTAACTGCTGACCGGGCTTTATTTTTATTACTGTAATAACACCCGGAATAAAAGCGGTAATTTTTCCCGGATCGGATTTAACGTACTTCTTACGGCGTAAGAACTTCTCGGTAAAGTTCGTTTCGTAATTTGTGTCGTCTATTAAAAACTTTTTAATTGCTTTATTTTCCATGAATCGTTAGAACGGCGGTACGCCGTGTTTTTTTGCCGGACGAAATTCTTTTTTCTGAACAGCGATTTGTAATGCATGTATTAAATAACCTCTGGTTTCGGCAGGGTTAATAACGGCATCAACATGACCGTTTGCGGCGGCAACGTAAGGGTTTGCAAATTTCTCGGTATACTCCTGAACCTTCTTTTTTCGGGTTGCTTCGGGATCTGTTGAATTTGCTATTTCGCTCTTAAAAATAATATTGGCAGCGCCTTCCGGTCCCATTACTGCAATCTCGGCAAAGGGCCAGGCGAATACAAAATCGGCGCCGAGATGCCGCGAGCACATTGCAATATAACCGCCGCCGTATGCTTTACGAAGAATTATTGTAATTTTCGGAACGGTAGCTTCGCTGTATGCGTAAAGAATTTTTGCGCCGTGACGGATTACACCGTTATGTTCCTGGTCTACTCCCGGCAGGTAGCCCGGTAAGTCCACCAGAGTAATTAATGGTATATTGAAAGCATCACAAAACCGAATAAACCTTGCCGCTTTATCAGAGGAATCAACATCAAGCACGCCCGCAAGTACAAGCGGCTGATTACCCACAATACCAACAGTCTCGCCGTTCATTCGAGTAAATCCAATAACAATGTTAGCTGCAAAACGTTCTTGTATTTCAAAAAAATCCGAATCATCAGAAATTGATTTTATGATATCACGTATATCATAAGGCTTTGAAGGTTCCGGGGGAATAATTGCCTCAATGTTATATGCAGCATTTGGAGGTTTAACAGGGAATGGTTCTGCTTTTTTAGTATTGTTCCATGGAATATAACCCATCAATTTTTTTATCTGCTCGAAGCATTCAAGTTCGCTGTTGGCAAAGAAATGAGCATTGCCCGAAATTTCAGTTTGTACTTTTGCACCGCCCAAATCTTCCATAGAAATTTCTTCGCCCAGAACGGTTTTAATTACTTCGGGTCCGGTAATAAACATTTTAGATATTTTATCCACCACAAAAACGAAATCAGTCAACGCAGGGGAATAAACTGCTCCGCCGGCGCAGGGACCGAGCACTACAGATATTTGCGGAATAACTCCGGATGCAACTGTGTTGCGGTAAAAAATTTCACCGTATCCAGCAAGTGAATTTACACCTTCCTGAATACGCGCGCCGCCGGAGTCATTTATTCCGATGAGTGGAATTCCCAGCTTGATTGAGTGATCCATAATTTTAGTAATCTTACGAGCGTGAGCCAGTCCGAGAGAACCGCCGGCAACCGTAAAATCCTGCGCAAAAATACAAACAGGATGACCGGAAATTGTTCCGGTGCCGGTAATAACTCCATCACCGGGGAGTTCTTTTTTGTCCATACCAAAATCTCTTGCTTCATGCCGGACGAACATATCGTACTCGTGGAACGAATCCGTATCTAGAATTGCTTTTATCCTGTCTCTTGCAGTCATTTTGCCCATAGCCAATTGCTTTTCAACTGCTTTTTGCCCGCCGCCGATAGCCGCAGATTCTTTTTTATTAAAGAACTCTAATATTTTATCTTTTAACCACATTTTATTGACTACAATAAGTGTAAAAAATTTCATTTCAAAGATAGCTATGAACTGCTATATCTGAAAGAAAAATCAGCAGAGTTGAATTGACGGTTATTAACGTCTTAACGCCAAAATTTTTTAATGCTCGCGGAATATTATCGCAAAAATATTTAGTTGAATGAATGAAAATGCATGGATGGATTCGAGCAAAACATGAGCAATATTTCTATCCTATAATTTAATTCGTTAGCGAGAAGAAATTTATAATTAGATAGTTAGCAAAAATATTCTACGCAAAATGGCAAGAATATTAACTGCTAAAAAAATATATCAGCATGGATGAATGTAAGTGAATGGATGAATGGTTATCATTCAGTTATGCAGCCATTCAATCATTCAATTGATGATTGGTAATTTTTTGGCTTTGGCTTCGCCAGGTTATAAATTCAAGATGTGTTCACTCTAAAAAGGTCACCCTTTTCATTTCGAGTCTGTTGGCTAATCCCGCATGCGGGCTTAACCAATCCGTTTGTAACCAGCAAAATTCATAATTTCTCTTTCTTGATTTGAGTTCTTTATTTTTTTATCAAATAATCTTTGACATTAAAACTCTCTTTTACGAAATTTCCACACAAAATTCTTCCGATATAAATGGAGACTCAAAATGAAAAGGTTTGCACTACCGCTTTTGATAGTATTTGTTGCCGCATCATTTTTCTTTGCGCAGGCGCAGGATAAAAGATTAACATTCAAACAAGTTTATATGGGCGCCGAGCCGCGTTTGCTTGGCTCGGTTCCGCGCGTTCAAGGCTGGCTTGATGAAAACCACTACTTGGAATCCAAAACAGAAGCAGGCACATCTACACTAAATAAAGTAAATGCTGAAACAGGAGAATCTGAAATCTTCTTGAATTATACTGAACTGAAAAAAGATTTGCCCAAGGGATTTTTAGTGGAACGTGCTGATGACCGTACTTCCGATTACACAAAATTTTTATTTAATGGAAACAAGGACATTTATTTTTATAACAGAACTACAAAAGAGTGGAAACAACTAACAACTTCACCCGATATTGAAGAAAAAAACCCGACTCTTTCTCCAGATGGAAATAAAGCTGCTTTTACACGGGAGAACAACCTTTATGTAGTTGACATTAATTCCGGTAAAGAAACCCGCTTAACTTTTGACGGCAACGAAACCATTAAGAACGGTTATGCATCGTGGGTTTATATGGAAGAAATTATTGGTCGCTCTTCAAATTATAAAGCCTACTGGTGGGCGCCTAACAGCGATATGATTGTTTATCTGCGTTTTGATGATTCGCCTGTTCCGAAATTTCCACTTTACCGTGCTGACGGCGTTCACGGAGAAATTGAGTGGGAATATTATCCAAAACCCGGAGATGCTAACCCGATTGTTAAATTAGGAATTGCAGATATCAACAGTGAAAAAACAATCTGGGTTGATGAAGATACGGCGGATAGATATGCTGCATTTCCGTTCTGGTCGAATGATGGTAAAACTGTTTATTACCAATGGCTAAATCGCGGACAAGATACAATGATAATTTATTCCGGGAACCCGCAAACCGGAGAGCGTAAATTAGTTTATACCGAAACACAATCATCATGGATAGAATTCTTTGAAGATATTTATGTATTCAAAGACGGCAGCGGCTTTCTTCTTCGTTCGAGCAAAAGCGGTTATTCTCATCTTTACTATTATGATATGAACGGTAACTTAAAGAATCAATTAACCGATGGAGAGTGGGACGTTGACGAAATTATTTATGTTGACGAAAAAAATAAAACCGTTTACTTCGATGGTTCGATGGATGAATCAACACAGACTCACCTTTACAAAGTTGAACTTGGTGAAAGCAGTCCGGCTAAATTGACTTCATTTGAAGGC
>Ga0210012_1003249_pt1 | contig 13439 bp, 8 predicted proteins | sample CryGeymeta201504_FD_183974 | JGI IMG/M metagenome (GOLD analysis project Ga0210012, IMG submission 183974) | Groundwater microbial communities from Crystal Geyser aquifers in Utah, USA - Crystal Geyser metaG 2015-04 (SPAdes) (version 2) | ecosystem: Environmental > Aquatic > Deep subsurface >... | reverse complement strand
GATAAATAAAGAGTGATTAACGTAAATAAGCTCAGAAAAAGCAGGAGAATAAGCTTGGGTAGATTTTTCATGGATCCTCATTAAAATGATGAAAAGTTTTTGAAAACATTATTTATTAAAAAAAAAAGTCAACAAAGTCTTATTAAATTAATTATATCGACTTCAAAAAGCTAGCTTATTTCATAAACGTAAATCGTTTTAATACTTGCTGATTTCCATTGAATCGCATTCTTACAAAATAGAGTCCACTTGCTACATTTTCATTCATTGTTAAATGGAAATTCGTAGATCCTTCACTAATCGTCAATTGACCTGATTGTACTTTTTTCCCAATACTTGAATAGACTTCCCATTGCATTAAACCTGCTTTATTGGCTTGAATACTAAAGTTTGTACTTGGATTAAATGGATTTGGGAAAGCTTCACTAACAGTAAATGAACTTGGTAATTCAAGTCGCTCATTAGAAGTGGTAGATTTCTTTTTGAATTTTATTCCATGTTGTGTGTTTGAAATCGACTTGCTTTTTAACACTTTTTTTGAGGCAAAATCTGAAACTACTTCCGATTCATTTAGATTACTTTGCGATGATGACGAAACGGTAAATTCTAGGTTGTTTTTTGTTAAATGGTATTCTTGATTATTCCAAACCCAGTAGGCATCAAGTTCTGTTAAGGACGAGATTTGAGATTCAATTTGGACTTTTCCATCAAACTCTGATAAATAAACAGGAATAAAGAGTTCATCTCCGATAAAATTTTCTGATATACATTGGTTTTGATAGGCATTTCCATCAATATCGCTACTATAAACTTGAATAGTTGACGAATTTAATGGTTCAAGATAAAAAGCATCGTATTTATCATAAGACTCGAGAGACGTTTCATTAAAACGAATTCGACTTTCAGCTATTGATGATTTAGAAAATGCTTTAATGTTGATTTCAGGGAATGTTCTTTCTTTTCGTAATGGCGCTTCTTGTTCTGTTTGAACAGTATTTCGTTCAATTAGAGCAGCCGTTTCTGAACTTGCAATTTCATCCGATTTTACCCAGAAAGCTTGAAATGGAGAAATACTTGCATTTTCACCACTCGCAAGTGTTGAATAACTATTATTATCGGCACTCCATATATATACGTTTTGATTTAGACTTAAACCACTTTCACTTTCTAAGTAAGTAAGCAAATCGGTAACGGAAATGGGTCTGTCAAAAGGATTTTGCAATAAATTCCAGCCTTCGTTTGAGTCATTAGATAAATTGGTATTTAAATCTGGCGCATGTAATTGAAAGGTCGCGGATGTTGGAATAGTTCCGTTTGAAATCGTAGTAGATTTTGGGAAATTACCTTGAATTCCAGAAGTAAGTGGGTCATCATCTTGGAAAAAATAAATGATATGACCTTTGTGGTTAGTCGCTGATTCAGAGGCATTAGTAATACTTTCAAAACTGGCGCTTGAAGTATTCCACTCATAAATTGTACTTGAAACAGTTGAATTATCAGAACCTGTAAATCCTTGTGTCCAAAAGGAATCGTAAGCGTCTGCATAAGATATTCCAAACGGTAAACCTGCCATTCTCCAGCCAGAGGAAGCTCCAGCATAATTCACAGAAATGCCATCACCAGCAAAAAAACTAAGATAAACAAGCGATGAATCGTCTGTAAATGGATTCCGATTTCCTTGCCAAACTTCGACTTTATCGTTTCTTTCCGATTCTTGAGTACTTACTGCATCTAATTTGTGCCATTCATATAAAGTGGCTTTCATTCCATCAAAAAAACTTTGATTATCTACTTGAGCTAACATATTAGCATTGTCTTTATACATAGCATAGAAATAGAAAATAGCTCTAGCAACATCTCCTTTAGTTGAATCTCTAGGTTCAAAGCCTGTATTCGATTTGTATTTTGAATATAAATATTGGTCTTGAGTTGCTGGAGCACTTGTCAAGCGATCTGAACCGAGATACCAATAGGTCACTTCGTTTTCTGGAATATTCATAAATGGATAATTACTTCTATCGCCATTTGCTTGAACTTTTGCAGCATATAAATGGTGTAAATCGAAAACCATTGGTGATGCTTCAGAAAATTTTGATTGGGGCCAAAGATGTTCAGCGTTTATACCAACACCTCCTTGGTAAACTTGAGTTGACGCAGTTGTGGCGCTTGAAGAGTCATAAGTAGCCGTAAAACCAGTGTAAAGACCATAAACTTGATCTCCCGAAATATCTACTTTAGAGTATAAATATTGACGAGAGTTATCATAAGATTTGCCTGAGGAATTTGTGTAATAATAATAATCGCGCAGATAATTGATTAAAAAAGACCCTTTTAATTGCACGGTTCCGCTTGGATCTACAAAAGTACCTGCTTGTGAGGGATTGGAAGGAATTCCTGGTTGCGCAAACAGACTATTTGATTTTAAAAGAATAAAAAGTAGAATAAACCAATAGATTTTCATAACACACGCATAAAGGTTCGGATTTCAATAAGCCATTTTAATGCATTAATGTAAATCAAAAAAAGCAAATCTAAAAAGTGGAAAATGTTGAACAAAAAAAAGTAGAAATGAGCTTTTGCTTTCAGTTAATGAAATAAATGACAGGTCAACTCAATTCTTTTAATAAGAATTTATTAAGAGGAAAAATATTGTGTTGCAAAGTATAATATTATCAATAAGATAAAAGATTAACTTGAATGTGCTAAATATTCGGCTAAGTACTTAAATTTTATAGCTAAAAATAGTCTATTTGCTGATTTGGGATTAATTTTCTAAAATAGAGTTACTATATAACAAAGCATTTGGAACGGATTATAATGTAGAAACGATTTGTTTGAAGTTAAACTGAAAAAGTGCTAAGTATTGATTATTAAGCTATTATGTTGATGTATTTTTGCTAGAGATTTGATTTTTAATGGATTCACGTTAATTGTAAAGCCCCAAAATGAATAAATAAAAAGCGTAATTAACTGTACTAATTACCTATAAATAAATCAAAATCAGAACTATTACGATAAAGGGCTATCGTTTCTTTCTTGAGACTCAGCTAGATCTTGAATACTTGTATCTGCAAATGCACCATTTATATCATCTCGAATTGGAGCCCATTTATAATGAAAAGCACAAGGAGTTTCAATAGTACAGGTTGGAATTCCAAGAGCGCAGGTTTCAAATAAATCGTCTCCATCAAAAATGTCTACAATCTCTTTCATGCTAATGTCTTTAGCCTTTTTGCGCAATTGAAGACCTCCATTAGTACCTTTGGTTGAGGTTAAAATTCCTTTTTGCGTAAGAGATTGAAGGATTTTAGTAAGATAAGCGGGTCCAATATGTAATAATGAGTTCAGTTTAGCAACAGTAATCGGGCGCCCTGTTTTATTGAGCGCCAAAATGATTAAAGCACGAGTTGCAATTTGGCAAGATTTTGAAGTGATCATATCGAGATAGTAATTGAAGAATAGTTAATAATAAACAAAATATTTTTTTAATTGGTGATATCAAAAGGTTAAAATGTTAATTCGCTTATTAAGCATTTAATTTTAAAATAATAAGTGTTCAAGGTGTTCAAAATTGAAAAATGAATAGCACAAAACTGTTATAAAATCACACAAAATCGAACTTAATTGAAGTAGAAATAGGCATATATGGCAATGGAATTACGAATAGAGATGTCAATATTAACTTCATTTTGTAAAAATGAGCAAATAGATGATCTTATTTGTAAAAAATATAAATAGATAATGTTATTTGCTAAATTGCAAATTTTTTTATATGTCATTAATAAATAGTTACATAAAAACAATAAAGCATATTTACAGTGCGAGGAAAAATGTAAAAAAACGAAATATTATAAGATATTAGACTCTTAATTATTTTATTCACTTGTTTCTTAATTAGGACTCTTTTATCTTTAATCAAGTCAAAAGAAACAAACCTGTAACGGAGAAGAAAATGAAACTCCTTCTAATTTTAATCACTTTCCTTTTTAGTTCAAGCAAGCTTGAAAGAGCAATTTTAGTAACAGACGGTGTAAATACAATTACTGTAAAAGGAACATCAACAATGCATGATTGGGCAATGACAAGCACAGATATAAAAGCCGAATCTGAAATTTTAATCAATGGAAATGATGTTCAAATCATGAATTTTAGTGGTATTCTTGATGCCAACTCTTTAAAAAGTGGGCATAAAACAATGGACAAAAATGCCTATAAAACACTAAAAACAAACGATTTCCCAACAATTTCATTCGATTTTAAGAGGTTAGAATCGAAAGATCCCGAAACGGCTACAGTTAAAGCTATTTTTTCGGTAACAATTGCTGGAGTTACAAAAGAATTATCAGTAAACGCACTTGTTAATCCTATTGGAGAAGACGGTGTAACTATAAACGGTACTCATAATTTGAAAATGTCAGATTTTGGTATCAAACCTCCTTCATTTATGCTTGGCGCGTTAAAAGTTGGTGATGATTTAGTGGTTGAGTTCACGCTTAATCTAAAAGTATCACAACGCGAAATAGCCGGTTAACCTCAAAAAAGTAATCATTATTAAAGAATAAATTACAAAGGCTTATAGGTATTCCTATGAAAAATTCCCTGAAAACTTTACTTACACTCGTACTTATTACGATAACAACTCTCGCATACGCTCAACAACCTCAGCTCGATAACTACCGCGACCCAGGTCAAAAAGGTTTAAATGTATTTGAAACACCAAAAGGCGAATTAGCTCCTTACGAAGGTTTAAAAGTTAGAGTCGGTGGAGATTTTGCATTACAATTCCAAGGTTTAAGCCAAGAAAACAAATTAAATAATTTTGTTGATATGGAAAGCAACTTGAACTTACCTTCAGCTAACTTAAATATTGACGTTCAATTATATCGTGGTGTTCGTATGCACCTTAGAACATATTTGTCTTCACGTCACCACAACGAATCTTGGGTAAAAGGTGGATAAATACAAATCGATGCTCTTGATTTCATTCAAGAAAGTTTCTTAGATAACGTAATGCAATATGTTACTTTAAGAGCAGGTATGGACGATGTAAACTTTGGTGATGCTCATTTCAAAAGAACAGACAATGCTAAAGCAATCTACAATCCACTAGTAGGTAACTTCATCATGGATTCTTTCTCTACAGAACCCTTTATGGAAGCAAATGTTCAATACAATGGTATCTTAGGTGTACTTGGTGTATCTAATGGTAAATTAAACCAAACAACTGTAACTAAAGATGGTGTGGATAACACTCTTTCTTACTATGCTAAAGTTGGATTTGACAAACAATTAAACGAAGACTTAAGAGTTCGTGTAACTGGTTCTATTTATACAAACTCTGGTAAATCTACTGGTGGCTATTTATATGGTGGCGACCGTGCAGGTGACCGTTACTACAACGTTGGTATAACAACCGTAGAAGCTGATGCAGGTGTAAATTTTGTATCCGCAAGAGCAAACGCACGTTTTAACTCTGGTTTCAAAGAACGTACAGCAATGCAATTTGCAGGTTTTGTAAAATTCAGAGGTATTGAGTCTTTCACATTATTCGATTTAGATAGCAATAGCAAAGATGCTGGCGAGGGTAGCTATACTCAAATAGCTGAAGAATTAGTTTACAGATTAGGTTCAAAAGAAAATTACTTCTTAGCAGCTCGTTATAATACAGTATCGGGAAATAAAACTTCTGATGCAAAAGACCAAACAATCACAAGAATTAACTTCGGCGGTGGCTGGTTCATGACTGAAAACGTTGTAACTAAAATTGAATATGTAACACAATCATGGGCTGGTGATGGATTTGCAACTTCAAAATGGGAAGGCGCAAAATTCAGCGGTATTATGATTGAAGCAATAATTGGTTTCTAATTAAATTCTCTCTTCTCATAATTGTGAGCCCGGCAGAAATGTCGGGCTTTTTTTATGCTAAAAATTTAGCTACTAGTTTACCAATTACTTCGATTCTGATAGTAGAAACTTGAATTCAGACGGAACCATTTTTTTGAAACGTTGTAATCTAGCATTCCTATTTTAAATAATCTCCCTAAAATCAGATAGGAATTCCAAAAAGTAGTTTTGAGCAAAATATTCGGCGAATTTGCGGGTTTGGGTAGGATGTAAACGGGAAAAACGACTTTATGGAATGAAATCAGCTACTTAGAGTACAATTTTAGGATTAGAAACAAATTCAAATTCAAATTAAAAAGTATTTTGAAGTTCATATGTGAATCAGTTAGTATCAGTAAAAAAAATTCTGTTTTGAATTTATGTTAATTTTAACCGATTTATAGACTATACTCGTTATTAATAATAACAAAAAGATTTGAGAAATAAATTCAAATTCTAAGTGAAAATAATTAGTTCACTTGCCTTTTTTAGAATCGTGGATTCTTTACTTTTGAATGGTCGTCTTAATCAATGAAACGATGTTGTAATTTTTAATTATTTAGGTAAACACATACTATGGGTTATTCAAACAAAAAAAGTCAAAAAAGCAGAAGTTTAGTAAGTGTGCTATTACTGATTTTAGCGTGTGGAATCTTGTCTTCTTGTTCAACAGACAGTAAAAAAGCAGACTCTACTACAAATGACAAAAAGATTTCAAATCTAGTTGATAGTTATACGCAAGGGATTTTATCGAAAAAAACGCCAATTAAAGTTCGACTTCTTGCTGATATTCCAATTGAAAATCAGCTAACTGATTATTCTTTTTTTAGTGTTGAACCGTCTGTTAAAGGAAGAATTAGCTGGATTGATCAACGTAGTTTTGTTTTTACTCCTGAAACTGAATTCAAAAATGGAACCGATTATAATTTTTCATTCAATCTTGATAAGCTTTTTAAAGAGTCGTCGAGTGAAGCTAAGAAACTAAATTTTTCAGTAAAAATTGTTGATTTATCTATGCAGGTAAGTGTTGGAGCGTTGCAATTACAGGAGAATAGTGAAAAATATAAAGTTACCGGTGTAATTAGTAGTTCCGATGAACTAGACGAAGTAAGTGTTTCAAGTCTTATTGAAGCTTCTATCTCAGGAGTTAAATTGCAGGTTAAGTATGAGTCGAAGGGTTTTGGTAAGATGGTCTTTTCCATTGAAGAAATCACAAGAGAAGACGATGATAAACAGCTTCAAATTAAATGGCATGGTTCTGCAATTGGATTTAAAGGCGAAGGTTCTGAAACGGTAAGTATTCCTTCAAAAAATGAATTTCTGATTACAAAAGCAGAATTTGAAAACCAAGGAGTTACAAGAATTAAGGTCATTTTCTCAGAAAACTTAGCTAAAGATCAGCAGTTTATAGGCAAAATTAAGTTAAATGATTCGGATAATCTCCGTTTCGAAACGGTAGCAAATTTTCTCTATGTTTATCCACGTTTTTCAATTGAAGGTGGAACCAATTTAAGTTTACGAGTTGAAAAAGAAATTAAAAGTGAAAAGAAATATGAGTTAAGAGCGCCTTTCTCTAAAGTTTTTCAATTCGCAGAAGAGTTACCAAAAGTAGAATTTCTTGGTGATGGTGTTATTTTACCCCGTTCTGGAAAACTCTTAGTTCCTTTTAAAGCAATTGGACTCAGAGCGGTTGATATTCGTATCTACAAAATATTTGAAAAAAATATCCCTCAATTTTTGCAAGTTAATTCAACTATGACTTCGGGTGAACAATTACATAGAGTTAGTAAATTTATTAAAGGGAAACGAGTCGATTTAGCCATTCTTGGAGATGTATCTTCAGCTATGTGGAATTCTTATGTTGTTGATATTAAAGATATTATAAAAACAGAACCGGGCGCGGTTTATAGACTTGAATTAAGTTTTACGATGAAATACGTTTTATCATCTTGTGTAAATTCAGAAGAAAACTTAGATGATGAAAGTTCAGATTTAAGTAGCTCAATGAACTCAGCTAAATCAGAAGTAAGTTATTGGGATTCTTACGACGATTCGTATTATCCTGATGGGTACGATTGGAGAGAAAGAAATAATCCATGTAACATTTCCTATTACACGAAAGATAAACGCCGCTACAAAAATGTACTTGCTTCCGATATTGGAATCATTGCCAAATCGACGGGTGAAAATGCCTTTGTAGTAAATGTAACAGATTTAAATACGGCTCAGCCAATTGCAGATGCTCAAATTGATGTGTTAAATTTTCCGCTTGAAAAAATATTGACTACTAAAACTCAAGCTAACGGTTCAGTATTAATTCAAACCAATGAAAAGGCTTGGTTAATTAAGGTTTCATACAAAGAACAAGCCGGTTACCTTACGTTAAACAATTCGAATTTATCCTCGAGTTCTTTTCCTATTTCAGGTAAAACCGTTCAAAATGGAGTGAAAGGATTTTTATATACCGAACGTGGAGTTAGAAGACCTGGAGATTCCTTATATATTGGATTTATTCTAGAGGCTGAAAAAAAAGATTTCCCAGAAAATCATCCTGTTTTATTTGAATTGAGTGATTCAAGACAGCAATTAGTTGAACGTACTGCCATTACAAAATCGGTAAATGGAATGTATCTGTTCAAAACGAAAACCTCCATTCAAGCTCCAACTGGTCATTATACGGTAACGGCAAGAGTTGGTGGACAATCGTTTACCAAAACAGTTCCCATTGAAACAGTAAAACCAAACCGTTTGAAAATTCAATTAAAAACGGATCCTGAAGAAGCGAATTATCAAACAAAAACCCTAAGTGGAACGATTTCATCACAATGGCTGCATGGCGCAAAAGCAACTGGGCTTGAGGCTGAAATTTCTGGTTCATTTACGAATGTGCCGTTTGTTTCTCCGAACTTTGCAGATTATTCGTTCACTGATTTAACGAGAGAATTACAGGATTCAGAATTAAAAACTGTAGATGTTGAGCTCAATAGCGAAGGTGAAGCCAACATAAATGTACCTTTTACTCCGATTAAACAAGCGCCAGGAAGACTGAAATTACATTTTGATACTAAAGTTTTTGAGAAGTCTGGTGACTTTAGCGTGATGTCATTTTCTACTTGGTATCATCCTTATAAAGCCTATGTTGGCGTAAGCATTCCGAGTGGTGATAAACGAAATATGCTACTCACCGATAAAAAACACCCATTACAATTCGTAGTTTTAAAACCTGATGGAAAGCCACTTAAAGGACAAAGAGTATCTTACAAAGTGTACAAATTGAAATGGCGTTGGTGGTTTGAACAATCTCAAGAAAAAGTTAGCGATTATTTCTCACGGGAATCTGTAGAACCTGTTCAGGCAGAAAAAACGGTCATGACAGACGAAAATGGAATGGCAACAGGAGATTTTCAAATCAATTATCCTGATTGGGGACGTTATTTAGTAAAAGTAAAACATGAAGACGGCGGTCATGAAAGCAGCAAAATTGTCTATGTAGATTGGCCAGGTTATGCAGGTCGAGGTAGAGATACAAAAGATGGCGGCGCAAATATCATTCAACTTTCAACAGAAAAAGAAAATTATACGATTGGCTCAAAAGTAAACGTCTTTATTCCTGCGCCAAAAGGCTCAAATGTGTTAATCAGTATTGAAAAAGCGGACAAAGTTTTGCGCCAAGAATGGATTCCAGGAAATGGCGAGCAAACTTTTTTTGAGTTTGAAGCTGATCGAAACATGATACCAAATGTTTTTATTCATGCTCATGTCATTCAAGCTTTCGAACGAAGAGAAGAATCCTTGCCGATTCGACAATATGGCGTTCAGAAACTTGGAATTGATGATGCACTTTCTCGTTTGTATCCAATAATTGAGTCTGCAGAAAAATTTGAACCGAGTTCAAAAGCAGTAATTAGTGTGAAGGAAAAAACCGGAGTTCCATTCACGTATACCTTAGCTTTGGTGGAAGACGGTTTGCTCGATTTAACGAATTTTAAAACGCCAGATCCACATACTTCATTTTTTGCACACGAAGCCTTACGAGTAAAAACCTGGGATTTATTCGACCTCGTAAGTGATTCCTATTTAGCCAATTCAACAAAAGTAATAAGCCTTGGTGGTGACGAAAGTTTAGCGGATGTTAAAAACCTAACAAAAGTAAATCGGTTTGATGCCGTAGTTAAGGTTTTAGGCCCTTTTACTTTAGAAAAAGGACAGACAAATAAACACGAAATTTTGCTGCCAAATTATGTAGGCTCTGTTCGTGCAATGATTGTTGCTTCAAATGATAAAAAATATGGTTATGGAGAAAAGACGATTCCTGTAAAAAAAGACTTAATGATTTTGGCAACTGCGCCAAGAGAAGTAGCAACAAATGAGCGATTTACTATTCCGATAACTGTTTTTTCGAGCGATGATAAAGCAAAAACAGTTTCTGTTCGAATCACAACAAGCTGAGCCTTAAAAATTAAAGGCGAAGAAGTAAAAGAAATGCAATTTTCAACTTCCGGCGACCAAACTGCTTTTTTTGAGTGTGAAACCAATTCCGTTTTTGGAGCTTCAAAAATAACAGTTGAAGCAAGTTCAGGCAATCAAAAAGCGTATAATGAAATTGAACTTTGGGTAAATGATGGTTTAATGGATGTTATTGAAGTAAAAGATACTGTTCTTGCAACGGGTAAAACACTGAATTGGAATTTATTGAGTTTGGGAATTCCTGGTACAAATTCGGTTCGTGTTTCAGCATCGAGTTTTAGCACGATTCGTTTAGAGCATCGCTTAGATGGTCTCATTCAGTATCCTCACGGCTGTTTAGAGCAGACGACTTCAAAGCTTTTAGCTCAGTTATTCATCGGAGATCTTAAAGTGCTCAGCCAATCTGAATCAGATCAAATTCAAAAAAATATAAATTTAGGATTGAATCGTTTGAGTTCATTTATTAATCCATCGGTTGGTTTGAGTTACTGGCCAGGAACTTCTCAATTGAATCAGTGGTCACAGATTTATGCCTATCATTTTATGTTACTTGCCGCAGAAAAAGGCTACACGATTCCTTCAGGATTAATGACAACGGCAGAGATTTCGATAAAACAAGAAATTTTTTCATGGCGTGATGTTAAGAATAGTTCAAATAACAAAACCCTTGCTTATGCTCTTTATGTGTTGGCAAAAGCTGGAAAACAAGAAGTCGGATTAATGAATAGACTTCGGGAATCAGAGACAATTGGCAATGTTGGAACCTGGTTATTAGCCGCTGCTTATGCAAAAATTGGTCAATCAAAAATTGCTGAAGAATTAGCAGGAAAAGTTAATTATGCAATAAAAGAAGATCCAAATAGTGATATTATTTTTGAAACGGGAAATCGTTCAAAAGCGATGGCATTAACCATGATGATTGAGTCTGGATTAAGTGATGGCGATTTAACAAGTGCCATGGAATTGGTTGAATCCCTATCAAACTCAAGATTCTATTCTACTCAAGAAACAGCGTTTAGTCTCTTAGCTTTGTCTACGTATATCAATAAAAACAAAGCAAATACGCCGATTTATTTAAGCATTAATTTTGGTGCAGATTCAAGAGATATTCGTTCCGATGCTTTATTGATTGAAGATGAATGGAATGATAAATCGGTAAATGAAGAGGAATTGACCATTAAAAACAAAAGCGAAAAAGATGTGTTTATTCGAGTGATTCAAAAAGCTAAAAAGCCATCTTTAAGTGTATCTGCATCAAATAAAGGTCTCGAAATGAGCATTCGTTATTTGGATTTAGATGGAAAACCGATTTTGGAAAAGAGCTTAAAACCTGGTGAATCGTTTATTAAAGAAGTTGTGGTTACCAATAAAGCTGTTTCTGAGTTGAACTATCTAGCTTTGTCACAACCGATTCCTTCAGGCTGGGAAATTCTACCGAATAAAGTGAAAAATAATTTATTCAAAAAAGATGCAGATTCACCGGATTATCAAGATGTTCGTGATACGCATATTTATTCGTATTTCGGTCTGAAAAGCTTTGAAAAGAAAACATTTCGATTCGCATTAATGGCGACATATACTGGTGAATTTTTATTGCAACCAACGAAATTAAGCGATATGTATAAGGCTGATTTTTATGCGTTTAGCGAATCTGGAAAAGTTTCTGTTCAAGAATGATAAACGTGGTTTTCAACATGTAAAAAATGAGAAAAAACAGAAAAACATCCGATTGAAAAGTATTTTTTAGCCTGAGTTAGAAATAAGAAATGGTGCAAAAACTTTACCATTTACCCCAACAAATTAGAGATATGGCATTTGGCTTTTAGTGATTGTTGCACAAAAAGAATTATTCATCTTACTTGCGAAAGCAGGTATCTTAGTCAATTTGTAAATTCTGTAAATTTATGATTATACAACACTTATGATACTTTTTGAAATTAATAATTTGGCCGAGATTTTGCTTCGCGGTTCCGAGAATCGTTTTTCAACGGAATGACGATGAGATGGGAGTTGTGCAACAAACACTTTCAGCCAAATGACACTTGTTTTTTATCTTGTGTACAAGAAAAAAATCTTAAAACAAATACAGGTTTTTAGTGCTTAAAAAGAAAGAATCTAGAATACTTTATTCCTATTCATGAAAAAAGTAAAAAAAGCAATCAACTTTAGTGTTTTTGTTATTTTACTTTGGCTGATTGTTCTTTACAGTATGGTTCATTGGTCTGAGCCTTTGTTTTCAGATCCTTATTCAAAACTTTTATTAGACCGAAAAGGCTCCGTTCTTGCAGCTCAAGTTGCCTCAGATGAACAATGGAGATTTAATGGAAAACCAGAATCAGAGAAACTCAAAACGGCTGTATTAACGTTTGAAGACCGTTATTTTTATTATCATCCCGGAATAAATCCGTTTGCCATAATTCGTGCAGCTCTAGCAAATATCAAATCGGGAAAAATAGTTTCTGGAGGAAGCACAATAACCATGCAAGTTGTGCGACTCATGAGAAAAAATCAGAAACGAACATTTTGGGAAAAATGGGTCGAATTAAACTGGGCTATTGGCTTAGAATTGGTTTTTAGCAAAGACGAAATCTTAGAAATGTGGCTGAATCACGCTCCATTTGGCGGAAATATTGTCGGATTCGAAGCGGCGAGTCTTCGTTATTTCAGACATGGAAACAAAGAACTTTCTTGGTCGGAAGCGGCAACAATTGCAGTGCTTCCAAATGCGCCTTCGATTATGAATCCGGGAAAAAACAGAAAAGCTCTTCAAGAAAAAAGGAATCGATTACTTTCTTTATTGCATGATTCGCAAGAGCTTACAGATTCAGATTATGAATTATCTTTGTTGGAATCCATTCCCGAAAGTCCGGCCAAATTGCCAGAATCGAGTCTTCATCTTCTTCAACAAATTCCGCAAAATGAGCATAAAAGAGTTCAAACCATAAGTATTGATGGAACTTTACAAGATCAAGTTCAAGAATTAGTAAGTAAACGAGTTCAGCAATTAGCTGAAAATGCGATTCAAAATGCAGCGGTAATTGTGATTCATGTTCCAAGTATGCAAATTCGGGCTTATGCAGGAAATG
>Ga0210012_1003244_pt1 | contig 13444 bp, 12 predicted proteins | sample CryGeymeta201504_FD_183974 | JGI IMG/M metagenome (GOLD analysis project Ga0210012, IMG submission 183974) | Groundwater microbial communities from Crystal Geyser aquifers in Utah, USA - Crystal Geyser metaG 2015-04 (SPAdes) (version 2) | ecosystem: Environmental > Aquatic > Deep subsurface >... | reverse complement strand
AAATAAGCATTTTTACTTGTTTCAGCGCTTATTTTAACTTGGTCAGACCTTCGGTACAGACCAAGTTAAAATTAGGTGTTACCAAAAATAAAATTATCACAAAAATTGTCAGATAACCACAATTTTTTAAAATTGCGAAATAATTATTGTATTTATGCAGTACTGTACCCTACTATTTTTTTGTAGGGTGGGATAGTTAAGGATTGATAGGATTTAAAATACAGATTAATACAAAATACTATTTGAATAAGTCAATTTTAAAGCCATTTTCTTAAAAAAACGTATTTTAATTAGCTACGCTGACTTTTAGTTCTCTGTGTTCCTCTGTGAACTCTGTGTTTTAAAAAAAGTAGGGTACAGTACAAAATCATTAAAAAATACTATCTATTCTATCAAAAAAAAATAGAGTTTCAAAAATGAAACTCTATTTTTTTTATATTTTAATAAGAAGCCAAGAATTAATGAAAAAACTCTTTCACTTTATCAAAAAATGAACGATCTTGTTTATCCAAATCAGGAGCAAAATTTTCAGAGGCTTTTAATTTTTCCATTTCTTTGCGCTCATCTTTAGAGAGCTTTTGAGGAATCCAAACATTTACATGAATAAGTTGGTCGCCTGTTTCGTATGTGTTATACGGACGAATTCCTTTTCCACGCAATCTCAATATTTTTCCTCCTTGCGTTCCTGCTTCTATCGGCACTTTTACGCTGCCATCAATAGTCGGAACTTCAACCGTTGTTCCCAAAACAGCATCTGGAAAACTAATGCACAAATCATAATGTACATTTTTCCCTTCTCTTTTGAGGTATTTGTGTTCTTCTTCTTCAATAAGAATCAATAAATCACCTGCAACGCCTCCTCGTGGTGGATAGTTTCCTTTTCCTGCCATCGAAAGTTGCATTCCGTTCTCAATTCCTGCTGGAAGTTTTATTTCAGTTACCTCTTCTTTCATCTGCACGCCTTCGCCACTACATGCCCCACAAGGCGAAGTAATGATTGTTCCTTGTCCGTTACATGAAGGACAGGCTGCCGTTGTTACCATTTGTCCAAGCATAGTATTGGTAACACGTCTTACTTGACCGTTTCCGTTACATTGCTTACAGGTTTGCTTCGAAGAAGCATCTTTTGCACCCGAACCATCACAGGTTTCACACAAAACTTGGCGTTTGACTTTGATTTTTTTCTCTACACCATGAGCAATTTCTTGAAGCGTAAGTTTGAGTTTGATGCGAACAGAAGAACCTTTTTTCTGACGTTGTCCTCCTCTTCCTCCACCAAAAATATCATCAAATGGAGAGCCACCTCCACCTCCAAAACCACCACCAAATATATCTCCAAAATGAGAGAAAATATCGTCAGCACTTTGGAAGCCACCACCTCCACTACCGTTCATTCCTTGGTGTCCGAAACGGTCGTATCTTGCTTTTTTATCTGGATTTCCTAACGCATCATAAGCCTCAGCAGCTTCTTTAAACTTGTCTTCGGCTGCTGCATCCCCTGGATTTTTATCTGGGTGGTATTTTATAGCTATTTTTCGATAGGCTTTTTTTATTTCTTCTGTTGATGAATTGCGTGAAACACCCAACACTTCGTAATAATCTCTCTTGCTCATAACTGGTAATTAAATTTTTCTTTAGTTTTTGTAAAGTAGTTTAGGAACAATTACGAATTAAACTTGCTAATTATCAATTAATTAACAAATCAAAAGTAATAGTTTATTTAATTCTTATTCCTTATCAATGTTTTTTGATTGTTTTCCTCTTATTTTAACTGTCTGACACCTTTGAAGGTGTACTGACAGTTTGTAGAATTATGAACCTACAACTACTTTAGCAAAACGAACTACTTTATCATTAAGAAAATATCCTTTTTCTATTTGATCAACTATTCTACCTTTCAAATCCTCTGAAGGGGCTGGTGTCGTTGTAATGGCTTCGTGTATATCTGTATTCAAGGGCTGTCCGATAGGAGATTCCATTTCTTTAAGCCCTTGCTGTTCCAAAACAGTACGAAAACGTTTTTGTAAAATTCCGATAGCATCAAAAGCAATATCTGCTTTGGCATCTTGATTTTCTGCTTGGTTTATCGAACCTTCTGCACGTTGAAAATCATCCAAAACAGGAATAAGAGCAGCCATCATGTTTTTGTTGGCTAGTTGTGTATGCTCAATTTTTTCTTTTGCAGTACGACGACGGTAGTTTTCAAACTCAGAATACAAACGCAAATGCTTATCTTTCAATTCTAAAAGCTCGGCATGATAATCTGGTTCTGTCTTTTCTTTTTCTGTTGAATTGTCAGTTTCTGTTGTTGTTTCTTCGTTTGCTTCTGCCGAAGTGTCCGAAGTTGTTTCAGTATTTTGTTCTGAATTTAGATTTTCTTCAGTTTGATTGTTTATAGAATCGTTATCAGAATGATTGTTAGTATTCATGCTACGTATATTTTGATTTTATTTTTTTGAATTGGAATATCTTTTCTTGAATAAATAAAATTATATTTTATTATTAAAATTTAGATAAAAAAATACAAATATTAGTAATAGAATAGAAATTAAAAAATTTTCTAAACACTAATTTATAATGTTTGCATTAAAATTAAACTTACTTTAAATACGTCACCAAAAACGCAATATATTTGCCAAACGTGCAGTTTTTTTATTTGCGTGTCAGTTTGGCAGATATTCTCAATAAAACTCAATTTTAGTATTTGGAAAGTTACTGATTAGGAACGATTACGAATTAAAAATACGACAAAGTCAATTAAAGATTACGAATACAAAATATTAATTATCAATGATGTGTATTTAAACATATAAATCTTATTGAGTACAGTGCTTAAAAAGTTTTGTTGTGTTTTTCTACCGTCATTGAGGCTTCGCTATCAATGAGGTTTACTTTTAAAAACCTCAACAACGGCAACGCCTAACTAACGGTTAAATCAAAAGCAAAATGTCTAGTAGTATAAAAAAAATCCTTAAATCGCTTGGTTTATAAGCAACTTAAAGGATTTTTTTTATATTTTTTATATTTAAAGCAAGGAAAACAACCAAAAAATATAGTCTGACTATTCAGGTGAACCATTTTGTATCCAACACGAAATAGTTTGAATTTGAGCATCACTTAGTTTGCTTCTTCCTTGAGGCATAGATTTATATCCACTCAAATGTTGCATACTTCCCATAAATGAATTATCACTAGCTCCTCGTTTTACTAAAGAATACGTGCTATAATCTCTTCCGTCTGCTCGAGAGCTTGAATTATGACAACCCGAAGTAGCACAATTCGTATCGATGATAGTCTTAACATCAGCAGTGTAGGTAGGAGTTACCGTTGTGCAATCATAAGTGAGAGGCTCAACTTTCTTATCTTCACAACTTACAAAAAGAAAAGTTGCCAAAACAGAGGCAAGAGCGATTTTTTGAAATTCAAATTTCATATTTTTCATATTTATTTAATTTGAGAAAAAACAATTTACTTAATCTAATAAGATTAAAAAGCATTGCTAATAAACATAACTTCTTATCAAAAATCTTGCCTGTTATCTATCAAAATCAAAAATTAAAATAAAAGAGTTAATAATATTTTAAATATTTGGTAACAATGAAGAAAAACCAAATAAAAATTGGCAAATGATTTGCTTTCCGAATATTTATACATATATTGCAATACAAGATTTCTACTATTTACATTACAACATCAACCTTTACTTTCTACTATGCACAAGAATTACATTTTTTCTACTTGTTTACTTATTTCGTTATTTTTTCTGTCTTCAGCTTTTATTTCTAATTCTTCCTCAATTTTAGGTGGTGGTGAAGAAAAATTTATCCCAACTACAGAAGTTGCTCCAAAACTTTTATCAGATAAATGTTCTCGTAATCGTTCATCAGATGCTTCAATTACTCATGTAATGCTTCATTTTTGTAGTAATGCAGCTCAAAAACCAGAAAATCCATATATTTTAAAAGATATTTTGAATGTATTCGAAACCTATAAGGTTTCGGCACATTATATTATAGATAGAGAAGGAGTTATTCATCACTTAGTAAATGAAAATCGTGCTGCACACCACGCAGGAAAAGGAACTCTCTCTCATGAAGCACATCGCCACAACGACTTAAATGGACGCTCAATAGGAATTGAGATGATGGCAATCGGAACACAAACCGAAATGTCAAAATTTATTTCCTCTTCTACGTATTCAAAAATTAATAAAAAACATGTTGGTTTTACAGAAGCACAATACAAATCTTTGAATCGTCTTTTGAAAGATATTGAAAATCGTCATACAGACATCAAACACAATCGCAAGCATATTGTAGGACACGACGAGTATGCACCTTCACGCAGAAGCGACCCAGGTAGATTGTTTGATTGGAAAAAAATTGGTCTGACAGCAAATTAAAATATAGAAAAAGTAAAGTAAAAAAATAGTAGAACAGAAAAGGGCTAAACTTATCGTAAGTTTAGCCCTTTTCTTATAAGACAAAATCAAATTAATCAATCAAGATTTTTTCAATCTGAAAAAAATGTCTAATTTCATGATTGATAATAAAACGGAATGTATCTCCCAAATTAAATTTGAGAAGAGGAAGCGTAAGAGAAGCCTTTGTCTTATTCCAATCCACATTTTTAGATTTTTCTAAAAGACGTATAAATTCATTTTGATCATCAATAAAAGTATCCAAAACCCGTCTATCTACGCCACTATGAATTGGATTTTTGTCTTTAAAAGTTTTCATTTTATTACCAATTTTCAAAAAATGATTTCCTTTTGGAGTATCACTTTCACCTATCGAAACGATTCCTTTTTGTATAGGCAGCATAGAATTGGCTGAATAATTCCCTAACCATCCACTTTTGAAAATATAATCTTGTTTTGGGTTTAATTTCCCTTTGTTTTTGTCCATTTTTTTATCAATTCGTTTTTCAATTTCTTGTAAATAAAAATCACTATAACGGTTTAGATGTTCTATACATTCTAAGATTGTCCAGCTTTCTGTATTCGGACGAGAATTTAATTCATCATTTGAAAGAGTTTGTAATTTTTGTGCTTTTTGAAGAATTGTTTTGACTTCTTCAATTAAATTTTGAGTAAGTTTTGAAACTTTAATTTTCATAGAGAAAGAATTTTAATAATTCCCATTATCAACCTTTGATTACAAAGGCTTGCTAAGGGAAAATGAAATTATGTACTAATTATTTATACAAAAATACAAGCCTTTACATTTCAAAATATTGATTGAAATCAAGAATTCAGAAAAGGATTAAAAAAAAGGATAATGTATGCATCATCCCTACAAAGACCTTTACTATTTTAAAACACTTCATCAAATTTTGCCTTAATTTCCTTCAAACAAAGATTTCCAATACTTCCCCTGTGCGTGTGCTTTACGGTTTTTTCAGGATTAAAATTACCTTCTAAAATCTGTTTTCCTAATTGCTGATAGGCTTCTCTAAAACTCATTCCATTCAAAACCAATTTATTGAGTTCTTCCACACTATACACATAATCATACAACGGATTTTCCATTATATTTTTGTGAATAATGATATTTTCTAGCATAAAATGACAAATAATTAGATTTTCTTTTGTCGTTTCGATGGCTTCCATAGTGCTTTCTTTCAAAAGCTGAAAATCTCTATGATAACCACTTGGTAAATTAGTGGTAATCATAATAAGTTCGGCAGGAAGATTTTGAATTTTGTTACTTTTTCCTCTCAAAAGCTCAAAAACATCGGGGTTTTGTTTGTGAGGCATAATGCTAGAACCCGTCGTAAGTTCTTTAGGAAAGCTCAAAAAACCAAAGTTTTGACTGTTATACAAACAAACATCCATGGCAAATTTTGAAAGCGTTCCTGCTAGTGATGCCAAAGCAAAAGCAACCGTTTTTTCTAGTTTTCCTCTGCTCATTTGCGCTGCAATAACATTGTAATTGAGCGTCGAAAAACCCAATAAATCGGTCGTCATTTGTCTATCAATCGGAAAAGAACTTCCATAACCAGCAGCCGAACCAAGTGGATTTTGGTCAGTAATTTTATAGGCTGCATTAAGCAAAATAACATCACTAATCAGCGTTTCGGCATACGCACCAAACCACAAACCAAACGAAGAAGGCATCGCAATTTGTAAATGTGTGTACCCCGGAATTAGAATATTTTTGTGTTTTTTACTCAATTTTAAAAGCAAATCAAAAAGATTTTTAGTAAGTTCTTTGATTTCTTTTAGTTCATCTTTTATATACAAATGCAAATCGACAAGAACTTGGTCGTTACGAGAACGAGCCGTATGAATTTTTTTACCTGCTTCGCCAATTTTTTGAGTAAGCTCAAATTCTATTTTAGAATGCACATCTTCAAAATTATCTTCGATTACAAAAGTTCCTTCTTCAATTTCTGTTTGAATTTCTTGTAATCCGTGTTCAATATCTTGCAATTCTTTTTCTGTCAGAATTCCAATTTTATGCAGCATTTTGGCGTGTGCAAGATTTCCCAAAACATCGTATTTGGCGAGTTTCATGTCCAAAACTCTATCGTTTCCGACGGTATAAGTTTCGATTAAATTGTTGATTGAATAGCCTTTATCCCAAAGTTTCATACTATTTTTTTTTAATTTTATGTATCGAAACCCTAAGGGTTTTGAAGATCCTTAGGGTTTAAGTAAGTCTAAATAATTTTTGACAAAAGTTGAATATAAATTTCAATAGCTTCATTTATTTCATCCAAAAAAATAAATTCGTCAGCACTATGAGAACGTAAAGAATCTCCTGCACCCATTTTCAAAGAGGGACAAGATAAAGCAGCTTGGTCAGAAAGTGTTGGCGAGCCGTAAGTAGTTCTGCCTAAATCAATTCCTGCCTGTACAATCGGATGCGAACTATCAATGCCCGAAGAATTAAGATTAAATGACCTTGCTACCAAATTACTTTTTGTATTTTTATTCAAAAACTCAAAAATTTCTGTGTTTGTATAAAGTTCATTAAAACGAACATCAACCACAAAATGGCACGAGGAAGGAACGACATTGTGCTGCTGCCCTGCATTAATTTGTGTTACACTTAGTTTTACTTTTCCCAAAAGTGGCGAAACTTTTGGAAATTCATAATTTTTTAGATAGAAGATATCTTCTAAGGCTTCGTAAATAGCATTTTTTGTGTTTTTGTGTGCTGCATGTCCTGCAATTCCTTGAGCATATCCATCAATTACTAATAATCCTTTTTCAGCGATGGCAAGTTGCATGTGTGTAGGTTCGCCAACGATAGCAAAATCAATTTTTGGAAGTTCTTTCAAAAGTCCACATAAGCCATTTTGTCCAGAACTCTCTTCTTCGCCTGTTGCTGCAATGAGCAAATTATAGTTCAGATTTTCCTCTTTATAAAAATGAACAAAAGTAGCCAACAAAGAAACCAAAGAACCTCCTGCATCATTACTTCCCAAGCCAAATAATTTCCCATCTTCAATAGTTGGCTCAAATGGATTTCTTGTATAACCTTTGTTTGGTTTTACGGTATCGTGGTGCGAATTGAGTAAAATGGTTGGTTTATTTTCATCAAAAAATAAATTTTTTGCCCAAATATTATTGTTACTTCGTTTAAAATTAACTTCATAGGTTGTTAAATAATCAACAATCAAAATGGCCGTTTTGTCTTCTTCGCTAGAAAATGATTGCGTAGAAATTAAATTTTGAAGTAATTGTATAGCTTTTTTTTGAAGGTCTTTTATGTTGTTTTCTTTCATTTTGTTTTGGTTTAAACCCTAAGGGTCTTCGAAGACCCTTAGGGTTTGGAATTAGCATTAAAGTAAAATTTCAGTATGTGGCAAATCTTTATTTTTGATAAAATCAATATTGCTAATAATCACTTTCTGAACGCCTTTTTGAAGCGCATCAAAACAATTATCTAACTTTGGAATCATTCCTTTATAAATGATTTCTTGTTTTTTCAACTCTTCATATTTTTGAAATTTCAGCGTGGAAATAATTGAATTTTCGTCTTCTGTATCTTTTAAAACGCCTTTTTTCTCAAAACAATAAATCAAAGTTGTTTCATAATTTTGACTCAATGCAACGGCAAGACTTGAAGCAATCGTATCAGCATTTGTATTTAATAAAACACTTTTTTTGTCGTGCGTAATGGCAGAAAAAACAGGAATTGTATTTTTTTGAAGTAGCAACTCAATTATTTCTGTATTTATTTCTTCAATATCACCCACAAAACCATAATCAATCGTTTTGACAGGACGTTTTTTTGCTAAGATTGTATTTGCGTCTGCACCTGATAATCCTAAGGCATTACAGTTTTTACTTTGCAGCGTAGCCACAATTTTTTTGTTTATAAGTCCTGCATAAACCATCGTAACGACTTCTAATTCTTCTTTTGAGGTGATGCGTCTTCCTTCCACCAATTTGGGAACAATTCCTAATTTTTGGCTAATTTGTGTAGCTATTTTTCCACCTCCATGAATCAAAATCTTTGATGCAGGAAGACGAGCAAAATTTTCTAAAAAAGGTCCTAATTCATTTGGATTGTCGATACAATTTCCTCCTATTTTGACGATGTAAAGTTGTTTTTTCATTTCAAATACTGATTAGCGAGTGATTTTTATGATTACTATGATAATTACAGGATTTTGATGTTGTTGGTGTCGCTTCGCTAAAATACCAACAACGGTATTTAAAACGAACACACAATTAATATGGAATAGTAATATGAGTGACATTTATAAAATCTAAAATAGTCCTTTCCTAGCAACAGAGTAGCGTAACCTTTGTAGAATGATAATAAAAAATAAATTTCAAAAGCTACAGAGTAGCGTAACTTTATTATTAATTCCAAATTACAAGGTTTAGCTACTCTGTAGCTCTAATAAAGTTCATTTTTGAGGTTCTACAAAGGTTACGTTGCGCTGCAACTGAAAATCAAATACTTAAAAATGTCACTCATGTTGGAATAGGATAACCAAATTTTTGTTCCAAAATAGTAAATAAAACCGTTTGAGCAGCATACACTCTATTGTGCGCTTGTTCCAAAACGACAGAATTTTCACTATCAATCACTTCATCAGTAACAATAACATTTCTACGAACAGGCAAACAGTGCATAAATTTGGCGTTATTGGTCAGTTTCATTTTTGCATCATCAACTATCCAATGTTCTAAATTTTGTCTTATTTTTCCATAAATTCCATTTTCATCAGAAAAAGAAGACCAATTTTTTGCATAAATAAAATCAGCGTCTTTAAAGGCTTCTTCTTGATTGTGAGTAATAGAAACTCCTTTTGCAAACTCTTCACTCAGCTCAAAACCCTTCGGACAAGCAATTACTAACTCTGAGTCTGTATTTTTCACCCAATCGACAAACGAATTTGGAACAGCTTGTGGCAACGCTTTTGGATGAGGTGTCCACGACAAAACTACCTTTGTTTTTTTGATACCATTTGTTTTTGTTTTAAATTCTTCAATCGTCAAAACATCAGCGAAAGATTGTAAAGGATGAGCCGTTGCACTTTCTAAAGAGATAACAGGAACAAGTGCATGTTTTATAAATTTTTGAAGGATTTTTTCTTCGTAATCGCCTTTTTTGTCAGTCAAAGATGCAAAAGTACGAACACCAATAATATCACAGTATTGCGAAATCACACCTGCTGCTTCTTTAATATGTTCTTGTGAATTTTGATTCATGACTGTTCCATCTTCCATTTCGATAGTCCAACCATCTTGCTGAACATTCATAATCATGACATTCATTCCCAAATTCATGGCAGCTTTTTGAGTACTCAAACGAGTTCTTAAACTTGGATTGAAAAAGAGTAAACCAAGTGTTTTTCCTTTTCCAAAATTTTCATAAGAAAGTGGATTTTTTTTGAAGTTTTGAGCTGTATTTATCCATTCTTGCAGATTTGGAACGTCTGCAAAAGAAGTGAAATTTAGATTTTTCATTGTTATTATTATTAGGTCGTTCGTGAGGACACGAGCAACGGAAAAGTTGTAGAGTTTGATAAATCAAATTGCTAGGTTTAAATTATCAAGGAATGATTTTTTATTGATATAAATTTAAAAAAACTACCATTGCTCGTGTCCCCACGAGCGATACCAAACGATAAATTTTAAGATAAAATTTTATGCAAAGCCTTTATAAAAGGTTCAAATTCAGCATAAGAAATAGATAAAGGTGGCAAAACACGCAGAACATTTGGGTTAGAAGACGAACCAGTAAAAATATGATGCTCATAAAGCAGCTTTTGACGCAATTCTTTAATTGGAAAAGGCATTTCAATTCCTAGCATCAAACCTCTTCCCTTTACTTTTTTTACAGACGGAACTTTCGCTAAATCTGCCATAACCTTTTTACTAACTTGATTTACATTTTCCAGTAAATTTTCATTTTCTAGCACTTCCAAAACTGAAAGACTTGCAGCACACGCCAAATGATTTCCACCAAAAGTAGTTCCTAACATGCCATTATGCGCTTCAATTTTTGGATTTATCAAAACTCCTCCGATAGGAAAACCATTGCCCATTCCTTTTGCCATTGTAATCAAATCAGGTTGAATAGTTGCCCACTGATGAGCAAAAAACTTCCCACTTCTACCAAAACCACTCTGAATTTCATCAAGAATTAGCAAAGAATCATGTGTTGCGCATTGTTCTTGTAAAAATTGAAGATAGTTTTCTGTCGCCATATCCAACCCTCCAACGCCTTGTATCCCCTCTAAAATTACTGTACAAACATCTTTTTGAGAAAGAGCTTCTAATAACTGACTTTCATTATTTAACTCTACCCATTTTACCTCAAAATTATTTTCATTAATAGGCGCAGAAAGTTTAGAGTTATTGGTAACATTCAATGCTGCTGCCGTTCTTCCATGAAAGCTATTTTTGAAGGCGATTACTTTTTTCTTTTTGGTATGAAAAGAGGCTAATTTTAGCGCATTTTCAGTAGCCTCTGCACCACTATTACACAAAAAAAGTTTGTAATCTGAATAACCACTTTGCTCGGTCAGTTTTTTAGCTAATTCATTTTGAATAGGAATATCTATCGAATTAGAATAAAAACCAATTTGAGAAAGTTGGTCAGAAATGCGTTTGACATAATGAGGGTGAGAATGACCAATAGAAATAACGCCATGACCACCGTACAAATCAAGGTATTTTTCGCCTTCATCGGTATAAATGAAAGCTCCTTTTGCCGAAGTTGGAGAAAGGGTATATTTTGGATAAACGTCGAATAAATTCATGTTTTTATATTTTAATCCTCGTTGATGGCAAAGCCTCAACGACGGTTAGTTTTGTTCTACTTTTCAACCGTCAACGAAACTTTGTCGTCGTTGAGGAAGAAAAAACAAAAATAGTTTAGAAATAATTAGCCTTAAAAGCAAGTCCAGTTTTTTGAGGCAAATCAAATTGTAAATTCATATTCTGAATGGCTTGTCCTGCTGCACCTTTCAAAAGATTATCGATACAAGAAGTAATAAGAATTTTGTTTTCAATTTTTTGAATATGCAAAAGACAATAATTTGTATTCACAACTTGCTTTAAATCAATCGGATGATTACTAATTTTGACAAAAGGAGCATCTTTGTAAAAATCTTCATAGATAAAAATAATATCTTCTTCTGACTTATTTTCATCTAAGTTTGCGTACATACTTGCAAAAATTCCTCTTGTGAAATTTCCACGCATCGGAATAAAATTGATTTTTCCTTCAAAATTTTGAGATATATCTTTCAAACTTTGCTCAATTTCTCCCAAATGTTGATGAGAAAAAGGTTTGTAAATCGATACATTTTCACTTCGCCAACTAAAATGAGTGGTTTCTGAAAGTGACTGCCCTGCACCTGTTGAGCCTGTCAGCGCATGAACATGCCATTCTTTTAGGTTTGGAAAATGTTTTGTTAAAGGCAACGTTCCTAATTGAATAGCCGTTGCAAAACAACCGGGATTTGCGATATAATTACTCTTTTTGATTTTTTGAGAATAAATTTCAGGCAAACCATAGACAAATTCTAATTCTTTTTCTTGGTCTGTTATTATCTTGACTTTCAGACATTTATCTTTATTCAATCTAAAATCATTACTCAAATCTATAATTTTGGTCGTTTCAGAAAACGGATTTTCTAACAAAAAACGAGTAGAATTTCCGTGTCCCAAACAGAAAAAGACAATATCAATTTGAGGATTTACTTTTTGAGAAAAAACTAAATCGGAGTGAAATAAATCGGTATGAATTTCGCTTATTTTTTTGTCAGAATGAGAATGAGAATACACAAAATCAATTTCTGTATTTGGGTGATTGATAAGACAACGCAAAAGTTCGCCAGCTACATAACCACTTCCTCCAACAATTCCGACTTTGATTTTTTTGTCTTTTTTATTTTCCATTTTCTTGTTGTTTTTGTTGTGCCTTAGTTTGAGCTTTTGTTTGCACTTGATTAAAAATTTGAAGTGAATTTCCTAGAATTTTTGTAAATCCTTTTACATCATCTCCAGACCAATTTTTATTCATTTCACCATATTCTCCAAAATCCGATTTCATCAAGTCAAAATCTGACTCAATTCCTTGAATAACAAAACGATAAGGAGCTAATTCGACAAATACTTTTCCAGTAACAGTCTTTTGAGAATCTTCTAAAAACGTTTCGATATTTCTCATCACAGGCTCAAAATATTGCGATTCGTGAATGAACATGCCGTACCAATTACTTAGCTGTTCTTTCCAATACATTTGCCATTTTGAAAGCGTATGTTTTTCTAAAGTATGATGCCCTTTGATGATAATACTTGCAGCAGCAGCCTCAAAACCAACTCTTCCTTTTATTCCAATAATGGTATCTCCTACGTGAATATTTCTTCCGATAGCGTATATTTTGGCGATATTTTCTAGCGTTTGAATGGCTTTTACAGGATTCATTTTTTCATCATTGATGCCACAAAGTTCTCCGTTTTCAAATTCTAAAGTCACTGTTTCACTTCCATTTTCCACTAACTGACTTGGATAGGCTTCTTCTGGAAGTGATTTGTGAGAAGTGAGCGTTTCAGCACCTCCTACGCTTGTTCCCCAAAGTCCTTTATTGATAGAATATTTTGCTTTTTCCCAATCTAATTCAACGCCATGTGATTTTAAGTAAGCCACTTCTTGTTCTCTTGAAAGTTTTTGCTCTCTAATTGGTGTCAAAATTTCTATTTGAGGAGCAATTAATTGAAAAACTAAATCAAAACGCACTTGGTCATTTCCTGCGCCTGTACTTCCGTGTGCAATATAATCGGCTTCTATTTCTTTTGCATATTTTGCTAATGCGATAGATTGATAGGTTCTTTCTGCGCTTACTGACAAAGGATAGGTATTATTTCGAAGTACATTTCCAAGGGTGCATAACAAATTGTCGCAATTTACTTATATTTGTTTAGATTGTATTTTCCACCTTTAATTTTTAGTGTTATGACCAAAGA
>Ga0210012_1003229_pt1 | contig 13482 bp, 11 predicted proteins | sample CryGeymeta201504_FD_183974 | JGI IMG/M metagenome (GOLD analysis project Ga0210012, IMG submission 183974) | Groundwater microbial communities from Crystal Geyser aquifers in Utah, USA - Crystal Geyser metaG 2015-04 (SPAdes) (version 2) | ecosystem: Environmental > Aquatic > Deep subsurface >... | reverse complement strand
TTCGGCCATAAACCTATTGGCATGTAGACCCGCACTTGGCCACAAACAGTTAGATGATTTGATTGCCTGTGTGACAGGTCAAGACACTTATGTACAGTTCCCAGTTGCGACCAGTTTTGGGTCGCGTGGTTGGAACCCCTGTGACAGCAGCGTCAAGTGGTGCGCAAGCATCAAACCTGCCAAACCCCAAACTGTACGATGTTGGTGAAATCCAATTTATTGCATCTTGGTCAAAATCGAGGCTGCAACCACAATTTGGATATTTGGGCAAAAGATTGAGAATTTGCATCAAATGAACGCTACATCCGAACTCACTCGCCCATGGAAGCTTGCCACCCTTGCAATCGGCGTTGCCTTGTTGGTCGCTGGGTCGTACTTTTACGAGGCGCCAGACTGGGACATACCCATCAGCTTCATTATGGCTCTGATGGCCTATCTGACAGCTTCGTGGTCAATGCACGTCATGGTCGAACGTAAGTGGCGGCAATGGCCTGTAATGCTGTTCTGGACGTGGTTCACAGTGGATGGATGCTACTCGCTATATTGGCACTTCAAGAACCCTGTGGCACTTGAAATGATGCGTCAAGCCAATGCACCAGCGTCACTTTCGCTTTACTGGATGTGCGGGCTGGTTTGGTACTACCAAGGCACACTGCGCGAAATGTGGACTGACCTGAAATTGGTGGTGAACAAGTCGATGTCTGATGGTTGACACATAAACACAAAGGCACGTCTAAGCTGACTCATTGGTTGCCAGTAAAAACTTAGGCCCAACATCCCGGCCAAACAGGTGAGCACAGATCATGGCCCTGGCGAACTTACCAAGCGGTGCATTTGCCTTGTCTGCCCGGTGTTGCAAGCCAATTTTCAATTTGGCTGGCAAAAATATTTTGAGTGCAAAGATGTTCTTGCCCATTTCTGGCACAGGTTCATCGAACGCAGGGCTGTCGTCTTCGGTTTGAGGACCCTCGTAGGGGTCAGCATCAAGAAAACCCATGTCATCGGTGTCATACAACCCGCTTTGGAGGTCACGCATGCGCATAACTTCGTGGACACCATACAAGTAAGTTGCAAATAATTCAGTCAAGTAGGCAGTGATGCTCATGCCCAGGCGATTGCAGACTTCCATCAAGGCGGTTTTGGCAGGGTCTGGCAACCAAATGCGGAGTTGTTCGTCCTGAACACTAAGTCCTGCATAGTCACGACGCGGAATTAGGTCGTCTGAAAGCGCCAAGTCTGTTGCAGATTGCCCCCAATGGGCCATGGTTTCGCGAGCAATCCTCATTTTTCCCCTATGGTTTTTGTTGTGTTCAGAAGGCGGCACACATAGACTGGCTTTTGACTGTGGTCCAGCAAAAGGTCAGGTCAACAAGCTAATGTAGGTTGAATTCAAGGAGGAAAAATGGCATCGGTCAATAAGGTAATTTTGGTGGGAAATCTGGGCGCTGACCCAGAAATTCGTCACACAAGCAGCGGTGACCCGGTATGTTCGCTGAGTGTGGCCACCTCGGAGAAGTACAAAAACCGAGACGGTGAACTTCAAACCACAACTGAGTGGCATAAGGTTGTGCTGTTCAGGCGATTGGCGGAGATTGCTAACCAATATTTGCGAAAGGGCTCATCTGCCTATTTTGAAGGGCAACTGAAAACCCGCAAGTGGACTGACAAAAATGGGCTAGAACGTTATACGACAGAAGTCGAAGTCAATGAACTGAAACTGCTGGATCGGCACGATACCCAGTCAGAGGTGGTGAAGCCGGTTGCTGCTGCAAAGAAAAATGTGGTGCCACCCAAAGCCAGCTATCAACCAGTTTTCGCTGAAGACGATACCGACATACCGTTTTAAAACGTACCTTAGACTACTTTTGTAAAGTTTTCGATTCAAAGCCCTGATTTATCAGGGCTTTTTCATTTTTACGTAAAAATAATTTGTAAAGTTTTCCTGTGAAGTGATTGGTTATGTGATACATTGAGCAACTTGTAAAGTTTTTAGGAAAAGCCAGTTATGAAGTTGCGCAGCTACCGGATCAAAAGCTTCGTCATGAAGAGTGGTGAGCGTTCTTGTCTTTTGGTGGACAAGGTGACTGGGTTACCGCTGTACCACCCTAACCTTTATGTAACCACTCAAGTCAGAAACAGATCGTTGTCGGTCGCCTCAATGGAGTCAGCACTAACGAGCATCAACGTGCTTCTAACGTTTTGCAATGAGCGTGACATTGATCTTGAAGCTCGATTCCTTCGGCGTGAGTTCTTCCAGTTGAATGAGTTGGATGCAATTCGTGACCATTGCCAGTTGAAATTCATTCAGGCGCAAGGTGAACCTGTTGGAAATGTTGTTCCCTTGTCGTCAAAAGGACGGAAAAAAGAGCAGCCAAAAATTGGGACTGGGGCTGAATACGTGCGACTTACGCATATCGCTGAATATTCGAAATGGTTGGCTGAGATCTTGCTGTCCACTTCAAAGAATCGTGATTCGACGCGTGACATTGAAAAAATGTCGCGTGGTTTGAAGTCGCGTAGACCAGAGAGAAAAGGCCGCAATAAGGTGGGCGAGTTAAAGGGACTGACCCATGAACAGGTCGAGGTTCTCTTTGAGGTCATTCGTCCAGGGGCTGAGAAAAATCCATTTGTCGAAATAGATGTTCAGATTCGTAATCAGCTCATTATTCTTCTGCTTAAGTATCTTGGAATTCGTGGAGGTGAGTTACTAAATATCTCAACTAATGACATCAAATGGACTGAGCATCATATTGTTATTGCTCGGCGAGCAGATGAAAGATCAGATCCCAGAGTTGATCAACCTCTCGTCAAGACTCTTGATAGGCGACTACCGGTAAAAGATACTCTTATTAGACTGCTTCACGATTATGTGAATAAATACAGAAAAAAAGTCCCAGGTGCCAGACTGCATGATTTTTTACTTGTTACGCACAAGTCTGGACCAACACAGGGTCAACCTTTGTCACGCTCGTCCTATATCGCTTTGATCAGACAGATAGCTAATGCATCTCCGGAACTCGCGTCTCTGCATGGACATGGGTTGCGTCATACATGGAACAATGATTTTTCAGAACACATGGATAAGATGCTGAATCCGCCTTCACCTGAGGAGCAGGAGGCGAGACGTTCGGAACTCCAGGGATGGAAAAAAGGCACTAAAACAGCAGCTTCATACACCGAGCGCTTTAACAATGGCAAGGCTATGGAGGCTGGATTACAGCTTCAAGAGGGTATGACACGAATTCCTGAGAATCTAAAAAATGACTAATTCAATTGCGAAAAATACAAGCGACTTAATGTTTAATAGCGCGTCTAGTTTAGTTTTAATTGCAGATTTAAAGCGGCATAAGTCGAAAGATGGATATTGGTTTTCAGAGGAGGATTCGTTTTGGGAGTTAGACAAAAATATAACAATTCATGTTGCGAATGTGCTTGAATGTTTAAGAGAAGAACTTTGGGTAGGATTCATCTCAGTGCTTTCACATTATGCAAGAAATTTGTCTGCATCACATACTAGAAACATTTTCGACAGGTTTTCTGCAATGCTGCGTGATACTGGCGCAAAAGATATCACCACGACGGTATTAATTAATTACAGGGCTACGCTTAGTCGTGAAACCGAATGGTATCTAGGAACCCTGAGAGGATTTATCTATAAGTGGCATGACCTTGGTTATCCCGGCATCAGTGATGATGTTATTGACTTGCTCGGTGAATGGACATTGAAAGGCAACGTGAAGGGTGATGCCGTTCAACGACTTGATCCGACCGAAGGACCGCTGACAGACAACGAACTTCTGGCATTTAACGAAGGAGTCGTTGGTGCATTTGAAAAAGAGCGAATTTCGATAACGGAACTGTCGATAGCGCTTTTAACCAGCAATACTGGTCGCCGTCCGAGGCAGATTGCTCATACGAAAATCGGCGATCTGGATGGCACCCGGAAAAACAAAAAAGGTGAGCCAATGTACCTCATCAATATACCTCGGGCAAAGCAGCGGGCTGATGGATTTAGGGGCAGCTTCAAGACTTTTGCGATGACGCAGGAGTTGTGGGTGGTTCTGAATGCACAACGGAAAAACTGCATCGAGTTGATCGAGGGTCGATTGGGGTTTGAACTTCAGGGGCCGGATCGATTGGCTCTTCCGTTGTTCCCTGACTTGAGTGCATTTGAAGAAAACATGTCTGTGACTCAATTGCGTGAAGTTTTTGATACGGACCGTCTGCACATGAAATCTGCAGACATCACCAAGACATTACAGAGAGTGGTCTTGAAGTCTGGTTGCCATTCAGAGCGGACTGGTGAACTTCTTGAGATTTTTGCCACGCGCTTTCGCTATACGACCGGCACACGGGCCGCGCGCGAAGGTTTCGGGCCGATGGTGATTGCGGAGTTGTTGGATCACACGGATACGCAAAACGCGGATGTTTACATCAAAAACATTCCCGAGCATGCAGCGGCGCTCGACAAGGCAATTGGGCATCTCTTGGCACCATATGCACAGGCGTTTCAAGGTGTTTTGGTAGATCGGGAAGAGGATGCGCGGCGTGGCAACGATCCTACCAGCCGTATCCGGCACAAAGGCGAAGGCACGGGTACATGCGGAACGTATGGATTTTGCGGAGCCAACGTCCCCATCCCTTGTTACACCTGCATGCACTTCCAGCCTTGGCTTGATGGTCCCCACGAGATGATTTACACATTCTTACATTCAGAACGAGAGCGCATTTTGGGAATTACCACTGATGGTGCTGTTGCGGCAGTGAATGACCGAACCATCCTGGCAGTTGCCCAAGTCATACAGCAGTGTCAGCGACGTCGTGAAGAACTTGGACTAAAGGCAGGTGCGTAATGGCTGAACTGATACATTTTTCGACTCAGTCGAGTTTAACGGCAGATGAAAACCTAAGCGAATTTATTCGCATGTGCAGAAATGACTTGACGTTGCTTGGCTCGGACTTGGATTGGGAAAGCTGGCAATGGCCTGGCGTTCAGTTCACAAAATTGGGAACACACGGGAGGGGTGGGACATTCGATAACGCCCTTGATAAATCATTTATTGATTTTTCAAAAGCTTACTTTCGTTATCAGCAAAGTCACAATCCAACCGGAACCAAGAATGAATCAAAGGCACTGAAAGCCATTGAAACCGCATTGTTGCAGGTGAAGGGTAGTGCAGCCATCAGTGGTCTTGATATCGCAACGTTGGATGAAGCAGCACTCATTGGTAGAAATCATTATTCAGCAATGGCTGCGTATCAATGTGGCAGCGAACTTCAGCGCTTGGCGCGTTTCGTGAGCACTAAGCGGTTGATTGATGCGGATTTGGGTACCTGGAAACACCCGATAAAGAAACCGCAGGATGTAACTATTCAGACTGGACCGAAAGCAAAAGCAATCCATGACAAAAAAATGCCAGCTCAAGAAGCCCTTGATGCGATGGCCGAGATATTCTCCAACGATCCACAAAATCCCAAGGACATCTTCACGTCGTGTACCTTCGCTTTGACGATGTGCGCACCTGTTCGCATCAGTGAAATTTTGGAGTTGCCTGAAGACTGTGAAGTGGAAGAACTCGACTCCACAGGGGTCATGCGTTACGGTTGGCGTTTCTTTGCTGGCAAGGGTTATGGTGGAGATATCAAGTGGATACCGACGGTCATGGTGCCTATTGCCAAGGAAGCGCTTCGACGAATTCGTGCTTTAACTGCAGAGGCCAGAAAGCTTGCCCTTTGGATTGAAGATAACCCTGAGCTTTTTTATCGTCATGCTGACTGCCCCAATGTTGCAGAAGATGCGCCGTTGAGTGGACAACAAGCAGCTAAGGCCCTTGGATTAACGACTGTTAGCAATACGGGTCTAAGTGCTGCTTATGGGGCAAACACTTTGAGTCTGCTTTGGAAGTATGTGCAGCCCAGGCAACCCAAAGGCTTACCGTGGCTTAGCAAGAAAAAAGGGGTCAGATACAGCGACGCTCTGTTCTGCATGACTCGAAATGTTTTGCACGATCAAAGGGGAGTAAGTCCCGTGATATTGTGGGCACCCGATGTTAATATTTTCAATAGTGATCTGTCCTCACGGGAAAACGTGGGAGCAGATTCCAACGTGAGCATATTTGATCGCTATGGTTACAAAGCTATGGACGGCAAACCATTTAAATTGACGTCGCACCAAGCACGCCACCTACTAAACACCATTGCCAATCGCGGCGGACTCTCGCAGGATCAGATCGCAAAATGGTCTGGCCGTGCTGACCAGAAGCAAAACCGTGTGTACAACCACATGAGTGAGTTCGAAATGGTTGCGAAAGCAGAGGAACTGGACACTTCACTGTCGTTGTTTGGGCCTTCAGGTGAAGTTTCTCTAAACGACCCCATTACAACCCAGGAGTTCAACTTGACGGAACGGGGTGCCGTACACGTTACAGAATTTGGTGTCTGCGTGCATGATTACACAATGTCTCCCTGCGAAAAGTTTCGGGACTGTCTGAACTGTCAAGAACAAGTTTGCATCAAGGGCGATTGCGAACGCCAAGGCCGTATCAAAGCCCGTCTGGACGAAGTTGAAAAGGACTACGCTGCAGCTAAAGATGCAATTGCGCAAGGTTTTTCTGGCGCCGATCGGTGGTTCGAGCATCAAGAAAAAACAGTCATACGGTTGCGGCAACTGGTTGAAATTCTTGAAAATCCGGATGTCCCTGATGGATCTCAAATCAAACTGCGAGACGGCAAGGACTACAGCCACTTGCTCCGTGTGATCAGGCTGAAAGCTGTTGATGCGTTGGAGTGGCAAACGACGGACCAAGGATTGCTTCCTGAAATGACCCGGCTGCTGGAGGGCAATCTTGGCTAAGCATCTAACCCCAACGGATATCCAGGCCATCGTAGACATTATTCGAAACTGGTCGACTGGAAAGCTGACCTGGAATGGTATCTGCGACGCTGCAGCCCCAGTGATTGGGAGTAAAACGACACGCCAGACGTTTGTTACGCATAAGCCAATCACAGAAGCTTACAACGCAAAAAAAAGTGGCGTGAAGGTTCATCAGCCAAGAACATCAATGCCGGGCAGTCTGACCATGGCAGCTCAACGTATTGCAAGACTGCAAAACGAAAATGATGAACTGAAGGCGACCAACGCTGCATTGCTGGAACAGTTTGTTCGATGGCAATACATCGCCTATAAATATGGACTGAAAGAGCATCAGTTATCCGAGGAACTTCCGCGCATTGACAGGGAGAGAACCGATGGCAAAACAAAATAACGAGACCCTATGGTTGAAAAATTAAGCGGACGGGCAATGGCCGTCAACAATCTTGCGCGGTTTGAGGCTTGGGTTGTTGAACGTGATGCTGCAAACGACTGGGTTGATTACATTCGCGGTGACAAACTGAATCGATCTGAAATTGCTTCTGAATGTGGCTTCGCCTTGTCGGTGGTCAGACAGAATCCTGCTGTGAAAGCTGCCTTGACAGCGCTGGAAGAGCGCCTTCAGGACTCAGGCGCCTTCAATCTTTCTGTCGCAGCTCCAAATTCATTTAATGAGCCTAAAGACGAGAAGTCGGACCAAGCTGTCCAAAGTCGCATCATGGCGGCGAAGGGAAAAGCAGAGCAGCGGGTCAAGGCGTTAGAAGAGCAGAACGCCACGCTTCGTGCCCAGGTGCGTGATCTGCGAGAACAATTGGCCCAGTTTACACATTTGGACGAACATCTTTCCCGAACAGGAAGACTGCTTCAACCATGACCAATCTGGCAGTTCAAATTCGCATTACATCAGTTCGCAGCAGAGGAGTGTTTGGTGGTGTCATTTTTTCTGGTCGAACGGAGGATGCAACGCAATACGTCGTGGTCTGCAACCATACATTGATGCCAGATTCCAGTATGGTCGATAAGGGTCAGATCTGGAAGATATGCGGCATTCCCACCCAGCGCACGACGGTCGTAAAAGGCTATCAACTCAAGGAAACGCAGATCGAGGCGACAGACGCTGAACTCGAACGGCCTGCGGGGCGCAACATCATTGCCTGGATCGCAGAAAGCCCTGACTGCGTTGGTATTGGCAGGGTCAAGGCCGCAAGGCTTTATGAGCATTTCGGCACAGAACTGATTGAACACATCGAGAACAAGAACGTCATGGCGTTGGCCACGCTGATTGATCCTGATGATGCGCAAATTTTGTGCCACGCATTCTCAAAACACCGCGCTGCCAACACGCTTCTGTGGCTTGACCGTGTGAATATTCCGCGGCGAATTGGCGCAGGTGTCGTTGCCTTTTACAAAGATCAGGCAGAAGAAAAAATACTGGCAAACCCCTATGTTTTGATCGCCTTTGAAGCTAGCTGGTCCGCCGTTGACGAACTGGCTTGCAAGCGCTTTGGTGTTCAACTTAACGACCCCAAGCGGTTGGAATCAGCGATTGAAGAGGTGCTTTATCGTGGTCTCAAGGACGGTCACACCTGCCTGCAAAAGAAAGAGGTTCACATTCGTTTGGTCAGGCTGTTGGGTTCGGCTAGTCTTGCTTTACAAGCTCTTTCAGTGTCTGGAGCGCAAGATGCTCAATGCGGAAATACTCAGTTCAAGGAAGTTGATGGGTTCTATCAGTCGACCGGTGCCTACCTGATTGAAAGCTATGTCGCACAGAGACTGAAGGCCATGATTGCAGGTGAGAATGCACAGGGGCAGAAGAGTTTATTCGGGCTTCCTGGGCGCGATTTGGGGGGCGTTGAGTCGGTGCTGGAAGAGTACGAGAACGCAGCCAATATCGTGTTGACCAAAGAGCAACGAGATGCTGTTCTGACCAGTGCCGGAAATCACATGAGTTTGATCTTGGGTGGCGCTGGAACGGGTAAAACCACTGTGCTCAAGGCACTGTATGCCGCCATGGAGTCGCTGCATCCAGACATCCGAATTCATCAACTCGCGTTGGCGGGGAGAGCGGCCCAGCGGATGGTGGAAGCCACTGGGCGCGAGAGCATGACCATTGCAGGCTTTTTATCCCGGACAGCGACGTGGCAGATTGAAATGGGATCGATGATCGTTGTGGACGAAGTCTCCATGGTTGATGTGATCTTGATGTACCGATTATTGAGACATCTTCCATTGGGTGTTCGATTGGTTTTGGTTGGAGATCCTTCGCAACTTCCTCCTATCGGTCCTGGACTGATCCTGCACGCGCTTGCAGCCATCCCTGCGGTTCCGCAGGTCGAACTCAAAGTGGTCAAGCGCCAAAGTGCTGCGAGTGGCATTCCGCAAGTTGCAGCAGCGATCCGCGCGCATCAAATACCAGAGTGGGCACCATACCTTGGAAAATCTGCGAGTGGTGTGTCGTTCGTTCCTTGTGCCCCCGAGGTGTTGGATGACACGGTCCAGCGAATTTATGCGGAAATTGGTGGCGACGGATCGGACTCAAGCGTCCAGATCCTGTCTGTTACCAATGCTGGTTTCGGCGGGGTAAAGAACCTGAACTGCGCACTGCACTCCGAATATCGAATGAATGCTGAGCAAGTTTTTTGTTTTGACCCTCAGTTTGAGGTGGTGAACGCGACAACACTTGATCGGTTGCCTCTCAAGGTGGGCGACTTGGTCATGTTTTTGGAAAATGATTACGAGTTGGGTCTGCGCAATGGATCCTTGGGAAAAATCATCAAGGCTTTGCCAGTGAACAGTGCCGATGACCACTGCTGCATTTGCGACTTTGAAGGCGTCGAATACTTGCTTAAAACCAAGCAACTCAACGCACTGAATCATGCATACGCCATCACCGTCCATAAAAGCCAGGGTAGCCAGTTTCAGCGCGTGATCGTTCCGATACGGGCATCCCGCTTGCTGGATCAGACGTTGGTGTACACGGCGGTGACGCGCGGGGTAGATCAAGTCATTTTGGTTGGTAATGAAGAAGCTGCGTTGGTGGCCATTCAAGCCCCGGCTTTAGCCACGAAACGGAACATCCTCCTCCCAAAATATCTTCAGGAGAGCGATGGTCTTTGCTGAAACAGGCGGCATTGCACTTTCGACAGCCCCGTTACCTAAAAAGCATCCTTTACTCATGAAAAATCTTTAGAGATTCAGCTTTTATGCAACAGCTGCGAGTCACAGTCGGTACTGTTCCTAAGGATACTGGTATCACTTGAAAGGCTCGGCATGATCACGACTATTATGACCATTGAGCGGATGCCGTTGAACCAACTTAAATGTGAGAAAAGGATGAATTGTCGCTGAAAATCCCACTCACCACGATGAAAAAGCCTTCCGAGGTGCGCCGGTGTGGCCAGCATAGTTCAACGGTAACGGTCTCGTGAACAGGCTGTAATCTGGCCTTTTTCACTCTTGACGAATGGTGGAATATCGAAGTGTTTTACGGCAGCACCGAAAAATTTTTACCGGGCCAGCCTCGAAACCACCAGAGCTGATGGCCTGGTGGTTGATTCGACGGGGGTTATGTTAAGTGGCGGTCAAGGTACCAGGTGCCAACGACGAGGTTCTAAAAATGGCCGCGTAAGATGCAAATTCTCGTGGCCGAAAATAGCCGCACCCAAACCGGATTGCAATTACCTGCCGACAACACAAGACAGCGTTTTCCGTAGCGCGGGACTGGGCAGACTACATTGCGACTTCTTTAATCAACAAACCAGAGCTGATAAAACTCGTGTTTAACAATACCGACGATGCCCCGCAGGCACAAATAATACGGGACGCTATCCATGACGCTATCTTGCGCCACGATGGCCTTGTTCTGCGCTACGGGCGTGGTGAGCGACCTGGTTCGGTGCGGACGGTAAAGCCCGTTGCGTGGTTAGACGATGACCTGTTCGAGGGTATTCAGGAAGCGCCTGAAATTCGCGAGTACACGCAAAAATACCGACTGTCGTGCGTTCTTGAATGTACGCTCAATGGAAAACTGCTCGTCAACCCTGCGGCGCGGGTGAAATGCCAAGGCCTGATTGACTACTTTGAGCGTACACAGCGACTCACTGAGCAGATCAATTCCATCGAATCATCGTCGAATTGCAGCCTTCCCAGCAATGTCTGTCATCTTGGCAACGGCCAATATCTGTGGACAACCAGACCGGGGGCACCTTTAGTTCACTTGAAAGCACCTTCCAGGCAGAACATAGCGGCCTTTGTTGCCTTGGCAAACGCTGTAGCGTTAGAAGATTGGGGTGGTCGCACCTGGGTGGTTATCGATGCGATGTTCAAATATCACATCGACTGGCCTGGTTGGTATCTCTATGCCAAGCACATGCAGACAAAACTGCGGCAGGCTGAACTGGACGGGATCGAGCTTGAGGGCAGAGAGTGGGCAATGCCGATTCCTGAGTTAGATTGGCCAGGGTTTGATTTCCTGAATCCTGTATCCCTCACTGAGCACCAGAAGTCAATATGGCCACTTTACGCCGCCCTGCATAACGTGCCTAGCAAACTGATGCTTGCTTACATCCACGTCGTGCGTCCGCAAAACACGCAATATAACTATAGCGGGTTGCTGGGTGACGACTTCACCAATGAAGCGATGATCCTGCAGCTCTATGAGCACGGGTTGGCCGACGGGTCCATCAAAACGATCATCGAAACAACATCGATTGAGCCCATGCGTGAGGTGCTGACCAAGGCTGGTATTGAGCTACCCGAAAAGAAAAGCCGCCGCGAGCCGCACATTGCGTTGGTACTGAGTCGCCCAGAGTTACACGACAAGTTCGCGCCGGGGCTGTGGAAATACCGCCGGTCAATCTTCGTGAAGGCACCAGATCCGTTGACATGGGAGGAACTTCACGAGTTGCGGGCACAAGTCATTTTGATGGGCAAACTGCTTTATGCGTACCTTCAAAGTGGTGCCAGTGATATGCCTGTGGCAGCTGGTTTGCTGAGTGGTTGATCAGCAAAAAAACCCCTCATCAACTACTGCAAGTTCCTTCGGAAATCCCAGCATGACTGTTCTCGACTGGAAAGATCAATCCACTTGGCTCCACGCTGTAGATGCATATGCTGGCGACATTCTCGACTCCACAGTGCGCGAGCATGTACTACGCAGACGCTCATATTGCGATTCGGACGATCTTACTTGGCTCCCGAGCCGGACAATCCAGCCTTCTTTCGTTGACGCGTTCGTTCATTACTACAGTTCCATTCGCGCATTCCATGGCTGTCGTCCACTCGATGTAGCAACATATTCCAGAAATGGATTCGTCGGGCATGCAGCCGAGCGATTAAAGAAAGAATTTCTGGATAGATTTCCGCATGTACCCGACGAGATTTTGCGTCTAGCTGCACAAGAGCTTGATATTTCGCGTGCGACTGAAAGAGCGAAGACTTGGTTTGTGCTGACCGAGCGTGAACTGACAGAAAACTGTGGAAGCTACATTATTCACGGTAGTGAGTATCTTGCCGCACTGGCCAAAGGTGTAAGCCGTCTCTTGCGCGGCATCGACTATTTTTACGAGTTACAGAACACAGGTTATCCAACTATTATTGAGGTCGAATTGCCCGTCTCATATCTGCCAGTACCCCAATTGAACTCAATTGCGCGTGAAATTCTTTCTGCCTGGGGACGAAGGATCACTAAACTTGGCACAAGCTCAACGTCCACACCGTGTGTATCCATTCATCAGTCTCTGGAACCTCAGTACGTCGTCGGACATACGCACCCTAAGGAAGTCCGCGACCCATATCGCATGCTTAGGCGTGCAATGAGTCCAACAACATGCCCGTCGTGCCGTGCCAGCAAGGCCTAACCTTCCTTCCAGCGTACTGCTCGCTGAAGTCAAACGTTGAGCTTCAACTTTCGAGTCTGTTGCTGACCGAACCTGGTCGATTTCATTGGTGAAATCATTGTCAATCAAACGGTCGTTGACACGTCAAAGCCCGCCTCGAACCTGTCTTTTTGGGGCTAATTTGTGTTCATCAATTCATTCACCAATCAATGTTCAACAAACCCATGGATTGGTGGGCCATCGCACACTGAGCAACCATGTGCCGGACGTTTGCGGCAGTCGACTCCCTCGCGTTGAGGATGAATGCGCTCAAAGTGGGATCACATTTTTGATATGTTCACAAAGGTTATTTTATAAAATCAAGTAGAGTCAGAAAAGAACATGAGAAGTCTTGGGTCTGGGCTACAAAAGAGCGAGTCAACGCAGTAGGCTTTGTAAGGTTTTTTATTCCATTTTGCTTAAAAATTAACAAAATACTTTACATTAAAAGTTTGATGGCCTATCATTCCTCTCATCTTCGTGGGAGAAATTAGTTTTAAGTCACTCACTCACTCTGTTTTCGGTGGTCGCAGGTCCACATAACCATTTTGAGTCATGTTCCACAAGGACACCCCAAAGCATTAAACATGCGTGCCCTGCGTAGGGAAGGGTTTCAACCCGCCATGGCCGACTGAAGTCGGCCCTACGACACGCCATTCTTGTCGGCTGTGGGCGTTGTTTCACGTTAAAAGACACGGTTTTAAGTGCCGGTAAGCGTGCAACACTGCACTAACG
>Ga0210012_1003218_pt1:10000-13515 | contig 13515 bp, 6 predicted proteins | sample CryGeymeta201504_FD_183974 | JGI IMG/M metagenome (GOLD analysis project Ga0210012, IMG submission 183974) | Groundwater microbial communities from Crystal Geyser aquifers in Utah, USA - Crystal Geyser metaG 2015-04 (SPAdes) (version 2) | ecosystem: Environmental > Aquatic > Deep... | reverse complement strand
TTTAAAAAACTTTTCTCCTGTAACTTTTACATCTGTAATGAACTTGTTGTAACTACCTAGTTTAGCTGGTTTTTTAGGATCAATCGCATACATTGGTATGACATTATCCCCCTCAGCATAAGTCGCAGAAAGATCTGGACACTGAGGAATGGTATCGTTTGGTTGGTATTTACCTTTACCAGCACTATAAGGTGTTGAGGTTTTATCAACTTCACCAAAAGTATTTTTTCGACCAGCATCAGTCATGCTATCGCTTTCATAATGATAACTACAAATGATCGCATTTCGATACTCTTCAGCTATTTTTACTAACCAAGATGGTTTAATAGCAGTTATGTTTCCATTAACGTCTTGTTCTTGGTAATAGCTTTTTGTAGAGACATTAGAGACAAACGGGTCTGTTACACTAAACGCATCTGAGAAAGCACTAACCGCTTCTTCAAGAAACTCATAAGTTTCTAAGGTACCATTATATTGACGCGCTTTAACGTTCCGTTCGATCTTTAATAATTTATTATAAACTGGCTCAAAGTAAAGCGTATAATTCTTATATTCTGGCGACATTTCACTGTAAGCGTCTAAGCTAGCAGATAAATTAGCGAGCAGAGAATCCGACTTCTTAACTATTTTTTGATTGGCAGGTTTGTTAGCGTTCAATTTGCGCATTTTTTCCATTAAAACGTTGAACATCTTAAGTTGCTCTAGTTTAGACACAGCCGTGACTGTTTTACCAAATTCTTCTTGGCCGTTCAGTTTTTCTTTAGCCCAAGAGCTAGCTGTAGAAAGCCCACCTTGCCAGAAACCTTGGATTGTCTTAAATCCACCTGCATTTTTATTTTTCTCAATAGAATTTTGCGCAGCTTTATTTGCATAGGCTTCATTCCAGACAACTATTTCTTCTTTGCCGTTGGTGTTATTTACCATTTCTGGGGTATTCATAGAAAGAACATTTATAATTTCTTTTAATCTCTCGAGCTTAGGTTCAAGGTCATTTACCAAAAATGTTTTCAAAGTATTAGATAGAGGTTCAATATTGCTATTTTCGATTTGATTAGCAGTGATACTAATGTAAGCTTTAGCTAGAATGCCTCGCTCAATTAGACTATAAAGATCATTTCTACGCATATTTCTTAATTTTTCTGAAACAACATTGCAGTCTTTATCCATCACTACTGCGCCAAATGCCTGATTTGCTTCTGCTTTCTGCATCAATGGATAGTCCATGATAATTGAATGTGCTAACTGCATTGCAGGGTAGAGTAGCGCTGCTTTCGTTTTAAGATCGTGAAACTTACTTAAAATAGCATTTTTGATTGATTCATGCAAATCTAGTAATGGACCATGCACGTCTGAAGTATTTGAACTTTTATCTTGTTGAATTGCATTCCATTCTTTAACAGACTCTTGTTCAGCTTCTTTAATAATGAAGTGAAGTTCTTGAGAAAAATTGTATGGATTAACATGTGCAAATCGATTAGCCGTATGAGTATAGTGTTTTAACATATTTTCTAATGATCGATGAAATTTCAATAATTTCGTACGATATGGGTGCTCAATAGCATTGTTTTGATTAGGTAAAGCTTGTTCTAAACTTCCAAATTGATCATAAACATACAGGTTATCAATACGTTTGTCTTTGAATTGATCTGGCGTATCGTATTTAACGTTAGCAACTTCCAGAGATTTCCAATCAGCTAAGTATTCATCGCTGATTAAGTCGCCGTTAGTTTTAGATGGATAATCGTTCACATTTGCTTCACTTGCAGAGAGTATTTTGCCAAAGTGTTCTAAATTTCCTTGAGCATCGAATCGGAATCCAAGCGCTTGGAAAACTGCAATATTCCCAGACAAATTAGTCACAAAATCATCTTTTGCAAATAATATTGCATTGTTTTTGCTCGTATCAACAATATTGCCGTTGTCGTCTATTTTGTAAGGAGTTGCCGTAGGCTGAATCGCACCATTGACGTTTTTTTGCAAAACAATTTTGCTGACGCCTGAATTATAAGTGCTGACTAAACAGCTTGAGTCATTTTTAACTTCAAATATTCGTCCCGCAGTCAATTCATCTTGATAAGTTTTTGCTTGTTTTTCTAATGCTTCAGCAGCTTTTGTTTGCTTTACACTAACTGTAGCATCAACCGTGTGATTATCCGTATCGACATCGTTAATCGAAATATTGTAGGCTACATCTGAATTTTTAGCTGAGAGATGTTGTGATTTTTTAACTAGAAGATGTCCATTAGAGAGTAGAATATCTTCAGGGGCTAGGATTATTTTTCTAGATACATTTTTTTGAGCATCAATTTGAGTTTCAGAAATTCCTTGTGTGCTATCATCATAAATGAAATTCGTTTGGCAATTGTAGACATTATTTGGTTCTGTTAATACAACATCATTGCCTAGTAGCTTTAGAAAAAATGTCATTTCTTCTGTATCTGAAATTTTATGTTCTAATTTTATAGGTTCAAATAAAGTAGCAGCTTCTGACGCGGGGATATTGAGCTGAGCGGATATGATATTATCATCATCATCTTTGTTGAATATGATCGGTTGATCGGAAACTTTATATTGTTCAACAACTAAAACCTCTCCATCACTGTCAACTTCAAATTCGCTTGGTGCCAGAACAGCAGTGGTTGATTTAGATTCATCATCGTATATCACTAACATTCCAGAGATTTGATCAATAGAAGCATTATCTATTTCGCAAATAGCCGTGTCAGGATCGAGAGCATCAACCACACAAAATTTGTTATCAATTTGTTTAAGCTCATAAGTTATTTTGCCACCGTCACTCTGGGCGGTAGACATGCTGATCATTTTACTCATTTAGTTATCTCCTCAGTTACTGTTAAATTTAACTGCAGATGACTTATTTGGCAGCAGCAGTTTGACTAAAAAAGTTTCACAAGTATAACAACAAAGAATTTCCCATGCAACTTATATTTTTCAACTCATACTTTGAAGAATAATGTTTTTTACAGTGTTTTTTTGAGTAAAATGTCATGTGTTGCGTGTGCATAAATAATTTATAAGTGCGTTAAAAAGTTTAGTTTTTGTAAAGTTTCTTGCAAGAGCAGCCAGAGCATATTGAGCATACTCTCTGACTAATTCATTGGCACGATGAATTCCCACTGCGTTAATCATTGTATGTTTTTGGTTCACTACGTCTAAATATTGAGGTTTACCCAAACTTTGAGTATCTGTTTTATAGTCCAGTATGTCATCTTGGACTTGAAAAAGTAGCCCTATCCAGTCTCCGAACTCTTGCAATGCTTGTTGTTTTGGTGTCGATAATTCAGCAATTTGCATAGGTAAAGTGATTGCTGCTTGAATCAATGCGCCAGTTTTTAAACGATATAACTGTTCAAGTTGTTCTTGGTTTGGCGTTTTGCCGGTAAAAAATAAATCTTGGGCTTGGCCACCGCCCATACCTTGATAGCCACTAACTTTTGCTAAAATAGTCAGCATCTTTATACGCTGTGCATCACTGATGTTGGGCGAATCTTTAA
>Ga0210012_1003218_pt1:0-2500 | contig 13515 bp, 6 predicted proteins | sample CryGeymeta201504_FD_183974 | JGI IMG/M metagenome (GOLD analysis project Ga0210012, IMG submission 183974) | Groundwater microbial communities from Crystal Geyser aquifers in Utah, USA - Crystal Geyser metaG 2015-04 (SPAdes) (version 2) | ecosystem: Environmental > Aquatic > Deep... | reverse complement strand
CTGATCACACGGTCGGTTGTGATATATCAAGGCTGAGTTTTGGTCGCTATTTTGAATTAGGCCACAATACTTATGAAGGCATTCAAAATGCAGCTCTGGCAGCGATTATTGCATATCTCAACCAAACCAGTCATGATATTTTTAAGTTGATACAAGGACCTGTTGAATTTTTTATTACCGGAGGGAATGCTGAATTACTTATTCCTTATTTAAATTTCTCATTAAATGCCCAACCGAGTTTGGTTTTGGATGGAATTCAGCATTACAGTCTGACTAACAGTAAAAATTAATTTTTTTTCATCGCTGCTTTACAAAAGGATAGACTCGGCAATTCCGTGACGCATGCACTAGGTAGTTTTTGAGCAAAAAATTCAAGCTTTTTCATTTTTGGAGTCATTAATTCTACTTGCTCTACTTTGACCGTATTATTCTTAGTGTCAGAAAAATCGCTATCTATTTTGCTAAGTAAACTTTTAGTAGAAAGCTTGATGGTGGTGTCAACTTTTGTTTGCGCAGGAAGATTTTTAGTTTTCAAATAGGCGTCAATTTCCGATTGAGCACGAGTTTCGAAAAAATTTCTTAGCGTAGGTTTTGCATATCCTTTAACCAAACCCAAACTCAATACAGATGTCCCCACGACTAGGGCTCCAAGTGGGGCTAGTGGTAGAAAAAAGTAAGCAAACATAAGACCGACTAAAGCAGTACTTGTCGTAATTTGAGATAAAGTTGAAAACGTTTTAAAAAGCGCGTACTGATAAGCGCGAATATCGTGTACAGTAGCGTCAATGCTGCTCTTGTATTTCTCTGATTCAGAATGATAATAATGTATCGAATGCGTTAATGCACGGAAAAACTTGAAACTGTATCGTGCAGTTGCAAGCACATAGGATGCAATGAAAAAAGAACCAGCCATGGGCACTGAGCCGTAAATGATATAAGTGAGAAAGCGGCCTAAGCGCAGCGAAATAATCGAAAGATCGTAGAATAAGGTGATAAGATGCCGATGGATGTTTTTTGCAGGATTATTAAAATTGTGAGACACCCTTTTAGCAAAAAATACACAGTTATTAATGACACCTAATGATGCAAAAATAGGAAGAGTATCAAATAACATCTTAAATAGTCGTAGATTTTCTTCTTTAAAAAAAACGCCTTGAGCAAACATAAGAAAATTAATGGACACAAATATAGCAAACATGCATGCCGTAGCAATGTTAACAATGTTATTAATGATCCAATCTTTGTAAGTATTTGAGGTTTGTAAATTCAAGTTTTGCTTATAAACCCTATAAAAGGGCTTATAACAGTAAGGATCGTTGGCAACTTTTTGTTTCAATAGCTCAAGGATTGTTGTTTGCTCTTTCTTTTTATCAATCGTATCAGGATCGATAGGCGCTTTACAATCGGCTCCAGCAGCTATAGCAGCGCTAAATAAAGGAAGATTCTTTTGGTCCAACGCATGTACTAAAAGGGGTTTGGTTTCATCGTTTATTTTGATGTTTAAGCCACTTAGTATGCCTTTTAATTGAGTTGAGCTCATATGATTTGAAACAGCCATATCGTTATTATCTCACATTTTTTATGGATTTTGTTTTCATCATTAAAATAAATTGTTTCTTGCAACTTGCTATGATATTCATTATTATACATCTTTCAACGCTGGCTTAGCTCAGTTGGTAGAGCAGCTGATTTGTAATCAGCAGGTCGTCGGTTCAAGTCCGACAGCCAGCTTAATTATTCCGGATAAAGCCTAGAAAGTCTACTATTAGAGTGGTTTGATGTATCATCAGACCTTGAATTAATCGCTCTAACTTTTTCCAAGCATTGGTAAAATTCTTTACCGTCCCAGCCTAAGCTGGCATCTTTATACACTAATTGCTCTAGTTTTGTCAATTGTTCTCTAAATGTTTTGTCAGACAAAATAGTGTTTAAGTCGTGAATATTTACTATTTGTTGCTCAGGCCATTGAAGTTTTGCGGCGCTTAACAGCGCTTTTGCAGCCTGAATAGGTAAGTTAGCGTCACATGCTTGTTTAACCTGTTGCCATGCTTGTTTTTGATTGTTTGCTTTTTGAGGAGCATCTTTGAGTATTGATCGACTTGAATTTAAATCATTAAGCTGACGTTGATAGAATAAAATAATAAAAATACAAAATAAAAAAAAATATTTCAAAAATTAAAAGCTAAAATTAAAGAATAAAATGAAATAAATAAAAAATTTATTCAATAAATTTTAATAAAATAAAAAATTTTAAAAAGAAATAAAAAACAAAATTCAAAAAGCACAAATTTTCAATTTATACCAAAAAAAATAAATGAAAAATTTTCAGAAAAAGAATTAAATTGAAATAAATTAAGTGAATTTTTAACTAAATAGTTAAAATTATAATGTATAAAATCATAAAAACTTGTTTTAAAAAAATAAGTAATTCTATAAGAAGAATATTTAGAATCCATTAATTCTCACATATCATTTCAAATAAAAGTAAAAAAAAAATCAC
>Ga0210012_1003203_pt1 | contig 13551 bp, 9 predicted proteins | sample CryGeymeta201504_FD_183974 | JGI IMG/M metagenome (GOLD analysis project Ga0210012, IMG submission 183974) | Groundwater microbial communities from Crystal Geyser aquifers in Utah, USA - Crystal Geyser metaG 2015-04 (SPAdes) (version 2) | ecosystem: Environmental > Aquatic > Deep subsurface >... | reverse complement strand
CATATCCGGGACATGGTGGCGGTCTGGGCGAGAATCCGGGCTCCGAACAGGGAGGCGTTGTACACTCGGGTGTGGTCGCCCGGAGAGTAGCTGAAACAGATCCCGTCATCGTCTTGATGGCGATGCAGATGGTCGGCCACGAAATGTCCGGCAGCCCCAGAAACCTTGCCCAGGGCGGGGGATTGTGCCAGTTCGAGGGCGTCGAGGGCAAAACTGGTCGCCACCACCGTGGGGAAATATGCGGGCTGCAGAAAGGCTTTCGATTGCCAGGGGAAGTCATAACCCCAACCTGCCGCCAGGGGCCAGGCAAGCTCTCCGGACTCCAGATGTTCAGCCGCACCGGCTGTAACTTGTCGGGACGCCCCCGCAGGCGTTCCGTCCATCCCGGAGGCCAAACACACCAGGGCATCTCCCAACCAGGCCTGCTGATCCCGTGTGTCACCCAGCTGAGGCCATTCGGCGGCCCCTTGCAGGACCAGGGCGAGGCCCTTGGGGTTCAGACCCGGGGGGATCCTCAGCAGCGGCCGCAAATCCACAGGAGAGCGCTTGACCCCCTGGATGACGGCCAGACGCAGCAGCCGGGATCGGGAAAGCACCGGGCCCAGCAGGCGGCTGTTCAACCCGTCATACGGGTCACTGCCGCGATAACTTGCCGCAACCAGATTGTCCCACACCCGCCGTGCAATGCGTTCGAGATTCGGCTCAGCGACCTTAGGTATCATGATCAGCCAGTTCAGCCAGGTCCACTCTTTCGATACGGCCGTGGGCCAGGGCGTCGCGGATCCTCATGGTCGCCAGGGTCGTTGCGAGCTGAGAGATCAGGGAGATGGGCGCAATTCCCCGCTTGATCCCGTCCAGGAAGGCCAGCACCTCCTCCTTGTGGCCCTTGCTACCGCAGCGGATATGGCGTGTCTTGCCGGCGCCGTACAGGGTGATCTTCTGGAAATTGTGGATCACAGCGCTTCGGCCGGCGCCCAGGATTTCCAACTGCTCCTTGGGCATGCTCGGGGCTCCGGAGGCAAAATAGCCGATGCTGCCCACCGAACCGTCAGCGAACTTGAGATTGATCACCACATGGTCCTCGGGTACTGCTGCGGTGTTGGTCGAATCAATGCACATGGCTGAAACGGCCACCGGGTCGGCGCCACACATGAACTGCATCAGGTCGATGAAGTGGCAGACCTCGCCCAGGATGCGCCCGCCGCCTTCGATCGGGTCCTGGGTCCAGTGATTGCGGGGAATGAAGCCGGCATTGATGCGGTAAAGCATGGTCAGCGGTCCCGGCGCCGTGCCGAAATGCTTGCGAGCCTGGGCCGCGGCCGGGCTGAAGCGCCGGTTGAATCCCACCTGCAAAAGATGGGCTTGATCAGCGGTCTGCTGGCCCGGGATCAGGTTGGCGATCCGGACGAGGTCTTCGTATCGGAGACAGAGGGGTTTTTCCACGAAGACATGCTTGCCCGCTTCCAGGGCGGCGATGGTCAAAGGGCCATGCTGATCGTGGCGGGTGGCGATGACCACCGCGTCGGTATCCGGGTGGGTCACCACGGCCTCAGGCGAGGCCACCGCTTCGGAAAACCCGTGGCGCTTGCCAACATCGGCGGCGGTCAATCCTGTGCGGGTGTAGATGGGGCCTAGGGTCGTCGCCTTGTGTTCCCTGAACGTCGGCAGCAGAAAGGTCTGGGCAAAGTTGCCTGCCCCGATGAAACCGACGCCGATTTTCCCTTCGGATTTGCGACTGGTACCCAGGGCAACGGCTGAGACCGGGGCGCGCCTGGTGGTCGGGTACTCGACCAGGATTCCACAAAAGGTTTCGCTGTGCGAGGCGATCATCTCGTAGGCCAGGGGGGCCTCGGCGAAGGGGAACCGGTGGGTCACCAGCGGCAAGGGGTCGAAGGCACCCGCGGCCATCATGTCCAGGACCGCTTCCATGTTGCGGCCCTCGGTCCAACGGACAAAGCCGTAGGGGTAATCAAGGCCGCTTTCCTCGTACAGGGGGTCATAGCGACCGGGGCCGTAGGAGCAGGAGACGCCGAAGCGGAGCTCTTTTTCATAATAGTCGGGACGGGGCAGATCCATGCCCACCGCGCCCACAACAACAACCCGGCCGCGCTGCCGGCAGACCCGGCCCGCAAGCGCAGCCGGTTCACTGCTCGCAGTAGCGGCACAGATCAGCACGAGGTCCATGCCGCCGCCGCGGGAGAACTCAGCAGCCATTTTTTCCACCGGGTCCTGACCCAGGTGGGCAATTTGGTCGGCTAGGCGGGGCTGCCTTGCCCGTTCCACGGCTGCCGGATCAATATCGGTTCCGAACACCCGGCAGCCATTGGCCTTAAGCAGCTGGCAGGCCATCAGCCCGATGGGTCCCAGGCCGATCACCATGGCATGCTCCCCCAGAGTCGGCTCGGCTAGGCGGATGCCCTGCAGGGCTATGGCGGCGAGCGTGGTCATGGCGGCGGAATCGGCCGGCACATTGGCCGGGACCTTGGCCACTAGGTTGACAGGGACCACCACCTCGTCGGCGTGGTTGGCGTACCCGCCGCCGGCACAGGCGACCAGGTTTCCTGGTTGCACCTTGTCGACACCCTCGGCGACTTCGATGACCTCACCGGCCAGGCTGTAACCCAGGGGCTCGGCACCTTCCAGCTTGTCGCGCACCTTGCGGATGGTGGGGCGTAGGCCGATCTGGCTCACCATGCCCAGCACCTGCTTGACCTGGTCCGGCTTGGCACGGGCCTTACCAATCAAGGATTTTCTGCCGGTGACGATCTTGCTGCCCTCGGTGCCGGGGCTGATAGCCGAATAAAGGGTTTTGACCCGGACACATCCCGGAGCTAGCTGAGGCGAGGGGGTCTCAAGCAGCCGTACTGAGCCGTCCTTGAGTGTCTGGACGAGGATATTCACGGGAAGTCCTTCCAACTAGCGGCCGATGGGATTGGGCATCATTGGCCATTATCGGTTGCTGGTGGTGATGCGTGAACCCAAATATTAGAGTGAATCCTTGTTTGGACAACAGGTATTCGGGTGCCATTGTAGACATGGCTGTGCAATTCTTCTGCTGAGGATTTCAATACGGGGGTAACCGCTTGCAGCAAAAGCAACAAAAACATGTTTTGCTGGTTTGCGACAGCCTGGGGGGAGGGGGCGCTGAAAGGCAACTGGCCTTGCTGGCGACGCACCTTGCCGAGCCATGGCGGGTGACGGTTGCCGCTCTTGGCGGCGGCCTTTTCGCCGATGTTATCCAGGAGGCGGGAGTGGAGCTGATCATGCTCCCGCGCCGTTTCAGGCTAGATGTTTCTCCGCTGATCAACATGGCCAAAACGGTTAAAAGCCTGCATCCGGATGTGGTTCATTCCTGGGGCCACATGGCCTGCATGGCTGCGGACCCTGTCTGCCGGAGCATGGGTATTCCCCATATTGCAGGGGTGATTCGGCGCGGCTCCGTGTACTCCTGGCGGGGCAGATGGCCGCAACTGGCCAGCAGACTCGGCGATATCGCCCTGGCAAACAGCCAGGCGGGGCTCAAAGCCTTCGGTGTTCCGGCCAAAAGAGGAAGGGTTCTGCACAACGGCATCGCGCCCGAGCGGATGCTGCGGCACCCGGCATCTGGGCGCCCAGCCGAGCCCTTTCACATGGTCATGGCCGCCACTATGGATGACCGCAAGGATTTCCCGACTTTAATCGAAGCCACCCACCGCTTGCTGGAGACCTCGGCGGTCAAAATCAAGACAACGGCCCTGGGGGCAGGAGCACTTTGGGAGAAATTTCGCAGCTTGGCTGGGGATCTTGTGGACAAAGGAGCCATGGAATTTCCGGGGCGGGTCGATGAAATCATGGATTATCTCGATGAGGCCCATGTGGGAATCCTGCTGGGTCCCGAGGGTTGGGGTGAGGGAATTTCCAACAGTATCATGGAATACATGGCAGCGGGCCTGCCCGTGATTGCCACGGACGCGGGGGGAAACCCGGAATTGGTCAAACAGGGGGAAACCGGGTTCTTGATACCGCCGGGTGATGTCGAATCCCTGGTGAAGTACCTCCTGGAACTCGTGGATGACAGGGAACAGGCGGTTGCTATGGGTCAGGCCGGGCGGCGGCGGATCGAGACGGAGTTTTCCGTGTCGGCCATGTTGAAGCGAGCAGGCGAAATTTATGATGAAGTGATTTCCATGAAATGATGGGGCTGAAGTTGCCGATCGCGTCCTCAGGATCGAGGCAGACTCTGCAGGCCATCGATGACCGAAAAGGTTTTTTTGGCGCTGTGCCGGTATTCCCTGATCTTTTTGATATGGGGTAGATAATCCCAGAAATGTTTGAGCATCAACAGACGCATTCGGCGCCGGTTGGCCTGGTGTCCCCTGTGGATCCTGCGCATGACTTCCTGGTCGCAGGTGTTTTCCATGCCGTCGGCCATGCTGGCTGCAAGGCGGCTGGTGATGTTCGCCAGGTAATCGGTGAACCGGGGTGCCGGCTCGGGTTGGTAGCGGTCGTTCAGGTAGCAGGGCAAGAAATCATACCGGAGTCCCGGACCTTGGGTGTCGACTTGCAGGATGGCAGTGATCCTGTTGTCGGGAATCAGCTGGTCGAACACGAAATTTCCCAGGCTGGGGGCGAAGATTTTTCCGCCCTGGGAGTGGACGCCCTGGACCTGGTGGGAATGGTGGCCGTGAATGATGTCCGCACCGGCCTCCAGCAGCATTTTTCCGTAGCGGATGACATATCCCGGGGGCAGATTGGCGTATTCCTCACCCCAGTGCATAGAGATGACCAGGCTGTCCACCTCGGGCCGGGCGTTGGCAATCACCGCTGAGATGTTCCGCATGGTTGTTTCACGATCCGGTTCCGAAAAATTGGAAATGTTGTATCCCAAAAAACCCAGCTTTTTGCCCAACCGTTCGATGACCGACGGTTCTTGCTGGAAATAGGACTTCGGTTCGTAACCCATGATGGTGATACCCCGGGCTTGCAACAGGGCACAGGAACGGGCAAATGCGTCTTCACCGTGATCAAGGGCATGGTTGTTGGCGGTGTTGACCACATTGATGCGATTGTCCACCAGGAATTCGAGGTATCGTTCGGGGGCGATCAGAATTTTGGAGAACGGAAGCGGAAGGCATGACTGGTCACTGAAAATGCATTCCAGATTGATGACATTAAACTCGGCTTTATCCAGAATTGTTCGAACACCAGCAAAGGGGTCGATGGTCTGGCGGTCCAGGGTGGTGATCAGGCCTTGCCGATAGGTCTCCAGCAATTCCCCCAGCATGACATCGCCCATGAAATTGATCTTCATCGTGCTACCCCACGAACTGGAGCAGATGGTCTTTGACCCCATCGCTGGTGAAGTGTTCGCGCGCGTAGGCTTCTGCGTTGTCGGAAATTGTCTGCAGGTCCTGATTCGCATTCAGGGTTTGGATCAGGGTGATGATGCCGTCGTGGTCATCTGGGGTGATAAAATAGCCGTTGAAGCCGTCAATAATGATCTCGCCCACCGACCCCACCAGGTTGACCAAGGGAATGCAACCCAGGAGGGTGGCCTCGATCAGGGTCATGGGGAACTCGTCTCTGCGAGTGGGGAAGAGCAGGAACTTGGATGCGGCCAGGACATCGTATTTCCTCCTGTCGTACATGGGGCCCAGCCAGGAGGCGTTGGGAAGAGTCCCGATCTCAGCAGTGAATTTTTGTTCCTGTTTGGAATCGGAAAAATTCCCAACAAAAACAAACTTCTCGGAAGGCAGGCGCCGGGCGATTTCCAGAATGTCGAAGATGCCTTTTTCCTCGTCCATGCGCCCGAGATAGAGAATCTGTTCACGGTCGCGGACTGGGGAAATCTCCACCGGCAACTCATCGGTGTTGATGAAGTTGGGAACCACGAAGGTCGGTTTGTCCCATCCGTTGTGCGTCAGACTGGATCGGCAGGGAACGGTCAGCAGGATCATCTTGTCAATGTAGTATCGGGAAAAGAGGATCTTGCGAAATTGCAAGATGGTACACGATTCCTTGAGGTTGGCTTTGGCATGGAAATGGGCGATTGTTTCCCTTCCTGTCAACTTGGCCAGGAGCAGGAAAAGGCTCTGGTGCAGATATCCGGTCTGTGCACACTGGAGATAGACAATCTGGGGACGGATCTTGAAGATGTTCCAGAGCAACTGAAGATAACCAATCATGTAAGCTGCAACCACCGGATATTTCGCCTTCAGCTTTTCCGTGTCAAGCTGGTGGCAGCGGAAACCAACTCCCCTGAATATTGCGACAACCTCGTTATTGATGGTTGCAACTCCACCACCGGTGGTTCCGCCGACGAAGAGGATTTTCTTCATGGATTCCGGCCGAGAAGTACCGCTGCCTGGAGTACTATTCATGATCCCTGCTCCTGCCGGTAGCGATTCAGGATGAAGCGGGATTTCCCGGCCTTGGTGACTTCGATGTGATCGGTTTTGACTATCTCGATCCTCATTTCCCCGAAGAATACCTTGCCCATGGATTCATGCAGGACCGCACGGTACTTCTGGAAAGTATCCTCGTCGGTATTGAGGTAGACCCTGACCAGATCCGCCTCTTCCTGAACCACCTGGCTGTTCTGAATGTCCTGGATGTCCTGATGGATGAAGGCCCAGACCACGGCGCTGGGAGAGATCTTGCGCCCGGATGGCGTGATGATCAAATCCTCGTGTTTGGTGATGACAGGATCCATGACCGGCAGTGTTCTGCCACAAGCACAGACAAATCCGGGTTTGGTCTGGATCAAATCGCCGATCTGGTACCTGATCAACGGCATGGCCCGGTTGACAAGGGTAGTGACGGCGGCAGGTTCGACCTCGTCCATGATGCCGAACTGACCCTCGATGAAGCCGTCCACCAGGGAAAGATGGTAGTTGCCCGCGTTGCACTGGGCGGCAGATATGAGTTTTTCCCCGGAGCCGTAAAGCCCCCTGATCTCCACCTTGAAGACATCCTTGATCAGCTCTTCCCGATGCGGGTGCATGGGCTCGCTGGAAAACAGGACATGCTTGAGGTTCCAGTCCATATCGAAGCCGGTGTTCTTCAGGTACCCGCAGAGGATCTCCAGGGATGAGGGATAGCCCATGATGAAGGCAGGGAGGCGTCTTTGCAGCATCCGGCCCATGCGCTGGGCTGTTTCCCTGCTCAGGTGAAATGTCGACAGATAGATTCTGTGATCGGGCCAGGAAATGATCCAGGGGTTGCGGGGATTATTTTCCGCCAGAGGAACGATGGGGTCACCCACAAGTCTGGCAATCCAGTCGCCAGGCCGATAGTCGGCCCACAGGGTCCGTCGCCACCAGAGGGCGTCTCCCAGCAGGAAAACATCCTTGTCCATAAAAATCGAAAACGGGGTTCCTGTTGTTCCTGAAGTCCGGGAAACGGTGAAATTTTTTCGCGTGCGGGACAGAAACGCTTCAGGGTCGCGGTTGATGAATTCCTTGCTGGTAATCGGGAGTTCCTTGAGAAGGTCAAATGCGGTGCGCGTGGAAAAATCCTTTTTCAAGGCGGCAAATTGTCCATAGAAGGGGACCTGGTCTATGGCGTGGCCGAGAATGTCCTTGATGCGCTGGTCGACAAAGGCGACCTGGTCGTCATGCGACAAGGTTTCGGTGTAGGCGATGGCGGCCAGTACCTGGTCCCAACGGCGGAAACGGGCCAAGTTGCGGCACCCGTACACGTTTGTGTACAGGGTCCTGAGGAACCGGGGAGATCTGTCGTAGATGCCTTTGAGTGCACTCATGAACCGGTAATGCTCTCCTGCGAAGCGGTGTGAGAGGGTGGTAACAATCCCAGGCTGTTGATTTTTTTGGCAATTTCCCGACTGACCAGGCTTACTCCATAAGGGTTCCAGTGGTAATTTTCCTTGAAGTTGAAAGCTATCCCGTGGGCTTGGTAGTCGGAATAGAAAATATCTGTAAGGTCCTGGAAATTAACGTTGTTCCGGGTGCAGGCCTCCTTGACAAGAGTGCTTTCGTCAAGGGGCCGGGGTTTTTCCGGGGATTTGTAAATGGCATTGCGGTCGGCGTCGAAGACGATCAGGACAGGAACCCCAGGAGCAGCCTGGGCGATATCCTTCATGATTCTATCCAGAACCTGTTCATATTTGTCGTTGGGGATGCCGTTGAGTTCCCCTGGCTCATCCTGGAATTGTCGTTGGGCTTCGACAACATCCCCTGCGCCGCCGAAATTGAGGTTCGCGTTGTAGAAAAGGTACCGTATGAAGGCACTTTTGCGCAGGAGCCGGTTCCTGGAATTGATCGTAAAGGTGCTGGGTGGGAGTGGGGTGATCGAGCCATTTTGGAATGTATACTGCCTACAAAACCGTACCTGCCCGTTACTGCGAAGACATCTGATTAGACTGCTGCTGCCTGCCTGAATGACAATGATGTCCGGTTGATACCTGTCCATGGCGAATTTGGCCACAACCGGGCACTGGGACAGCGGCATGCCGGATGAAGCCAGATTGTAAACCAAGCTACCGTTGGACAGGTTCTGCTGCAAGGAACCAGCCAGATCATGGCCCACGTCACTGTATAGGCCCTGGCTGTATGAGTTCCCGATCAAGGCGATGCAGTTCGCGTGCTGCTCGGCGGAGGGCAGGTAAGCAATAGTGCTGTTGAAGCCGTCGTTGTTGATGCCCCACCGGTAAGCGGGACGACCCAACCGCCCCAGGGTGTGTTTTCCTTCTTGGGCAACGGCAGGATCCAGAGCCATGACTCCTTCTTCAAGGTACTGAAAACCTGCAGGCATCTGGGATGCCGGGATGAGGGTTCGGAATAGTAGCTCCCAGCCAACCAGGAGGAATATTCCGAACAGCAATAATCTGGTTACGAACTGCCGCATGCTATCCCCCTAGAATTGAAAATAAATGAATTCGGAAGACCCGAAATTTCCGAAGACCAATATGATGGCCAGGATTGCGAAGTAACCAGGCCAGCGAATGGCGAGCGGCCATTTTTTCCAGTCCAGCGCGTGCTGTTTATCCCGCTGGAACCATTCCATGATCATGGCTCCAGATGCGATTACCAAGGGTTGGAGGAAAACGCCAACATCGGTGAAAACAGGTTTGACTGTAAAAATCCGATGGATGATTTCGAGTGCCTGGGGAACCGATTGAGCTCTGAAAAACACCCAGGCCAGAAGAGTGAACAGGAAGGTGCTCAAAATGCTCACAAATTCCGAGGGTGAAGGGAAGATTCGGCCTTCGGCCGGCAGATCGGAATGATTTTTTTGCTTGCCGCGTAACATGAGCGGTAAGTAGTACAGCCCATTCAGCGCACCCCATACGACAAATGTCCAGTTTGCCCCGTGCCAGAGTCCGCTGACGGTGAAAGTTACAAAGATATTTACGATTTGGCGTTTGAGATGGCAGCGGCTGCCACTCAAGGGAATGAAAACATAATCTCGAAACCAGGTTGACAGGGAGATGTGCCAGCGACGCCAAAATTCGGCAATATCCCTGGAGAAATATGGGAAAGCGAAGTTTTGGCCTAGGTTGAAGCCGAACAGCCTTGCACAGCCAATGGCTATGTCCGAATAACCAGAAAAATCGCAATAGATCTGGATAGCGAAAAAGAAGGTCCCCAGCAACAGGGTGAATCCATCCAGGTGATCGTAGTTCGCATAGATACTTTGCACATGAGGAGCCATGTTGTCGGCGATGACCATCTTTTTGAAAAATCCCCAGAGCATTTGCCGCATACCGTCACGGGCCTTGGCATTGTCGAAAGTTCTTTGGCTGAAGAATTGCGGCAACAGATTGCTCGCCCGTTCGATCGGCCCGGCGACCAACTGGGGGAAAAAGCTGACAAAGGCGAAGAAGGCCAGCGGATCCCGTGTGTGCTGTATCTCTCGCCGATAGATGTCGATTGTGTAGCTCAGAGTCTGAAATGTATAGAAGCTGATCCCCACCGGGAGGATGATTCTCAAGGTGGGTAAATTTGGGTTCATTCCGATTGCTGCAATCAATTCGGCAAATGAATCGATGAAAAAGTTGAAATACTTGAAAAAGCCGAGGATCCCGAGGTTGACCATAAGGCTGCCAAGCAAAAGGAGTTTCCGATGCAACTTGGATTTGTTGACGTCAAGTTTCCAGCCGATGATGAAATCCGCCAGGGAGCTGACGAAGATAAGAAAAAGGAATCGCCAGTCCCACCAGCCATAAAATATATAGCTTGCCAGTATTAAAAATCCGTTCTGGACACGGATATGGCGCCTGCCCAGGAGCCAATAGATGGCAAATGCAAGGGGCAGGAAGACAGCGAAGGGCAGGGAATTGAAAAGCATCTCATCTCCATTAGCTCCATGATCCGGGTGTGGAATCTCTATGGAGGCACCAGGTTTGAATGGGATTTACCTCATGCTATTGGCCTGTTATGAGCACGTTCAACCTCACGGTACCCTTTCCGGGCTCGGCCACTTTACGGTTCTTGGGATCGGCTCCGAAGTATGCAACTTGAGCCGGTCTCAGGAAAGCCTGGAATCCCCTGACAGCCCATCGAAAAAGGCCCAACCCGCATCACGCAGTTGCCGCCCACTCATGCCCGTGACGATCGGCCGGATTACTGGCGAATCGGTTCCGGCTCAGCCTGATCGATATTACTGACCCTTTGAGCCGGCACAAACGCCACAGTGTAGCCCCGAAAGACTGCAAGGCCGACCTTGCCAGGTCTGCCCACGCCCGCGGCACTCCCGCGCCACACAGCTTCCGCATGGCCAGCGCCAGATTGTAACCGGCGCCGTGCACCAGCAAGCGCTTCAAAATGTTCTGGTGACCTCGCAGGTGCACCCGACGCATGCCGCCCGTCTCGTAGCAGTGGGCGAAGGTCCGCTCGATGCGCTCTCCCCGCTGTCGCATCAGGCGACGTCCGCGCTTGCCGGTCACCCGCCGACGATTCGCATACAAGGCTGCTTGCGCGTCCTTCTTCCCCAGCCAACGTCGACGCCCCCGCTTCGGTTCGCTCACATAGCCGCGGATCTCGGCGGCCTCGAGCAACTCCAGCGTCTCGTCGCTGTGATAACCCTTGTCCGCCACCACTTCCTCGACCAACGCCACCGAGTGGCCCTGGTCCTGAACCGCGCGCATCGCTTCACTTGCCGTGGCCACGGTATTCCAGATCGTCGTCGTGTCGCCCTGGTCGGCTCCCTGCAGAGTCACCGCCACCAGCGCCGTCGTCTCCATATCCACCGCGTGTTCGACCTTGTGGCCCAGGTGGGTCCGACCGTCCTTCATCTTCGCAATTTTCGCGTCAGGATCGCTCGGACTCCGCCAGTCCTTGTTCGATGTCTTGTTCGATGTCTTCTTCGGACGCTTGCGATCAAGCCGGGCCAGATCCTCGCGCGTCGGCGTCTCGATCCCCGACTCCTTGGCCAGGTCGGTCAGGAACTCATTGTAGCTCGCGCCGGTATCGCGACGGACGATGCTGCGCATGGCCGCGTTCGCTTCCAGCGTCGAGCCGTCCACGCCGACGGTCTTGCCTTTGAGCAGGTTCTGACCCGCCAGCAGGTCCAGAACCCAGCCAAAAACCTCTTCGTGGGTCTCCAGGTCCAGTCGTTGGCGAATCACCGACAACGTCGAATGGTCCGGCGTCCGCTCGGTCGTGTCGTAGCCGAGGAATCCGCGCAGGCTCAGCGAATCCGCACAGCGCCAGGCGATGCCGCGCTCGGAGTCGATGCCCTCGAAGAAACCGACCAGCAACATCCGGAAGTCCACACCAGGCGGAATGCTCGGCCGACCCAGCGAGTCGCTGTAGAAGCGAGAGTAGCGGGCCTCGACAAACTCATCGAAGCCGTACCGACTCAGCAGCTTGTTCAGCTTGACGTAGAACGGGTGGCCCGGAGAGCGGGGAAGGTCAGAGCTGTTGATCCACAGTGGCTGTTGAGTGCTTTGGCGGCGGAGCTTCATCGCCATGAGATATCCTCCGTGAAGGTGATCCGCCGCTATGATACAATATGCACGCAATCGATGGGAGACAAATGCCGGGCTCGGGAGTTTTTCAACGGGCTGATAAGCGTACCGTGGCGTGGGGTTCCGGGACCATCAACACGACACAGGCATCCCTGCAGGTCACTGATTTTGCCACCGGCGCGTACAAGATGATCCCTGCTGGGTCTCGAACAGTCGGTCAGCTGCCTTTGGTGACAGGGGGAGCGCTGCCTGTTCAATGAGGAATATTGGGAATTGACTGCTCCCTGTGACCGGCCTGGAATTCAATCCTGCAGACGCCTTCCACGAATTCGGAGCTTTCGATTCCGTTTCACCCACTATCATTTTGATGGGACCTGCCTCGTTTTGGTGAGAAATCCGAGACTCCATATCACTTAAAACGCAACACAACAATAAGTTACCATGCGGCACGATTCTGGCGATGTCCGAGGTGCACCGAAACCCCGGCCAACCGATGCGTCGCACTCGGTTAGGGTGTCGGGTCCGGTTTCGGACCGAATTTTAACTGGAGGTCGCACATGAAACGCATCCTGCTTCCGCTTCTGTTGGCGCTACTGGTGGCCGGCATGGCCGCACTGATGACAGCCTGCTCGGATACCACCGGGCCGTCCACTTCGAACGACGAGGGCCGGTTGGTCCTGAACCTGACCGATGCCGCCTGCGGTTTTGATGAGGTGAACGTGGTGGTCATCGGGGTCCGCGTCCACCGCGCCGACCAGGAAGGCGGCGAATGGACCACCGTCCGTGACGACACCTTCACGGTCGACCTGCTGACCCTTTCGAATGGCCAGAGCATCGTTCTGGCGGACACTCTGCTTCCAGCCGGCAAGTACACCCAGATCCGGCTGTTACTCGGCGAGGGCTGCACCGTTGTCGTCGACGGCCAGACCCACGATCTCGAGGTGCCGAGCGGCGAGCAGAGCGGATTGAAGCTCAACCACCCGTTCACCCTGTACCCGGACGTCCTCTATTCGGCGACCCTGGATTTCGACGCCTGTCGTTCCATCCACATGACGGGCAACGATCAATACAAGATGAAGCCGGTAATCCGCGTCGTCGTCGATGCCATTTCGGGCGGATTGTGGGGCGCCGTGCTGCCCGTCAACGCCCAGGCAATGATCTGGGCCGTTGCCGATGGCGATTCGGCTCTGGCCTGGGCGGACCCTATGACCGGGAGCTACCTGTTCAGCACGCTGGAAGAGGGTCGTTACGACGTCTCATTCGTTTCCACGGCCGGGAGTTACGCCGATTCGACTATCTTCGGGGTAGCGGTGACGGCGGAGGAAGTGGCGGACCTGGGCATCGTGGAATTGCGGGCAATCGAGCTGGAATAACGATCCAGTTTCCGAATGGGGCGGGACTGCTTGCCCTGACAACCTCGACACTGTAAAGGAGATACCGTGAAAACAAAATTCGTCTTGCTCCTGGTGGCCATGTCCATCGTGGCTGTTTTGGCTCCTCAAGCATCCGGAGCGGACCACTGCTGTCCAAGATAATCTAACCTCCGCCTCTTCCCCCTCGATTTCGCCCTCATAACCCGCCTTTCGGACAGGTTCGACCCGCCATCGCAGACCAGACCCCTGCCTGCTGTCCAACATCCTACC
>Ga0210012_1003162_pt1 | contig 13651 bp, 16 predicted proteins | sample CryGeymeta201504_FD_183974 | JGI IMG/M metagenome (GOLD analysis project Ga0210012, IMG submission 183974) | Groundwater microbial communities from Crystal Geyser aquifers in Utah, USA - Crystal Geyser metaG 2015-04 (SPAdes) (version 2) | ecosystem: Environmental > Aquatic > Deep subsurface >... | reverse complement strand
TATCGACGTTGCAAGGCAATGCGTTCGTTTCATTTACGTATGCCGGATTTCTGGGTGTCGTTACGGGCATGAACAGTCATGGCATGGGCTTTGGCGAGAAAAGCTACGGCAATCCCGGGGGCGAAACGCTTGACGGCATCCCATGTGCTTTCTCACAAAAGAGCTGCTGCGCAAAGCGCGCAACATGAATGACGCGGAGCATATCTTAAACGCACATCCCCGCACCTGCTCGTACATCTACGCCATAAGTTCGGCATTTGCCGAATATCCGCAAGGCAAGGTAGCAATATTTCTGACTGATAGCACGCGTATGCGCCGCTACGGACCGAATGAACCTGTTTATGATACGCGCCCGGGCTACAGCTCGGTTTACACGATTCCGAACATTTCCGACATGATCTATTGCAACGCCAAAATGCGCCGATGTGTTGATTGGCTCTCGCACAACCGTAATTTTACGGTTGAAGATCTTGGTAATTTTGTCTCACCAGTCGCTTCGCCTAATGACAATCTCCAAAACGTCATCATGAAACCTGCCACTGCGGAAGCGTGGATTACCAACGCAACTACGGACGGCAAACCCGCGTATACGCAGAAATGGCGTTACGTAAATCTCATGCCTTATTTTGCAGAAATGTTCGTTGCTCAACAAGGAGAAATGCCGTGAACGTTTGGACACAGGCAGTATTGTTGCTATTGGTTTTTTTTCTATAGCGCCACGCGCACTCGCTGACGATTTTCTGCCTCAACACGTCCAAGCGCACAGTTTGGGTCCGAGTCGTCCTGATGCGACATCCAAGCGCAGCATCCTGCCTCCGCTTGGCAGTAGGGACAATCCGGAATATCCGGAAAACTCGGCTGCGCCAAGTCCAAGGATCGTATGGTTGTTTCTTGATGCGGTAGACCCTGTCGCCAGCGAAAACATCAAGGAAGCCGCGCAGTTGCTTGGAAAGTATTTCATTGTTCAAGGGTTTCTTGGAGAACGCCCGCCCGTGCAAGAAAACGAAGGGGTTTCACGAAATATGACTTTGACACGCCGTTCGCGCACGGCTAGGACTCCACAAACCCTGTTGTGGAAATTCAAGCCGGTACCCAACTGGGACGGCGTAAAGCTCAAGTTTGAGATTGACTGCAAATTTGATCTTGGGCTTCCTGGATCATCGCATCTCCGCTACACACATACGGAAGATCTTTCTCTTGCCAGTCTAGGTTATCCGAAATCAAGGGATACGCTCCGTCTTGATATTATCAAGATTGAATTTTAACCTCGTAAACGCCTCAAGGGAAACCTTTCGGCGTTTTTTTTATGCGCGCATCACGCAAGTGTGTTACGCAAGAGGTTCCGGATGCCAGCGCAGCATGGTAAATGGCATATGAAGGGCTGACATAAGCGCGAGGGTGGTGATGCCCATCCGCATCTTCCATCGCCGCAAAAGTATACCCTGTGCCGTAAGCTCCGTGTGCTGACCTGTAAGTGTTGCACGACCAGCTCCGTAGAACCGCATACCCCGATCACCAAAAAAACAATCACCAATTTCCGGCTCCATATGGGCAAGATTATTGCCCGCCAAAGCGCATGCCATTGTGATAATCTTATGACTGGCCTCCGCGATATCATTCGCCGTTTCCCTATTTGCCTTGCCAAACACGTTGTGGCTTACGACCATGGGCATGCGCTTTCGCCGTTTGATATAGCCGAGCGTTGGACCAATAATCGCCACGCCTACAATACCGATAATAATACGCTTGTCGTTGTCCTCGGGATAGACACTCCTCCATGACGCCATAAGTGATTCGGCGGAAGACGATGCAGCTATCCGTCCATCGCGCAACGCGGTGAACAGCCACCAAGCGCGCGCCTGCGCCTGGCGGATATCTTGGGGCATGAGCGCCAATACCGCTTCAGGGAAAATTTCCCGATTGTCGTGTAAACGTTTGTTTCGGAGATGTTGCACAAGCGCGTAAAGTTCACGCGCAAAATTTTTATCCTGCTTGGCATAGACAATGAGTGATTGCGCGGGCGTGAGCACATAAGCCCAGGTTGTTCACGCACCTCTGGCATGAGCGGCGTACGTACGCCGCGTGTAAGAAGCTTGGATCCATAGGCAAGATAAGGTATTCCTCGCATAGGCTGACCTGTATGCTTTGGAATGCCATTTTATGAAAAGCAAAAAATTACGTTGGTAACGTTTTTTGATGTAGATTTTTTTTGGACAAACTGCTACTCCACAAACACGGCACTCGTGATGACCGTGGTCCACAAACCGTCCTTATCGCCTTCTGCGGTTTGGGTATTGTTGATGGTTTTGATGATGAGACCGCTTGATTTGTAAATCTGCTCGCGCTCGCGCCATGCGGTATTGGGATTGAAATCAATGCCCAGAGTGGTTGCAAGCATGGTTGCCGCCAAGTCCTCGGCATAGTCACCCGCGACAATCGCTTTCTCCCCGTAACTATGGTGTTCGGAGAGATAGCCGTATGTATCATGGTCTTTGGGAACCGCGACCCCGATGGATGAGGCGATCAAACGATTCGGCTCATTAGTATCCATGCGCGCCATGACGCAAAAGGTTACCTGTCCCGGCTTTAACATACCCTTTCCTTTGTTTGCCGGAATAAGCTTGCACTGCGGAGGCAGGATGCTGGAAACATACACCAAATTGCACTTTTCAATGCCTGCCATGCGCAGAGCAACTTCAAAGGATGCGAGCCGGTCTTTATGCTTGCCGACTCCTTTGGTTAAAAACATCCGCTTGGGAACGTATAACATAGCGCGTACACGTGGAACATTAAAAAATAAAAGCACACCCAGTGTAGCGTACCTACGGTAAAAAGTATATGCGGGTTATCCACCGTCCTGCCTACACGCTTGCCAAAAGCGTTCCCATATAGCCGACCGTGGCGATAAACGCCGCAATTGCCAGATAAAACAGCGTGTTGGAAAATATTCTATTGGATGTCGTGAGCGATTTGAGCCGTACGCTATTTGCCACGACCGAGAGCGAGCTCATAGCCATGGCCGCACTCGCGATTGCCGGTGAGATGAGTACGCCGAACGCGGGATATGCCAATCCTGCCGCAACGGGAATGGCAATGACATTATAACCAAAAGCCCAAAATAAATTCTGCTTAATCACCTCAAGAGTAAGGCGTGAGAGTTCAATGGTTTCCAAAACTTTGTTGAGCGTTCCTTTCACGAGTACGACATCTCCCGCCGCTATGGCAACATCTGTGCCGGTACCCATGGCAATGCCGATATCAGCCTGCGCAAGCGCCGGAGCATCGTTAATACCGTCCCCTACCATCGCAACCAACCCTCCGCTTTCCTTTTGCAGTTTTTGTATCGCCGCCACCTTGTCCTGGGGCAATACATTTGCCTCCACGCGGTCAATACCGATTTGCTCCGCAATGCTTTTGGCGGTTGTCGCATCATCCCCCGTGAGCATCGCCGCCTGTATGCCAAGCCGGTGCAGCTCTTCCACTACTTCTTTTGCATCGTCCTTCACCACGTCGGCGATTGCAAAAACCGCAACAATTGCGCCTTCTTGCGCCATATATACCGCGGTCTTGCCGTGTGTGGCAAAGGTGTTTGCTTGCGCTGAAAGTTCTGCGGACGATGCCAGACCGCGTTCCTCCATAAATCGCAGATTGCCGATGGCTATTGTTTTGTCTTCCACGCTACCGACTACCCCGCGGCCTGCAACCGCTTGAAAATTACGAGCTTGCAGAATCGTGCCGTTGGTATGATTCTGCGCAAACATGGCAATAGCAGCAGATAAGGGGTGCTCTGAAAGATGCTCAACCGCATACGCTTGCGCCAAGAGATGTTCCTTTGCCACGCCATCCGCAAACACCGAATCAGTCACCTCGGGACGGCCTTTGGTGAGTGTGCCGGTTTTGTCAAACACAATCGTACGCACCCGGTGCGCGTGTTCAAGCGCGGCCGCGTCTTTAATGAGGATACCGTGCCGTGCCGCACGCCCCGTCCCAACCATTATTGCAGTTGGTGTTGCGAGACCCAAAGCGCACGGACAGGCAATAATGAGAATGGTTGCGGCAATATACACCGCAAGTTGTACCGCCACAGACCCGGGCAACGTCCAGCCGAACCATGGCGCCACAAACAGCCAAAAGAGCAGTGCAGAAACCGCGATACTCACCACAACGGGAACAAATACGGCGGAGATGGCATCGGCCTTTCGTTGAATGGGCGCCTGGGTTCCCTGTGCCTCTTCAACCAGATGGATAATGTGCGCAAGAAGCGTATCACCACCAACCTTTTCCGCGCGAAACCGGAAACTGCCGTTTTTATTGATCGTCGCGCCAATGACCGCATCCCCGACGCCCTTTTCCACCGGCAACGATTCACCGGTTACCATAGACTCGTCCAGCGCGCTCGCGCCCTCCACAATCGTGCCATCAACCGGTATTTTTTCTCCCGGACGCACCACCATAACATCTCCCGGACGCACCTCGCCGATCGGCACACGCACCTCAACCCCTTCGCGCAGCACGTTCGCGTCTTTTGCTTGCAGCGCGAACAGTTTGGCGATGGCATCATTCGCCTGTCCCTTGGCGCGCGCCTCTAAAAGCCGTCCGAGTAATATGAAAAATACGATAACCGCCGCAGCTTCAAAAAACACTTCCGATTCCCGCTCACCGAACGCGCGCGGCACGAAGGTAGCCACCGTTGAGAACGCCCACGCCGTAGATACGCCAAGCGCAATGAGGGTGTCCATATTCGCGGATCGCGCACGCAACGCAGACCATGCACTGGTAAAAAACGTTCGTCCGGAAAAAAACACGATGGGCGTGGCGAGCGCAAACTGTGCAAGAAAAAAAACGTTCAGCCGATACCCGCCGGAAAAGGTCGCGTAGCCGAGGGGCGCGTGCATTTTTTCCAGTACACCAAAAGCAATCAAGAGCATGCGCGCCATCACGCCGAAAAATGGCAGTACCCCCAACCCTGTCCACCACACAAGTTTCCGTAAACGATTGTACGCATCCTGTTTGAGCATGGCGGCATGGTCGTGGTGGCTACCTTGCATCCCTCCCATTAGCGGCTTTTGGATTTTTCCGGGTGCAGCAAGCGCCGGACCCTCATCCGTTTCTACAACGCGATATGCTCCGGCTTTCGCAACGGCCGCTTTAATGTCCGCAAAATCCGCGCGCGCTTCGTCAAATTCCACCATCATGGTTTCCGTTGCGTAATTCACCTGCACGTGGTGCACACCTGCGACTTTTCCCACCATTTTTTCAATAAGTTTTTTGCAGGACGCGCAGTGCATGCCAAGAATAGGATAGGTATATTTTGCCATAGCGTATGAATAAATGTGTTAGGTATGTACTGTATATCCGTCAAGCGCATTGATAACGGCTTGTACGCGATCGCGCGCCGCCGCATCATCGCTTTTCAAGGTAAGTATGCCTTCGTTGTTTCCCGCAAGCGCAACTGATGACACCTCCGCCAAGAGACCTGCATCGTCCAACTCCATGGTAATGAGCGCAACACAAGCGGCGCAGTGCATGCCGCGTACGCGCAAGGTAGGTATATCCATAGGTATAGATGGTGTTAAAATTATTGAAAGGTAACCGTAACCGGAGGCACCATGCCCATGGTGCAGGTTATTTTATAGTTCCCCGCGCGTGGCGATCCGACATCCACCAAATTTTGACCGGGGTTGAGCGGCACATAACCATCAAACAGTCCCCGCGCGGCAAGATATGCGCCGCAGCCAACCACGCCTTTGTCCTCAATCTCCAGATACGTCGGAACGTTGGCGGTAAACACGGTTGGCCCAACCGGTTTGTAGGCAAACCCTTGCGCGACCAGCCGTATCGTTTGTCTGCCATTGACCATTGCCCCGCTTTCGCCCGCAGCAATATCCCCGGTAAGATTTTCCATTTCCGCGCGACTTTGAAAGATGCGCCAATCGCTCAAGCTCGGATATCCCAAGACGTTCATCTGACCATTCACGTTATAGAGCGCGAAGAAAATAATCAGCAATCCCGCAACCGCTGAAAAACGAGCGGTTAAGTGCGGTTTTTTGGTGTAGTGCAAGCCGGTTGCGCTTATGCCGGCAAGCATGGGTAAGGTGCCAAGCGCGAACAGCAGCATCACCAAACTCCCCCGCGCAAAGCTTCCGGAAGCAAGCGCCACACCTTGGGCAATCAGCGTAAAACCGCAAGGCAGAAAAAAGGTAGCGGCTCCGATGCCAAGCGGCGCGTATTTGCCGGACATGCGGCGTTCATCCGCCGCCGCGCGTGTTACAAACCGGGGAAGTCCTAGGCGAATTTTCTGCGCCCACGCGATATCCAGCATCTGCAGCGCGAGCAGCGTCATGACCGCGGATACGGCAAGCACCACTACGGCAAAGACGGTGGCGTTGGTAAATGCGATGCGGCTTCCCGCCATACCCAATATACCGCCGCCAACCATAAACGCCGCAAGACGTCCCGAGTGAAACAGCAGGTGCGGCGTTGCTTTTGAACCCGTAGCTTCGTCGTGCGCGTCATGCCAGTGTTTTACGAGTGAGAGCAGCAATCCGCCGATGAGCGCGGCGCAGCTGGACATGCCGGCAACCAAGCCGAGCAAAAAAAATGCGGCAAGCGAAGAAGTGGCGTTGACCGAAACAAACCTGCCCATCTGGAGACGTTCCACCGCCATAAATGCCGCCAAAAATACCATCGCGATAACGGCTGTTTTTCCTGCGCGGCGCAGTATATCGCCATTCATCTGCCATCTTCCGTCATCGCGTTTCACGAAAATTGGCTTTCGCGGCTTGGCAATCGGCTTGATGCCGAACGTATAACCAAGCTCTTGAAATTCCGCATTCAATTGCTGGGGTTCAATTTTTGTTCCTTTGGCAAGCGTGATATGCACGGCATTGTCTTTGCGTGAAACATCAACAGCAAGCACCTGGTCGTGTTTGATGAGTTTTTTCTCAATGAGCAGCTCACAGGACGAGCAGTGCATGCCGCTCACATAGAGCGTGCACGCGATAGAATCCGCACCATGTTTTTTTGATGGCATAGGTATATCCTCGCAGGGTTATTTATATGCAAATAAACGCAAAAGTTCTTCGGTTGTTTTTTTCTCCTGACCGCTCCGTATCTGATGCACTACACAGCCGTTTAAATGGTCTTTAATGATGAGCAAATCCAGTTGCTTAAGCGCCTTTTGCACCGCACGCGACTGGTGCACCACGTCAACGCAGTACGCGTGTTCACGCAGCATGCGTTCTATGGATTGCAGATGCCCCTCTATAATTTTAATGCGATGGAGAGCGCGCGCGCCGGTCGTGGTTTTTTTTCTTTTATCCATAGGCAGGGTAAATCTATATATCCCCTATAGGGGGATAGTAACATGTGGATAAAAATTAGTCAAGCGACAGGTGCCGTATGTCGGCTATACCATGATAACGCATAACCCGTCCGCCAAATTAGCGCACGGGTTATGCGAAGAAATGTTGCAAAAATTATTATTTTTTTCCTTTACGCTTTGCAGCTTTTGCCGCAAGCATCGTCTTTTTAATCGCGAGGCGTTTTTTGGTTTTTCGGGAATGTGTTTTTTTCATCTTCCCAACCGCTTTGAGTCGTTTTGCCATAACAAGGTAATCAAAGAATAAGTAGCTTTTTATACTATACGTCAGGAGCATGGCGCTGTCAACTACAGCTTTTTGTTCAGATCATGCTCTATAATGTTAGACATGCTGTTCTGTGGTACAGCCCAAAGTATGTTGCTCACGGCAAACCACCCGCATGAACACCTAATCAGCTGTTGACGCCAAGGCATGCGCTTTACTTTTATAATAAAAGAGCTTCACCGTTTCTGAAATTACAAAATATATAACCACCAACGAGAGTATCCATACAAGATGTACCGGTGTTGGCGGAGTGAATTTGAACACTTTTTGACCGAATGCGGTGAAGGGCAAGCCAAGAGTTGCCACGAACGTGAGCAAACTTAACCCTATAATTGAGGACGAGGGGCGCAAGGACGTGCTAAACAATGATCGGGTGCGAATTGAAAACAACAACACAAGTTCCGTTAAAATGCTTCCGATAAACCAGTTAGTCTGCAAAACTTCGGGAGAGATTCGATAAAACAATCCGAAAAAAATAAAATCAAACACCATGCTCACCAAACCAAGGATCATGGCGATGATAATAATGTCTTTTGCTTCATACTTTTTTGGAGATCGCAGTTCACCGGCTTCCACCGTATCGGTTGCAATGGAAATCATCGGCGCGTCGGACAAAAGATTGACCAAGAGTATCTGGATGGGCAGCATGGGTAAAAAATCAATGAGGAGCGAAGCGGTGGCGACCGCAAAGAAATTTCCAAAATTGGAAGCCAGTGTTGATTTAATATATTTCGTGGTATTGGCAAAAACTCGACGACCCTCACGTATACCGTTCATGATGGCGCCTAAATCCTTTTGCAATAAAATAATATCCGCGGCTTCACGGGCGATATCCGCCGCACTGTCCACAACCAGGGATACGCCGGCAATTTTTAAAGCTGGTGCGTCATTAATTCCCTCCCCTAAAAATCCGATGGCATGTTTTTCACGCAATGCCTGCACAAGGGCAAATTTTATTTCAGGCGATACACGGGCAAATACAACGTACTGCTCAAGATAGGTGTCACGCATTTCTTTGTCGGCTCTTTGCCACTGCTCGCCGGTGAGTACCTTGTCGGGCGAATCAATCAAGCCGATGTCATGAGCGACCGCACCGGCAACTTCCGGGCGGTCACCGGTGATAATCATCACTTTAACCCCCAAACGTTTGGCGTGTTCTACGGCTGCAAATGAGCTTTTTTTAATCGGATCAGTAAACGAGATGGCTCCGGAAAATATGAAATTATTTTTCTTGAGCTGTTGATTGTGCGCAACGTCATAGTGATCGGCAACCTTAATTGCTTTGTATCCTACGGCTAAAACCCTGCGACCAAGCGCGCCTTCCCGCCCCATCCAATCGGAAAAAGCATCTTTTGCTTTTGTGTCCAGTGCGGAACATGATGCAACGATCGCTTCCGGCGCGCCGCGAATGATACAGAACGCGGTATCACCATCAGCAACCAATGTGGAGTTTTTTCTCGTTTTCGGGTCAAAAGATTCATCGGATAACATGACCGCTTTTTTGATTCTTTGCCGCTGATCCGGACTCAAACCTTTTTCCAAGGCAAGATCAAAAGATTCTATTTTTCGCTGTAAGGAAAAAGACGAAGCCAAATTAGCCAGCCACAGAGTTTGCTCATGAGGCGCGGCATAGATAGCGGCAATGGTAAGTGTATTTTCGGTCAAGGTGCCGGTTTTATCGCTGCACAAAATTTCAATGCCGCCCAAGTCCTCAATGGCGGATAACCGCTTCACGATAACTTTTTGTTTGGCAAGTCGCCTTGCGGCGCGGGCAAGGGAAAAAGCGGTAACGAGGGGCATGGCTTCGGGTATGACACTTACGGTGAGTGCGATTGAAAAAATGATGAGCGTCAACATATCCACCCCATTCCCTTTTATGAGTACGTGGGCGACTAGTACGACCAACAAGGTTACGCCGATCAATTGAAGAATAAATTGGGAAAAATGAGAAATGCCTTTTTCAAAATCACTCATCTTTCGGGATGTGCCGGCTAACGCGGCGATGTGGCCAAATGCGGTGTCTTTCCCGGTTGCTACCACTATGCCGCGCGCATCGCCTTTTACAACATCCGTTCCGGAAAAAGCCAAATTCAACGCATCATTATATGATGAGGGGGTAGTGCGCATGCGTTCAGCCTTTTTCGGCACTGGTGCGGACTCTCCGGTCAATACCGTTTCATCAATCATGACACGATCCTGCGCAATCAATCTGATATCCGCCGGAACCCGGTCGCCGGTTTCTAACATAACCACGTCTCCTTGAACCAGTTGGTCGGCGGTTATTTGCTCAACATTGCCGTCACGTACAACCTTGGCGCGGGGCAGTGCGTAGGTATTGAGCAGCGCGGCCGTTTTTTCTGAACTGTACTCCTGATAAAATCCCAAACCGGAAGTAATCACTAAAAAAATACCTATCATCAGTGTATCGGCTATTTCACCCAAAAGGACGGTAATGACCATAGCCGCCAAGAGCAGATACACGAACGAGGATTTAAACTGACGCGCAAAAATATGCCAACCGGTAGCTTTTGTAACTGCTACTGTATTGCGCCCGAATTTCGCCATCCGCCCGGCAGCTTCTTTTTTATCCAGACCCTTTTGCACGTCCACTCCAAATTCTGACGCAATGCGCGTGATAGGTTTGGTAGCATAGGTAAAGATGTTCATGATGTTCGGATACATATCCCTCGCTTTTTTATTTCTTCCAAAATATTTCCGTCAAAAGACCAGTGTGGGCAATTTCTGACATGCGCCACATGCCATGCAATCCTTTGTACAAGCGTGGGATTTTTTTGCATCGTATTGTTCTTGTGCAAGTCGGCGTTGATTTTTATCTCGTTAGTAACTTTAGTTTACTAAAATTTTTGCCTTATTGAAACGATGAGGGCAGCCAGCCCAACAACGGGGTCGGCGCATGCCCTCTATAAGCTCGGTGCGCGTTCTCTCTATCCGGCGGTTTCTTGTCTCCGGTTTCTTGGCTTCCTTCACCCAGCATATCCACTCATTACGCGCGAGCGGTGTAATATCTTCCCATGCTGCGAGTGCCTTCGGGGAAGAAGTAATGGCCTTTCGTAAATCAACTGGCACTTTGTGTGTCACTCCAGTAGAAATTTCTTTTTTGATCATAAAATTTTTGAGTGCTTATCGCATTTGTGCCCATTGTTGCCAGATACCTGCCCGTCCGTAGCCTCCAGTAAAAGCGGGTTTGCCCGGGGGCGATCACTGCCGGCAGGCAGGTTTGTTTAACTCTAGCGATGTTAAGCAAATTGCATCGAGTCATATTTGCTTAACAAAGCTTCTTATCCAAACACGAGCACCTTATCCGACTCCTCAACCATCTTGAGCAAATCGGTCATGGTAGAGACCGGACAGACCCCAGCCTCTTTTTTACCGCGAATCTCCAAACATGTGCCACAAGCGTATAGGTTTCCCTTTAATTCTTTGTACTCTGCAACTTTCTTGGATATATCAAAATGTTCCGTGTCGGCGATGGAATCAAGCTCGGATCCTTCGCTCATCAAAAAGATAGTCACATCATGACAGGCTTTAAGCGATGTAATGCCAAAACGGAACGTGTTCCAAATATGTTCCGGATTATTGGATTGTAAAATAATGCCGATTTTCATAACAGTCTAACTTAAATCTTTTTTCTTTTCTTCAAACTCCTGCTTGTTAATTTCGCCTTTGGCGTATCGCTCCTGCAAAATTTCAAGCGCGGATTTCTCGTTATGGTGAGTGCCACGCGATTGACTCGTGAGCCATTTGATAAGCGCGATAATACCCGCGATTATGTTTACCCCCGTTAGATTGGCGCTGTATCTAGCGGGGTGAATTTATAGTTTCCGGTAACTCGTTGAGCGGCCTTGCCCGATACGCTCAATCTTTTTGAGTCGCATCAATTTATCTATTGCCTGCCTGACCGTCGGATAAGCGACCTTCGTCTGTTCGGAAATCTCGCGCGGTGTGGAACTATCAACTTTTTGGAGATAATCCCAAACAGCGCGCTGTTTTTGCGTAAGCAATCGTTCAATATTTTCTTTGGACAAAAGATCAATGGCCATTTCCGATTGTTTCAAGAAAATAGTCAAGAAAAAATCCAACCACGGAATGATAGTTTCATTGGCGGACAAGAATGTTTTTTGACTCTGGCGAAGCGCAAGATAATACTCCGGCTTATTATCCTCAATGATCTTCTCATGGGAGACATAGGGCATGTATAAGTACCCCTCTTTCAATAAAAGAAGGTTGGTGAGCGCGCGACTAAGACGGCCATTGCCATCTTGAAATGGATGGATCTGCAAAAATTCAACAAGCAAGCTGGCAACAGTGAGAAGTGGATGATATTTTTTCTCCGCAATAACTTCTCCCGTCCACTCAACTAACTCCTGCATTTGTTTGGGCGATAGATGTGCAGGCGTGGTGTCAAAAAGTATTCCGATGGATTCACCCGCGGCATTTATCATTTGCACCTGATTTTCTCTTTTTTTGTAATCACCTCGATGGTCTTCGTCTTTTTTTACATATTTCAGGAGTTCTTTATGGAAGTGTTTGATAGCGCTTTCATTGAATTTCAAACTTTTCCAGGAATTAAATATGTTCTCAAGCAACTCATAATATCCTTTGACTTCCTGTTTATCACGATCAGTAAATTTTTGTATATCAATACCTCGCATGAGCTTTTCTACGTCTTCATCGGAAAGCCTCGCCCCCTCAATGCGGGTTGATGCTCCGGTTGAAGTAATCAAAACAGATCGTTTGAAACGACCTAATACTTGAGGCGAGAGTTGCGCTCCGGCAATCCATTGCTCCTTTAACTCATCAATTTTTGCTATTTTTGACCAGATTTCGGCCGGTAAATGCTCTAGCCGATGGTCTAATTTGTTGTTATTTGCCATATATTTAATCCGATATATCAACTATAGCGGATTATAACGAATAAATCAAGCCTCTTCAGACTGCTGGCACAATACGGAACGCAGATCAGCATGGACGGCAGAGGACGATGCATGGACAACATCTTCACCGAGCGGTTGTGGAGAACCGTCAAGTACGAGGAGGTCTATCTGAAGTCCTACCGAACCATTGAGGAAGCACGGGTGAATCTCTCAGCCTACTTCGCGTTCTACAACAATCAGCGGAGACATCAGTCATTGGACTATCGGACACCCCATAAGGTATATTACGGAAACAAAAAATCGGCTGTCGCCGACACAACATTAATTCCTATGACGCTATCTAACCTATCAACAATGGTGGTCTAGACAAAGCAGTCCACCTTAGTGTAATTCTTTAGAACGACCATTATCTCTTTTTGAATATCCGAAATTATCAAGAAGTATTCTATCCCTGTCTCCACCTTTTGGTTGTGGTTCTAATGTAAAGAGTGTAAGCATAGAACTAGCACTTCGACGATATGCTTTGAGTTCTGCTACTTCACCAATGTCTGGAAGTGGGATGTTATTTTCTTTTATACCCAGCAAATCCTCAAGAGTTTTACCTATTCCGGTATCACCTTTTCGGTGGGTTTTAACGAAACCAAGAGCTTTGATGTTTTTGAGTTTTCTTTTGAGTTCGGGGAGTGTCATATTATTTTATGAAAAAAGACAAGTCTTTTTTATATACTTTTGAAAATTCTTTAAGTTGCGTAATATCAAGTCGGCGTTGCCCAGCCTCTATTTTAGAGAGATGAGACTGTGTTTTACCAAGTAGCTTTGCTACCTCAACTTGACCCAAGCCCGCCTCATCGCGTGCTTTTTTAAGTTGTTCAACCGTATATAAATGGTCTTTAGAAAAAATTGCCTTTGTCATATATAGAGATTATAGTATTCCATTGTGTTATATTCCAAGTTGTAATATACTGTATTAGTGTTGTCCGCCCCCAATTTCCCCAAAACAAAAAGGGGGGGTAAATGGAAAATTCCTCCCCAAACCCCTCCTTTTCCATTTGCGACATCAGAATTCAAAAACAAACTCGCAACATACAATTTGGCTCCGCACTGTGAACC